>OFHM01001106.1_pt1 | contig 18919 bp, 16 predicted proteins | sample 1521311 | NCBI WGS metagenome assembly OFHM01 (sample SAMEA3504083, study PRJEB24116) | mouse gut metagenome | biome: mouse gut; feature: mouse-associated habitat; material: faeces | place: Denmark | collected 2011 | reverse complement strand
TTAGACTATCTCAATATTGGTCTCTTACATCAAAAACTGTATTACTCAGTTTTATATTATTTTTTATTCCTTATATGAAAGACGCTTGGGGCGCTAATACAGGAAATTTGCCGAATCAAATTTTTCCAGTAGTAGGAATTATTTTTTCTATTGTTACATGTTTATTATCTACTATTGAAATGAAGAAAATAAATACCATAAAAAATTCAATAAAAAAATATATTTTAGTACATTCCCAACAAATTGATAATCCATACAATTACAATAATGTAATTCACCATAATTTACCTATTGCCATATGCTTCGCTCAAATTATTATAGGTTTTTTTGTACTCATAAGCATTTCATAATACATAAAAGTCCTATTTCATTGGCATATTTAGTCTATATATAGTGGTTTTGCGCTTTGCAAACTACTATATATAGACTGTTTTTTAAATCAAAACACCAACTTTGGATGAGCAGTATCATATAAACATTGCTGCAGATGGGTTTGCTTCTTACTTACTCCCTCTTTACTAATCGCCATTCTCAACGCTCCAATTTGTGCTACCATATCACACATTCTTTTTGCTCTCGTGATTCCTGTATATAATAATTCTCTTGTTAGCAGCGAATATGACCCAAAATCAATCCCGAATATTACATGGTCAAATTGTGATCCTTGCGATTTATGAACAGTAATTGCGTATCCAAGTTCAATACTGTTTACCTGAGTTCCTTCAACATAAACTTCTCCAATTCCCATGAATGAAATAATTAATGCTTTGTCTTCTGGGAACACATCTTTAATAATCCCCAAATTACCGTTAAAAATTGGTGGAATGGTCTTATAGGTATTCTGTGTATTTATAACCTTGTCTCCCTGTCGGAGAATTGTAACTTTTCCTTGGGACACTACTTCAATCTGTGGTTTGCTGTCATCACTTGGATTGTACAAATCTTGAATTGTATTATTGATATTATAAGTACAAGCATCTCCATTATTTTTTACTGGCACTAATATCTGAGTTTCCATTATGTCAAAATTTTCTTTATTCATTGCTTCTGAAAACTTCTGCATAACTTTATAAAATGTATTGCTCTTGTCAGAATAACAATCTAAAGACAAATCCTTTAGTTCTCCTCGAATATCTGTACCAACCCAATCTTTTTCTACAATCTGTATTCCTTGTCTAATCTGTCTTGCCTCTGTAACGATTGCTGATGAAGCAGCTTGTCTATGCACCTGGCTAAGATACACTGTAGGAATTTCTGGCGAATGGATCATATCAAACGCAATATTTCCACAACCAATAGACTCTAACTGTCCCATATCACCCAAACAAATCAGCTTTGCTCCTGAAGGAATCGCTCTAATCAGATAATAGAACAAATACGCATCTACCATTGAGATTTCATCAACAATTACGATATCTACGTCCAAAGGATTTTCATCGTGATATGTAAAACCATTTTTACCACCTTCGCCTTGGCACGGATATTTCAACAACCTATGAATCGTGTACCCTTCTTCTCCTGTAATCTCTGCCATTCTGGAACTTGCTCTACCAGATAATGCACATTGTACATATACATAATTCTTTAGTGCTTCAAGAAAAGCTGATACAGAAGAACTTTTTCCTGTTCCGGCTTCTCCATGAATAACCACCACATTGTTTTCAAGTGCTTCTTTCACACCTAGCTTTTGTTCTTCTGTAAATTGCCAGCCATTCTTATGTTCAACGTGCTTAATTGTGTCTTCCCAATCTCCATAAGCGATTTCTGACTTTGCATCTCGTATTCTGATTAATTCTTTCGCAATCTTATCTTCTACATTGAAATATTTTCTGAGTCCGATTTGCGTTTTGTCCTCATTCCACCACAAATCTTCTTCCATAGCATGAATCGCTTCTGTAATATTGGCATCAGGTATTTCTTCTCCTAACATTTCAATAATTGCACCCATTAGTTCATCTGGTGTTACCCATGAACAACCATTCTGTCCCGAATCGTCCAAATACTTATACATATAAGCACTGATACGCTCTATACTATATTCTCCCATTCCTCCTTCAAGTGCGATTTTATCAGCGGTCTTCCAGCCGATACCTTTCACTTCATTGCATAAAACATATGGATTGTTTTTTACTTTCTCAATTACAAGGTCTGGCGAATTGTACTTCTCCATCAATCTTTGTACCATATTATTTGTCAGGTTAAAATCCTCTAATTCCGAGAAAATCTTTGCAAGATGCATATTTCGATTGAATCTATCTATCCATCTTGCAGCCGTATCAAGCCCACACCCTTTTACTTGAACCAAATCTTCTGCTCTATTATTCTTCAAAGACTCAAATGGATTATCTAAAACAGCGTACATATTCTCAATCTGTAACGGAGTAAACAAAGTGGACAGGAATTTTTTCTGTCCCACTATGTCATCCTCACCAAAAGTAATAGCACTATAGATTGAAATAATATTGTACTGACCTCCCCATTTCGGATCTTCTACATAATCAGCTACCAATATATAAGGATTACCTTCAATCAATTGAGGCATTGTTCCCTTAATAATAATTTGGTTGAATTTATCTGTCTTTGGTTTACCTTCCTTTACTTTGTCTACCGAAACAACCGCTATACCAAATTCATTTTTATAAAACCTGATTGTTTCTACACTGCAAATAATTTTTATTCTATCTTCTAGTGCCATTCTTCCTCTCTTTCCTATACCTTTGTCCGTTCAGATTGCAATAATAATGTTCCATCTTCATAAATCTCTTGGACTCTATTAACTGTGTGTTGATAAATTGTATCTTTGTATATCATTGGTCTAAAACTGTCTTCTCTTCTAATACCAGCAACGATAATTTTTGAACCACGACTTAACCAACTTTTTTCAAGTACTGTCTTTTTGTCACTATCAGGATCAAGTTTCGCTGAAATCTGTTTGTTATAAAACGCATAGTGTCCTTTATTAAATTTCACTTGCACAGCTCCATGTCTGGTTAAAAGTGTTACCATACAATGAAGATTATCTGCATTGATTACTGTACCAGCAATTCGAGAAATCTTAAATTTAGGCATTTGTCTTGGTGTCCCGTCTATGTACCGAGTATAATAATCATATGGTTCTGGTTCTTCTGGTAATTCAAAGAAATTCACTACACCATATAATTCTTCATTCATATGTTCCAACTCATGTTCTCCATCATAGAAACTTAATGCTTGCATAGACCATGAAGGCAAGGAACCATCAGCGTTTTTTCTCCATATTGTTTGGTAGACAGAATCATTATACAATTTCAATGTATCTTCATTTTCAAACCAATCCTTTAATGACTGAATCTTTTGATCTGCCTCTTTTGCAAATAATTTCTCTGAAACAATGTAATAATCTCCTTTGGTTTTTACTATTGAATCCTCTGTAAAATGTTCTTTAAAGAATGGCTGTGAATTATCATCTAAAATATAGTAGCCATCATGATATCCTCTTTTGGGTATCTTCTTTCCTTCTTCAATATGTTTTTCAAATAAGTTTTCATCATCTAAAACATACTTTTTAAAATTCACTGTTCTAACTGCCAAATCTAAGTTGTCAGGTATGATACCCAATCCTATAAGTTTTCCAAATTGTTGCATTGTAATCTTTTCGCAAGGAATAAAGGCATACTTCTTTAAAAACCAGTCCATTGTTTTTTCTCTATCTTGAGAATGTAAATCTGTAAAGCAACCAGCTTTTATCAACTGAACCATTTTAGAATTTGTGATCAGCTTAGTATCCAACATTCTCGTGGCAAAATCTTCAATAGAATTAAATGGTTTGTTTTGAATAATAGCTTGTACAATATCATCACCAATACCATTGATACCCTTAAAGCCAAAAATAATTCTATTGTTCTCAACATCAGCTTTAAAACCAAATTCCGCTGAATTGATAAGTGGTAGTTCTACTTTAACATTCTCTTTTTGTACAGACGCTATTGCTATTGCCATCTTGCCATAATTGGTAGAGTCACCAGCATTTTCATCTATTGCACCTGAATCTACAATTAAATTCGCTGTCTGCCAATAAATCGGATTGTATTTATAACATAAATTCAATTCCTGTAATCCGATAATCGAATATGCCAATGTATGCGATTTGTTAAAACCATACCCTCTTTGAGTACATATGAGAACATTCCACACATAATTAGTCAGATTCTTTGATAAATTTTTCTTTTTTGCATTTTCAAAAAATTCATCTTGCAATTGTAAAAACTCTTTCGGTTTCTTTTTTGCAACCGCTTTTCTTAATCTGTCACCCCAAGCTAATGAAAAGCCACCAATTTTAGGATGCTGTGTTAATAGCACCAAATATTCCTGTGCTTCACAAATGCCAAATGATACGCCTATAATGTCTTTCAATATATCTTGTTCTTCTTGCGTAAGTCCATATTCAGTCATTTCATCATACCAACACTGAATATTTTCTCTAAATCTAGCGTATTTTTGCAATGGAGATTCTGCACCCTTTTCTTGTGCCATTAGTCTCAATACAGAATTGATTGTTGCTAATTCGTCAACGGATGCTGGCTTTGCTAATGCAACTGCTTGTACTCCACTTTCCTTTTCCATCTGGAAGAAAGACATTACTTTGTGGTTCCACAACATCTGCCACATATCTTCAGCTTCACGTTCAAGCGTATAGACTCCGATATATTTCTCATAAGTTGCTTTTAGAGAGCCTTGCCATTCAATTAATTTATTCTCTAATAACAAATCCAATTCTGCTTGCATTTTATCTAATGCATCAATACACAATAAATCTACCTTAATAAGCGAACAATTCTCGCACATATGAAGATCAAATTGTGTAATTATATCTCCTGAATTGGTTTTCATTAAAGCGGTTGTATCGGTAAACGGCTTATCTACAAGAATAATTCCTCCTGCGTGTGAACCCACACCATTTACTAACCCTTCTATTTTTTGTGCAGCGTTCCACAGTTCAGGGTATTTATCCATCTCAGTTACAAATTCTCTCACTGGTGGATTATCATCATCTCCGTAATACATTTGAGACAATGTTCTTAATTGTCCTCTATCTGCCACAATCAAAGAACTTATATATTGTGCAATATCATTGTCAATCTTCAATCCACGAGCAGCGGTTAAAATAGCACTTCTACTTTTTTCAGTAGATAAGGTCATGACCTTACTAACTCTATCTTCTCCATAAGTGTCTTTCATTGCCTGAATAACTGTCTCACGCTTTGAACCACATATATCAATATCTATATCTAACACAGAGGCACGTTCTGGATTCAAAAATCTCCAAGGATAAGTTTTTGTCTTTTCTCTCAATGGATTAATTTGTGTAATGCCAAGTATATTTAGCAGACAAAATCCTACTCCTGATCCTCGTCCTGCTCCTACCAACGTTCCAGCTTCCCAAGCAATCTGTACATCAATGGCAATCTGTAACAGATACTTAGACCATCGTACTTTCATTTTTTCGGAAGAATCTTTAATATAATGCAAACACTCATTGATTTTTTCATAGGCTTCTTCTGTCCGATAATATTCATCTGTATCTATATATGCTACAATATCTCTGACTAAGTGCCTGTCACAGTCATATTCTGATTCATAAAAGTCCTTTAATAATGCAATTTTATTTTTGTATTTTTCATATAAGTCTTTATTCGGTTCACTTGTATCAAGAGGGAGATAAGGAATATCTAAATCTTTTGTTAATTTGTAATACTCTGCCTTTTCATAGATAAGCATTGTATTATCCAAGCCTTTTTGCACCACATCATATCCATAATAGTCATCCATATAATCATGAATTTCTTCTTCGCTCATTATATAAGTAGTAGAATAAAAATCATCTACTTCCCTATCACCGTCCTGCGACTCTAAAAAGATTTTGTGAATCTCTCGATCCTCTTTCTTTAAATAGTGTGCATCAGTAGTAATGATGTATGGTGTATTAGTTTCGGCTGATAACTGTAACAATTTTTGATTGACATATATTTGCTCTTGCATATGAGAAGGCTGTAATTCTAAGAAGAAATATCCTTCCCCAAATATTTCATTCATATATGCAATCCAATCTTTGCAAGACTGCCAAATTTCTGCATATTGTTTTGGATTATTTTTTTCTAAATCCTGAAATTGCAATAATCTATGTGGTAATGCTCCTCCAAGGCAAGCACTACTCCCCACAATATCCCCCTTATAGTTCTTCATCATTTCTTCAAGATCACTATAATAAGTAGGGACTCGCATCATAACATGCATAAATGAATTTACAATCCATGCTTTTGTACTTAATTCTCTAATGCCCTTATGACCATTTGCATTTAGAGCAACCAAAATAAAATGTGGATAGCGGTTATTAAATTTGTTTTCTGCTGTTACATCCTCAGTACACAGATATATCTCATTACCAAGAACAACCTTAAATCCTTCCCAACCTTCTAAATTCTTGTGTTTATCATAGTATTTCAATGCATCTAAAGAGGATGTAATTGATTCATGTTCTGTAAAACAAATACCAGAATGACCTAATGAGTGAGCATATTCAATCATTTCTGGTATTTTATTTATGGAATCTCGAAGTCTGAGATTACTTCCTTCATCGCTATGATTATGTACTCCAAAAAAACTCACTCATGTCCTCCTTTTTTATAACTGTTTTAACAAACTTCTTACTGGTTCTCTTCCATAATTCTCTTTTAACCAATCAATATATCCTTGATCCTCCGAAGCTATATCTATCAACTTCCTGTCTCTATATTTACCAAAAGTCAAAACATATGTGTTTAATGGTGGTAATTCTGGTTTCTCCCAATTATCAAATTGCAACTCTATATCTTTACGAGAAGCCAAATAATCGCATTCATGAACAAATTCTTGCGTCAATGTTATTGGCTTGGATAAAATCACTTCTGACTTTTTATTAACATTCCACTGCCCCATATGGGTATCAATACAATTAGCAATCATATCTATTTCATCTACTAATTGAGGAAATTTTTCTTCCATTCTCTTTACAGCTTCAAACATTAATCTGGGATGTTCATGTACTGTATGCCCACTATCTTCTTCTCCAGATTTTCTTCCGTCATGACACAAACAAGCAATCCTTAAACAGTCTCTTTGTCTTGAATCAAATTTGTTTTGATTTTGCTCCAGTTCTAATTTCCAATTGCAAAATCTAGCAACCGCAATTTGGTGTCTCATCAATCCACCCTCTCCCAGATCCGTTGATGGATGATATTTCCCAGAAGAACTTCCTGGAACATACCAAATATAATCCGGCATATCCTCTAATATTGCGACACATAATTCTTTCAAATCTTCATTTTCAATGGAATCCACAATTCTTTCAACCAACTTATATCTATCTTCTGTCATCAAAATACCAACCTTCTTTTTGTTGTAGCGTTCATATTTTCTAATGCGTTCCACTTTTTATTAACTTCAAAAGTTTTTTGTGTTGGAGTCCACTTAGAAAAATATTCACATTCATTTCTATAAATTGTTGCTTCTGGATTAGTTTGGCAGAAATTACACCAATGACATAAAGGAGATGGTTTTGGTACAAAAACTTTCTTATTTTCGCTTGCTTCTATATCACCAAACACTTTATCTAACGCTTTGATTAAACGCTTCTCCCACCCTTTTGTAAGAGCATACTGCTCATCGTCAATAAGAATAAATCTGTATTTCGATTCAACAGGCAACACACCAAATTCATTCAAAATTGCCAAAGCATAAATTCCAAACTGTAATGAAGTAGCCAATTTGCTTTGCTCATATACTTTTTTAGATGTTTTATAATCTACAGTTCTATATTGTCCATCTTTTACGTCTATGCGATCTATAAAGCCTTTCAAAATCACCTTGTTATGCCAAACAAACTCAAATGGTCTTTCAAAATATGTAGGTTCCCACTTTGTATCTTCCATTTCTTCATGTAAAACCTGATCAAACAACTTTATTTTTTCATCATATGATGCACCACTTGCATTGTCTGCCTCATGCCACACTTCAAAATACTTTCGTTTTAATTGACTTACTCCTAACAATTCTTCTTTTGTTTTTTCATCTGTTTCTGACACGCCATCAAACAAAATACTATTCAATTTGTCGTAATCAACATTTTGTTTCGTAGCAATCATTCGTCCTTTTTGTTCTAAAACATAGTGGCACAAACTACCAAGTTCTAAAGCAATTGAAGTATCCTGAGAATACTTCTTTTCGATATATTTGTATTCATATTGTAACGGACAGTTTTTGAAAACTTCTAATTTACTATAAGAAAACACTGGAAGTTCCCTATCTTTTTCCGTTACAGGTCTAATTCTATTTAATAATTCTTGCAATTATTTCTCCTTCTTTGTTTCTTTTAATACTCTATTAACCTCATCCATAGTGATCACAATCTTTTCATCAAGCAGTTCCAACAAAACTTCTTTTCCCATATCGGTAGGACTGGCTTTATATGGCAACCTATTTTCGCTATCCAACAGCAAACACACCTTACAATATGGAACAATATTTGCTACTTTTTTAACCAACTTGTTATAATATATTTCTGCTTCAAACGAATGCGGATCGTCATATTCTCTATCAAAAGCCAAAATAATCTCTTCGCACTTCAAATAGTGAAGTAATATTTTTTGCTGTGTGAGAGTTATATTACTTCCACAAGTAGCAACAGCAAAAGAATCTTCTCCAAAATAGGAATAATTTTGCATACATCCTTTTTCTGACTCTAATATCATTGCTTTCCTAATACTTTTGATTTTGTCTTGTGTAACATTGATTCCATATAAATTTGAACCCAACTGATGACTTAAAAATCTGCCATTTATTTGTAATGGAACATATTTTCCAACTCTTTCTATATCTTTTTCATCAAGGTATCTACCCCTTATTCCAATCAAACGCCCCTCTTTATCTCTGTGAGGAATAACAATCTGATTTGTCAATCCATAATATCCTATCTCATATCTACTAAGTGCTTCACGAGAGATATTGTCATTTAACCAATCCTCATGCGGCGCATAGTAAAAGGTTTCTAAAATATTTTCATTAATTTCAGACAATGTGGGAATCTCTTTTTTATTCTTTTTTGCAGATTTTAATCTGTTAATCCATTCAAAATCTGTAATGTGATTCTTTTCTTTTTCTACATCTTCAGCACTTGTTGTTGCCAATTTATTTGTTAATTGTCCAATATATCTAAGGGCTTTATACCATGTAACAGTTTTTCCTTTTGTTCTATTTGCTCTAATTACTAATTCAACAATATTAAAACTATCACTACATCTGGAATAACAGTGAAAAGTTCTACCCTTATAATCTTTTTCTTCGTTTGGTTCGTGGTAATAATATAATTTCCATGAATCTGATCCATGACAGACTGATTGAAAAATCAAATCACCATTACTATCTGATTTAGGATATGCGGAACCAAGATTCATAACGATTTTGATAATATCTTCTTTAGTAAGTGAGTTGAGAATTGCATCTTTGTCTAAATACATATCTTCACCTCACTTACCAATTTCCCCAACTTTTCTTATCAGTTGGTTCTTCCTCGTTTTCTTCTAATGGATTATCAGGAACTTGTGACAGCAAAACAGAATGCTCTTTTATTTTTTCTTCTACCTGTTCAATCTTTGTAAAATCCATATCAATTAGTTCAAAATCGTAATTAGTAACAAATAGACATTGTTCTGTCATAGTGCCCAAATCAATTTTTGTCCAAATAATAATTCGTGTTAGTCTGCCTCGCCTTACCTTATATACCCAATGGCACATATTAGGCACAGGCATATTAACCATATTATGTAAAACAGCTTCAATCTTTTTTCTTTCTGCCTTTGTCGGAGCCATTGAAATAACTCCCATATCCAACTTATTCGCCAATGCTTTTGAACCAGCCAACAAATTCTGATCTTTATATAAAGCATTTTGTGCTTCTCCGTTTAACTGTGAAGCAGTATAAATAAATACGTCTAATTGCTGTGCTATTGTTTTTAATTCTGTTGCAAACACCAAAAGCAACTGATGTTCTTTTAATCCCATTCCAGACTTGCCATTAACCTCTGCCATTAACCGTAATGAAGTATGGATATAATCAAAGAAAAAATATCGCACAGAAAATTCTCTATTGTATTTTTTAATCTGATTCTTTATATCTTCAATGGAAAAATCAGGAATATGTACGATATAGAGTGGACTGGATTCTATGTAAGAAATTGCTTGTGTTACTCTGTCTAGTTCATCATTTTCATATGTTCCATACAAAATATGTTCTTCGTTCACTTTACTAACGGCTGCTATCAAAAGTGTTTGTATCTCATCAACCGGCATTTCTGTTGAAAATATTGTTGTTGGTTCGCTGTTTCCTGTAAATACATACTGTTTTGTACTCACATCGTAGAAATAAGGAACCGCTATTTTACAAGCATCACCTGCCGCCATCCTTGTCTTGCCGCCACCCTGGGGACATGAACGCATAAATAAACAACCTAACCTTGCACCTCTTGATACGGTATTTAAGCCCACATTGTTTAATGCCAAACCAACATCAGGAACTTCCATTAATTCATTAACCAGCTCCGTCATACCGTCACCAGCTTGAACATCTGTACTCAATGTATTGGTGCAATACTTCATATTAGGATTGATAACAAATGTTGTCTCAACAATCTCAATAATGTCTTGTTCTGTATAATTATCAAATTTAATCTTTTCTGCTTCTATTTTTGAGGCATCAGCGATTGTACTGTCATATATAAAGCGTGTGTCTAACCCTTGTTTTTCATAATATCTTAGTAATGAATATTTTCTCAATCTATGGTAGTGGTAGTCATAGTTTTCAAGTGTTGCAATTTCTCTGGCATTAGATAGATATTCAATTCCTTGATTCTCTTGAAAAATGGAATATTGCTCTTTATAGTTACTCAAATACGAATCAATATTGAACTCATCAATTGTGGTACAACCTTGCATATGCAGATTATATATGGCAATAAACAACAATTCGTAAAAATTTTCTGTGTTAAAATCAGTCCGATCCAGAGGTCTATCTATATCATCTATTAATGATGAGTCTTGTAGTAAACATCCAAAAGTATTTAGGTATGCCCTTTTATCTACAAGTCCTTCATGTGCCATCAATCCACCCCTTTCCCAATCGATTCAATATCAATTTGTTTTATTTTTTTCTTTTGGGGTTGGATCAAAATAGTCTTTTCCTTATACATTTTTGAAATATCTATATCTTTATTCAATTCAGCAACTTTGTTTATACTTTCATAATATTGAGCCGCCTCACTGTGGTAATAAGGAATGATGCCAACCACGTCACCTATTAATTCTTTTTCTATGATTTCATGCAGATACACTAAAGTCTTATACATTGACTCATAAGTAAATTTATATCTTTCAATATAATCTTCTGTCAGAGCATATATCTTTGCACTCAATTCTTGACCATCAATCAATCCTCGCAAATAATTGTAATACTGTTGCTTTTTTCGATATTCTTCTTCAGATAATGCTTCTTTCAGTTCTGCTTTTGGTTTTGCTTTTCTGCCAACTTTTTTCTTTTCTGCAACTTTATCTATTTCTTTATTTTTTTCTTTCTGCAATGTTTTCATTGCAATATTGAAACACTTTTGATGAGCGTAGCGTCCTTTATATTGAACGCCTCGCTCATCAAGTAATTCATTACATATTACGCACTTTCGAGCTACCATTTATAATCAACCTTTACAGATTATTCTCCTCAATGAAACTTTCGATATCATAAATAATTGCTTCAATGAGCTGTTCCTGACCCTTTTTCAGATCACTTGCTTTCTTTCCTTCCCCCAACTGATTAGCGACAATACTCTGCAAGTCTTCTAAGTACCCATTATCAGCCAGTTTTTCACCCAACTTCTGTAAATCGTCCATCAGATCATCATATGACTTGGTTGTAACTGTTCTCTGTGCCTTCTGTTCTGCAAAAGTTACCGCTGTAATTCCTTCTTCTCTTTCCTGAATCTCAATTGCCTTGACGATTACATCTTCCAAAGCTTCTGCCGTAAACTCTTCAATATAAGTTGTAGGAAGATAATCAAAACGAGAACGGGCGAAAAATTCATCTGTCTGTGCCAAATAGCCAGAGGATTTTACTACTTTTCCATCCTTATCAACACCATTGGAACGAACATATACACACAAGTCTGTGTTGTTAATAATGGGAGACAATGCTCTCTTATCTGCTTTAGGAGAAATAAATCCTTCCTTTTCCTGTGCATGAGCAATAAAGTAACAGCAATATCCAGCACCTACCAGCTTATTGATTTGCTTCCAAAACTCAGTTTCATACTCTTTCCAAAGTCCGTAACCACCATTGCCCTCACCAATCGAAGGTGCTTTGTACTTTTGACAAATAAATTCCTGACAATAATTTGCAGCCGCTTCAATCTCATCAAAAATAATTGTGGAGTACATTTCTCTTGCTTTTTCTACTGTTGCTGGATCTGTCAGCTGTTTATTAATCTTAATAAAATCTGACCATTTTGTGATAGGACAAAAAGGGACACCTGGGATAGCATTAAGTCCAGATTCAAACGGAAGATAAAATGGCTTTTTCATACGTGTAGCCTGTTTTGTCTTTCCCAAGTTATTGCCACCATACACCAAAATCACTTTTCCCTCTAAACCCTTTGCAACTGTACTGACCTGTGGATTAAAAATATCTAATTCCATTAAATTGTTTTCCTCCGATTTTTATATATTTTGTTGTCAATAAATGGTACATATTTTCATACTGTTTCATTTGTACCTGTTATTCATTGTTTTAGAAACCTAAACTTCTACCATGTGCTGCCCCACTAGGCTTTGTGTTGCCATTGGTCTTTGTGCCACTCTGCGCCTTTGCCTTTGCTTCTTCAAGTTTGTTCTTTCTCTCCTGAATTGCCGCCTCAATTGTTTCTGCTACATAAGGAAGCTCTGATGTAATGCCTTCTTCATAGGCTTCAGAAGCACCCGTAATAATAAGATCGCTCTTAAACTCTACGGAAACCTTCTTCCTCGGCTTACCAATCTTAACAGGGATTTCAGTGACCGTCTCAATTCTGTTGTTGATAATATCGCCATAAAATTCTACAGTCTGTCCAGGCTCAAACCCAGAATCAACAGCCTGTGCAACTTCACCTTCTGCAACTAAATCAATCGGTTCAATTCCGTTATATGTAGGCATCCAACCACTAACAACTGTTCTGCCAGTTTCTACGCCATCTGTGTCAAGTTCAGGATTGATACCAGAGATAAATACTTCTACTGAAAACTCTGCCTTTGGTTCAAGTTCTTCGTCAGCTTTCAGTCTGTTAAAGAAATTGCTTCTATAAGAAACAATCTTCTCACCGTTCTTTCCAGTAAAGGGACTCAGATCACCGCTCACTTTTACTCTCGTAGCTTCATCTTCTCCAACTTCTGCAATAGACTTGTACTCATTCATTACCGTCTGAATACCTGCATAAGTCTTATTGTCTGTACCTGCATTCGTCTTCTCATTTACATTTACATTGAATTTAACAAAATTGACATCAGAGGTCTTTACTGTCAAACTACCTGTAATCTTTGTCTTGCCTTCTTCTGTTACAACCTTCAGATCCTTTTCACTTACAACTCCATGTACGAATGCCTTTGCGTTTGCCTGTCTTAAATTTGTTTCTGCCATTAAATAAATGTCCTCCTGTAAAATAAAATTATTAAAATATTTTCACATCTTCTATAACATCAACAGCCTTTGTAGGCTGGAACATAGAAATTAAATCTATATAAAATCTATGCTAATCAGTGATTTATGGCTATTTTTGCGTAATTTAAGCCAAGGGTATGCTGTTCACCACCCAAAACGGATATAACTGTTCAATTGTAATTATTGGAATTTGTCTACGGATAACCGTGCGAATTGTTTACTTGTTGCTGTAAGTATCTGATTTATTATTCTCTGTTTTGTTACCTACCAGAATGGTAAATGAGTTATCTTAATTGACACTTATATACCAATTTCTTTTCTGTCCATCCATCTTTATATTTAATATCACAGGATAAATGGAATTCATCATACTGTAGATTAGAAATCTTTGCATCCTTTTGAATTGAGTTACCAAGCATATTAGTTATTGCACGAAAACCTCCTACTGCCAATCCATCGTATTCTACATATGCTTGTATGTAGTCTTCCCAATTATCTACAGAAACCATTCGTGATTGATGATCGAAAATTTCACCTTCTTTGATGCTCAAATTTGTCTCAATAACTTTTGTTTCTATATTATTTCTGTCAGGATATAAACCTCTATAATATGGTCTGATAACCTTTAAAACTAAATCATATAATTGATTGGTACACATAAAAAATTGAAATCTTCTACAATCTGTATCTCTTAATAATGCACCAACAATTTCTTGAATCAACCAATCTTTCATCGCTCCCCTATCAAAGAACGAATTACTTTCCAAATAGATATCAACCAAATTAGGAAAATCTTTCTCTCTTTCTGCAAGTTCATACTTATATACTTCTTTGTAGGGAACTCCGTATTCATCAACAGAAGAATCGGTTAAAAGTTTAAATACATTGTCCCAACTATTATGTAGTATTTGAGACAATTTATCTTTATCGTCTTGATTAAGTTTCTCCAATATTTCACCTCCTCATTACAGAATCCTTATAATCTGTTCATATAAACAGCTACTTCTCTCCCAATGGAAAGTTTTGTCCTGATGCATATGCCCAAAGAACCACGCCTTATAATCCACATTCTGCTTAATCTCTTGTAAATAATCGGTCAATTTATCTCTCTGATATAACCCTGATCCACTATCCATCTGTCTAAGCAATGAAATATATGGACTATGAGTAATGATATAATCTACTTTATTATTCTGCTTTTTAAGATTAGCTAATCCCTCATTCATTTCTTCTTCATTTGGAAGTTCTCTTTCCCACCAGCTTACATGATTGATTCTGTATAAAGCGTATGGATTTTTGTCTAACTTTTTCTTCTTTTCTTTGAAGTCTGGAGCATCAGGTTCTAATATACCAGCAGATATGTCATGGCTACTTGCGCCACCAAAAGCAAAAAATGTATTATCTTTGATATTGAAAATCTGTCCTCTCATAAGATGAATGACTGATGGGCGAATAAAATGCACATTTCCTCCGTGCCATTTTTCTATTGGGTAATCATCAAGTCTATCAAAATTATCATGATTGCCATCAACAAATAATGTGGTAAATGGTTTATTTTCAAGCCAATCTAACCAATACTTCTCAGTTTTATTTTCTCCGCTATAATCCCACACAAGACCAAAATCACCAAGAATAATTACCACATCATCTTTTGTCATTTCCTTCTGCTCTGGAAAAATATCTGTTGAAAATCTTTGTGGATTTCCGTGTATATCACCTGTGATCCAAACCGCCATAACTACCTCTTATCTGCTTTCTTTTGCTTTTTCTCTTTCTGCAACTTTGCTTCCTCTGCCAACTGATTCTCTAACTTTCTTGTGATACTTCTCATTTTGCCTACTTGCTTTTTACAACTCAGTCCCATTATATTATTCTCCTTTAATCAATCTACATAATCAGTAAATTCTTCATCGCAACACATACATTTGACTGTTTGACACTCTACAATGCCACTTGGTAAAAATTCATATACAAACTGTTCACCTGCTGTTGCATGAGATACACAACCTTGCTTTCTATGCCTCTCTACCCATTTATCTATTCTTTTGCTTGTTTTAAATTCTATGTATTATCACCTCACATATTAAATTTAATAATGTTTACCTGTTATACCAACACCATCATTCTTCTGCTTATCACTTCTACTCGCCAATATTTGATATTTTACTTTTGTACAATTATGTGGATTGCCTTTACACTTGCTAACATCCCATCCTCGCTCACACCAATATTGACCATTGAATCCTTCATAATAACTGCAATGTCCACCCATCTTATTTTGTGGTTTTTCTGGATCATGTCTTGGTTTATTCTTACTCATTGTTTAATTCTCCGTCAAAACATATCATATGCTACATAATATCCACTATCTGATAATTCTTTAATCCACTGTATTCTATCTTCCATATCATTTAAGTCTTAATTGCTATCAAGTAACTCCTGGCATTTTAGACTCATTACAGAAGGTTCAATAAGCAAACTTTGAATATATTTTTCTGGTTCTTCACAATGTATTTCATTTGAAATATTTGGTATTGTTATGCCAACTTCTTTAAAAAGATTTTCCAATTTTGTCCTACTCCCATATGAATGACTTGTAGTATCGTCGTCTATATATTTAATAGAATAATCATAATCAGAAATCCCCCATGATACAGGATGTTCATACTCTTCAATTTTATAGTTTTTGAACCAATGAAAAATAACTCCCATGACTAACAACCTCCAAACAAACCCTTTGAAATAAGAATTTCAATCACTTTTCATATCAATATATAGTGAATATTTTGTTTCGTCTACACCATATATAGTATTCATTTTTATCTCGCATCTATATCTTGATGTGTCTCCCCATCTGAGTAGTAAATATTCCAATCTTTGAACAATTCAATAAGATTTTCATTATCCCAATCACATTCATTACAATGTGTAAGAGCCAATGATTTTCTATCACCAAAATCACCAACATCGTTTAAGCATCTGCTATATAATTCTCTTAAATCAAGTATTCCATATCTCAAAGTATCTTGGAATGGATTTGAGACATTAGTCCTGTCAAACATATATTCATTAATATATTTCTTATTACATTCTGTCGGGAACTTACCTACACCATGTCTTGTCAGATAAGTACGAGATACATAACAAGTCTCAATATTTATATCATCATTCCATTCCACACTTTCAATTATTTTCTTTGGATTCTTAATTCCTGTATTTGAAGGAGTCAGATGTGGAAAGTATTCTGTATTATTCTGATCAAGTAAAAGACCTTGTGCTGCTTCAAAAATAATATTGTCAAACTGATTCAAAAAATAATCATCTCCTATTACAAAAGTGTGACTATTCATAAAATTCAAGTCTTCCAAGAAGTGTTCAAATATTCCATCATCAAGAAATATTTTTAACCATTCATCTGACAATGTAATATTCTCTTTTTTAAACTGGTCTTTATAATAATCTCTAATACCATAGTCTAAGTCTATAACACCAGCCTTGTTTCTCTTTATTGTCTCAAAAATTCCCAAACCACAACTACCATGTTTGTTTTTACCACGACTTTCTTCAATAATCTGATTTGCCATCATATCAAATGGTGTAGTTACTATGCAATTTTGATTAATGTATATATTATTAGGCACATAATTTAAGTTCATCAGCTCATCATATTCCTGTTTGAAGATTATAGGATTAACAATAAAGTCCTCAGAGAGATATGTACTTGCTTGATTTAATACTCCTGATCCGAAATGATGAAAGATATGTCTGATTCCATTAGGTGTGGTTACTGTATGCCCCCTTTGAGCACCACCATTTGAACAAACAACAATACTATTTGGTTTCTGTGAGAAGTAATCTACCATTAAACCCTTCCCTTCGTCTCCAAAATTTGCACCAATTACAATCTTTATATCTTTCATCTTTAAAAATCTCCTATCTTACCAAGTAATTCCTTCTAAATTTGAAGTTGTAGCAACTGTATCTGTTATATTATTCTCCGCTTCACTGATAATAATATCTACAATTTCATTTGTAATGCTATCCATAGTAACCTTCCTAAAATGATTCTCATCAAGATACTTTCTGTATGATTTTTCAATCTCTTCCTCATTCCATCTGCGACCATGTTTTACATCTAAATGATAGATATTGAACTTCTGAGAAACTTCTTCATATAATTCCTTTGTTTCAACATCAGACTGAAGATTATCGCCTGTAACTTCTGATAGCCCATGACCTCTATTTCTAAATGGAAGATATGGATTGAGCTGTTCATCGCCCATAGTAATGATAATTCCTTTTCTTCCACGATTTAAACAATCAAGTTTTGTATGACGAGATCCAAAGTACCAGGCTGCTGTGTATGATTCATAACTGTTACCACCACCACCAAACTCAAAGTAAATTTTATCAAGCTGTTCTGCAATACGAATATCTGACTCAAACTGTGAAGCCTGAATAGGACAAGTATCACAAGCTAAGTCACCGATTCCCATAATAAGAAACTCAACATCTGTAACCTTCTCATATAACTTAGTCATGATTACATTTAACTTCTTTGCAACTTCGACTGCTGTATTTCCCATTGAACCAGTTACATCAAGAGCGAGAATAACAGGAATAGTATTTGGATGTTCCTCTGTATCACAACATTCTCTGATTACATTCTTTGGATCAAGTGCAGAATCAATCGTTTTTGCCTTAAACATATCCTGATTAGAATAAGAACCACTAATCACGCCATCTGCTGATACGTTCATTCCTTTTGTTGCTGAATAACTTATATAGCTACTTCTTGTCCATGAACCACAACCCATATTATACTTCCTCCTCTTCTACTTCATCATCACTATCTACATCAAAATCGAACATACCATCAAACATATCTCTCATATTTCCACCCATCATCATAAGCGGTAACATAGAACTCATTCCATTATTATTCATCATTCCATTAGAACTATTATTATCACCCTTCATCATCTGCGAAAACATCATATACTTGAATATATTGTTAGTGCCTTTTTTATCCTTGATTAAGTCACTACCAAACATCGAAACTATTTTGCCATAAAAATATGTATTACCCATAAATACATGTCTTTCTGGAAGTACAGTATCAATAGTAGAGTCTTCATAATTGATAACTGAAATCTTTGTCTTATCGGCTTT
>OFHM01001099.1_pt1 | contig 19015 bp, 25 predicted proteins | sample 1521311 | NCBI WGS metagenome assembly OFHM01 (sample SAMEA3504083, study PRJEB24116) | mouse gut metagenome | biome: mouse gut; feature: mouse-associated habitat; material: faeces | place: Denmark | collected 2011 | reverse complement strand
TGAGGCAGCAATATGCAGCCATGAACCAAATACTGTATTTACTGTCAATAAGCCGCCGTTACTCCCGAGCAGCTCTTTCACCACATCTAAATTTCCGTTTTTAATGGCATTTCTCATTGTTTTTACAATTTTACTTTGTTCGTTATCCATCGTTTCTGTCTCCGCAGTCTCCAAAACACACTGTCCATTTATTGCTATTTCTTAACAGTTCCTAAAATTCTTCTTATCTCCGGCAAGTACTTATTGGAAATATCTCTGTAAACTTTATCTCCTGGTCCATCCAGCTGCCCCGTCCTCCTTATTTTTCGTTTTACAGATGCAGTACACATCACCGCCTTTCCATCCGGGTGATTCCTGCACAGGTATCAAGATTGCCCTTATCACGCTTACGGCCACTCCCTTATCCTTTTCAGTAAATGTAACGCATGGCAGCTCCTCTTCATATACTGTGTATCCGCTCATATTCCCGTCCGGATCTTTGATGCCTACCCTTTGCTTTCCGCCTTCCCACCTGCCAAGCCTTATATATTTCCATCCGCACTGCTCTGCCATATCCTGATAGTAGACAGAAAGTCCTGACCAGCTGTAATCATTGACGCCGGAATTGACACAAATATAATCTGACTGGTATTCCCTGCTGTCCCTGTCGCTGATCACACCTGCAATCTCGCATTGAATCTGATATGTTCCGAGAGACAGATCTTCTCCTATTATGCACTCGCCCTGCGCATATACCGGCTGGCTGTAATAATCCCGCTCTGTTTCCTCTTCCTTTCCCAATAGTACCGCCAGAAGGTCAGCTGCTGTTGCAGCTTTATTTTTATACGCAATATCTTCATGGGGTATTGGGTTTATGGCTGGTTTATTCTCTGCCGGAATCAGCACACAGTTATCGGATTCCAGATAACTGTCTTTCTTATCATCTTCATGATCCGCCAGAATCATATATCTGAAGCGGGTACGTGGAGCCCCTATATGTGAGCCGCCTGGCGCCTCGGCGTTTCCGCCGCAGGAAATCTTTCCCTTTTTGGTATCCATTGACAATACCAGGTACATTCCCTCTGGAATATTTCTGCCCACTTCATAATAGCGGCCATAATAGCAGCCATCCTCGGATACGGAAAACTCCGGAAACTGATCCAGGGGAGCAAGCTTTGGGTTCCCTTTCACTTTTAACGCATCATCCTTTTGCAGTGTGATCACGCTAAAATGCGGCGATGTAAAAATATCCGCATAGGAAGTATTCTTTTTATTTGAGGTGGATACCGCGTTTTTATCATCGTTATTATCCCCATCCGGATTACAGAATACATACTTCCCTGCCCGGATATCGCTCCCTGCAATGTATGTCCCCTCCCCGATAAAGTCTGCATCCCATTCCTCAATGGTCTGATCCAGATCCTGCTGCGCTTTTTCATAACGTTCATAATAATCCCAGAACCCGTCAATCTGGCTCTCCATCTCCCGGACGTCATAACTCGTATAGCCTGTTGACAGCATATCATTGCCCATCATCTCATCATAATGCTCGAAATATTCTTTAAAATCCACAGTTTCCTTCTCCCTCGTGATTTCTGCCGTGCCGCAGGAAGCGCTGCACAGGATCACGGCCGCTGCAAATCCGGCGATGTATTTGAACCGCTTATTCTTCATCATCCGCTGCCATCTCCTCCCACACAGCCATATCGCATATCGTGAAAAACGTACAAACTTCGCCTATCGCGCACACATACTGCCTATCATCTTTCTCAAACAGCACCATCCAGCTGAAGCCTGCCTGCTTTACTGCCAAAACGGTATAATCCGTTCCGCCGCAGAATTCTTCCATTGCGCACAGGCTGCCATTTGCTTGTACCTTCCATTCTTCCAACCCAGGCATTGCTTTCACATCCTGCGGTGTCTCAACTTCCTCTCCAGATACATAATGTAATATCGCGTACTGCTCCGCCAGCCGGCTCAGGGCGTCGCTTTTTTCTATATTCCCGACTACCTCCTCCCACACTGCCGCATCACAGATGCGGATTTCCATGCTATTGTCCGCGCACACATACTGCTCACCATCTTTCTCGAACAGCACCATCCAGTCTCCGAAAATACTTGTATATTTTATCTCCAGAACTGTATAATCCGTCCCGCCGCAGAATTCTTCCATTGCGCACAGACAGGCATATGCATCTGGCCTGTCCATTGGACCCTCTTCGTCAGACAGTTCCTTGATATCCTGCGGTATTTCTCCTTCGTATTTATATTGCTGTATTTCATATTGCCGTGCTAACCGAGACTGGATATTGCTTCTCTCCATATCAATCAGTTGCTCAGACGTCCAAATTCTTACATATGTGTCTGTTTCTTCCACACTGTCACTTTCTGCTTTTCCAATACTCTTATTCTTCATGATTTGAGGAGAAGCAGAAACCCCCTCTTCCAATCCATTGTAACTGTCCTGAAACACTGCATTCCCACTACTTTTCTCTGCACCAACAATGAAAAAAACAGTTCCTGTTAAACATACCCCTATGACAATTAATGCAGCATACTTCTTCATCAGCACCTCCTCTTATGCCCTTATCCCGGCTATTGTTTTCAATTCCGGAAAAATAAGCATAATTAACATACCTCTTTCCGTAAAAATTCAGAGCTACAGCCTCAAAGTTCACTTAAATACATAAAAAACTCAGGGAATGAACTAAGGGAATACTTTACCTGTTTCCACAATTTATCGTCATTACAACAAAACTCAATAGAATATCCAGTACATACTCTTATTTCAAAAGCATAGCCTGCACTATAACAGATGAAATGTGCCTGGTCGCTGAACCATGCTTTTTTTATGCCATAAGCTTCCGCCATCTGATTGATAAAATCCATACGTTCTTCTACTGTCTCCCCGCAATACGGACATGTCCTGCAGTTTTCTTTCTTTTTTCTCTCATGGTGATCGCAGACAGACTCACTTCTAAAATCTGTATATGTAAATCCTCTCTGGTACATATGAAACGCCTTTCGGAACAGATATTTTTCAAAGCTTTCTGTAACATAGACGCCTTCCCAGTCTGTGACCATTGGATTATCCTCTGTATTGGATAATTTCATATAAAAGCAGGCATCCGCCCAATAATCAGAAAACTGAAAAAGACCTTTTTCTAAATCTTCGCATTTGCCAGGCAGCAACTCTAAAACCGTACCAATATCCACCTCATAGCCAACCCATTCATCCTCCAGCAAACCGCCGTCATCCTGCCCCATTCTTCTTAAATAACAGAGATAGGCAGCCGGTATCGTATAGTGATATTCCGCCAGAATATCCTGTAACTGCTGAATCTGTTCTTCTGTTGCGGGTACGCAGCGTTTTACCCATTCCGGGTCAAAACCGGATATGCTGCTGCATAACCTCTCCATCAGGGTATCCAGCGTTCCTTCCTGAAATTCTGCCATATCAAATCCTCCTATTGCTTTTATCAGATCCAATTATCGAAAAACAGTTCCAATTTTCAGCTGGTTGTCCAAAATTTCTATAGATGTCATGTCCCCGTCTTGATATATGGAAGTCCATGCGCCTGCCCGGCAAAGTTCTTCAAGCGAGATCCTCTTTATGCTTCTCCAATATGTCCACATAAAAATCCCAAATCACCTGCTCATGAGTTTCAATCCAGTCATCCGGCAAAAGGTCAATTTTATCCTCCGGATATTGATACTGCTCACAATCTGCCGCCGCCAAACCATAGGGCTCTGCAATTTCGTCATATCCGTTTTCCCGCAAAAATGCTGTCACTCTGGTAATTGTTACGTAGTCGGAATCTCCATACTCATTGCTGTAATAAGTCTCTGCCCCCCTCGTGCAGGGTCTGAAACTGCCAGCTGAAAACCTGCATAAATGCCTCCGCCCAAGGCGGCATGGAATCCTCATATTTTTCCACCACATAGTCAAAAAAGTCGCCCAGAACATCGCGGTCCTCATCCACCGTTCCACACCCGCCATAGGCGTTTCCTGTTTCTCCCCGATTCTGTATCTGCCTTAAGCCGCTATATAATTCTCTGATATCCATTCATCGTTTCCTCCCATTCCGCCTTTTTCACATCAATTTTTTCCGCAAATTTCCACTCCAAAATAAGGATCTGTTCCGTTCTTAAACTGTTTTAATAAGAGTTCCATATCCTGAATTCCCACTCATATGCCAACGGATTCTCATAAAAAAGCTTTAAATCTTTTTCATCAGGAATATATTCCTGATACAAAAAACAAGCATCCAAAACTTTATTTTCTTCGTTGATTTCATCAAGCGCTGCAATCAGGTCATGCAGCTTATCCGCATTCAGCAGATTCGCTTTTTCATATGCATTTCTATCATGCAGGGTCATCCATCCCGTCTCAAACGTCAGATTCCGAAAGGATTTGTCCTCCGGAAAACAGCAGCAATTTACCACATGCGCATAAACGGCACGCAGCGCTGATGGCGGAATGAGGATAAACAGATCGGAATCTGTACAGCCTGTCCCTCCATGGCTGCCGCATATTTCAATCATCTTGATTCTCACATCACATTCCGGACTTCCGCACCACCAGCATATGTCAAAGAAACCGATATCCTCCTGCGCGGCGTAATCATCACTGTCGCCGCAGGAGATAACCCGTTCTGTTCTCTTTTCCCTGATTCTCGCCTGAATATACAGATCATGTCCCAAATCTTTTGCTCCTCTCAGTAAAATATCTCCCCGTCTGCTTTTATGTGACCCGAACATACATCGAGGACTTGCCGGGAAATAACTGCCGGCAGCTTAATAACACAAATTCTTGTTCATAAATTCCAGACAATCTTCATTATAAATGTCCTCTGTGCAGACAAGCCGCAAATTACTTACAGTGCCTTACTGCAGGGCATCTTCCAACATTTTATCAAGCATCCTCTCAAAATCATGAAATTCTTCACTGATTTCTCCTGACGGATTATCCAACTCATAATACATCTTTGTCTTTAAATCATAAACATACCAGCTTATACTGCCTTCGCCTAAAAAAAGATATTGTTTTTGCCATTCATTTTCATACCAGACTTTGTTGCAGTCAATCAGTCCGTTTATATGCTGATTGGGTGCCTCATTCAGCAGCGGTTCATCAACCCCATAAAGAATGAAACCGTTATATTCGATGCCATTTATGGTTCTCAAAATTTTGAGATATTCCTCCGGCAAGGCGATACCCAATTCATCCTTTACGGCTTTTATAAAGGTTCCCGCTTCCTCCTCTGAAATGCCGCAATTGATGTCCTTGCCATATCTTTTTTCTTCTTGTCTGATTTCCTCTAAACATTCTTTCCACATCTTTATATTCTTCTAATCTGCCTGACTGAAATCTAAGGAACTGTTCCCAAACCAATTTGTTTTTCACGGCATCTCATCCCTCAAAGCAGGCCTTCCTTTATGGCGCTGCAGATCATACATAGCGATTCTGTATAGCCTCCTATCAGCTTCCTGTCCTCCTCTGTTGCAGTCTTCAAAAATTCCCGTACCTCTTTTTGCAGATCCAGCCATTCCTGATTCGTTTTCCTTTTTTTATTGCCCGCCATTTCATATACCAGCCTTTCTGCTTCTGTCTGCGGATTGTTCCATCTTTCATTCCATCTCTTGCAATACATGGCAAACTCGTGCGCATCCATTTCGCTTACGTTTCCATCATTCATCTCTCCCATTCCATCCTTTCTGAATCAATGCCATATTCCGTCATCATTTATTTGGTGATTTTTCCAACCAGTATATGTTGACCTCAATTCTCTCATCATCTACCAACAGTTCCTTTACAACGTAATCCGTTTTATTTCATACCACTTCTTTGGGAGAGCTTCTATCTTTGGCAATGCACAAACATAATACGGATCGCAAACGCTCTCATTTTATCAGTCCCATATACCTTTTTGTCTGCTCTGTCGTATCCATATACGGTATCTGTTTCAGAAAAGACTCATAGTGTACATTGCTGTAATACGCCCTCACTGCCGCTCTGAGCATCTCCAGCGAAATCACTTCGCGTGCCGGAACTTCGGACTTGTCAAGCATTGTGTGGACTGTAATCTTATCCATCGCTTGTTTTCTTTCCTTATTGATAATAGAATACGTGCGAAAGTCTCCATCCGGCAAATCGACTTGCATCTCCGCAACAAACTTATCATTCATGCCAAAAAACTGCAGAAATCCATCCTCGGAGCGAAGAATCATGCATTCTTCCTCTCCATTTACAACTGTCAATAAAAGTGTCTCAATATCTTCATACAATACATTCTTTTCATGATATCCGGCTTCAACCAGTTCCACATCCACTACGCGCTCCGCCGAAAATGGCGCCTGGTCAGCTGTCCAGACTGCCCTCTGATAAAATGTACCAATATCAAATTTCCAGTGTCACAAACAGGTCGTCTTCCTGTTCAGTTTCATAACAGCAGGCATAGTCGCCGCAAAAAGATGCCGATACCATGCAGCATTTTGGCAATTGATAACTCTGCAGGAAATCAATATAAGGTTTCGGAAGCGCATAGCCCCATTCTGTTTCTATCAACTTAATATCTGTTTCTGTAAACTCAGATTTTTGTAACGGCTTAGAAAATAAATCGTGATAGTTTTCCTGAAGTCTGTCTAAATATGTAACCGCCTTTCCATTCGTTTCTTTCTCTCTGTTGATAAGCATATTGCCACTCCTCTTTTCTTAAAAATTCATTCCCTCCGGAAACTGATTGCTTCGTTACATATATGCTGCTTCTAATTCGTCTTTTAAAATCCGGACTGTCCCATCATGGTATATCATGAGTGTATTAGGATGGTGTGTGCAATACTCTTTAATGGTAAAATCTTTTTTTGAACTCCGTATACTGGATTTACCGCAGTAAGGGCAAATTCCAGCACAGAAAAGCCTGTAATCATGCCCCTGGCATATTGCATTTATTCTTTTATCAAAATATCCTGCCTGTCCATTATAAAATTCTTCTGCTGTCAATGGGGCAATTACTAATTGTTTCTTCTTTGATGAATAGACGCTGCTGCAAAAACAGCTTACCATATCTGTATCCGCGCTTTCCGCCGTATAGTCAAATGCGTTATTACAACATCTGCATTGGGCAGAATATACCATTAAGAGTTCAGCTGCTGATTTTACAATTTTACTTTGTTTATGATCCATCTTTTCTATCTATGCAGCCCCAAAGCTTACTTATTGTATCAAAAGCCTTTGCCAAAAGTGAATGCATTACCCGTCTCACCAATTTTTCGTCATTACAATTAAATCTCATGGAATATCCATCGCACACCTTTATTTCCAAAGCATAGTTTAAAGTATAACAGATGAAATGCGTCTGATCACTAAACCATGCTTTCTCAAGGTTATAAGATTTTGCAGTCTGAACAATCCAATCCATACGTTCTTTTTCTGTACGGTACTGATATGGACATGTCCTGCAGTCATCCTTGTTTTTCTCCCCATGGCATACAAAATCGCTATCTACATCTCCATGTGCAAAGCTATCCTGATACATATGAAACGCCCTCTGGAACAGATACTTTTCAAAGCTTTCTGCATTTTTTTCTTCCCAATCTGTGACCACCGAAGGATTATCGTCCATAGAGGACAGCTTCATATAAAACCCAATCGTGAATGGATCGCAGTAGGCAAAACAGAAAATGCCTTTTTCTAAATCCTCTTCATTCTGCAAATCCAAAACAGTATCAATATCCGCCTCACAAAAGTCCAGCTCCCTTTCCAGCAAGCCGCCGTCATCCTTCCCCATTTTTCTTAAATAATAGAGATAGGCAGCCGGTATCGTATAGTGGTATTCCGCCAGAATATCCTGTAACTGCTGAATCTGTTCTTCTGCTGCAGGCACGCAGCGCTTTACCCATTCCGGGTCAAAGCCGGATATACTGTTGCATAAACGCTCCATCAAAGTATCGAGCGTTCCTTCCTGAAATTCTGCCATTTCAATGTCCTCCGCATCCATAAAAAATTTTCCTCTGTTTCCTCTTCCAGTGAAACACAGATAAGCTTCCAGCCAGCAGGTTCCAGCGGGAAAAAGTCTGCGCAATCCCTATAATACCACTGCCTGGCCGGATGGATATTTCCCCTTCCAGGAACATGGGAAATATCCCTCTTTATAAATTTCTGCCAGCATCGTAAAGAATCCAGGCATGTCCAATACCTTTTCCACACATGCCCACGCCATATCCCGTCTCATTTTGTCAAACAGCTCATAGCGGACCTCCAAGTCGTCGCGCACATGCTGTCTGACAATATATTCCTCGAATTTTTTCCAAACGGTATCGCCGATTGCATCCGAAACGACTTCAAAAATTTCATCTATCGCATCATCGCCGATTTTTTCTTCGGCAGTATCCTCCAACGGATAAATTTGAGATTCCCAAACTTCAAAATATTGCATTCCCCATAATCCGTCACACGCATCATAAAGGGAAAAAACCATATGGTACTTTTCGTTGGGGATGCCGCTGTTTTCAAACCAGGGAAACGCCTTTGCCTCCTCTAAAAAAACCGCTATTTTTTCCTCCACCGTTTCTTTTTCCTCCGGTCATTTTTTAATACTCCCGCATACTGCTCCGGAATGATCGTATATTGTCCGTATTCCTTCCGCAGCGCTTCATACTCCATTGGCGCGGCCCAAAGAGCCGTCCGCAGATCCTTCTGAAGATACATGACAATTTCCCGAGATAATGAATTGTATACCGAATCAACTTCCATGTTTGATGCAGCAATTGCACTGGCAAGCCATTCACAGACACCCACCTGTATTATCTCAAGCACATACGGCACCCAATCTACATCAAGATTCCAGCACTCCTCAAAATCTTCGTGATCCACACGTCCGCCCTCTATGGAAACCAATTGCATCAACAGCTCAGAGCTCCACTCAACCGCAACCCATTCATAAGGATCCGGGCACGAATCCGCAAAGTATTCTGCAAAATGCTCTGAACAAAAGCCTTTGGGGGCATCATTGTGTTCAAAATGGTCTACTCCCTCTTCGGAAAACCATGCATAATAATCATTTGCAAAGTCCTGGAAATCCGCCGCTGTGACACGTCCGCCCAGATAATCCCAGAGAAGTCCCTGCGCATATCGCAGGCATACAGAAAGCTGTATTTCATGCCCTTCCAGTCCCTGCTGCACCGTATTGCAATAGCGCTCCAGAACCAGCAGATTCCCCAGCAGGCGCGCTCGGATGTCACGGTATTCAAACGCCTTCTCAATAATCTTTCCAAAATCCTCCAGGTATTCAATTGCCTGTGGTACCTCCAATGCCGCAAAATTCGTTTTTAACGTGTACTCTTGCATAAAACGAAACCATTTCCCTTTCTTCCGCTGCCGGATTCTCAGCTTGAACCTTCATAGTAACGCAGCATATGCTCGTATATGTCTCTGGTCTGTTTTTCATCTCCCCATGCTAAAGGGTCATCGGCATAACATAGAGTCCAAAACGGTTCTATATTCTGAATATTTCCAGGAAGGCTTTCCCATAAGCGATACATTTGACTTGCAAAATATTTTATATCCGGGCAATTTTTATAAACCACTTTTAATTTACTCATCAAAATCTTTCCAAACTGTTCAAGGTTAAGATTTTTGTAGTCAATATGTGTCCTTACATAAATAATTGCTTTACTGATGTCTGTTTCCCATTCCAAATAGAGCAAATCATCATTTTCAGGGGTAGCGAGAAATAATTCGTCAAGCCGTTTATTGTACTCGATTTCTGTTACGAATCCCTCATAAAGCAAAATTGCATAAACCAATAATTCTTCCATGATAACACCAATTATTCTGAGCATATCTCAAAACTTACTTATTGTATCAAAAAAATGGATACTCTATCTGTTTCAGCAATTTATCGTCATTACAATAAATTCCCGCGTAATATCCGTTACGTCGTACAGGCTCTTAGGCTCTGCGGCGTGTTTCTTAATGCAGCGACAGGTCGCACATAAAGCGCCAGAAGCCCGTCCGTTTTTTGGCGGCCTCCGGATCCAGCGCCTTCAGCCGTTCCAGGAAAGGGGCGTACAGGGAACGGCGGGACTTGAAGATATAGTCCAGTTCACTGCGGTCCGAATGCCCTTTTTGGAAGGCGCGAACCTTTTCCGAAAAGCCGGCATAGAAGGACCGCCAATAGGCCATAGACAGCAGAAACTGCTCCAGGCTCCCGTTCACAAAGGTGCATGTATCGTCCTGAAGCTCCCGGACAACATTCCAGACGCTTCCCGTTTTCAGTTCCACAGCCAGCCAGGCGCAGGATTCCGTCTTGTTCCAAATCCAAGTCTCGTCCGGCTTTCCGAAATTCTGGACCTCGCTGCTCCGATCCAGGCTTCTTGCCTCTCCAAAGACCATGTACGGCTTTCGCCGAATTTCCGAAATGCGGAGGCAGCTCACCCAAAAGAAAATGCCGCTGGCAGCACTGCGCCGGTCCTCCGCTTCCTCATCAGGAGAACGCCAGGTCTCAAATTTGTCCGGAAGCCCTACCTGGGTGAGAAAATTCCGGATTTCCTCCGGCAGTTCCAAACTCTGAAGCTGATAAGGATAGTATAGGCCCAGGGACGGGGGTTGGAGAAACGCCTCGTCCAGTTCCAGGCTGCCCTCCGCCGCCTGAGCCTGTTCGTAAAAGCGGACCATAGAGGGATATTCCGTCCAGTCGGGTTTTTCTGCGGGTTTGTTCATCATTCAAAAACCTCCTTCCGCATCCATAAAAAATTTTCCTCTGTTTCCTCCGGTCATTTTTTAATACTCCAGCATCCGCGCGGCATACCGTTCTGGAAGGATCGTATGTTGTCCGTATTCTTTCCGCAGCGCTTCCCATTCCGCAGGCGCGGCCAAAAGCGCCGTCTGCAGATCGTTCTGGACATGCATGACAATTTCCTGAAATAATGAAGTTTTGCGCACCTGCGCCATCGCTTCTTCCAAGTCAGCGCCCCTGTTTGACGCGACGGGCGTATCGGTAAGGTATATACAGACGTCCTCCAGCATATCCAGCATACTCAGCGGCCCGTAAAAATCAAGATTCGCGCACTCCTCAAAATCTTCGTGTTCCACACGCCCGCCCTCTATGGAAACCAACTGCATCAACAGCCCGGAACTCCATTCCACCGCAAACCATTCATAAGACTCCGGACACGAATCCGCAAAATATTCTGCATATAAGCTTTCGTATAAATCCATTGACGGTCCGACACAGTGTTCTAACAGCCACGCAAAATAGTCGTTTGCAAAGTCCTGAAAATCCGCCGCCGTGACGCATCCGCCCAGGTAGTCCCAGAGAAGCCCCTGCGCATACCGCAGACACACCGAAAGCTGTGCTTCATGCCCCTGCCGCACCGTATTGCAATAGCGTTCCAGAACCAGCAGATTCCCCAGCAGGCGCACTCGGCTGTCACTGTGTTCAAACGCCTTTTCAATAATCTTTTTAAATTCTATAAGATATTCCTTTGCCTGCGCGTCCTCCAATGCCGCAAAATTCGTTTTTAACGTGTACTCTTCCATAAAACCTTTTCCCCTTCTTCCTCCTCTTGTGCTAATGACAGGTTGCACAATGCACAAATAAATTGAAATAAAGGGCTGTCTTCATGCACTTCGTAATAGTCGCCGAAAGAATATTCGATGTCTATATGTCGGTCAATTATAGGAGCATCATCGCATTCAAACACATCTATACGGTAAACAATTTCAGATACATCCTCGCTTAAATCATCCTCCGATATGCCGTTTTCCAAAGATAATTTTTGGCTTATCTGTTTGACATCATCCAAACTAATCATGATATCTGTCCTCCATATTCTAATTGATATACTGGAATAACGTCATCCGCCGCACCATCCATATCCGATGAACTTCGCCAGCCAATCCCAGTAAGGCGTTCTTTTTCCGCATTCAGGGCAGACGCACGTTCCATATACAAAAGGCAGAAACTGAATCGCTTCTTCATTTCCCATCCGGTGAAGCAGGCCCTGAAACCACACAGGTTCGTCCTCTATGGACTTGCCGTCCCATGGAGCAATCGAAACTGGTTCCATGCTGAAATAATCCTTGTCTGTGCGAAAAGAGATAACTTCCTCTTCCCAGCCGCACAGGCAGGCACCGATACATTCATCCCAATCCCTGCTAAACACATTCCACATCCCATATGCATGCATCCGGTTTCCAAGGACTGCAAGCGCAGAAAGGGCAAACACCTCCCTCCTCTCCCCCGTTGGAGCGTTTCCCAAGATTGCCGCGATATCTGGATTTGTGACCAATTTTTCTGTTTCACGGCGCAGCCCCCTCAGCCCTTCCTGAAATTCGCGGAAGTCTTCCGTATCAGGTTCGAGAGGCCACGCACCTTCAGCGGCGATGGCAAGGCCAATGTCCTTAATCAGAAATGCCTTATCTTCCGAAGAGAGTCTTGCACACAGAACCGCCAGATGGGGAAGGGCATAGGCTGTCATATCATAATAACTGGCCTGATGGCTCAAATCCCAGCTCAGTTCTTCCATGTTTTCACGGAAATCTCCTTTTCCTTCCATTAAATCACGAAGTATTTCATCCGTATCGCTTCCGGCAGATCCAAGTTCTTTCCAAATTGGGGAATCTAAAGAAATCATATATAAACCTCCATTTCTGTTTTCCGGTCATGCAAAACAGTTGTGCATGACCAATCGTCTGTCTGCAGATCCTTAGAATCCTTACCACTGGAAAGCTATAATCCTGTTTTTTCCGATATGATCTGCAGCCATTTCTTTCTTTTCCCCAGCGAGATCTTTTCTGTCACGATTTCCCCGCTTTCCCTGTTTTCATAGGTAATCACCATCCCTATCGGAAAAAATCCCTGATTGCATTTTCCCAGTTCCTTAATACAGCTGTAAGGAATATGGATGTATTCGCATGAAAATCCCTTGGTGAGAATGATCTGCCGGTCCGTAAAGATTGCCACGCCGCCCCGCTTCCATGTTTCGATTCTTCCGACCAGCTTCTCCGTATAATTGATCGTGCTGCTGCCATATAGTTTTTCATCCGGCGATAATATGCCCCTGTCCACAAGATTCCGCCTCTGCTTTTCCAACTTTTGTTCATTCATTTCCTGAATCCTCCATATCTGCATAATCATAATCGCCCGGAATCTCCCTTGAGACTCCGGGCATCTATATGTCTGATTATAGCACTGCCAGACTGCCACGCAAAAGCGCCCCGTCCAAATCGGCACATAAATCGGCAAAATCGGCATTTCGGGGGCGATCATTGTCATCTCACGTGTCATTTCGTACCGCTGTATATCTGTGCATCCTGTCCACGGAACTGTTTTCGTTATTTTTCTACAGTTCCGTTGTATCTGGCAAGACAGGATTTTGCGATGGTAAGTATCGCGGTAAAATGGTTCCCGTTCTGTTCTATATAAAGCAGCCCTCCATATTTTTGCGCGGTATCCCGCACGTTTGCAATTCCAAAACCATGATTTTCAGCGTCCGGCTTCGTGGAAGCAGGCAGGATATGTTTTACTTTTCCATTGGCAGCCGGTGTGTTGATACATGTATTTTCCACCTCCATCACCAGAAAATGCTCCTGCGCATGCATCGCCGCATGGACGCTGCCATGGGCGCACTGCCTTGCCGCCTCAATGGCATTGTCCAGAAGATTGCCTGCCATGACGATCAGATCCTTCCCCGGGATACATGCCCATCCGGGATTTTCCTCCGCCGTAATATCCATCCGGACGCCCTGTCTGTCAGCCAGAGCGGACTTTTCCCAGAGAATGGCATTCAGGACAGGACTGGATGTATAGCGCTTTCCGGTCAGGGTGTCCAGCTCCACTTCCATATCCCCCAGCAGGCTTAAAATCTCCTCGTTTCCTCCGTCTGCTGCCAGCGCGGCTATGGAAACCATACAGTTTTTCAGGTCGTGGGCATACCGCCTGTGCCCCAGGTCGATTTCTTCCAGATGCTTATAGTACCTTTGCTGCAGCGCATCCTGCTGCCTGGCAAGCTGCTGCTCCCTGCTTTTCTCGCTGACAAAAAACAGTTTGTTGATTGTGTAAAAAAGCAGCACGTTTGCCAGCGGCAGAATGAAAAGCCCGAATTTCAGACTGTACTGCGCCCATACGGCGCCATCATTTCCAAAGGAAATCCCAAGATAGATCAGCGCCGTGGAAAGCGGCAGAATCACAAAAGACAGCGGAAAATGCTCCCGCATCTTATACTGTGTGCCGAGGAAACAGATTTTCAGTCCATGCAGCACAAACCAACACGGTATGTAAGAAAGGGTTCCCATCATATATTTTTCCGCTTCCCAGGTATAATGAAGATCTTCCCTGATCAGCTGCCAGAATGGGATTTGGGCAAAGAAAAGCTCAATTACAAGCTCTGAGAACAACGCTACCGCCCCGCCGATCAGGAGCAGAAATGCCTCTTTCCTATGGTCGTCCTTAAAAATCAGCAGAACCGGCATCAACAGAACCGGCAATCCAAAGAGCAGGTTTATCAGCCTGCTGTCAAAGGAATTGACCAGCCTGAGGGCTACCGCACATAACAGCAGGATCAAAAAACGCAGCTTCCGGTCCCGCACCCTGAATTTTAGCTGATCCCTGAAAAAATCATAAAAAACCAGATGCACAAACAGAGTGCCGCCGAATTTCAATATAACGCTCATGACAGCCTCCATCATTCCTCCGCCCCTCTCTTATACTTTTTATGGAAATACATGGAAAAGCTCTGGTGGAATTTTTTGCTGCAGGTCCTGCTGATCCCCAGCCTGTCCCCATTGCTCATGGTCAGCTCGTTCTGCATGATTTTTGTGACGGCTCTCAGATTCACGATATAGCTGGTGTGGGCGTACTCAAAGCCCTGTGTGCAAAGCTGCGCGTACCAATCCTCCAGCCGCTCGTTGCTCTGCAGCGTCTTCCTGCCCCCCGCAGTGCCGGCTTCTACAGTGAGCCGGCTTCCCCTCTTTGTCTTTTCAATGTAAAGAATACTTCCCACAGGGACACGCCGTGCCTCCCCGTCGCTGGCCACTTCCGCCATCTCCCTGCGGCTGCGCCGTTTCGTTTCCAGCAGAAGTTCCCCGATATCCCGCATTCTCTCGTCTATGTCCGCGCTTTTTAACAGGTAGCGGTAGGGCTGTACCCGGAAATGCTCCGGCTCCGGCAGAACCACCCCGGATACAAAGGCAATCACGGCATTCTCATTCTTTTCCCTCAGCTTCCGCGCCGTCTCATATCCGCCCATTCCCGCCATCTGCATGTCCAGGATGGCCAGCTGGTATGCCCCACAGTCTGCCTGCAGGAAATCGGCGCCGCTGCAATAAGTGTCACAGACCATATCTGCTGTAAATTCTTTGCAGGCTTCTATATCCTGCTTCATCTCCTGCAAAAATGCTGTATTATCGTCCACGATCGCTATGTTTATCATTTTGGGGTTGCCTCCTCATGAACAGCTGGCCAAAGCATACCTGTGTATCTGATCGGCTGAATTGTTCCTGCTAAAGTATAGCACAAAGCCAGCCAGCGTTCAATAAACTGCCGCTTGCTGTTCGCTCCGTTCCGGTAACAGGTAAACATCCATGCAATAACCGTAATACGGACTCTGTTCGTTTCGCAAATGGAGTTTTACCCTCCTATTCCTTTACACCCAATATTTTCATCAATTCGTCTTTTTGATTTTGAACACAGCTTTCTACAGCTTTCATGATTTCATCCTCGGATATGCCCGGCGGGAACATCTCTCTTGGCACTCTGTGGCCAAACATCGCAGCATATTTTTGTTCTGATTCAAATTTCTTATCATCAAAGCCATTGATATCTTCATCAATTAGTTTACGCATAAAATATAATGTTTTATCTTCCATAATAAGTCCTTTCCTGCGCAGAAAACTTTTGACATATTATCTTATTTTCTAACATACTGTCCAACATTTCAACTGCTGAAGGAACAGTTTTGCAAAAATCTCTTTTTCCATCCCTCAATAATCCATCAAAAAAGGTGAAAGCAAGCCGCTCAAATTCTTTATCGGTCATGTTCTGTAACTTTCTGATTATCCTATGGGCTAATGCCTCCAAATACGGGTCATTGAGATACGGCAAGGTTCTCTATATCCTCTATGCCCCCACTCCTGTTCGCTCCACTATGGAAGTTACCGGGCAGATGCCAGATGCCATCTTCCCATCCTTTGCTGCCTCGCCTTGGAAATCTGAATGCCAAGGCTGTCTATCTCCTGCTGTAACTCCTTATACCTGCCGCCTTTGAAGATGCCCGTACATATAATTGATTATCTCTCACAGAATATAGGTTTCTAAATATACTACCTTTTTTTCGCTGTTTCAGATCTGTTAAAATGAATAGTTTAAGGGGGCACCAAACTGGCCCCCTCCCCCGTCCATAAAAAGAAAGCAAACATATACAATATCTCTTCATATACAGAACAACCAGTATTTCTTTTATTCTTTAATCCCCTGACAAAATGATATAAACTACTCTCCAGCCACGAAACTGGGGCTTCTCTATGGCTAGGTGCGTTCTTTACTTCCTTACCCTGACTTTCCGGAATTGTTATACAATACTCTCTATTCTCCTGATCCTGTTTTCTCTCCTGCTGTTTTTCAGCTTCTCTGTTTTGCTCTTTTATAGTATCAAAGCTGATATGCTCCACCTGGCACATCTCCTGTTCTTCTCCATCCTCTTTCGTTTTTGCAATCTCTCCAGACGGTTCCATTCCTGCATGTTTATCACAATCAAAATCCTGTCCGCCATCCGGTGTCGGCTTTCTTTCCAACAAAACAAGCGTATACAGGTTGCTGGTCTGCCCTTTATTCTTCTCCCTGAAACGGGCATCCTTTTTGATATATCCGGCATCCAGCAGTTCATGCAGGGCACGCTTCACGGTAGAGACCGAAATATGCAGCTGCTCCGCCATAGTAGGAATGGCCGGAAAGCAGGTCAGCTCCTTATTGGAGCGGTCAATCAGATAGATCAACACCGATAATGCACGGCTTTTCAGCGTGCTTGCATATGCCTGTTTTTTCAGTTCCGCCTGTTTTGTCATCATTCCAAATTCCTCCTGCCCGAAATCTCTTCTATCAATATGAAAGAGCCATGCCGGTATCTTCCTTCCCCTGCATGGCTCCCCTTTTGCTTTCTGTTACAGTAAAATCAGTTGGTTTCGATTCCCCGTTCCTCTCAAAACCACGCGCTGACATTTTTTCAACCCGCGATATATCTTGCAATCAAATTCCTATACTGTTTCCCATTACAGTCACTGTCCGTCAGTTCCGGCTGGTACTCCGAAAACATCACTCCGTGGTAATCGTTCTGCAAAGCCTCGGCCAGATCGTCCTTCATTCCCTCTGCCACAAAGGGACAGAGCAGGTACGCATGGATGCCCGCAAGGGATGCCTGCAGGCGGACGGTGAAACCTAACTCATAAGGCTTCGTGCCACATACCAGCAATTTAATATCTGCCCTTTCCAGCAATTCCCGTTTCTCTGCAAGGTTGCTCCCCAGGTCGTACACCACAAAATTCACGTCCTCCTGTGGCTCTGTACTCCGGTAATGTACCCCTTCAAACTGCCAGCCGCCCTCTTCTGCCTCCATCTCATACCCACGGGCCAGAGCCGCCAGATGTCCGCCCGCATGGGCCTCCACATAGCACACGGACGCACCCACACGGGCCAGCCATGCACTTAGTCCCATGGCTACGGTGGTAGTTCCAATCCTGGACTGGGAACCAATCACGGCCACCACCACATTCCTACAGTCAAACCGGTAATGCTCCTGTCCTCCCGCTCTGGCCGGCCTTTCCTTTGCCGCATACCTTGTCATGCCCTGGTCGCACAGGCACTCCCTGATCTCCTGCTGGATCTCCCCAATCTCCGTATCACACACGATATTCCCCACACCGCTGTCAAGCAACGCCCGGAACAGCGGGTCAGCCTGTGTAAGCCCCTCGCAGATTACCGTCACCCTTGCGGAATACATGGTGAGAAATTCCTCAATAGCCTGTGCAAATTCCTCGTCCGTGTCCCCAAAAGCGGGGCGGTCAAGCACCACATCCGTAAAGTGAGCGAAACTCCGCATATCATAGACCACGAACTGTTTCAGTACAAAATTCCCCACCATCTTCTTAACGGGCATCTCGCTATCCGGCTCATAAAAGCCGGTAAAATCCAGCAGATTGGTATGCTGGGTGGATGATAAATATAAAATCATATCCTTCTGCCTCCTGTTATCTACCGATTGCCCAGTAAGGGCCGCCGGAACCTGCCGCCTTGTTAGATTCGTCCATAATGATAGATAAGTCCCATTCCTGTTCGCTCCTGCCATAGCTTGCCGGGTCTGCCACCAGAATCTTCCCCTCACTGGTCACACCCCGCAGGACAATGAAATGTCCGCCTCTTGTGAAGTGGCCTTTGCTCATGATCACTACCACCAGCTTTCCGGAAGAGAGTGCGTCCACGATCCCCTGGGCATCCAAGTTCTTCTCACAGGACAAACCGTAGGCCGTTGCCGCTGCCGGAATCAGGCTGTGATAGGAACCGTTGCCCTCACAGCGATGTCCGTTTGCCACAGACCACTGGGCCAACTCCACCGGGTCATGAGCCTCCCCGGTCAGGGTGGATGTCACAATCGCCATGGATGTGGGGCCGCATCCACCCTGCCCGATGGTGCTGGATGTGCCGTACATCACATCCGCCCAGCGCTCATCCATCTGATTGTAGTACATGACCTCCATGCCGCCATCCGTGAACACCACGCCCTCATAGGACTGGCCGCTGCCAGTGATATAGTCCGTATCATAGATGCCGATGTTCTGGTTATAGCCGTATTCCTGCTGAAAGGATTCGATAGCCGCAACCTCGCTGTCTCCCAATGCCCACTCCACAAACATGGAAATGGGACTTGTCAGCAGATGGACGATAAAAGCTATCAAAAGCAGCAGAAACAGCACAGGCGACAATATGGCGATAAGCAGACGTTTCCGCGCCTGCTTATCCGCTGCTGCCTGAACTGCCAGCTG
>OFHM01001092.1_pt1 | contig 19089 bp, 24 predicted proteins | sample 1521311 | NCBI WGS metagenome assembly OFHM01 (sample SAMEA3504083, study PRJEB24116) | mouse gut metagenome | biome: mouse gut; feature: mouse-associated habitat; material: faeces | place: Denmark | collected 2011 | reverse complement strand
CTTTTTACCATAGATATAGTATATCTCATTTTTCCTGATTTTTGGACATGCTTTTATAAATTTTTATAGTGCCAGCATTTCCTTTACGATCCTGTCCGCGCCCTTTACCATGCCCACTAGCACGAGCATATTGAAAATGGTTTCAGCCAGATACGCCAACACCTGCACGACCGCCGTACTCTCCGGGTCTGCAAGGCTGATGCTCCCGCTTGCCGTAAACGCCGAAAATATCAGGCAGGCAAGCACAATGACAGCCCCTTCAAGGCATACGCCGAGATAGCTTTTCAGAAAGCCTTTTCCCATAAAGGACGTGGCCTCGCCTGCAAAAGAGGACAGGGGGACGGGCGCAAATGCCGTGAACAGGTACAACTTGAAAAAACGGGAGTATACCGTCAGTATCATCACGAAGGATAGGACGATGATAACCAAACATCCCAAAATCGTAACGAGCCATAACGGGATACTGGCTAAAAAGCCTACTTCCGTTATCGCCTGCTCCAATTCCTCCGGCAAAGATACTTCCCCCGCCATCGTCCCCATGCTCCCGGCAATCGCGGCAACGATGCCGCCGCAGATATTGAATACCGCCGTCATCAAGTCTATCCCATAGGTTACGGCAGTCTTGGCAAGCACAAACCGGATAAAAAACCGTAAGCCCTGCTCCGGCCTGCGGAAGTCCCGAAAGTTTATCGTGCTTTTGCATACGCTGACCGCAAAAAATAAGACCAAAAGCCCGTATCCGATGGCTTTCAGCCCTTCATTGATCTCCAGCGCAAGCGTCCATATCTCCCCGCCCTTAAATTCCTCCGGCGTTGTGCTGATCAACTCCCATATTTCCGCCTGCTTGTCGTTCCAGAATGTAAATACCCATTTCAGGCTTTCAATGATCCAATTCCCTTCCAAACTTTATTACCTCCCTCCACAGAAATGGCATTTATGTTTTGGGAATCAAAAAGGCACTGCATTGTTTACAGTGCCACATACATTATACGTTGTCTTTCGTTTGCTTTAATTGTCCATCGCAAAATTCCTTTCATATAGGAATATCCGTTACTGCTGTTTCCCAAATAATCTTTCTGTCCATATTGCCGTAATTATGGGCGACCATGTTGCGCATCCCTTTTATCGCGCCCCATTGCATTTTGCCGGAGGTTGCCTCCTTGTATTCAGCCGAAAGACCGCTGCTTAATTCGCCGATCTGCAATATAGAAAAAGATATGGATCGCTGATAATCCGCATCTGTGTCAAACCGTCCAAACTCTTTCCCGTACCGTGCTATTGTTTTTTCTATCTCAATGCAATAATCGCGCATATGCCGGATACGTTGTAAATCAGGCTGCATGGTATATACTCACCCTTTCTTCCCACACGGTTTTCTTAAATTCGTTTTCACTTGGCATTTGAGCCTCCTGTTCCAGAGAGGCTACTGTTATCAGGTCTATGGGTTTTTCAAATGCCGTTTCCAAATCGTGATACAACGCCCCAAGTAAAAACAGGCTTTTCAGTGCAGTCCCGGCAGTATCGACAAGGAAGTCAAGGTCGCTGTTTTCATCCGCCGTCCCGCGTGCATAAGAGCCAAAAATATAAAAGACGGGAATCTGGTACTTTTCTGCAATAGGCGTAATTTTTTCTTTGATCTCCTCCAAGGTATATACCATTTCGATTCCCCCCTCATATTCTTTATATGTTGCTGGCTTTTGCCCATAGGAAATCCTGCCATGCCTTTTGAATCTCTCCCTCACCTCGCTATGCGGGAACATCCGCCTGGCTTCTGTGTAACCACGCTTCCTTTTCACGCTATGGTAATGGTAAAATCATCGTAAATCCCGGCCGGGACAGCATCTTCAAATGCATACTGTTCCATTGTTTCATTTTCAAAGCTATACACGGTGACAACCTCTTTCTCTGGGTCAACAATCCAATATTCCCGCACTCCTGCTTTTTGGTATTTGAACAGCTTGATATAATAATCCATGTGCCTGCTGCTCTTGGAAACGATTTCAATTACCCAGTCCGGCGCGCCATTGCAGCCCTTATCATCCAGCTTCCGGGGATCGCAGATAACAGAAATATCCGGTTCTACATAGTTCCTGTTATCCTGGTTAAGGAATACAGCAAATGGGGAGGGATAGACCCGGCAGGAACCTTTGTGTGATTCAAAATAACTGCGTATTTTATAGTGTAATTCAGAAATGATTTCCTGATGGATACGGGTAGGCGGAGCCATATAGTAAACCTGCCCGTCAATCAGTTCTGCCCGTTTGCCTTCCGGGAGGGAATAAATGAAATCGGTGGTATAAGTATCAGCGTTCCATATTGGAAATGACATGGCGGTCCTCCTTTCTGGGTATTGCCGGAGCTGGTGATTTCTTTGCTTTATAGGAAATTGCGTCCTATAAAGCAAAATGCTCCGCAAGGATGCGCGCTCGCACAAGGGGAACTATGTCGCTAAAGCGACCGTGCTCGGCGCAGCAAAGTGTCCAAGCCCCCTCATGAGTGGGGGGATAGGGGAGCTGAAGTGGGCTTGCCCACTTTGTTCTAAGATATAATATGTGGAAAGGATGGAGAGGATGGAACACAGATTTGAAAAGGAATATGGATGCCTGATTGTCAGGATGCCGGAAGAACTGGACCACCATCAGGCAGAAATTTTAAAGGAGGAAGCGGACGGGCTGATTCTGCAATATCCTGTGCGCAGCCTGGTATTTGACTTTGCCGATACCCGTTTTATGGACAGCTCTGGCATTGGGGTTGTGATAGGAAGGTGCAAAAATGTGCGTTTTTCCGGAGGGTATGTAAGGGCGGTCAATTTAAACGGGCAGATACGGCGGATTTTTAAGCTGTCCGGTTTGCAGAAAATAATTGAAGTGGAGCAGGAAGAAACAGAAGGGAAAGGAATGGGTGATTTTGATGGAACAGAAAAGGAATGAGATGAAGATGGAATTTCTGGCGTCATCTTCCAACGAGGGCTTTGCGAGGGTGACTGTGGGGGCGTTTGTAGCGGAACTGAACCCCACCGTGGACGAGCTTGCAGATATCAAGACGGCAGTCAGTGAGGCAGTTACCAACTGCATTATCCACGGATATGAGCAGAAGGAGGGCAGCATCTGGATTCAGTGCGCAACGGAGGGCCAGCAGGTGGAAATTTCCGTGGTAGACACAGGCAGGGGGATCCGGGACATTGAGCAGGCAAGGGAGCCTTTATTTACCACAAAGCCGGAACTGGAACGCTCCGGCATGGGATTCGCCTTTATGGAAGCCTTTATGGACGAAGTGGAAGTGATTTCCGAGCCTGGGAAAGGGACATGCATCACTATGCGCAAAACGATTGGGAAAGGGTAGCAGGATGCGGCAGTGTGTGCAGCATCGGCGAATGGGATAGGAAATATGCGTACATAGCATCAGGGAAAGGGTGAGAGCGTGGAAGGGCAGGCAAGTAAGGAGGAATGTACATATAGAGAAAAAACAGCAGGGGAATACGGGCAGGAGGAACCCAGGGAAGGGGAAAGGAAAAAGGAAGATGTCTGGGAATTGCTGGCAGCAGCCCATCAGGGAAATAAAGCGGCAAGGGACAAAATGGTGCAGAAAAATATGGGGCTGGTCTGGAGCATCGTCCATCGGTTTGCCAACCGGGGCTATGAACTGGAAGAACTTTTCCAGGTAGGCAGCATAGGGCTGATGAAGGCCATTGATAAATTTAATTTATCTTACGATGTGAAATTCTCGACGTATGCCGTACCTATGATTACCGGTGAAATTAAGCGGTTCCTGCGGGACGACGGGATGATTAAGGTCAGCAGGAGCCTGAAAGAAAATGGCGCAAAGGTAAAACAGGCAAGGGAAAAATTACAGCGGAGCCTTGGCCGGGAGCCTACGCTGCAGGAAATCTCGGAAGAAACGGGGTTCCCCAGGGAAGAAATCGTTATGGCGTTGGAAGCAAACGGGGAGGTGGAATCCCTCAATAAAGCTTACGCGCCTGGGGATGGAAAGGAAACCTGCCTTGCAGACCGGCTGCCCCAGGAAAAGGACAGCCATGAAGCGCTGTTAAACCATATGCTGTTAGAGCAGCTTATGGCGGAACTGGGGGAACTGGAACGCAGGCTGATTGAACTGCGGTATTTCGGGGAAAAGACCCAAATGCAGGTGGCAGGGGAACTTGGCATTAGCCAGGTGCAGGTAAGCAGGCTGGAAAAACGGATTTTGCTGCGGATGCGGAGCCAGGTGAGGTGAATTTATACCTGTTTTAAAATTTTGAATAAATTTTGGCTAGGATGGCATACTACTTCCAAAGATGGAAAAAGGATGTGAGAATATGAACCGTAGCCATAGTACAATTTACCGGATTTTCCTTTTGGCAGCCATAGTCCTTACCATAGCAGGGGGCATTTTCTATTATGTGAATGTTGTGGAAAAAAAGACTACTGTGACAGAGGGGACTTTGGTATGGAATGTGCAGCCAAAAGAGGAAGCAGCAGAAGAAAAGCAAATTCTTTGTAGCCCTGCAATGGGAAACGGGCGTAAGACGGAGGGCATATGGCAGATACAGTTTACTTGAAAATAGAGCAGAATGTCCTTGTCCGGGAACCTTCCGTGGTGCTCAAAGACGTGGCAAAAATCACTTCCACCAACCGCCCGCTGCTAAATAAGCTAAAGCAGATGAAAGTGTACCAGTTCCATACCCCAGCGAACCAGAGCAGGAAGAAAAAGCAGGTGGAAGTGTTTTCTGTCCTGAAAATCATTGAGCTGATCGGGCAGGAATTTCCAAACGTGGATATTGAGAATATTGGGGAAAAGGATTTCGTGCTGGAGTATGAGCCAAAGCAGGAGCCAAAATGGCTGCTGTATTTAAAAACGGCAATCTTGTGCGTACTGATTTTTTTCGGCTCGGCTTTTACTATTATGACCTTCAACAACGACGTGGGCGTGGGGGAAGTATTTGCAGATTTTTACCAGCAGGTGATGGGTACGGAATCCAGCGGGTTCACAGTGCTGGAAATCTGCTATTCTATTGGGCTGTTCCTTGGGATTATGATATTTTTCAACCATATGGGGCACAAGAAAATCACCCATGACCCAACCCCCATCCAAGTGGAAATGCGCACGTATGAAAAGGACGTGGACGCCACGTTCATTGAAAATTGTGGAAGAAAAGGAACCAGCAATGATGTGGATTAAACAGGTTTTTTTGGGGGTTATCGGCTTTGCCAGCGGTTCCGCCGTCTCAGCAGGCGTGTTCAGCTTTATTATTTCCATTGGGGTTGTGCCCAGGATTATTGGGAAAAGCCGTACTGCGGCAGATATTATTGCCTATGAAAATGCAGTTATTTTAGGCGGGGTGGCGGGGAATGTTTTTTCCATATTTTCCTTGCATGTGCCGTTAGGGATTTGGGCTGTCGTCCTGTTTGGCTTGTCCGCCGGGGTGTTTACCGGATGCCTGGCAGTAGCATTGGCGGAAATCCTGAATACATTTCCCATTATGTTCCGGCGTTTCGGGATAAAGGCAGGCTTAGGGTATATTATGCTGTCCATGGCCTTGGGGAAGGCGCTGGGGGCGCTGTATTTTTATGCAAACCATATGCAAAAAATGTAAGGCATGATAGGTTAAACTGGATCACATATGAAAAACTAAAAGAAAGAGAGGTATGGTTATGGTGCAGGAAACGATGGAGCAGAAGGAACAGAAGAACCAGGAATATAACGAGTATGTCAAGCAGGTGACGCCCACCCACTCCCTTCCGGCAAATATGCTGAAAGCGTTTATTACAGGCGGGGCAATCTGCGTGGTAGGCCAGGTGATACTGAACGTGGCGGCGGGGACGTTTGGGCTGGATAAAGATACGGCAGGCAGTTGGTGCAGCCTGCTCCTTGTGCTGCTGAGCGTAGTTTTGACTGGCTTTAATATTTATCCTTCCCTTGCCAATTGGGGCGGCGCAGGGGCATTGGTCCCTATCACGGGGTTTGCCAACTCTGTTGCAGCCCCGGCGATTGAGTTCCAGAAAGAAGGGCAGGTCTTTGGGATTGGGTGCAAGATTTTTACGATTGCAGGGCCGGTGATTCTGTATGGGATTTTTACAAGCTGGGTGCTGGGGCTGGTTTATTGGGCAGGCATGTATTTTGGATGGTTTTAAGCGGGATAAAACGATAAAAAGCAGGGTGGCGGGGTAATCCGCTGGCCTGCTTTTCGCTATGGTAAGGGAAGCGGTACAAAAAGCAGAGTTGAAAAGTGTAAGAGAAACCGTAGAAAGATTGATAAAAAAGGAAAAATGATACTTGAAGAAATTGCGGAGCGTGCCGTAGGATAAAAAATTTCCGCCGGACAGGTATAAAGTATTTTCCACCCGCCTATACTACTGTTATATGTATTACTCCGGCGTTAAATATAAAAGGAAGGGGAACTATTATGGAAAATAAGTTTGACATGCCAATCGGCCTGAGCTTCCAGCTAGGCCTTAATGAAAAAGCGCTTTCTATCTATGCAAAAATGGATGAGGATGAAAAAAAGCAGGTAGTAGAAGCTGCCAGGAATGTGTCGTCCAAGGCAGAAATGCAGCAGCTAGTCACCGACTTGGAACATAATTTTTTATAAAAACCGGAAAATGGAAAATAGATTTGGCACACTACTGAGATGCCAAATCTATTTTTATTCCCGCGAGCAATGAGGCAAAAGCCATGCCTGCCCTTATTATCTGCCTTCCATCATATATTGCATTAGGAATTTCACATCATCTGGGTCAGAAGCGACCAACTCCATATTATTAATCAAAGTGTTGTCTGCAAATAGCTTGCTGATGGCAAGGTATTTTGTCAGTTCGGATTTCAAGTTCAGGCGGTCCCCCTCCTGGGAAATCAATTCTACTGTCCCTTTGCATTGTTTAATTACTTCAAGGAATTTTTCTGGATTTTCTACATTATAAATTTTCATGTTTCCTCCATTCTGCCGCGGACGCGGCAAACCATGTTTTAAAACCATCTTCATCTAACGGCTTTATTCTAACACGCTTATCCCAGCCCTGCAAGGCTGATTCTGCACAAGGATTTTTAATCTCCGTCCAGAAATTGTATATTATTTACAAAAAATGGGTGTATAATAATTATTCCAAAGTTGAAAATTGTGCATAATGCTGCAAAATCCATAAAAACGAGGAAATGAAGCGAAAAACATGGATTGAACCTGCCTGCTTTCCAGAATATAATGGAGCATATCATAAGCGCTGCTTGTGCCAGGGCGCAATAGTTTGTTGCCAATGAGAAAATAGCCAGGGATGGAAAGGTGGTTTTTATGGAGAAAACAGATAAGGTATATCGGATTTTAGATTTATATGCACGCCTGCAAAGGGGGGAAACCATCTCAAAGCGGGAAGAAGCCATGCGCTTTGGGGTGAATGAAAAAAGCATACAGCGGGATATTGAGGATATCCGGGTATTTTTGCAAAAGGCAGAAGCAGGGGGGATCCAAAACGATATTTTGTATGATTATGAGGAACGGGCCTACCGGCTGAAATTACTGGATGGAAAGAAATTTACAAATGAAGAAGTGCTGGCAATCACGAAAATCCTGCTGGAAAGCCGCGCTTTTACAAAGCCGGAAATGATGCGGATGCTGGATAAAATGCTGGATTGCTGTGTCCCGCCGGAAAACCGGAAACTGGTGGACGAGCTGGTTGGCAATGAGCGCTGCCATTATATGGAACTGCACCATAAAAAAGTGTTCATCGGGAATATGTGGGAAATTGGCAAGGCGATCCATGAACGGAGATACATTGCAGTTACATATGGGAAGCTAAAGGGAAAAAATCCAGTGGTACGGAAATTAAAGCCCCTGGCAATTATGTTTTCAGAATTTTATTTTTATCTGGCGGCGCATATTGAGAACATAGACCGGGAAAAAGAATTTCGGGTTGCAAACGACATGTACCCCACGATTTACCGGATTGACCGCATTTCTGAACTGGAAGTGTTGGATGAAAAGTTTGAGCTTCCATACAAAGACCGTTTTGAGGAGGGGGAATACAGGAAACGGATTCAGTTTATGTTCGGCGGGAAGCTGCAGCATATTGAATTTTGGTATCAGGGGCAGAGCATAGAATCTGTCCTGGACAAGCTGCCTACTGCCGAGATAGCCAGGGAAGAAGACGGGAGGTATTTAGTCCGGGCGGAAACCTTTGGGGATGGGATTGACATGTGGCTGCGGTACCAGGGGGAGTGCGTGGAACTGGTGAAAAAGTTTTAAGGCCTGCAGGCGCCATAACGTATGGAAAGCCAGGAAGGTGCGATGGAAATGTTGAAAAAATTAAAAAAACCTGTTGGTTGGACAGATAATGTCCATGCTATTTCTTATAATAAAAAGAAACCAAGCGTGCTGAAATGCCAAAGCTGATAGCTATTGGCAGACATAAAGAAAAGGCAGCAATTCCCCTTTTCATGGGACGGCCTATGGGGCGGAATGGTTCTTCAGGAATTCATCTAAAAGCTGCGAAAAGATTTCACGTGAGGAAGGCGGGAGGGAGCGGTATTTTTCAACCAAGGAAAATTCTTCTTGGTTTAAGTCTGCGGGGTGGACTTCCTGGATTTTATGGGGACATGTAGAATGGCCGATCAGGTAATCCACGGACACATTGAATACGTCAGCCATATTTTTTAACATGCTGATGTCAGGCTCCGTGATATGGTGCTCATATTTGTAGACAGACTGCTGGCTGGGATTTAATTCTTTTGCTAAAGACTGTTGGGTAAGCCCTATTTCCTGCCGGAGCTTCTTCAAATTGTCCATGTTCCTGCGCTCCTTTCCTATCTGATAGTTTTATTCTATCAAAAACGGAAAATTTAATACAACACCAAAATAGCGTAAAAAGTATTGCATTTAAAACTAATAAAGTTTAAAATAAAACTGGAAAGATCAACTATTAAGAATCCGGCAGATAATTAAAAAATACAAAAGAAATTTTGTAGAAGAAAGAGTATGGCAATAAGGCCTGCTGTCAGGCAAGCCGGCGTAAGTGAAAATTTTTCTGGTAACAGGCACTTTTAAACAGGGTCTGTAAAAGCGGCGACCAGGATGGCGTGAAAAATGGCCTTGCGCAGGTATGGTGATCCGCGTTTGCTCATTACATTGTAGGCGGCTTCAAATGCAGCGGATTGTGTGGCCGTGGCATCCAAACCGGCAAAAGCCACCTTTTCTGGGGCTGTTAAATTTGGGGATGCCGCTAACTTCGCTAAGGATGGCCGCTCCTGTGGCACTGCAAATTCCGGTAATGGCAGCAATGGGGGGATTCCAGTTTCCCCAAGATGCCGGAAATTTCCGTTTCCGTTTCTTTTACCTGTTTTTCGATAAAAGAAATCTGCCCAATCAGTGTTTTGGGCTGGAATGTGAAGCTGCTTTGGGCAAAGGTATTGTTTCGGCTATTATAAATCAATGTTTCTCTGCCCATTAGGATGATTATCTGGTATAATTAAACTATGGAAAAATAAATTTAAAAACAGTTTCTCCAGAAACCAGAAAAACCATTAAACAACAAACAATACAACTTTTAAAAAAGCATGCCAGGCACAAAGAAATTGCGGACACGCTCAACCTCCCACCTCAGACAGTGGGCAGGATATCAGGCGCATAGCAAAAGGAGGGCGCAAAATGTCTGGGGGAGAAAAAGCGTGGACGTAAAGTTGGTGAAAAACGTCAGCTTACACTTGCACAGGAAAAGGAAATCCGAAACCTACTCATTGGCAGGGCACCCGGCCAGGTGAAGATAAGTTTTATGCCCTGGACCCGTGCCGCTGTATGCCAGTTGGCCCAGGGAAAATATGGAATAGCGGTTACCCTGCGAAATATGGGTGAATACCTGAAACGATGGGGAATGGCATGCCAGCGTCCCACAAAAAAAGCATACTTCCAGGATAACGTAAAGCTGAACACATTTATGCATGGGACAATCCATCTATTGTAAAACAGGCTAAAAAAGAGGGTGCTTTAATTTTTTTTGGGAGGTGAAACCGGAACCAATAACCAGGCATATCACATCAAAGGGTTTGCGCCAAAGGGACAGACACCAACCGTACCCTCTTTCCCGGAAACAGAAAAGATTAATATGGTTTCTGCGATTAATAATCAGGGAAGCTGCATTTTTCACATCGCCTTATTCTCTTTAAACCAATCCGGATGGATATTTAAACCATACCCTAAAGCAGAACATACATAGTGGGATTGTTCTGCATACCAAAGAACAGGTTTGCAATAAAACAGGGAAATTCATGCAAGATGCGGCAGCCTTTAACTGTTCTGCTTTGGCAGTGCCGATTTTCTGCCTGCTGAGCTGTGCCAGGGTTTCAGAGAAAACTGGTTCAAAATCAATGGGCGAAGAAAACTGGAGGAGGATTTCTTTTGAGGTTTTAACAAAAATACCGGAAAAGATGGACTGGTATTCTGGGGAAACCTGATCCAGCACACAGACAACTTCCCGTTTTAAGTCACTGATGGATTCTACAAGAAAGGAAAGAATAGACGGAGAGCCAGTAGTGGCCAGTAGCTTCCATACCCATTTCAAAATCGGAGAGGTTTTAAGAATAAGAAGCGAGTTTGACTGACAAGGAATTTCCCCCATCCAAAGTATTGGGAAAGGAAAAAACTTTGAATACTACTTTTCCGGTATCGTCCCTCATGGAAACAACATCCAACTCATACGTGGAAAGCTTATTAGAGAGAGGGATCAGTCTTTCAAGTACGGGCAGAGCCGCTCAAGGAGACAACGATCATCTTCTCAATCTAATAAAACTATTATCTCCTATCAGATTGGAGATGTAAAGAAGCGGGTCTAAGGGTTTATAGGTATCCCTTGAACAACCTAAATACATTATACAAGAAAGAGCAAACTATGGCAAAGGAAAATGCTGTCCTTAATGATGAGGATATTTTAAACGAGGAGTTTACGGAATCGTTTGATTTTGATGAATTAGAAGAAAAACTTCAGAGCCAATTAGAAGAAGAATTTTCGATTTTAGAATTTCTGAAAGAAGAAAAAGAAAAAATAGGGAATCCAGATGCGTTGGGAAAGGTAATATTCGATGAAGTCTGGAAACAGTTCGGTAATCAGATTGGGTTGGATATGACCAATGAAACCTTAAATCAAAAGTATGATAGAGAGCATCAAGGTGAAACCTATGAAGATGTTGGTAAAAAGGTTATGCAAGACCCAAAATACAAAGAAGCCAATAAGGCTATGAAAGAACAACAGCAATCTGGCAATTTAAAAGATGAATACACTGGCAAAAATATCAATCAAAATGAGAATGCAAATTTAGACCATGTGGTTGCCAGAAAAGAGTTATATGAAAATGCACGTAGAAAACAAGCTGGAATAAATACAGAAGACCTTGCCAATAAAAATGAAAATCTCAAACCTACAAACGAATCCTTAAATAAAAGCAAAGGTGCAAAGAGTGTTGACGAGTATATTAGCGATAGAGAACAAAGGGAAAAAGACCTCAGAGAACAAAACGAACGCGCCAATAAAAAAATTGATGAATCTAATATGTCTGAGGTGGAAAAGCAGAAGGCAAAGGAAAAGAATAACAAGCGTTTACAGGATAAGCTAGATGCTGATGATGAGATGATGAAAAAAGCCGATAAAAAAGCAAGGAAGGCTATAAATAAGGATATTGCGAAAGGTGTAGCTAAAGAAACTGCAAAGAAAGCTGGCAAAGATGCCTTGAAGCAAATGGCGGTATCGGCCTTATTTTCTTTACTTAAAGAAGCGATGAATGGTTTTGTAAGATTCATAAAAAGCCAGACAAAATCATTTAAGAGTTTTCTGGAAGAAATGAAAAAAGCAATTAAGTCGTTTTTTGAGAATATAACTAATGTTTTGCAAACAGGGGCATCTAGTGTAGTTGGTACCATTGTGACTGAAATTTTTGGATCTATAGTAAGTATATTCAAGAAACTGGCTAGTCTCATTAAACAAGGCGTTTCATCTGTAATGGAAGCTGTAAGATACCTTAATGATAAGGAAAACAAGAATAAGCCTTTCAGCATTAAGGTAGCCCAAGTCGGTAAAATAATTACCGCAGGGTTAGTTGCGGGTGGTGCAATTTTCCTTGGAGAATTATTTGAGAAACTTCTGTTATCAGTTCCTGGGATGCAGATAGAATTACCGCTGTTAGGTACTTTGGCAAACATAATAGGTATGTTTTTGGCAAGTTTGGTGAGTGGACTTGTTGGTGCTATTATCATCAACCTTATTGATAAGTTCATTGCTAAAAAGCAAAAATCAGATGCACAAGCGGCCGCAATAGAAAAGCAAAATCAGATTATCACTAAACAGCATCAAATCCAAATTGTAAATGAAGTTTTGCTCGATAAAGATAAAGAAAATACCCAATCTAATATTTCGGGAAGACATCAAGAGGCATTTTCTATTATGAAGGATGCATATGGAAACATCATGGAGGATTTTGTAGAAGATTTTTCCGAAAATGAATATTCAACAGTAATAGATGAAAAAGATGTAATCATCAACAATGAAATCAATAAGACAAGTAATGATTTAGATGATTTACTTGATGGGTTGAAGTAAGGAGGAAAATGATAATGAAAAAACTGTTCATTTATGCTTCTGTAGTCGGATTAGCGGCAGGTGTTGTTTACTGGTTATGTAAAAAAGGCGAGTCAAACACTGCTACATCCCAAGCGGTAGATAAAAAGGTCGATTTTGAAACTAACACTCAAGAGGAAGAAAATCTTCAGAACACCAATGCTGTAGAGGAAATGTATCAAGCTAAGAGTGAAAGTGTGCAGGCTGTTTATGAAAGGCATTCTGAAGCCAGTTCCATAATGAAAGATGCATATAGTAACATCATGGAAGATTTTACAGAAGACTTTTCAGGTGAAAATGATACGGACGCAAAAGACGAAAACAAAGAGGTTATTATCAATAGCGAATCTGTTTAGTTATGGAGGAGATCAATTCAATTTCTGATGAATTGGATGATCTGTTAAAGTAGGAGTGTAGATTATGAATGAGATAGCTATTAAAAGACATAGCTTTGATTTGGCAAAAAATCGCTTGAAGGAGTTTTCAGAGAAAACAGAGGCTGAGCTCGAAATTGATAAAGTTCGAACAGATGGTGGTTTTTTGGGTCTTGGTGACCATAAAGTAACCGGATATGAATTGAACAGAAGACTTGAAACTATCCAGGAGCATTTTATTGCTGTTAATACAACAAGTAACAAGGTGATTAAGGAGTTCCGAGAAGTTTATAATGCACTTGATGTACTTGATAAGGATTACATTACAAGCATTGTTGCCAATGTTAAAGCTATAGAAAAAACCAGCAATGATGTTAGAGTGCAGCAAGGAATACTGAAACAGCATAATGAAAAACTTACAAATCAGCAAAGCAAATTGGATGCACATCAGGCAGAAATCGAAAAGAACATAGTAAATATCTCAAAGATTGTTACTGCGTTAAAAGTTTTCAAGGAAAAACTGGAAGGTTATAAGCACCTAACTGATATTGATAAAATTTGGAATGATTGCAGAACCATACAAAACGAAATCAGAGTAGTGTCAGATAGCATTACAAAGGTTTCAAAGAAAGCAACCGAAGATATTGCAACGGCTAATAATAAAAATAAGGCTTTGTCAAATCAGGTGAACAGAGATATTCTTAATCTTCGTAATGAAGCAAAATCGTTTAAAGAGTTTTTCTCGGATTTGTCTGAAAAACTTGAATCCACTGCGGATTTGCTGGATAACCAGATTCCTGTAATAAAGGAAGTGGCTTCATTTACAGAACAATTAAAAAAAGTTGCTCACCTTGATGATGTGGATTCTATGTGGGACAATATAAACAAGATAAAGGGGAATTTTGTAACTGTCGAAAACAGTTTGCAAAATATCGAGGCGGATGTTCTGCAAATGCAAAAGCATTTAGAAGAAATAGATTCCTTTGTTGCTGTTTTGAGTGGCTATACTCACCTGCAAGACATTGACAATATGTGGGATGACTTAGATATTTGTAAGAAAAATATCGAAAAAATAAATGGAAATATCCAAACGCAACAAAGTGAATTAAATAATCTTGCGACAACAAGTGAGAGCCACACCGAGTCTATTGCTACCCTGTTTAAAAATTTGGCTGCTGCAGAAGAATATGCGGCGGATAGCAGAAACCTAATTACTAAATTGGAGACTTTTAGAGAAAAGGTATCTGCCCTTAATCACTTGATGGAAGTTGATGAGATTTGGGAACAGACCGAGGACCATCAAACTCGCATAAACCGAGTGGAACAGGAATGCAAGGCTAACACCGACAAATTGAGAGGAATCTCCCATTTGGTTGATGTCGATGGTATGTGGAATAATGTCGAAGAACATACGTCTAAACTTATAGAATGTGAAAAAAGAGATGAGGAACTTGCTGATACTATTCAAAAAAATAAGGAAGAAGTAAATGATAATATTGCGGAGACGGTACAAACAGCCAATGCAGCGATTGAGATTTTGACAAAGAAAGTTAAGTATGCGTACTGGATTGCCGGAGGTTCGGCAGGGCTTGCAATTGTTGAATTGATTTTGCTTCTTATGAAGGTGATATGATGGACAAGTACGGACAGGCACTAATCAATAACGCATCTAAGTTGGATGCGGTCACCGATGCTTGTGGGGAAATAACAAAACTGGCTATTGTGATAGTAGAAGACAGCAGCAAAGCGGCTACAATTGCACTGCTTAGAAAAATATCTGAAACGGTCGATAATCCTGAGCATAAGATTGAAGCAAAAAAGGTGGCACAGCTTGTTAACTCCAGTTTGATTGAGTTTTATGGTTATTCTACAATACAAGGAATTTGTAAACCAACCGATGAAGTGGATGAGGATACAAGAACACTCCAAGAATTATTGGATGAACTGAATGTACTTGTAGGTCTGGAAAAAGTAAAGAATAAAGTTCAAGACCTAATTGTATATCAGAAGGTTCAGAAAATGCGTCGGGAGAAAAATCTCTATTCTGCAAAGAACACCCTGCATCTTGCATTCACTGGGAATCCTGGAACAGGAAAAACAACAGTTGCAAGAGTCGTAGGTAGAATTTATAAGAGAATTGGGTTGCTTTCAAAGGGACATTTTGTTGAAGTTTCAAGAACTGACCTCATTGCGGGATATCAAGGTCAGACAGCACTTAAGGTAAAAAAAGTAATTGAACAAGCCAAAGGCGGTGTTCTGTTTATTGATGAAGCCTATAGCATCACGGAAAATGACCATTCCGATTCTTATGGTAGAGAGTGCTTAACAGAATTAACGAAGGCTTTGGAAGACTACAGGGATGATCTGGTTGTGATTGTTGCCGGATACACCGAGCCTATGAATAAATTTTTTGAGTCCAATCCTGGATTGAAATCCCGTTTTAATACATTCATAGAATTCGATGACTATAGCTCGATAGAGATGGATAATATATTGCTTTCCATGTGCCAAAGCAACGATTATGTTCTGGACGATGAGGCTAAAGAAAAAATCCACTTGTATTTTGAACAGCAAATTTCATCGAAGGACGAGAACTTTGCAAACGGTAGGTTAGCAAGAAATCTGTATGATGACTTGGTTATGAATCACGCAAGACGAGTGATAAAAGCAGATAATCCAAGCAGTGCTGATTTATCAACCATTAAAGCCGAAGATTTCAACTTTGAATGGATAGTGTGAAAATGTTTGAAATATAAGACTTTTCCGAGGATTTGGACGTAAATCCAGGTTCTCAGATTTTGGTAGTGTAAATAAGGTAAGCGCCAAATATTCCTGCGGATTTCCTGATCCTCAAGTATCACCTATAATTGTAGTCGATAGATATTTAGACTATTTCACTACAATTATGGAGGATAGGTTATGGCAGGTACTCGCAAAGCCCGTGTTCCGATGGCGGAACAGATCCGGCTTATCAATGAATGCCGCCAGAGCGGCATGACAGATGCTGACTGGTGTCGTGAAAACGACATTGCAGTAAGCACTTTTTACAACTGGGTCAGCCGCTGTCGGAAAACAGCAGCGGATCAGATCCCAGCAGCGAATTACGGTCATCTTGAGGTTCCCCGCCCGAAACAGGACGTGGTCCCCATTGACATTGTGCCGGATTACATTCCGGAACAGCATACAGCATCACAGATGCAGAACTCGTACCTTGACAATTCACATACGATTGAAGTTGATTTGAAGGATATCACAATCCGTATCAGCAATGATGCGGATCCGGCCCTGCTTACCAGGACATTCCGTCTGCTTGAGGAACTCTCATGTTAGGCGACATCTCCGGACTTGAAAAGATCTACATTGTCTGCGGCTATACCGATATGCGAAAATCCATTGATGGACTCTGCGCCGTTATCGAAGACCAACTTAAGATGGATCCGTCGTCCAGTGCTCTCTTCCTTTTCTGCGGAAGAAAACGGGACAGGATCAAAGCCTTGTTCCGGGAACCGGACGGCTTCGTTCTAATCTATAAGCGGTTATCTGTCCGCGGCGGCTATCAATGGCCCAGGAAGCAGTCAGAGGTCCGGAATCTTTCCTGGCGGGAGTTTGACTGGCTGATGTCGGGGATTGATATTGACCAGCCAAAAGCCCTCAAAGCAGAGTAAAAAGTACCTGGGTTTCAGCAGAAATACTGCACAGAAGAATCCGGAAATCCCTTGTAAATCCGGCATTTTTCAGGAGCTGTTTTCCTTTCGTAAAAGCCCCGTTTCTGGTATAATAAAGGTATCAAATCCGAGGAGAGAAACGATGGCTTCCAGTGCAAAAGATATCCAGCTCAGAGAGCTGAAAGATACAGTATCACAACTGAAAACAATGGTATCTGAACAGACTGAGCTGATCAGATCTCTCCGTCTTATGATTGATGAAAAATCCAGTCACGAGAAAGCGCTTCAGGAACAGGTGGATTATCTGACCAAAAAGCTTTTCGGCTCATCCAGTGAAAGAAGATCCGATGACATTCCGGGACAACAGAATCTCTTTGATGAAGCGGAAATGGAACAGGATCCCTCCTTGCCGGAAGAAGATACTGTGATCCGGGAGCATACCCGTAAAAAGAAGGCAGCTCATGAGGAGCTTTTCAAAGGCCTGAAGGTTGAAAAAGTAGTGATCCCTCTTCCGGAAGAAGACCGGATCTGCCCGGTCTGCGGTACGCAGATGGTCCGGATCGGCGAGGAGTATGTCCGCCGGGAACTGGAATTCATTCCTGCTACCTGTAAAGTGATTGAATACTACAGCCAGAGTTACGGATGCCCATCCTGCAAGGAAGGACTCGGCGATACGGAAAAACCCGTGATCGTAAAGTCTCAGGTTCCGGCGGCTCTGGTTGGGAAGGGTCCTGCCTCAGCATCCACTGTTGCATGGACTATGTATCAGAAGTATGCCAATGGGCTTCCACTTTACCGACAGGAGAAGGACTGGAAACAGTATGGCGCCCAAATCAGCCGCACTACCCTTGCCAACTGGATCATCTACTGTTCGCAGAACTATTTTCAGCCGATGTATGGTTACTTTCACCGTGAGTTACTGAAACGCAGTTTTGCAATGGCAGATGAGACCCGGGTCCAGGTGTTGAATGAGGAAGGCCGCAGAGCGCAGACCCAGTCGTTCATGTGGCTGTTCCGAAGCGGTGAGGATGGACTTCCGGTGATCATCCTGTATGGCTATTCTCCGACCAGGAGCGGCAGTCATGCAAAAGAGTTTCTGGAAGGCTACAGCGGATATCTGGAAACAGACGGCTATCAGGGCTATAACAATCTGCCGGGGATCCGGCGCTGCTCCTGCTGGGCACATATCCGCCGATACTTTATCGATGCTGTTCCCAAAGGCAGGCAGTATGATTACAGCCAGCCGGCAGTGCAGGGAGTCCAGTACTGCAACCGGTTATTCGCCATTGAGGACTCCATTAACAAAAAGTATCCCGGTGATTATGAAAAGCGGAACCAGATGCGTCTCGAGAAGGAAAAACCTGTTCTGGAGGCTTTCTGGGCGTGGCTCGATCAGCAGAAGCCAGTCCGGAACACCCGGATGGATAAAGCGGTTAATTATGTTCTCAATCGACGAGATACAGCGGAGACCTATCTGGAAGACGGACGCTGCAGCTTTACCAATAATCTCAGTGAGAATGCAATCCGTCCATTCGCAGTAGGCCGGAAGAACTGGCTGTTCAGCAGTTCCGTAGAAGGAGCGAATGCCAGTGCAGCAGTCTATACAATGGTTGAGATGGCAAAAGCGAACGGCCTGAATATTTACGAATATCTCAAATTTCTGCTGGAGCATCGGCCAAGTAAAGATATGGCCGATGAACAGCTGGCGGAACTGGCGCCGTGGAGTGAAAAACTCCAATCTATCAAAAATCGCATGTGAATTATCGTGAATTACTCCAACTCACAAAGGGCTGGGGTAATTTTATATCTGACCGCATTAATATTTGGCGCTTACCTTTTTTGGTAAGAATTAGGATATGGAAATTCTTATCGAAAAGGAGTGTTTTTATGCCAGTAGCAAAGGAGCAGATCCGACAGATCATCTCAGAAAACAACTTAAATAGCGTAGCTGATGTCTACAGCCTGCTGCGAGACAGTTTCAAGGATATCCTCCAAGAACTTATGGAGGCTGAGCTGGATGCGTCCCTCGGTTACGAGAAAAACCATAAAGGAGATTTGCGGACAGACAACAAGCGCAATGGGCACTCCCCAAAAAAACTCAAGAGCCAGTATGGGGAATTCCAGATTGACGTACCCAGGGATCGAAACGGGGAATTCGAGCCAAAGCTGATACCGAAATATCAGCGGGACATCTCAGGGATTGAGGAAAAGGTGATTTCCCTGTATGCACGCGGAATGAGCACCCGGGACATACACGACCAGTTAAACGATCTGTATGGGATAGAGTTGTCTGCAGAGATGGTCAGCAGGATCACGGATAAGATCCTTCCGCAGGTAAAAGAATGGCAGTCACGCCCCCTGGACCCGGTATACCCATTCGTATTCATGGACTGCATCCATTACAAAGTCCGGGAGGATATTAAACCGTGCAGCCTATGTTGTGCTGGGCGTGACGGCAGAGGGTTA
>OFHM01001091.1_pt1 | contig 19103 bp, 15 predicted proteins | sample 1521311 | NCBI WGS metagenome assembly OFHM01 (sample SAMEA3504083, study PRJEB24116) | mouse gut metagenome | biome: mouse gut; feature: mouse-associated habitat; material: faeces | place: Denmark | collected 2011 | reverse complement strand
AGGAAAGGGAACCGATACGGATGGTAGAAGCCAGTTCTTCTGCCGCCTCAAAACTTTCCATATTGTCAATCTGGGCTTTTCCTCCGGTGATTGCCTCATCCACACCAGGCGCGCTGATGGTCTGTCCATCATAAACGATAGGCATTGTTTTGCCCACATTGTCCTCAGTGGCTTTGGCAAATTTTTCGGCCCCTTCATCTGTCAGGGTCAGCTCTACCACATACTGGCGTGCCCCCATATTGTCGTTATAGGTGCCTGCCTGCGCGCTTTTAATATCTGTTCCTGTCACAAGGGTTTCCCCTGCTTCATTCTGGAATTCCAGAGAGCCTGGCTTTCCAAGTTCCTCCAGAATCTCATTTGCATCGGAAACACCGGGAATTTCTATATTAATCCGGTTATTTCCTTCCTGATATACGGTAGATTCCGTGCTGTAAGTTTCCACACGCTTCTGCAGCTTGTAGACAGTATCCTTCATATCCTCCGCCGATGGATTGTCTTCCACCGCCTGGTAAGTGATGCTGACACCGCCTGCAAGATCCAGTCCCAGCCTGATATTACGGTTCTCACCTACGCCAACCGTTGAGATAATGGTTCCTGCATACCAGGTCATGGCTGCCGAACCGGACTTGTCCGAACCCACTCCAAAAACTGCCGTGTAACCGAGCAGCCCGAGTATCAGGACAAACACGATCAGACTGATCACCGCTCTCTTCTTTTTCATAATGCATTCTCCTTTTCCTCATCGGCAAGCGCCGCTTTTATCATAATTGCGCATTCAATCCGCTTTTTCTGCAGTTCGCAACCGATATCATAAGCATCTGTAATACTTCCGTGAAAATTCCAGGAATTGGCAGCACAGCCGCCGCTGCAGTAAAACTTCGCAAAACAGTTCCTGCATTTTTCCTTTGCATACACATTACAGCTTTTAAACTCCTTCTGAAGCTGAAGATTCTTTACGCCTTCCGTCACATTTCCCATGAGAAATTCTTCATTTCCCACAAACTGATGGCAGGGGTACAAATCTCCCCAGGGAGTCACTGCCAGATATTCTGTTCCGGAGCCGCAGCCGGACAGACGTTTTGCCACACAGGGCCCGCCTTCCAGATCTATCATAAAATGAAAGAAATGAAAACCTCTGTTTTCTTTCTGGCGCCTGATTAATTCCTGAGCCAGCCTGTCATATTCTTCAAACAGCCTGGGCAGATCTTCCTCCTGCAGAGCATAGCTTTCTGTAGGTTCTGCCACCACAGGCTCCACGGAAATCTGCCGGAATCCCAGATCCGCCAGATGAAGCACATCTTCGGAAAAATCCAGGTTATTGTGGGTAAAAGTTCCCCGCACATAGTATTTTTCCTGATTTCTGCTCTCTGCAAATTTCTGAAATTTCGGTACTATCAAATCATAGCTGCCTGCCCCTTTTCGGAAAGGCCGCATTCTGTCGTTTACCTCTTTGCGCCCGTCAATGCTCAGCACCACATTTGCCATTTCCTGATTGGCAAATTCCATGATTTCATCATTCAGCAGTACACCGTTGGTAGTCAGGGTAAACCGGAAATTCTTATTGTGAATTTTCTCCTGCTCTCTTCCATATGCTACCAGCTTCTTTACCACCTCAAAATTCATCAGAGGTTCACCGCCGAAAAAGTCCACTTCCAGGTTCCGGCGGTTTCCGGAATTTTTAATCAGAAAATCAAGGGCAGCTTTTCCCACTTCATAAGACATGACTGCTCTTCTTCCGTGGTATTCCCCTTCCTCCGCAAAGCAATAACGGCAGGCCAGGTTGCAGTCATGGGCAATATGCAGACACAGGGCTTTTACCACCGTGGGACGATCCTGAAACTGCCCCATGTAATCCTCATATTCGTCTTTCGTAAACAATTGCTGTTCTTCAGCCAGAGTCCTGACTTCTTCGTATCCTTCTGCAAGCTCAGCTTCCGGATAGTCCCGGCCCAGACGGGAAATAATTTCTTCTCTGGTGCAGGTTTCAAACAGGGGAATCATATCATAAACCATGTCATCCACCACATGTACCGCACCGCTGTTGACGTCCAGAACAATATTGTAACCGTTGTTTTTATACTGATGAACCACTGCCAGTTCCTCTCTTTCCGTATGTAATCCCGGCGTCTCACAGGCCCATGGCCATCAACGCACAAATGACCGCTCGTTGATTGCGAACGGTCCATGCTTACATTCTTATGCTCTTCGGGCGCCTGTCCTGGCTGCCCATCCCCTGACGGGAACATAATTCTGCCGGAAATTATTTATGCTCACAGCTCTGGTTTCCTACGGTACAGCTTGTCTTGCATGCAGACTGGCATGAGGTCTGGCATTCTCCGCAGCCGCCTCTTTTTACTGTGTTCTGTAATCTTTTTGTATTTAATGTTTTTACATGTTTCATAAAAATACTTCCTTTCTGTTCTTAGAAATTTTCAGGGGCAATTTCAGGTTTGCCGAGCCCCTCCGGTAAACCATCAGGGCTCCTCCCGGCTTTGCCGGGCCCCTCCTCATGGCAAAGTATATCACACTTTTTTGTGGATGAAAAGCATTTATTTCAAAAATTCCACGGAAGCCTTAAACTGGTCGCAGTCGATCTTCACATCAAAGGTGCCGCCCAGTGCGGCTGTATAAGTGTTTACAATGGCAAGGCCCAGTCCATTGCCTTCGGTGGTTCTGGATTCATCTCCTCTGGCAAACCGCTCCACAATCTGCTCTCTGGTAAAATTCATCTGATAACTGGAGGTATTGGTAATTTCAAACCGTACTTTCTGCCCGGTCTCTTCCGTGCTTCCTTCTTCTTTTACGTGGATGACTGAGGATTTCATAAAAATTCTGGTGTATTCCTGGGAATATTTCAATGCATTTTCCACAAGATTCTGAAAAATACGGTACATGTAGCTGCTGTCTGCTATAAAATCTGTGGGTTCTTCTGTCAGCATCACCACAAACTCTCTGCCGCTCTTTGCTATACGGTCTCCCATATCTGCCTGCACCTGCTCAATCAGACAGTTCATTTCCATCTGCTCCATATGAAGTTCCACATTTCCGCTGCTGGTTTTGGCCAGATCAAACAGACTGTCAATCATTTCCTTTAATTTCTGCGCTTTTCTGGAAAGAACTTCCAGATAATCAGCCACCACGTCGCTCAGTTCTTCTTTTTTCATCAGTTCCAGATAACCCACCATGGAGGTCAGAGGTGTTTTCAAATCATGGGACACATTAGAAATCAGATCCACTTTCATCTGTTCACTGCGTAATGCGGTTTCCAGGCTTATCTGATTAATCTGTTCCAGATTTTCCATATAGAGCTTCAGCTTTTTTTTCATATAGAAACTGATGACAAGGTTACTCACAATCCACTGAATCAGTACAGTTCCCACAGGAATATAAGCTGCACTCAGATTTCCGAACAGCCAGGTATGGTTCAGTCTGTAACGAAAATTTTTTACCGCTATAAAAAGCCCAACTGCTGCAATAATTCCTGTCGCCAGCTTCAGTTTATGCTGTTTTTTTTCCCATTCCTGAAAAAATTGTTCCGACTGAACCTGCCAGTTTTTATTGAAATACCGCAGTCCAAACTGAAGTATTCCTGTCACACCTGCAGCAAAGCAGAAGTTCATCACACCTCCCCTGCCCAGATTGTATTCTGTGGTCATATACCGATAACTCAACATATCCGTCAGCATCATAGTCCCCAGTACAATACCCAAAATCCCCGGAATCAGAAATATTTCATCTTTTTTTAATATTTTCTGAAGCAGCTTTTTCAGCTTCCTGCTGATTTCAGTATTTTTCCATTTTGTACCCAATGCCCCACACCACCTTTACATATTTTGGATTTTTCGGATCAATTTCCAGTTTCTCCCGGATATGGCGGATATGTACCATCACCGTATTTTCCACGGTATAGCTGGCCACTTCTTTCCAGACCTTCTCATAAATCTTTTCTGCAGAAAATACCTGCCCCGGATGTTCCATCAAAAGCTCCAGAATTTTATATTCTGTGGCTGTCAGCTTTACCTCCGCTCCGTCCACAACCGCTTTTTTACTTTTCCGATCCAGCACCAGACTGCCATTTACAATCTGGTCTTCCTGAGCCTTTGGTGCACCGCCTCCCCAGGTATGATAGCGCCGAAGCTGGGCTGCCACTCTGGCTGCCAGTTCCGCCGGATTGTAAGGCTTGGCAATATAGTCGTCCGCCCCCATCACAAGGCCGGAAACCTTGTCGCTCTCCTCGGTTTTCGCCGACAGAATAATTACGGGAATCCTGTTGGTCTCCCTGATTTTCATCAGAGCCGACAGCCCGTTTAACCGGGGCATCATCACATCTAGCAGAATCAGATCCACCGTATGTTCCTTTAATACTTCCAGAGCCTCCAGTCCGTCATATGCTTTCAGAATCCGATAACCTTCGTATTCCAGGAGCTTTCCCAGAGAAAACACAATCTCTTTGTTGTCATCCACTACCAAAATGGTCTGTTGTTCCATGTCTTTTTTCTCCTTGCATTTCCAAATCTCACTTTTATCATACAGACATTATAATAATGATTTCAAAAATAAAACTCAATTAATTTCTTAAAAAAATCTTAATCCTGACCGGAACAGACTTTTGACACCCTAATCTTATAAGATAAAAAAGAATGCGCCGCAATAAACATCAACCCCGCGAGCTGCGCATCATTGTTTTTTCTTCTATAGGAAATCCAACGGAATTTCCTATAGAAGAAAAAAGCGGAAACATATCAGAGACATGTTTCCACTCTTTCCAGATCATTTATGTCTGAATTCAGCTTGCCATCCCGCCGGTCATCCCTGATGCTGTGCAGAGCACCAGGGTGGTGGCAAACCGCGACAAATCCATATTGATTCCTTTCTGAAATACCACAGAGCCCAGTACCAGAATCAGAAAATAGCAGGCGCCCATGGTCATTCCCCACAGAAACCGTTTTTGTTTCATAACCTTTCCGCTCAAAAATCCCCCTGTAAATCCTGATAATACATAAATCAGGACAATCCCAATGGAAACAACGCTTTCACTGAGCTGCATTTTATAGAGCATGGCAGAGAGAATCAGCAGCAGGGCTCCCGTCACCATATACATAACCAGCAGAATTTTCAATATGGACAATACAGAAATATTCGGTTTGTTTTCCCCCTTCCCTTTGGCCGAGGCCTTCCATAGTTTCTTTTCCATCCCTTTTCCTCCCTCCTGTGGATGTCCTTTTGATTCTATGATATTTTATTCCCGACCGTTTAAAACTATTCCTGCGAAGAAAAGGGATTTCTAAATTTTTCCTGAATTTTCAGGGAATTCCTTGCAAAATCCTCCTGTATCCGGTATATTAATGTATTGAAAGGAGAGATGTACTTGGACTCAGGTGACGTCATACAATTAATTATCATTATTATCTTATTAATGTTATCTGCATTTTTTTCTTCTGCAGAAACAGCTTTGACCACTTCTAATAAAATCCGTCTCAGAAGCATGGCGGAAGAAGGTAACAAACGGGCGAAAAAGGTACTGGAGATTACAGATGACTCCGGTAAAATGCTCAGTGCCATACTGATTGGAAACAATATCGTAAATTTGTCCTCCGCTTCTCTGGCCACCACCCTTGCCACAAAGATTTTCGGCAATGCGGGCGCCGGAATTGCCACAGGTATTCTGACGGTACTGGTACTGATTTTCGGTGAAATTTCACCCAAAACTTTTGCCACCATCCATGCGGATAAAATTTCCCTGGCCTATGCAGGCACAATCAGCGGACTTATGAAACTGCTCACTCCTGTTATTTTTGTTATTAATAAGCTGGCACTCGGTTTTCTGATTCTGCTGCGTGTGGATGCTTCCGGCGCTCAGAACACCATGACAGAAGACGAACTCCGCACTATTGTGGATGTAAGCCATGAAGAGGGAGTAATTGAAACAGAAGAACGGGAAATGATTAACAATGTGTTTGATTTCGGCGATGCCCAGGCAAAAGAGGTTATGGTACCCCGTATTGATATGACATTTGCTGATATTAACAGCACTTATCAGGAATTGCTGGACATTTTCCGTGAAGATAAATTTACCCGGCTTCCGGTGTTTGAAGATTCCACAGACAATGTGGTGGGTATTATCAATATGAAAGACCTTCTTCTCTATGAAGATAAAGACCATTTTTCCATCCGCAACATTATGCGAAAGCCCTATTATACTTATGAGCATAAAAATACTGCGGAGCTCCTGTTGGAAATGCGTAAATCATCCATCAATATTGCCATTGTGCTGGACGAATACGGAGCAACTGCAGGGTTAATCACGTTAGAGGATCTGCTGGAAGAAATTGTAGGAGAAATCCGGGATGAATACGACATGGATGAAGAAGATCCTGTCCAGAAAATCAGTGAACTGGAATATATGATACAGGGTTCTCTGAATCTCAACGACCTGCATGACATTCTGAATCTGGATCTGGTATCTGACAATTATGATTCGGTTGGCGGTTACGTTATCGGTCTTTTGGATCATCTGCCCACACCGGGCGAATCTGTCACCACGCCGGAAGGTCTGTTTTTCCGGGTTGAAGATATGGATAAAAACCGGATCAGCAAAATTTTCGTGCGGCTTCCGGAGCCATCCAGAGAAGAATAAAAAGGATTCTGCTTTACAGAAATCATGTGATTTCATATTTCATGGTAAACAGTATTACCCGTTTAATAAAAAAGCTCCGTCCGTGGCGGAGTTTTTTATTAAACGGGTAACAGTCTGACTTCCACAGGCCTGTCCAGCCATATTTCATCCTCTGTAACTCTGCAGTCCCAGGCCAGAACACCCACTCCGGCTTTCTGTACCTGCCGCAGTGTCTCTCCAAACTCAGGATGGGTTCGGTCATTGGGCTCAAAATACCGGATTCCCTTCATCTGAATTACAAACAGGATATAGCTCTCATATCCCTCTCTGACTGCCCGTTCCAGTTCCAGCATATGCCTGATCCCCCGTTCTGTGGGCGCATCGGGAAATCTTGCAATTCCATCTTCTTCCAGTGTAACGCCTTTTACTTCTATAAAAATTTTTCTCGCTTTTTCCTGTCCTGCTTCCACATAAAAATCTATTCTGGAGCTGCCATATCTGCATTCCGGTTTTATATAAGTAATATCTGAAAATGGAAAGTCCTCTCCTTCTTTCCTGCGGGCGTACCCTCCCTGTTTCAGCCACTCCCCCACTGCCCTGTTGGGCGCCTGGGAATCCATGTTAATCAGAGTTTCTCCTTTTCTGACAGTAATCAGATCCCAGGCTGTTTTACGGTTGGGATTATCGCTTTTATCCAGCCATACGGCTGCCCCCGGAACGAGAAGTTCCCGGCATCTTCCGGTATTTTTTACATGGCATGTTTCCATTCGGCCTTCCAGTTCCACCAGAGCCGCAAAGCGGTTGAGACGTTTCTCAAAACGCCCCGGAACAATCTGTGTATATTTCATCTCAATCTCCATTTTGACCCCGGACCGTCAGGCTACCCCGAAAAAGGCTGTGTCCTGTTTCAGTCGCCGGGCTCCTGAATCTGCTTTTCATCCGGAATCCATTTTTTCAGAATCCGGTAAATATCTTTTAAATCAATGGGCTTTGCAATATGTCCATTCATGCCCGCCTGCCTTGCTTTGAGCACATCGCTGGAAAATGCATTTGCACTCATGGCCACAATGGGAATGATTCTGGCGTCTCCCCGGTTCATCTGCCGGATAGCCCTGGTCATCTCATGCCCGTCCATTTCCGGCATCTGCACATCGCTCAGAATGATATCGAAATAATTTTCCGGATTTTCCGCAAATTTTTCAATCCCTTCTTTTCCATTCCATGCGATTTCAAGTTCTGCCCCGGTAATTCCCAGCAGTTCCTGTGCAATCTCCATATTCAGCTCGTTATCCTCCACCAGAAGAATCCGTACCTCGCCATTTTTGAACTGGACAGGCTTCCCGGCATCTGTCTCAGACACTTCTGTGGACTCCGGTTCTTCTATCACCTCATTCTGCAGGGGCAGACGTATGATAAAGGTACTTCCCTCTCCCGGAAAACTGATAATTTCTATGGTTCCGCCCATCATGCTCACAATATTTTTCGTAATGGCCATTCCAAGGCCTGTGCCTTCAATTCCGCCTGTCTGTCCCGTATTTCCCCGTTCAAAGGGCACAAAGATTTTTTCCTGAATTTCCCTGGTCATCCCAATTCCGTTGTCCATACAGTAAAATTCATAAAACCGCCGGTCGCCTCTCCGGTTTTCTGTCTCTTCCACGCACAGACTGATACTGCCGCCCTCCGGTGTAAACTTTATGGCGTTGCCCAGCACATTGGTCAGTATCTGCTGAATACGCAGACTGTCAGAAACCACCATTTCATGGGAAATCGAATCAATGTCCAGGGTCATCTCCTGGTTTTTGGCAGCAGCCTGTACCTGCATTACAGCTCCCGCTTCCTGCAGAAGGGTTCTGAGATTAAAAGGTTCCTCATTCAGAACCACATGGCCGCTCTCAATTTTTGACATATCCAGTACATCATTAATCAGGCTTTTCAAGTGCATGGAAGACAGTTCTATCTTGTGAATACAGTCCTTTAACCGCTCCGGATTATCCAGATTCATTCTGGCAATGGTGGTCATTCCCACAATGGCATTCATGGGCGTGCGCATATCATGGCTCATATTGGACAAAAACCTGCTCTTGGCCCGGCTTGCATTTTTCACCTGCAGAAGAGATGTTTCCAGCGCTTCCCGCTGATGAATTTCCTTCGTCTTATCTGTAATCACAACAATCCTGTAATTTCCCCCGCCTCCGGATCTGACATAAATATGAATGCCGAATTCCCGCTGCTCCCCGGTATGAGGATTGGTAATTCTCCGCTGAAACTGGTAATCCTGACTTTGTTTTATTTCCTCAATGTCCACCTGGTTTTCCAGAAGCCACTTTTCAATCAGCCCCTGCTGCTGACGGATTTCCTCCGGGGAATACCCCATAATCCGGCCTGCATTGTTGCTGATATACTCCAGCTCCCCGGTATCCTCATTCTGCATAATGAAAATCTCATCCACCATATCTGTCATCCAGCTGAAAGCAGACTGACGTTTCTTATATTCCCGGCTTCCTTTCCACCAGAATAATATAATTACCACTGTGTACACCAGAATTTTGCTTAACAGTGCCACCATGGAAATCCGATAGCACTCCACCACATTGGTGCGGATGGCCAGACTCCAGTTACTGTTGCGGATGGGAATGCTTTTTACATACTGAAGTTTTCCTCCGTACAATTTCCAGTAGGAAACTTTTTCCCGGTTCTCCATGGCCTCCCTGATTTCCTCTCCCCCTTTGCTGACCCAGTCGTTTAATTTAAAATTATCATCAAAGCTCTGGCCTCTGGCTTTTATATTGGCATGGGCCGCCGCCCGAAATCCGCTGTCATACATACAGAAATAAAATTTTCCGTCAATGGAATCTCCCTCAATAATATTCTGCATATAGTCAAAATAAACGGAAACCTCAACAGCCCCGCTCCATTCTCCGGTATTGTCGTTAAAAACAGGCTGCCACACGGTAAAAATCTGAATATTTCCACCCTCTTTCGCCTGATAAATATCTGTCAGCATCTTTCTGCGGCTTTCCTTTAATTCCTGAAATATGGCAGAACCGCTGATATCTTCGGTTCCCTCCCGATGGGTGGAAGCATATGTTCCTTCCGCATCCACAACTCCAATGGCATAGAGCCCGTATACTTCAGCAAAAGATTTCAGGCCTTTTACTTTTTCCTCAAGTGCTCCCTGTGTATTCTGCATCCTGTCATTTTCTGCAATGGAACCCGCCAGATTCCATACGTTGCTCATATATTCGGCAATCTTGCTCTCCGTCAGCCCGGTCTGGTTACTTACGCTCTCTTCCATAATGTCATAGGTGGAAATTGCAGTGACCGCAATATCAAACAAAGCCAGCAGCACGCAAAGCAGCTGTACCAGATGATAGGCTGAATAGGGTATCCTCCGCTTCTTTCTGTAACTCTTCACTTCCGTTCCCCCTGCTTTCTTCCTTTATAATAGAAAATGATACCACATTTTTCCGATTTTTTCCATGGAAACTTACATAGCCTGGCACCGCTCCATTCCGGGGAAACCTGCGCATATTATTTTTATCTTACAGGAAAGATACTTTCACGCATTAGCGTGACAAGGTCTTTCCTGTTAAGATAAAAAAGGCTGTCCGGATGGACAGCCTTAAGTTTCGGGGAGTACCTCCTGGATTCCGGATAAAGCAGGAATCCAGGAAGCATGAGTTATGAAAAATTATATTAGCTTGTTAGCTAGTACATGTACAAGTATAACCGGAGAATGTGAAGGATATGTGAAAAAAACGGGAAAACTTTAGAAAAATTATAAAAAATTCATAAACTTTGATAAGGAATCCCAGGGAAAAGGTTAATAATAGACGTTTTTTTATAATTTAGAAAAAAACACTTTGAAAATTTCCCATGATTGTATATAATGTATGTATATATGGAAAAATAGAGTTATTATGTTTTATTGCGTTTAAACGGAAAAACATCGTGACTGCAGGAAACGGAATTGCCGGCGGCATTTCCGAAGCAGATAGATAAGAGAAACGAAAGGGGAACTACATGATGTCAACTGATATTGGAATTGACCTGGGAACAGCAAGTATCCTTGTATATATAAAAGGAAAAGGCGTTGTGCTGAAAGAGCCCTCTGTGGTGGCATTTGACAGAGATACCAACAAAATAAAAGCGATTGGGGAAGAGGCCCGTCTGATGCTGGGAAGAACGCCGGGAAACATTGTTGCAGTAAGACCTTTGCGCCAGGGGGTTATTTCTGACTACACAGTGACCGAAAAAATGTTAAAGTACTTTATTCAGAAAGCCATGGGCAAGAAAAGTTTCCGTAAACCCAGAATCAGCGTATGTGTACCGAGCGGTGTTACCGAAGTGGAAAAAAAGGCTGTGGAAGACGCCACTTACCAGGCAGGTGCAAGAGAAGTGTCTATTATTGAGGAACCCATCGCAGCAGCCATCGGCGCCGGAGTGGATATTTCCAAACCCTGCGGCAACATGATTGTGGACATCGGCGGTGGTACTGCGGATATTGCAGTGATTTCTCTGGGAGGAACGGTAGTAAGTACCTCCATTAAAATTGCAGGGGATGATTTTGACGAAGCAATCGTACGTTATATGCGCAAGAAGCATAACTTACTGATAGGAGAGAGAACTGCTGAAGATATTAAGATAAAGATTGGAACCTGTTTTCCGCTGGCTCAGAATGATACCATGGATGTCAGGGGACGTAATCTGGTAACGGGACTTCCGAAAACCGTGTCCGTATCTTCAGAGGAGACAGAAGAAGCGCTGCGTGAAGCTACCCTTCAGATTGTGGAAGCAGTACACAGCGTACTGGAAAAAACTCCTCCTGAGCTGGCGGCAGACGTGGCAGACCGTGGCATTATTTTAACAGGCGGCGGCGCGCTGCTCCGCGGGCTGGAAGAACTGATAGAGGACAGAACCGGAATCAATACCATGACAGCAGAAGAACCCATGACCTGCGTGGCCATTGGAACCGGCAAATATGTGGAATTTTTATCCGGTAAGACAGACGAGTGACAGTTGCAGCTCTGTTCTTCGGAATGATTCGGAAGAATAAAATGTAACGGCAACAATGTAGTTATCATACAAAGGAGCAGGAGCTATGGTAAAAGGATTATATACTGCGTATACAGGGATGATAAATCAGCAGAACAGACTGGACGTACTTACCAACAATCTGGCAAATTCTGCAACGAACGGATTCAAAAAAGAAGGGTCAACTTCGCAGTCCTTCGATGATATGCTGGCAATTAAGATTAAAGACAGTTCGGCTATGGGACTGTCAAAACGACTGGGTGATGTGAGTCTGGGGGTTAAGATTGGGGAATGCTATACAGATTACGGCCAGGGTTCTTTCCGGGTGACAGATAACGTTTATGATCTGGCCATTGACGGTGACGGATTTTTTGCCATTTCCTTCACCAACAAAGCGGGAGAAACTTCTGTGAAATATACCAGGGATGGTGCTTTTACCGTCAACAGGGAAGGATACCTGATGACAAAGGACGGGGATTTTGTACTGAATCAGGCGGCGGCTCAGGCGGGCAATCCGGGGCAGGCCGGGTACATACGGGTAGATCCCAATGTGGAACTGAAAGTAGATGAAAACGGAAATCTTTACCAGAACAATGCCATGGTGGGCCAGGTAGGCGTAGTGGATTTTGCCGATTATAATTATCTGTCCAAATATGGTGAGAATATGTATGATCTGGTGGAAGGCGGCCAGGTTCAGGCCACGGATGCCAGAGTGATTCAGGGGACTCTTGAAATGTCCAATGTAAATGTGGTATCTGAAATGGTGGAAATGATTACCATTTCCAGAGCCTATGAGACCAATCAGAAAATTATTCAGTCTATTGACGATACACTGGAAAAAGCTGTAAATAATATCGGCAAAGCATAGGAAGGAGCGGCATAAGTTATGATGAGATCATTATGGTCGGCAGCATCCGGCATGATTTCCCAGCAGACAGCAGTGGATACCATTGCGCATAATCTGTCAAATGTAAATACCACCGGATACAAGACCGAGAAAACAGAATTTAAATCATTGTTATATCAAACTCTGCAGACCAGAACAACAACTGCAAATGGAGAAAATAAACCGATTCCTGCACAGGTAGGTCTCGGAACGCGGGTTGCGTCCATCACTTCTAATTTTACCCAGGGTTCCATGCTGGCCAGTGAGAGCTTTACCGCTATGGCAATCGCAGGAGACGGATTTTTTGCAGTGCGCGGAGCAGATGGAAATACCTATTATACCAGGAACGGAGATTTCAAGCTGAGTGTGGGAAATGACGGAAATCTTACACTGGTAACAGCAGATGGTTATCCGGTACTTGGAACAGACGGGAACCCCATTACCATGCCTGGAGATGTGAGCAACAGTAAAATACAGGTAACCACAGAAGGCGCTTTCGGCTATATGGACGGTAACGGGAATTTTGTAAATGCAGGAAATATCGGATTATTCCAGTTCAGCAATCCGGCCGGCCTGGAGAAACTGTCCAACAGCCTTCTGGCAGTGTCAGATGCTTCCGGGCAGTCTCTGAATGAAGCAAATACAGCGAATCTGATAAGAAGTGAGATACGTCAGAAATATGTGGAAGGCTCCAATGTACAGGTGGCAGATGAAATGGTAAATCTGATTGTGGCCCAGAGAGCTTATGAAATGAATTCCAAAGCAATTCAGGCATCCGATGATATGCTGGGGCAGGCAAATCAGTTGAAACGTTAATGTTACTGTTTGTAATGTGCCGGCAGCAGGCGGCTGTTTCTGAACAGTAATCGGGATTCAGGAAAGAAGGGTACATATGAGCCTTGATTTGAACGCAATTAATTCTTATTACAATAATTATAATACGGACACATCCACTGATTCAGCCAGCAAGCTGGAGGAAACGCTGAAATCCGATTTATCTACAGCCACAGAAGAGGAACTGATGGATGTATGCAAAGATTTTGAAGCATATTTCGTGGAGCAGATGTTCAAGGCAATGCAGCGGATGGTGCCGGAATCTGAGGAAGATGTTTCCGCTTCTACCAGGCAGCTGAAAGACTATTACAAAGAGCAGATGACCCAGAGTTTTGCAGAACAGGCTACCGAAGGAGAAGGGCTGGGAATTGCACAGGTGCTGTATGAACAGATGAAGCGCAATTACGGTCTGGAGTAAAATTGTGGAAATTTTGTCGGGATATGTGGAGCATATCGTTTTTCAGAATACAGAAAATGGATATACCGTGTTAAATCTGGTCTGTGAGGAAGAAGAAATTACCTGTGTGGGAATTTTTCACGGAGTCAGTGAAGGCGAATGCCTGGAGCTGGCAGGAGAATACACCACCCATCCTTCCTACGGCAGACAGTTTAAAACCTCCTCTTTTCAGGTTAAACCGCCGGAAGATATGGTGTCCGTGGAGCGTTATCTTGCTTCCGGGGCCATTAAAGGAATCGGTGCGGCTCTTGCAGCCAGAATTGTTAAAAAGTTCCGGGAAGATACCATACGGATTATCGAAGAGGAACCGGAACGGCTGGCAGAAGTAAAAGGAATCAGCCAGCGTAAGGCAATGGAGATTGCAGAGCAGGCCGAGGGAAAGCGGGAATTGCGGCAGGCCATGATTTTCCTGCAGCAATACGGGATATCCCAGACCCTTGGGGCAAAAATTTTTCAGACATATGGCCAGGAACTTTATGGGATTTTAAAAGAAAATCCATATCGCCTGGCAGATGATATTCAAGGTGTGGGTTTTCGAATTGCGGATGAAATTGCATCCAGAGTCGGAATCCACACCGATTCTGATTTCCGCATCCGCAGCGGCATTCTCTATGCACTGGTACAGGCTTCCCTGGAGGGACATACCTGTCTGCCGGAAAATCTGCTGACTGAGAAGGCCGGTGAAATTCTGGAAATTGCTCCGGAATATATTGAGAAGCATTATATGGATCTGGCCATAGAGAAAAAACTGGTGATCCGGGAACAGGAGGGCAGCCGGTATATTTACGGAGCCAGCTATTATTATATGGAAGCCAATACAGCGGCCATGCTGGAGCGTCTGGATTTTTCCTTTGAAGTGCCGGAAGGGGAAATCTGGAAACGGATTCAAAGCATTGAGCAGGACACCGGGATGACATTGGATGAGCTTCAGGCAGAAGCTGTAAAGGAGGCGGTCACCAACGGGCTGATGATTCTGACAGGAGGGCCCGGAACAGGAAAGACCACCACCATCAATACAATAATCCGCTATTTTGAACTGGAAGGCATGGATATCTTTCTGGCAGCGCCCACAGGCCGGGCGGCAAAACGGATGAGTGAGACCACGGGCTTTGAGGCACGCACCATCCACCGGCTGCTGGAGTTAAACGGCGGGGCAGAAGGAAAAGAAGGATTTGAACGCAACGAACAGAATCCACTGGAAACAGATGTGATTATCATTGATGAAATGTCCATGGTGGATATTTCTCTGATGTATGCATTGCTGAAAGCTGTGGCTGAAGGCACCAGACTGATTCTGGCAGGAGACGTGAATCAGCTTCCCAGTGTGGGGCCGGGCAGCGTGCTGAAAGATATGATCGATTCCGGCCGGTTTCATGTGGTGCGGCTGAATAAAATTTTCCGTCAGGCAGCCCAAAGTGACATTATTGTCAATGCCCATAAAATCAATCGTGGAGAGAAAGTAATTCTGGACAATCAGAGCATGGATTTCTTTTTTCTGAAACGATATGACGCCAATGTAATTATCAGTGTGGTGATACAGCTGATACAGCAGAAACTGCCCAAATTTGTGGATGCGGAGCCTTTTGATATTCAGGTACTGACGCCCATGCGGAAAGGACTGCTGGGTGTAGAGCGGCTGAACGGAATCCTGCAGCAGTATCTGAATCCGCCGGAACAGGGAAAACAGGAAAAGGAGCATGGCGATATTATCTTCCGGGAAGGAGATAAAGTCATGCAGATTAAAAATAACTATCAGCTTGAATGGGAGATACGCAGCAAATACGGACTGGCCATTGACAAAGGTACCGGGATTTTCAACGGGGATACCGGGCGTATTCGGAATATCAATACATATCAGGAACTGGTAACGGTGGAATTTGATGAGGGCAGAATGGTGGATTATACCTTTAAACAGCTGGACGAGCTGGAGCTTGCCTATGCCATCACCATACACAAGTCTCAGGGAAGCGAATACCCGGCAGTGGTGATTCCGCTGCTGACAGGCCCCAGAATGCTGATGAACCGGAACCTGCTGTATACAGCTGTGACCAGAGCACGGAAATGTGTGACTCTGGTGGGAAATGACGCGACATTTCAGGAAATGATTGAAAATGTCAGTGAACAGAAGCGGTATACCGGTCTGAAAGACAGACTGGATATCCAACAGGACAAAAAGAAAGAAACAGGCAGTCAGAATGGAACCGGGAAAAGGTAAGAGCAGAAAGGCTCTTGCCTTTTTTGTCATTCAATGTTATATTATAGAGTATCAACGCGTTTAAGCGCTAAAGTACAGGGAGGAAATATTCATGAAGAAAAAAATACTGACACTTGTATTGTCCATGACCATGGCAGCTTCCATACTGGCAGGCTGCGGTACGGTAGGCGGAGATTCTGCAAAGAAATCAGAAGAAAGCCAGAATTCCGGAGAGACGAAAGAGACAGAAGATACAACAGAGAATGAGGACGATGGGCAGGATTCTGAAAGCCAGGGCGATAAAGTTTACAGAATCGGTATCTGCCAGCAGTTAGAGCATCAGGCGCTGGATGCGGCAACAGAAGGATTTAAAGCGGCCCTGACAGAAAAATTCGGAGAAGGCAATGTGGAATTTGATTATCAGAATGCCCAGGGAGAACAGGCAAACTGTGCAACCATTGCCACGAAATTTGTAAATGACAAAGTGGATCTGATTATGGCAAATGCCACCACTTCCCTCCAGGCATGTGCAGCTGCCACCGCAGATATTCCCATTGTGGGCACTTCTGTTACGGACTTTGTGGAAGCCGGCGTAGTGGAAAGCAATGAGGCGCCGGGAAGAAATGTGACGGGAACCTCAGATCTGGCTCCCATAGATCAGCAGATTGAACTGCTGGCAACACTGGTTCCGGATGCAAAAAAAGCAGGAATTGTATTCTGTTCTTCAGAGGCTAATTCCGTGTTCCAGGCAGAACAGGCAGAGAAAGCCCTGGATCAGAAGGGAATTGCTTATGAGAAATTTACTGTGGCGGATTCCAATGATATTCAGCAGGTGGTTACCAGTGCGGTGGAAAGCTGCGATGTGCTTTATATCCCCACAGATAACACCATCGCAAATAATATGGAAGGCGTGAAAAATGTAACCGGACCGGCAGGAATTCCCATTATCTGCGGCGAGGAAAATATGTGCGCAGGCGGCGGACTGGCAACTTTGAGTATTTCCTACTATAACATTGGTTATAATGCGGGGATGATGGCATATGAAATTCTCACCGAAGGAAAAAATCCCGGAGAAATGCCGATTCAGTATGCAGATGAAGTAACCAAAAAATACAATGCAGAAGTGGCGGAGGCCCTTCAGATGGAAATGCCGTCTGATATGGAAGAAATCGGAAAAGAGGAATAAAAAATGGGATCACTGATCAATGCACTTCCCGGCTCTGTGGCACAGGGGTTAATCTGGGGAATTTTGGCAATTGGTGTGTATATTACTTATAAAGTGCTGGATTATGCGGATCTGACAGTAGACGGAAGCCTTGCCACCGGCGGGGCAGTGGCGGTTATGTGCATAATCAACGGAATGAATCCGTATCTGGCCATGGTGATGGCCTTTGGAGCCGGGATGCTGGCAGGCCTTGTAACAGGTCTGTTTCACACGGTATTTGGTATTCCGCCTATTCTGTCAGGCATTCTGACCCAGCTGGGGCTTTATTCCGTTAATATGCGGATACTGGGGAAATCCAATCAGGCAGTCAGCGTAGACCAGTATGAGCTGATTGTGAGCCTCCGCTACATTCAGGAGGCATGTATTACAGCGGGAATCTGCTGTCTGATCATCACATTTGTACTGTACTGGTTTTTCGGTACGGAACTGGGAGCTGCTGTCCGGGCCACAGGCTGCAACCAGAATATGGCGCGGGCACAGGGAATTAATACCAGCAATCAGAAAGTGCTGGGACTGGTGATTTCCAATGGGCTGGTAGGGGTTTCCGGTGCACTGTATGCCCAGTATCAGGGCAGCGCGGATGTCAACATGGGCAGAGGAGCCATTGTAATCGGCCTTGCGGCGGTGATTATCGGTGAAGTGGTATTTGGCAGGATTTTCCATAACTTTGCACTGCGTATGCTGGCAGCAGTAATGGGAGCGATTATCTATTTTATTGTAATTGCCGTTGTGCTGCAGCTTGGACTGTCCACCAATGACCTGAAACTGTTTTCCGCACTGATTGTGGCGCTGTTCCTTGCAATTCCTTATCTGAAAAGTAAATATTTTGCCTCCGCAGGCAGAAAAGGAGGCAGGGCAGATGCTTAAAATTGAAAAAGTATATAAAACCTTTAATCCCGGAACCATCAACGAAAAACGGGCGTTAAACGGGATAGAACTGGTGTTGAATGAGGGAGACTTTGTTACGGTAATCGGCGGAAACGGTGCAGGAAAATCCACCATGCTGAATATGATTGCCGGAGTCTATCCGGTGGACCAGGGACAGATTCTCATTGATGAAGTGAACGTAACAAAACTTCCGGAACATAAACGGGCTCAGTATCTGGGAAGGGTATTTCAGGACCCCATGACCGGTACGGCAGCAGATATGAATATAGAGGAAAATCTGGCCATTGCCGCAAGAAGAGGGAAGAAACGGTTTCTGGGATGGGGAATCACCGGAAAGGAAAGAGACGTTTATCAGGAAAAACTGAAAGCGCTGGATCTGGGCCTTGAGACCAGAATGACTTCCAAAGTAGGATTACTGTCGGGAGGACAGCGGCAGGCTCTGACCCTTTTGATGGCTTCTCTGGAAAAACCGAAAGTGCTGCTGCTGGACGAGCATACAGCGGCGCTGGATCCCAAGACCGCAAAAAAGGTTCTGGATCTCACGGAGGATATTGTGGGCAGGGATCATCTGACCACACTGATGATCACCCATAATATGAAAGATGCCATCCGGCTGGGGAATCGCCTGATTATGATGCACGAAGGCAGAATTATTTACGATGTGTCAGGAGAGGAAAAGAGAGGACTGAAAGTGTCAGATTTACTGGCTAAATTTGAAGAAGCCAGCGGCGGAGAATTTTCCAATGACCGGATGATGCTGTCCTGAGGAAAAAACAGTCTGGAAATGGTTCTGTTGAAAAAAGTGAACCATTTCCAGAGGATAATTATTTTGAGAAAGAATCCGGCAAAGCCGGATTTTTTTCTGTTCTACAGGAAATATCCTGTCATGCTAAAGGGCGAAAGTATCTTTCCTGTAGAATAAAAGACAATTATCACACTGCGGCGGAAAAGAAATATGTCGCTAAAGCG
>OFHM01001084.1_pt1 | contig 19173 bp, 18 predicted proteins | sample 1521311 | NCBI WGS metagenome assembly OFHM01 (sample SAMEA3504083, study PRJEB24116) | mouse gut metagenome | biome: mouse gut; feature: mouse-associated habitat; material: faeces | place: Denmark | collected 2011 | reverse complement strand
CTGGCGGGTCTGGGCCTCGCCCCGCTCCCAGCCGCCCAGGACGGGAATCATTTCTTTCCAGATGATCTCCGGTATCTGCTCCAGTTCTCCCGCGGCGGCATTCAGTCCGGGGGCCATTGCAGGAGCCTGCTCCGCTAGTCTGCGCAGGTACTTTGTCGCGTGGCTACGGCCGTCGGAGAGGCAGTCCATGGCATCGCCGTGGCACATCATGCGTTCCACCAACAGGGGAAAAACGGCATCCGCCGGAAAATCCCGGTCACACAGCAGGGCGTCTCTCCAGGCATCATAGGCCAGGAAGCCCCTGGCATAGGTTCCGCACATGCGCCCGTTCAGCGCTTCCGCCGCATTTTGCAACGCTTCCATGGGGGTAAGGGGAGGAAGGCTTTCCGTGCCGGTGGCGATCAGGGCGGTGGTGTCGGGATTCTCCCACCAGTCGGCAGTGATGAAATAACCGTTCTTCTCGAACCGGACGCTCGCCTGGTATTCCGGATATTCCTGGAACACATTCCAGCCCATGAGCACATCGCCGCCCTCCCGGTAGCCGGTGATGACGCAGGCCTCCGGCGGGCCGATGATGCCCAGGGCGATGACCGGGTTTCCGGCATCGATTTCCCTGCGGATGAAGTCCATGAAATCCTCCTTTTTCGTCTCCGGAGTGCGGCCCAGAAGCTGAAATTCCCGTTCCATGGCACGCATGCCGCAGCGGAATACCTTTGACGGATCGTCAAAAGTAAAGATGGCGTCCACGTTGCCGCCGTCCCAACAGGCGGTGTTCCAGGCCAGGCGGAAGGCGGCGCCGCTCTCGGCCATGGCCCGGGTGTAGTCAGTGCGCAGTCCCAGGTATTTTGCGCAGGAATGGACGCACATGGGAAAGGGGGTGCAGCCGTCGGTGCCGTAGGCTACTTTTGGGACGCCGTAAAGAATAGCATTGTCTTGTTTTTTCATGTTGTTTTCTCCACATTCTTTTTATTTGTGATAATAGAAGAGGTTCATTTTTGTCAGACTTTTTGGGGAGGTTTACTGTGAAGATGTACGCCGGTGCATTGCATAGGCCGCCGGTTATCCGCCATTTTCGGTACCCCGTTTGTCTGGGAGCGCTGCACCGTACACCCCTGCGCAGAGCCGCACCCGGGCAAGCACGGGGGCTTCGGCGCGGAACTGGGAGGGCGTATAGCCGGTATGCCGTCTGAAAGCCCGGGAAAAGACGGTTCTGCCGGAGAATCCATACTGTAAGGCGATGTCGAGGACTGTCCTGTCTGTGTCCAGAAGCTCCTGGGCGGCGTTGGCAATTCTGCGCTCCTGCACATACCGTGCCAGGGGCTTTCCGGTGCATCCGCGGAATACGTCCCGGATATGGGCCAGGGAGAACCCGGTTTGGCGGACAAGCTCGTCCATATGGATTTCCCCCCGCACACGGTTTTCTATAAAGGTACACACAGACCAGATTAAGAGATAGTGGTTCATGGGTTTACCGTTTTCCTCCTGTCCGTATTGCTTCGAAGCAATTTCAGTATAGCACAGTCCAGGAATGATTGCGCAACGATTTTGAGGAACTTGGGGACAGAAGCGCTCACTCGTTATACAATTTCAACTGGCAAGTATTTTTGCCGTGAGTATATATGCAGTTGCCTGAATTGCCGCATTGGCAGTTTTTTGAGTCAGAGCTATATTTTCAGTTTGCAATCCGCAGGAATATGCATTATGATAGCTGTACGGATTCATACAATCCGTGTGGCAGCGGACAAAACTGAGGGGACGGCTGAAGCGAAATCGACAAAGCATTATTAGCATACATGGAGGAGCGAATATGAAAAATTTACAGGACAGATTCTGTTGGTATGAGGCGGAGGGAAGCGGTGCGGATTTCAGTCCGAAAGAGCGGTATCAGCGCATTGTGGAATGGGCGGGACAGGCTAGGGGCGCAAACCCGGATGCCTTTGACGCGGTGACGGCATGGCTCCTGGAGGGCGGCAGGTGGAGCGACGGGGAGATGGCCGCCAATAGAAAGCTCCTTATGGAGGAGATCTTCGGCAGGTTTTTGCGGCAATGTGAGCTGCTACGGGCGGAGCTGACTGGCCTGGCGCCTTCGGGGCTGGTGAACACGGCCGTATTCGACGCACTGGACAGACTGGAGGAGGAACTGACGGGGGCCACCCGTGCCGACGAACTGAAAGAAGCGGTGGAGAAAGTGTTTCATGATTTTTCGTCCGTCAGAGATCGGGAAACCAGAGAACTGTTTGCGGGAGGCATTACCGGCCATGAGGGAGTGGATACGGTGGAGGTGTTTGGGTATATCAATTTGCTGAAAGACTGTGATGCGGGCGTGCAGTGGACACTGTTCATGCCGGATGTGGTGGAGGGGCAGCAGAAGGGCTTCCGCATGGAGCGTTTCGAATACAGGAAGCTTCCGGCCATGCGCTTTATCGGGATGGAGAAGGACTTCTCCCAGGATGCCCCGGGCCTGGAGGCGCTGCAGCGTACGCTTGACGCCATGGAGGATTACCGAAGCGGCTTTGACTATGACGTGATATTGCTGCACCACTACGGCAGAGGCGTGGACGTGGAGAACTGCCATGCCCTGTGGGGGCGTTTTATGGCCGCGGATGCCCCGGTTCCCGAGGGATATACCGCTGTGGATTTTCTGCCGGACAGTGACGGAAAGTCCGGTATGCCCTATCTGTCCCAGTTTGCCTATGCGGAATTCGCCGGGGACATGGATGCCATGCACGGCCAGGAGGGCTTCGATTGCGATGCCATGTACGATGTGACCAGGAATACCATCCTGGCCCAGAATGTGGCAATTCCCTATCCGGAGAAATACTGGACGGCGGAGGCCTATCTCCAGGGATTCCAGAAAGGGAGTACTGCGTACCTGTTCAGTGTAGACAGATAGACGCTGTTTAGAGAAAACTGCACGGACAGGGGATATGGGATAACAGGGGGGAAGAGGAGGAATGTGCAATGAATAATAGTTGGTTATACGCCGCGGTCCTGACAGTATCTGTGGTTGCTGTTATCTATCTGCTGTACTGGAGGGGCTTTGGGGTGCTAAAGAGAATAGCTGCCATTGTATTTATATTTCGCCCGGGTAAAAATGCCGACAGGGCAACTTTAAATTCGTGCACCGGATGGGTCAGGCATGTGGGAAGGTTTCGTGAAAGCAGAACCTATGAATTTACCCTTGACGCCGGGCTGTCAAACGGGAGTGCAGAGGTGACTTTGATGGATAGGAAAAAGCAGCAGCTTCTGAAACTGAATCAGCATTCCCCTGCAGGAAAAATAGAATTGGACGCAAAAAGCAGGTATTATCTGCACTGGGACTTTAAGAGTGCAACCGGGAGGTGTGAGCTGCACTGGTAAGGGACGGAGCTGTTCTGACAGTGGAGAAAAAACGGGGGGGATGCACATGGGAACGAAGACGGCAGAGTTTTATATATCATCAGGATTATCCTGTTTGGTGTCCTGGCCATAGGGATTATGCTTGCTGCCCCCACGGGATGGCTCTATGACCTGTGGGCGGGGGGACACAGCAGGGTCAGAACCCCGGAGAGGGCGTCAGGACGATTGAGGGCCGGGAGGAAGTAGCGGCTTTCTTTTTGGAGCAGGAGCCTGCGACGACATCCGGCGGCAGACTGGTACCCTGTCTGGGAGTGCAGGGAGCGGCACAGAGAGGAGGAGACACGGCATGAGTTGTTACGAAATATATTTCAGCCCCACAGGAGGGACTAAGAAGGTTGCCGATATTCTGGCAAAGGGAATCGGGAAAAATTTTGAAGTGATTGACATGATAAAATATCCGGACAGGCTGCAGCAGCTGCATCTCACAGAACAGGACCTGTGCCTGATTGCAGTTCCGTCTTTCGGCGGCAGAGTCCCTTCCGCGGCGGCAGAAGCCCTGAAAAAGGCAAAGGGCAGCGGGGCAGGGGCGGTTCTGGCCGCGGTATTTGGGAACAGGGCCATTGACGATACTCTGGCGGAACTGCAGGATATTCTTGAGGAGGCGGGTTTTACCTGTTTTGCCGGAATAGAAGCAGTGGCGGAGCATTCACTGATGCGCCAGTTCGGAACAGGGCGGCCTGACCCGGAGGATGAGAGGGAGCTGACGGATTTTGCGGTAAAGATAAGGGGCAGAATGGATGGGGCTGACGCAGGGGGCGGGCTGAAGCTGCCGGGAAACCGTCCTTACAGGGAATATAACGGTGTGCCGCTGAAGCCCGAGGCAAACAGCCGTTGCGTGGCCTGCGGGCTCTGTGCGCAGGAATGTCCGGCCGGCGCAATCCCCCGGGACCATCCGCAGGATACGGACAGGGAAAAATGCATCTCCTGTATGCACTGTGTGTCCCTGTGTCCCCAAAAGGCAAGGAGCTGCAGTAAACTGCTGACCCTGGCCGCAGGGCAGAAACTGAAAAAGCACTGTGCAGGGAGAAAAGAGAATCGGCTGTATTGATAGGCGGCAGGCAGGATAAAGGGCAGCGGTATTATATTGAAGCCAGGGTCAGGAAGTTCCGGCGGGCGGAGCAGAGTATCGATTTCACAGTGAAACATGCGCCGTTATGTTGTTCTCGCCCACGGCTCTGACGAAACCCAATGATTCGTACAGGGAGATTGCGGCAGCGTTGTCGGCATCCACTAGAAGCATCATCTGTTTGGGCCTGTTCAGCTCGATGGCTTTGGCCAGCATGGCTCTTCCGTATCCTCTGCGCCGAAAGCTTTCTCTGACGAACACGTCGAAAGGCTCGTTTTCCTCATACTTATGGGTGATATCGATATAGCCAACTACCTGGCCGGATTCTATTGCAAGGATGATGCGGAACCTGTCGGGCGCGTCTATGACCTTTTCCGCAGTCCAGTAGCCGTCCTTGGAATGTATGGCGATATATTGTTCCCTGTATTTCGGGCTGTACAGTTCCACTTGAAGGCTGCTCTGGCAGGGGACTTCTCTTTTCAGCACCATTTTCTGCTGCTCGGCCTCGAATTCGGATTTTTCGCCCATCAACAGCTTATGGAGGAGATGGTTGCCCGGGTTATAGACGAAATCGGCCAGGTAGCCTTTGTAAGTCTCCTTCAGGAAAGACAGCATCTCTTCATAGGCCTGTAAGCTGCGGGACAGGCCTGCCAACATTTCGATATAGGATTCTTCCTCCAATATCAGGAACACGAACAGGCCCAGGAGTTCCGATTCTTCAAAAACGCCCCAGATCTGGTTTGAGGGCCTGTCAGCAGCGTCCAATAAATTGCAGCGTATCTGCTCTTCGTTGCTGAGCATCGGGTCGCTGAAGTTGGGGTCGCGGTTTATTTCATTGATAAAATCTATGTATTCATTCGCGCTTGCTAATTGCTTTAACATGGGAAACTTCCTCCAAATTAGATTGTTTAAGGCTATAAAGAACCCAAGATAGATTCTATTGTCTAAGATCTATAATAGAAATGAAAAGTTAATTCTATTATCTAAGGTCTATAATAGAAATGAAAAGCTAATTCTATTATCTAAGGTCTTTAATAGAATCCAAGGTAGGATTCTATTGTCTAAAGACTATTATAACAGAGAAAAATAATTATTCAACTTCTATTTGCTCATATTTTTATGTAAGTCCTCTTGCCGGACGTTGACGCTGTCAGGTCGATATGGTAAACTTTCATAAGGAACTGTCGGAACACAATTCCTTATGACAGAGGGGGTTATCCTGTAGAACCAGGAAAGGAAGGAGGGGTACCGGAGATGGGAAAACGGTTTAATGTGACTGGGCTGTGCGTTCCCAGGAAGCATTATATGGTCAATCTGGAGAACCGGTTGGTCCAGGTGAAGAAAATGGTGGAAGAGGGCGCTTATTTTACCATTCATCGGGCCAGACAGTACGGAAAGACAACGCTCCTCTATGCGTTGGAGGAATATTTGAAGACAGATTATCTGGTGGTAAGCATCGATTTTCAGAAATTTGGTACTGCGAAATATGAAAGTGAAAACATTTTTGCCCTTTCGTTTGCAGATTGTTTTCTGATGGAGCTTGAAAGAAGGGAAGAATCAGATACTTCAGTATTAAGTCAGGAAACGGAAGTTCTGCGGAATATATGCCAAAGCAGGGACAGTTCTTACTCTTTCTATGAGCTGTTTGCGAATTTAAATCGTATCTGTAGGCGTTCCGGCAAGCCGGTGGTCTTGATGATAGACGAGGTGGACAGCGCCTCTAATAATCAGGTATTCCTTGATTTTCTGGCTCAGCTACGGAACTCTTATCTGGAACGTGAGGCCAGGGGGACTGTTACGTTTCAATCGGTCATCCTGGCAGGGCTCTATGACATAAAAAGCTTAAAGGCGAAAATCAGGCCGGAGGATGCACGGAAAACGAATAGTCCGTGGAACATAGCGGCGAACTTCAAGGTGGATATGAGCTTTTCCGCGGCGGACATTGCGGGGATGCTGCAGGAGTATGAGGGCGATGCCCATACGGGAATGGACATTGCCGGGATGGCGGATCTGCTGCATTCCTATACCTCCGGTTACCCTTTTCTGGTGTCGTGCCTGTGCAAGCTGATGGATGAAGAAATTGCCGGAAGCGAAGGCTTTCCTACAAAGGAAAACACCTGGACGAAGGACGGCTTTCTGGCAGCGGTGAGGATGCTCCTCACGGAGGAGAATACGCTGTTTGAATCCATGGATAATAAGCTGATTGATTATCCTGAACTGAAGCAGATGCTGAAAGGGCTCCTGCTCCTGGGGAAGCCCATTGAAAACATTCCCGGCAACGAGAGCATGCGGATGGCGGTGATGTTTGGGTTCGCAAAAGTCCAAAACGGCTTCCTGCATGTGTCCAACCGGATATTTGAGACCAGGCTCTATAACGGTTTTCTGGCCGAAGAGAGTCTAAATAGCGATATGCCCCAGATTGCGCTGGCCGAAAAGAATCAGTTTATCAGGGATGGCAAGTTGGACGTGGAGCTGTTGCTCCGGAAGTTTGTCGCCCATTATACGGAGCTTTTTGGCGATTATGGCGAAAGGTTCCTGGAGGAGGACGGGAGGCGGATCTTCCTGCTCTATGTGCGCCCTGTCATAAACGGAAACGGCAATTATTACATCGAAGCCAGGACCAGGAACCACCGGCGCACCGATGTGATCATCGACTTCCAGGGGAGACAGACGGTAATCGAACTGAAAATCTGGCGCGGAAATGAATACCATTCCAGAGGGGAAGAGCAACTGTCGGAATATCTGGATTTTTATCAGCTGAAAAAGGGGTACATGGTGAGCTTCAACTTCAATAAAAAGAAGCAGGTGGGAGTTCATGAGGTTGCCGTCGGGGATAAAATTCTGGTGGAGGCGGTGGTATAATGTTGTCATCTGACACCGCAAATGATACTCACAATCAAAGACATTTGCCAATGTAAATATATAACGAGTGAGCGCATCCATACTGTAGAGCATCTAACCAATAAATTTATGCGCTCACGAGTATAACTGAAGTTGTGACATTAACCAATCACGGACACGAAGCGCCTGTCAGCTCCCCCGATTTTCACATGAAATCGGGGGAGTTCGGCTCGCGCATCTAACAAATGGCATTGCGAGGGAGCTCGGCTCGCGCATCTAACGAAATGACATTGCAATGGGAATCCGGTTCATCTCACTGCAATCGGAACAGAATCCTTTCCGCCCCGGTGCAGGCCATGATATCTTTTGCTGATTTCTCATACAAATCTCCGAATTTTCCGGGACAGGAAATGACAAGCTCCGGGATGGTATCCTTCATGGACATCTGCCGTTCTGTCTTGGATTTCCGCACATCGGAGATGATTTCCTTCAGGTGTTCGCCGAATTCCAGATACAGGATATCGCCTTTTTCCGCCGCCCAGAGGGTCTGATGCAGAGAGGTTTCCCGTTCCTGTTTTCTGTAAAAATCCTGATAAATATACTCCGTTATATAGGGCGTGTAGACGGCGTACAATTTCAGAATACCCAGAAGCGCTTTATACACTGCAATCTGCCCGGAATATCTCTGTTCTGCCCCGTGCTTTTCAGGCTGATAGAGGCGCTCCTTTACGATTTCGATATAAAAATCGCAGAAATCCTTCCAGAACAGATTATCAATTTCATGCCGCGCCTGTCCGATTTCATAATCCTCCAACAGCTCTGTTGCCCTGAGCGTGGTTTCTTTTACACGCTCCAATATCCATCTGTCCACAGGCAGAAGCCCGCTTTCCTTCCAGGCATCAGGCTTTTTAAAATCCTCCAATTGCAGGATGGAAAACTTTGCCGCATTGTACAGCTTATTGAGGAACCTTTTGGATATTTTCAGATCCTCCTGGCTGAAAAAAGTGTCGGTTCCAAGCTTGCTGTTGGCAGCCCAGTAACGGACTGCATCCGCGGAATGGGTATGGATTAAATCCATGGGAGAATCGGAGGCATTCTTTTTGGATTTGCTTATTTTTTCTCCCGGTTTTGCGAAAACGAAGCCGCTTATCATAATGTCCTTCCAGGGAATTTTTCCTGTGTGATAAATGCTTTTTACAATGGAATAAAATGCCCAGGTGCGGATAATGTCGTGGGCCTGGCTCCTCATTCCCATGGGAAAAATCTCATCGGTAATATCATTTTCTTCCCCGTACCCGGCATTTATGAGTGTGGTGACAGAGGAGGTTGCCCAGGTATCCATAACCGCTTCTTCCGGCGTCCACTCACTGCATCCGCAGGCGCAGGCCCGGGGCGGCTGGCTTTCCAGAGGGTTTACCGGCAGCTGGCTGTCGTCTGCAAACAGGGGCCTGTGGCAGGCCTTACAGTACCATACCGGAAAGGGAACCCCGAAATACCTTTGCCTGGAAATACACCAGTCCCATTTCAGGTTCTCTACCCATGAGGTATAGCGGTTTTTAAAATGTTCCGGGTGCCAGTTGATCTCGTCTGCGGACCGGAGGAACCTCTCCTTTTCCGATAATACATCGATGTACCACTGCCTGGAGGGGATAAATTCCACGTTATTTCCGCAGCGTTCGTGTACGGCAGTCATGTGGCTTATTTCCTCCCGTTTTACCAGAAGGCCCTTTTGTTCCAGAAGCGCGGCAATGTGTGTTCTTGCTGCTTTTACTTTCATTCCGCCGATATAGGGAACCGTTTCCTGAATAGTACCGTCGGGCAGAATGATCTTTTTATAGGGGAGATTATGCTTCCGGCACCATTCCGTATCCGTGGAATCACCGAAGGTTGCACACATGACGGCGCCGGTTCCCTTTTCCATGGAAACGGTGTCGTCCGTTAAGATGGGAATTTCAAAATCATATAAGGGAACCAGTGCTTTTTTGCCTGCAAATGAGCTGTATCTGCGGTCATCCGGATGGACGAACAAGCATACGCATCCGGCAAGCAGCTCCGGCCTGGTAGTTGCTATGGGCAGGGGCCCTGCCTCTGTGTCAAAATTGAAATAGTGGAAGGTTGTCATACATTCCTTTGTCTCTAACTCTGCCTGGGCAATGGAGGTTCGGCACTCCGTGCACCACAGTACCGGCGCTTCTTTTAAATAGGCTTTTCCGGATTTTGCCAGTTGGATAAAGGACTTCTGGGATATTTTCCGGGATAAATCGGAGATGGTCCGGTATTCCAGGTTCCAGTCCACACTGAAGCCCAGGCGCTTCCACAGGCCTTTGAATTCCGCCTCATATTTCCCGACTGTCTGCATACACTTTGCACGAAATTCGCTTCTGGGAAGTGTGTTTGCGCGAATCTTTTCATCCCTTTCAACCAGGCGTTCGGTGGGCAGGCCGTTATCGTCAAAACCAAAGGGATAGAAAACATCATATCCCTGCATGCGCTTGAATCTGGCAATGATTTCTGCCTGAGTATAGGAAAATACGTGCCCAATATGGAGTTTTCCGCTTACGGTTGGCGGGGGCGTGTCGATGGAAAAAACTTTTTTTTCTTTTCCGTTTTGATACCGGTAAATCCCTTCCTTCTCCCAGAAATCCTGTAATTTTTCTTCAACTTTTTGAAAATCGTACTTCTTGTCCATGTGGATACCTCCTGTAAATTTTTTACAAAACAGACAAAAAAATCGCCCTAAGCATATGCTTAGGACGAACTAACATGTCCGCGGTACCACCTAACTTCAGAAATACTTCTGCACTCATTACCATACGGGAATCATCCTGTTCCACTAGGATACCGGCTGTTCCGATAGGGCTTCCCCTGATAACGGTGGGAATCTCCGTTGAAATCTACTTGGAGAACCTGACAATCCTCCGTTCCTTTCAAAGCTCTAAGGTCACTTCCATACTTCCTTCACGAAAGTTTTCACCGGCCACTTTCTCTCTGCACATCCGGAATTGTATGTACTTCTCCTCGTCGATGCCTTTTGTCTGTAATTGTTATTCGTTATTTAAGCATATATTTTATAGTTTGTCAATCCCTTTTTGTGTTTGTTTTGTTGCTGTGGAACTTCAGGGGGTTAAAAAATTGACAAGACAATGTAGTTTTGATAGAATAAAATTGTAAAAAGTATGGTTCAGGAGTTTTTGAATGGAGAGGAATTGATGGACATTGAAATTTTTATTTTGGAATACACATAAAAATGACAGTATAAATTTCGTACTCAGCGAACTTATTATGGAGAATCATATATCAATTGCTATTTTGGCGGAATATACTGCAAACATGCAAGAGCTAATTGATATATTAGCATCAAACAATATTATAATGAAACAATATTACAGTGGCTGTGACCGCATAAAATTATTAGGATCTCCGAACAGTGTTGAACCCAGGCTTGATACAGGCCATGCCACCATTCAGATCATTAATGACAAAGATATTTTATGTTGTGTCCATTTAAATTGCCAGTTATATTCAGGGCATCAAGGCCGGAGAGAAATTCTGATTGAGCAGATTGTACATGATATACAAACAGTAGAGCGGGAGATAGGGACAGAAAATTCTATTGTAGTGGGGGATTTTAATATTAATCCGTATGACCCGAGTTGTATAGATGCCCGATATTTTCATGGAATTCCTGTATACAGCGAGGCAAAGCGGAAGTCAAGAGAAATAGCAGGAAGAGAATATTGTATGTTTTATAATCCAATGTGGAATTTGTTGGGCGATTTCAAACCTCCATTTGGAACTTATTACTATAATGAAGGCGGGACGCAGAATACATATTGGAATATTTATGATCAAGTTATTTTTAAACCAGTGTTAAGAGAACGTTTTGTTGATAAGAGTCTGAAAATAATAACTCAAACAAATACAATAAGTTTATTGAATGAAAACGGGCATCCTGATAAAAATATAAGTGATCATTTGCCAATCGTTTTTGAATTTGAGGAGGAATACTGCTATGGAGAAAAACCTTAATTTAAGTGAAAAACTGAATTTTGCTGTTACTGACTTAACTGCGCCGGACAGAGTCATTGAGGAAATCTTATCTGAATTACCTAAAGAAACTAACGGTATTATATTAGGAAAAATTGAAGCTTATAATGGCCCTGTTTTTTCTTACACGACTTTGGGGTTTCCCGAATTAGCCTTAGGAGGTAAAAAGGTTGATATACAGAATAAGTTGGGAGAGATAGGCCAGGAAGAGTATAAATATGAGTGCTTTCTGTATACACCTGAATACGATAAATATAAGTACAGGGTATTTTTTGTGAATTATAGCATCTCTAACTATCCTGTCGATATTATACTTGAAGAAAGTGTGGCTGAAAGTATTTCAGACTCTGGTGCCTATGTTTATAAATGCGGCACACGAGAAGAACTTGAAAGTTTGATATTTAGGATATTTAGTTCAAAACGAGTCATTTCGGTAATGCAAAATTTAATCTGGATTAACCAGGCTAAAAAAAGCGCAAAAAATATGCAGGTGTAAGCGGATAGGATATGGAATCGAGTTGAGGTCACGGGCGGCATTTCGGGGTCAAGCTTCTGGAAAGGGGGTATTATGACGGCATTAAGGCAGAGCGCAATGAGGGAATTGGAAAAGATACCAGAAGACAAGATTGGTTTTATTCTGCAGATTATGCAGGGAGTGAATGGCTTATATAAGGACAATCAGTCGGAAAGGAAAAAAGCTTTCGCCAGATTGGAAAAATTGCGCAGAAAGGGAACCGTTACAGATTATGATGCGGAATTAGCATCTTATAGGGATGAGAAATATGGCGAGTAGGATTTTGGTTGATACAAATATATTGTTGGACTATCTTTTGACAAGAAAACCATTTTATGAAGATGCAAAAAAGATAGTTGCTGCCTGTACAGAGGGAAAGATACAGGGGTGTATTGCAGCACATTCTATTTCTTCTAATATGTTTTATATATTAAGAAAGGACTATAGTGTGAAAGAGCGCAGAGAGGCGTTATCCAACCTGTGTTTGATCTTTGATGTGGAGGGGATAGACAGGGACAAAATATTGGCCGGACTTATGAATGAAAGCTTTTTGGATTTTGAAGACTGCTTACAGACGGAGTGTGCAAAGGCATATGGAGCAGTGACGAGGAACATAGACGATTATCTTAATTCGGAAGTGAAAGCAATTCTTCCAAATGAATACTTGGCAACAGTCTGTTTTTCTGCGTAGTAGTAAAAAAGAGAAAACATAAAACTGTAATAACGAAACAGGGAACTCCAAAGACTCCTTTTTGATAAGAATTTTCGTATCATGATTCTTACCAAAAAGGAGTTGTTTTGTATTGGCAGCAATCCTTGTCAGGCTGATTTTTCTCGACTTTTAGAATGAGAATGAGGTAGAAAACAGGGGATGGAAGTAGTATAATAAATTGTGATATGAAAAAGGAGAAGATAAGGAAGAAGGAGGAAGCGCAGAAAATGTCAGATACCAGGAAAATGTCTTGGGAAAACGCTCGCTGCAGCGGGAGCCGCCCCGCACTGGCGCAGTGGATGCAGGAGAAACTGGAAAGCATTCTCCGGGAAAAGGGTACCACGGCGGTATGCGCTGCAGTCTGTGTGCCGGGGGAGCTCCTGGCGGCGGCTTGTGCCGGTACAAGGGGATTTGAGGACAGCGAAGCCCGGGTGGATGATTTATATAACATAGGCTCCGTCTCCAAGGTTTATGTGGCGGCGGCCATTATGAAACTGGTGCAGGAGGGAAAAGCAGCCCTGGACGAGCCTGTGGTGAAGTATCTGCCGGACTGGAAACTGGCGGACGGACGTTTTCGGGACATTACACTCCGGATGCTTTTGAACCACTCTTCCGGCATACCGGGAACCAACCTTCATGACCATCTTGTTTTGGAGGAAGGGGAGGCGCTTTTTACGGGTAAGTACCGGAACACGCCGGCGTATTGGCAGACAATGAAGCTCCGGGCCAGGCCAGGCAGCTTTTCCAGTTATTCCAATGACGGTTATGACCTGCTTGCGGAGGTGGTGGAGGCGGTGACAGGGGAACCCTACATCCGGTGGCTGCGGGAGCGGATAACGCTGCCGGCGGGCCTCTGTTCCGTGGGAGCGGGGAGAAGGCTTGCGGAAGGGCGTGTGAAGGTTTCCTGCAAAGGCATGGAGCCGGAGTATTATAACTGTTTCGGCGCGGGAGCCATCCATACCACGGTGCCGGAGTGCGCCCTGTTCGGTTCTCTTTTCATCGATGCCAGAGGGATCATCGGACAGGCATACCTGGATGAAACCAGGCGCCCCCAGGGGGCGACTTTCCTGCGGGAGGCATATGACGCGGCCAATTTCTGCCTGGGATGGGATTCTTGCTACACCAGGAACCGGATTCCCCTGGGTGAGGGGGCAGTGATAAAGGACGGTGGTACGGAGCAGTTTACCAGTTATCTTCTGGTGAGTCCGGCACGGGGGCTGTCCCTGGCTGTCTCGGCCACAGATGACGGCGATGTCTGGTGGCTTGAGGTGTTGGAGGACATTGGCAGGGAAGCCCTGAAGATTTTAGGAGAAGGGCGGAAGGAAGAAGGCGGTGCCGGGGGCAGATCAGGGACTCCGGATAGAGCAGGGCAGGAGATGGCAGAGAAACAGGTAGAGGAAAGGAAAAGGATAGAGATAGAGAAACAGGCAGAGGAGCAGACACAGGAAAGGAAAAGGACAGAGGCAGGAATTAGAACGCCGGAGCGTTGCGGAGAGCAGGGTTTCGGGGGTCAGCCTGAGGATGAGGAAGGTCCGGGAGTGTCGGTGTGTACAATGGCGAAAGGGGCGGAGACGGCAGAAGGAGCAGAAACGTTGGAAGGGGCAGAAAGAGCAGAAGAGGCGGAACCGTCGGAAGTGACAAGGGTGTCAGAAATGGAAAAACCAGACATCACAGAGATGTTGGGCCTTGAAGAGAAAGAAACGTCTCAGAATATCCCCGGAAAATGCAGCGGACTGGCATACGGCAGCTGCAGCGTTTATCGGTTTACCGTTTGTGAAAATACGTTAAATGCAGGAATCCTGGAAAAGGGCGGAACCTGGAAAAAGGATGATGAGTTAAGCGGCTTTCAGTGGGATGGAAAATCCTTCGCAAAAGGAGAATATGACAGGATTGTGGCGGAGGAATACGGAGGGAATATCTACTTTATCAGATGGGGAGAGGCTTTCTGCCAGAAAAACAGCGGATATCCGTCCCCGGGAAGCCTGTGGCCCCGTCTGGCGGGAGCCTGCTTCGCGGCGGAAGATGAGGAAGGGATTTTGGGCAGGATTTGCCTGGAAGGCATCAACGAGGAGAATGTGCTGCTGTTTACCACGGACCACGAGGAATACCCTGTTGTTCCCCTTGTATGTGATCCCGGAAAGGAAAACGAGACCTGTCTGATTTCAGAGACGGACAGAGACGGCATTGTTTTCCGTCTGGAGCAGGAGGGGGAGCAGGTCTGGCTGTGCACCGGGACGGACAGGTACAGGCGGGTATGGGATGCATAAGCGGCCTGTGTACCGTTGCATTCATTGAGGTTTATTCCTTCACGGGTCTGATACCCCGCTGCTTGCAGCGTTCTGAAGAAGGAAACCAGGGCCGGATAAGCTTGCTGCGGGTGGTTCATTCCGGGTAATGTGTGCCTGATATCCGATTCGGGACAGGGCGGAGGGGATGGTGGGACATTCCGAACGGCGGCGCTGTGTGCCGATGGGACACGTTCAGTGCGGACCGCACCGAAGGGCAGGGCGAGGAGGTATTGACAGCAGGGTGTTGGCCTAAACAAGTAGCATCAATGGAGGAAAATCATGGCAGTGATAGGAATAGATCTGGGAACCACCAACAGCCTGGGGGCATACTGGAAAGACGGAACCGTACAGCTGATTCCCATGGAGAGGGAGAGCTTTCTGCTGCCCAGTGTGGTTGGATATGTGGAAGGGGAGGGCTTTCTGGCAGGGGCGGCGGCAAAGGAGCGGCTGATTCCCTACGCCCGGGACACCGCGGCCTCCTTCAAACGCTTCATGGGAACGGCGAAGGAATACTGTCTGGGCGGCAGGGCCTATACGCCCATGGAGCTTTCGGCCATGGTCCTGGAGCAGATAAAACGGAACGCGGAATTTTACCTGAAGGAAGAGATAGAGGAGGCCGTCATAACGGTTCCCGCCTATTTCAATGACAGGCAGCGCAGCGATACCAGAAAGGCGGCCCAGATTGCCGGGCTTAAGGTGGAGCGCCTTATCAACGAGCCCTCTGCGGCGGCCCTGGCCTACAGGCAGGAATACGGCGAGGAGGACAGAACCCTCCTGGTCTTTGACTTCGGGGGCGGTACTTTGGATTTGTCCTATGTGGAATGCTTTGACAATGTGATTGAAATCATTGCCGTGGCAGGGGACAACCATCTGGGTGGAGATGATATCGACGAGGCGGTTTCGGCCTATTTCTGCAGGGAAAACGGACTTTGTCCGGAGGAGCTGACCAAGGAGGAACAGGCGAAACTGAGGAAGTTTGCGGAGGATGCCAAGTGCGCCCTGGCACAGCAGGACGGGGTGACAATGGAGCTTGACATTCGGGGCAAAACCTGTCGGGCGTTCCTGAATTCGGAACGCCTGTTTGAGATCTGCATGCCCCTGTTCGGAAAAATAAAACAGCTCTTTCTGCACATCCTGGAGGATGCCGATTCCAGGGTTTCCGGGATAGATGACCTCATCATGGTGGGCGGCTCCTCGAAACTGGCTGTGGTGAAACGTTTTCTCAGGGAGCTTCTGGGTAAGGAGCCCATTGTCCTGGGAGAGACGGATATGGTGGTTGCCCGGGGAGCAGGAATCTATGCAGGCATCCGCCAGCGAAAGGAAGACATTCGGGACATGCTGCTGACGGATGTGTGTCCTTTCACTCTGGGCATCGGCGTCAACAATAAGGCCAACCGGGACAAAAACATTTTAAATCCCATGATCGAACGCAATTCCACCCTTCCCGCCTCCCACAGGGACAGATTTGTCACGGTGTCCGATTATCAGAAGGAAATCAGAATCCGGATCTACCAGGGGGAGGAGTACTATGTGGACGATGACGTGCTCCTGGGAGAGCTTACCATAGAGGTGGCGTTAAGGCCCGCAGGGCAGGCCTGGGTGGACGTGCAGTTTACCTATGATATCAACGGAATCCTCCATGTGACGGTGGAGAACGAGATGGGGCAGAGCAGGCATATTTTACTGGCAAATCAGGCGTTAAGCGAGGAGGAACTGGAACGATACACCCGGGAAATGGAGAGAATCTTGCTGCCGCCCATACAGCGGCCGGAAAACCGGGAGATGCTCGCGCGTTTCCTGGATTATTATGAAAACAGCACCGGGCGGCGCAGGGAGTTGCTTGCCGCTGTTACCGGCGCAGTCGCGGCAGGCCTGCAGAGCGGCAGGAAGATAGAGGTCAGGAAGGCACAGGAACTGGGCAGGGCGTGGCTGACCCGGCTGCAGCAGAGTATGGATATGCGGGAGGAGACTTTGTTTGACGGGGAATTAAAAGACGGGTACGGCGGGGAGAATGAGGATATTGCGGAAGAGCCGGGAAGTGGAACCGATAGGAAACAGAAGGATGAGATTATAGAAGAAAGCCGAGGTAATGACTTTGAAGAAAATATCACTTGATGAGTTTATGAGACTGCGAAAACTGAATGCTTTTTCAATTTGTCCATTTTTTAGCTCCTCATTCTGGCTTCATAACCTCAAGGGATAGGAGGAAAGATGAATGACCGCAAACTGACTGTATGCTATGGACGTGGCAATTACAAGCAATCTCCGCCGCAGATTCTTTTACAAGGTAAGTGGCTGGAACAGGCTGGATTCTCCGCAGGGGACAAAATCACCGTGAAATGCCAGCAGGGGCAGCTTATCATCACAAAAAACGGAACAAGAGCAGATTCAACAGAATAATGTTTATGATACAATGATTTTTTCGGAAAATCTATTCCCTCTGGAAAGTGACTGCGGTATAATGAAGCTATCGACAAATCGGAATAGGGAGGTAAATTTATATGAGTGATTTTGCTATTCGTTTTCTTAATAGTGAAGGGGAACCTATTACACAAGAAACTGTAGACAAACTGGTGTGCAAAATTCGGGAAAATCATTGTAGGTCTGCATGGTTAGCTTTGGATGAATATGGCGAAGAGGATTTTCTATCTGTAGATATTGAGAATGATTGGGCGGCTCTGGCTTTTAACACATATGGTGAAGATGAAGAGGCTCATATGTATATGCCTGTCAATTCCGAATATGGTACATCCAAAGAGGACGCTCCTGTAAATATCAGCGGACAGACTCCAGTTCTCAAGCGAAATGCGCTCAATGATTTGAATCTGGTTGCTGAATGTGTTCTCCATTTTGCTAAAACAGGAGAGCTGTATCCAAAGTTGAAGTGGGAGGAAGTAGAGTGAAAAACAAAACTTCCCATTTGTTGAGCAGAATAGAATGGAATAATATTTCGTGCCAGTAATTCTTTTGTCAATCCCCTCACTAAATATGTTCCCAATCTGGCATTTCTATATTTTTCCATAACATCTATACCTATTTCCCATACACCATCTGTTGATGATTCTGCGGCATCTGCTACTCCAATAATTTTATTATTGTCCTTTGCAATATAAACACCTTTTGTTGATGTAGAACCATTTTCATCAAATGCTAAGGAATTTTCAAAACCAGTCAATCCAGTAAGGGATAAAATATCTCTGCCAAAAAGATACTCGCACTTACAATCCAATGAAATCAATGCATCTTCTGTATAGTTATCATTAGGAACATAATGTATTGTCTGTCCATAAACCAAAGGAAGTTCAAATATTTCATCTCTATTCTTGCTTTGTAAAAGTTCTTGAACTTTATAATGCAGATTCTCCGATGTACAAACCACAACACAATTTCTATAGGCTAAATATATGGTTGTTTTGTATTGAAGTTAACAGTATACACCGTTGATTTCCCATTTAATTCGTTTGGACTGCAATAAAATTCCTTTGATAATAATTCTTCCATTTTCTTCTTAATAACCACTTTCATATTCATTCCTACAACCTCCTAAACAAAACTGGCACTATTATACAGCTTTAACTCGCTAAATGAAATTCGTCCGTCACGGATTCCGGGTGGGGAGATGGCTTTCCAGCATAGACTCTCTGGTGCAGAGCCGGTGCGTCCGTTCCTTCCGGTTCAGCGTCTTTATCTGGTGTTCCAGCATTTTCTCCTTATGCTGCGCCCGCCGCAGCCTTGCTTCGGTCTTTTCAATCTCCTGATTCAGTTTTTCCAGCTTCTCATTCATGGGCAGCGTCCTCCTTGGGGAGCAGGATATAGATGTGGCTGACCTCCCCGATTCCCTGACGGACACGCATAATCATCCCGGCCTGTTCCAGCTCGTTCAGGGAACGCTTGCAGGTCTGGGGGCTTCGGGAGAGTGCCGCCGCTATCTCCATGACGGGGAAGCGGATAAACAGAATCCCGTTGCTGTCCTCGGTTCCCCTTGTCAGGATTTCATCCAGCAGGCGGGCGTACATGACCTTTGCCGTATTGCTGACCGGAAGCCGGAGCATTGCCTTTGGGAGCGGCATACAGGGCGGCAGGGGCGTACTGGCTATCATAAATTCACAATTCATTGGATGGTGTCCTCCTTTTGGCTCGTTTGGATTGGTAGCGGGGGCAGTCGATAATGACAGCCCGGAAACCCTGCTTACATTCATGCTGGCATTTCCGGCAGAGTTCATTGTAGCTTCTGCGCCCCCGGTCGTTCAGGAAGAAAGCAAGCTCTTTCTTCAACTTCTTTGACATTCTCGGCATAGTGCCTCCT
>OFHM01001083.1_pt1 | contig 19180 bp, 15 predicted proteins | sample 1521311 | NCBI WGS metagenome assembly OFHM01 (sample SAMEA3504083, study PRJEB24116) | mouse gut metagenome | biome: mouse gut; feature: mouse-associated habitat; material: faeces | place: Denmark | collected 2011 | reverse complement strand
TCACAGACTGGTGCAGCATCACCTGGTTCAGCACGCTGCCCAGCACATAGCGGTAGCCCTCGCTCCCCACTGCCGTCTCCACGGCCTCAGAGATGGCGCAGCCCAGGCTCCCCGTGGTGCCGGGATGCTCCGCCAGGATCTTCCGTCCTACCTGGGTGTCCATGGAGGGGGAGGGGGTCACGGATGCGCCGTAGGTGCGCATGACCTCCCGGCGGAAGGGCTTCTGCTCATAGGAGCATTTCACCATATAGACCTTGCAGTCCAGCCCCAGGTAGGCGCAGGCCATGGACAGCGCGGTGCCCCACTGGCCCGCCCCGGTCTCTGTGGTGACGCCCTTTAAGCCCTGCTTCTTGGCGTAGTAGGCCTGGGCGATGGCGGAGTTTAATTTGTGGCTGCCGCTGGTGTTGTTGCCCTCGAACTTGTAGTAGATCTTGGCCGGGGTGTCCAGCCTCTCCTCCAGGCAGTAGGCCCGGACCAGGGGAGAGGGGCGGTACATCTTGTAGAAATTCCGGATTTCCTCGGGAATCTGGAAAAAGGCGGTGGTGTCGTCCAGCTCCTGCTTCACCAGCTCCTCACAGAAGACGCCGGAGAGCTCTTCGGCTGTCATGGGCTGCTGGGTGCCGGGGTTCAAGAGGGGCGCGGGCTTCTGCTTCATATCGGCCCGCAGGTTGTACCATGCTTTCGGCATCTCATTCTCGCTTAGATAGATTTTGTAAGGGATTTTTTCGTTCTGCATTATCGGTTCCTCCATATTCTGTTTGTCTTAAGCCGGTCTTTCCGGTCTCGCTTTTCCGTAAATGTTTTTTCGCTGTGGCATATGTGAGCTTTCCGTCCCCGGCGTTTGCCGCTTCCCTCAGGGCCTTGCGGAAAGCCTTTCCGGGCGGTGTCCATGGCTACGCCATCGTTTTGTGGGCTTCATCGATGTCATATGCTGTCTCCTTTCGAGTGAAATACACTGTCCTTTTCCGGCGACGGAACCTGTCCGGCGCGGATCTTCCCTCTGTCTGAGGAGTCTGTAAAACAAAAAACGCCCCGACAGAAGATGATGCTCTGTCAAGGACGAATACTGTACGAAAATAGTACGTTTATCCGCGGTGCCACCTTGCTTCACGGCCTGACCCGTGCCCTTAGCGGGATACCTGCATATCCCCGGCATATGACGTCTGCCCGAACGTCGCAGAATACTCTGTGGATGCCACATTTCACTGCGCCCTCAGCGGCCCATTTGACAACTTGTTTCCCACCTGCTTCTCAGCCCCGCAGGCTCTCTGTAAGGACATGATTGCCGTTATCCCCGCTTCAACGGTTTGTTTGTATTGATTTTCAATCATTATAAAGCTATAAGGGTGAATTGTCAAGAAATAAATAAAACGAATATAAGATTTAAAACAGACGGTTTTAAGTGCAATAAAGTAGAGCAGAGTGAGAGGCTGCGGCATGGATGCATGAGTGAGAAAATTGTGATATACTCAAGACTGCGGGCCCGGCGGGTGGAAGGAACCGCCGGGGATGTGATTCCGTGGCTTGACACGGACACGATGTCGCACTCTATACTATACATACGGGGAGGTAACCGGATGGCTTTGATGACGATCGGCCAGGTGAGCGAGATGCTGGGCGTTTCTGCAAGGATGCTGCGGTATGATGAAAAAGAGGGACTGGTGAGGAGCATGCACAGGGAAAATTACGCCTACCGCGTATACGATGAGGACGCGGTCAGGAGAATCCGGCAGATTGTGCTGCTGCGCAGACTCCAGATGCCCTTGAAGAGGATCCGGGTCATTATGGACGGCAGCGCCCGGGAGGCTGCGGGCATGGTACAGGAGCAGATAGCGGATATGGAGCGGAATCTGGCTTCCATGGGGACGATCCGGACGGCCCTGGAGAGGCTGCGGGAACTGCTTGGGGAGGCGGATTCCCCTGCGGACCGGGCCTGGGAAAGGGTGCTTGGGGATATGGCGGGGCTGCTCGCTCTGGAGAGATACAAGCTGAACGGAAGCGCTCTTTGTCCGATATCGGAGAAGGAAAAACAGATTCGGATCGTCCTGCTGCCGCCGTGCACGGTGGCTTCCTTCCGGTATTTCGGAGAGAATCCGGAGGAAAAGGTGGGAAGCGTCATGGACAGGTTCATCCGCGGAGAGGGGCTTTACGAGAAAAAGCCGGACTCCCGCCTGTTCGGCTTCAACCCGGCTGACGGCGAAGGGGACGACAGGAGCTACAGCTATGAGAACTGGGTGACCATACCGGAGGACCTGGAGGTGCCTGCGCCGCTTGCAAAGAAGCGCTTTGCCGGAGGGCTTTACGCCGCCTATGCCATACGCTTTCCTGATTTCCAGGAATGGGAATTCCTGAAATCCTGGGCGAAGAACAATGACAGGTATCGGGCGCGCCCCTGGGAGGACGGGGCGGGTGATCCGGAGGGCTGCCTGGAGGAGCATTACAACTGGGTGTACTCGGCCCATGGGGGCTGGCCCCGGAATGGAATCGACGGGAGCGTGGACCTGCTCCTGCCCATACAGCCGAAGTGATGAAGTGATTCTCCGCCGTGACGCGCCGATCCGGTTGCGTATTCCAGGCCTATGCTTCTCCCATAAGCCCGGCAATGGCCTGGACCCGGGCAGGGAAGGGAGAGACGGATTCACGCCGGGATTCGGGGACCCAGGAGGCTGTCCGCGCCTGGGGTGGAGGGCAGGGATTCGCGTTGCCGAACTGAAAATACAAGACGGCTGCCTGTGGACCAGGCGCAAGAAGGAGGGAATCGAGATGACTGACAAGGAAAGATTCAAAAGAGATTTGCTGGAACTGGGGGTGAAGCCCGGGGATATGGTGCTGGTGCATTCTTCCATGAAAGCCCTGGGGACGGAGTGCGCCCCCGAAGAAATCATCGATGCCATGGAGGAGGTGCTGGGGGAGGAGGGCACGCTGCTGATGCCCGCCCTGACCTATGAGAACGTGACGGCCGAACAGCCTGTGTTCGACAGCGCCGCCACGGAGCCCTGCATCGGGCTGCTGCCCAGGACGTTCCTGCACAGGCCCGGCGTGGAGCGCAGCGTCCACCCCACCCACTCCGTGTGCGCCAAAGGGAAGATGGCGCACAGGCTGACCGTGGGCCATTCCATGGACGACACCGCTGTAGGGCCCCACTCTCCATTCATGCTGCTTCCGCTCTTTGGGGGAAAGCTGCTCTTCATCGGGGATATCATGCAATCCTGTACATTTATGCACGGAATTGAGACCATCCTGAAGCCGCCCTACATCCGCCAGACGCCCTCCCCGGTCTTTACGGTAGACGGCCAGGCCAGGCAGTATGTGGCGAATGACGGCTACGGCTGGGGCTCGGAGTTCCAGCGCATCGAAGAGATACTGGAGGAGCCGGACATCCGCAGGGGGAAGCTCCTGGCGGCCAACGCGTACCTGATCGACGCCCGGGCGCTTTTCGCGGCTGCCCTGCTGAAGATGTGGGCGGAGCCCTATGCGTTCATAACGGATATTTCGGCTTATATTTAGTCTGGCAGGATAGGATTCCCCGCAGTTCTGTTGCGGGGAGACTTGTTTTTCATATGGCTGCCATTCCATATATTTTGGAGGTTATTTTTTGGCCGACTTTTAGTGGCGACAGCACATCAGGAATTCCTTTTCTTGCCATCCTCTCAAAAGAAAAGTGATATATGGTAGCTATGGTTCCTGCCCCGGAAAACAAATAGGGAACTGCATAAAGTATGTTCTTGCAATAATTTGCACTGTAAGTACAGTAAGGCTCTTTATTCCTACATTTTTCTCCCATAGGCAATCAGCAGCCCCCTGGCAAAACTATATTCGGCGGCAGGATTGGAGGAAAAATATTCTGCGATTCTCCTGTTCCGCAGGCAGTATTCCCGGGCTTCGCTGCGGGACATGCCATGGGTCATAAGCTGGAGAATCAGGGCATTCTCTTCCCCCTGTCCCATACAGGAAGTCCACTGGTTGGCCCGGAGGAAATCGTTCCTGGCTTCCTCATAATCTGCATGCTTGGAGGTCATGAATTCCACCTTGTCATTCATCCGCACATCCACATCCGCAAGCCCCAGCCTCTCCAGGATATGGGCAGCCTTGACTGCCACAGAGTAATCCCTCCCCTGCAAGGCAAGCTCCGTCTGCCATTTCTTTTCCAGACCCTCATGGAGGCACAGCTCCCGGTAATCCATTCCGTCCACATACAATCCGCAGCTCTCAAATTCCCTGTTCACGTCCATGCACACCACATAGCCGCCAGGCTTTGCAAAGGAAATCATTTTCCGGATAAAGGCGACAGGGTCGTCCAGGTGCCTGAGGACTGCCTGGCATATCACGAAATCGTATTTGTTTTCTGCCGTGTATTCATTAACGTTTTTGCAGATAAATTCCGCGGCTATATTCTGGTTTGCAAAAAGCTGCTTTCCCTCCTGGATCAGATTTTCCGCAAAATCAATTCCCGTGTAGGTGCTTCCCCCGGGCATGGCAGGGAGGAGCAGCAGTCCCAGAAAACCGTATCCGCATCCGCAGTCCAGTATGGAAACGGGCTTTTGGATATTCCATACCTGTGAAACGAGGAAACGGACATAGTCGTCGTTCCAGAAACGCTTCCGCGTCCGCAGCAGATAGTCCAGCCGATGGTTCCAGAAATCCTTCGTCCCTGTCTGTTCGGGAATATACGATTCGCCGTCAAGAGGTTTCAGGCCCAGCAGCTGGTCTGTGGACACATGAAAATATTCCGCCAGCGGCGGCAGAAGGGTGATGTCGGGCATGCTGGCCGCGGTCTCCCATTTGCTGATTGTCTGGAAGGATACGCCCATGGCGTCTGCCAGTTCCTGCTGTGTCAGCTTTTTTGTTTTCTCAGGTCGGCAAGGCGTAGCTGTATTTTCTTCATAGAGAACCTCCTCGTTTGCATGTTTTTTCTGCGCAGGCCCGCATATGGAATTTTGCTGCTAATGCAGCATGCGGGCCGCGCGGCGAGCCGGGGAGAAGGGATTCCCCTGCTCGATTGGTGTCTGACGATATTATAACAGGAATTCCGGCGGTTGTATTCAGATGAGAAGGAGAATCAGTTCTCCTGGGATGAGAGTCGGGGAGGATAGAGGGCATTTCTGGAAAGGAATCCGGGGGCTATTGAAAGATCCGTTTGTGAAATAGTGCCGATGGGGGTATAATGAATTTAGGATTAGGGAAATGTTGTCAGCATCGGAATGCAATCTGGAACGGAAGCAGCAACGTTAGGCTTAAGTGTAGGGTAGGGAGCGTAGGAAAGGGTTCTGCTTCGGAAAGACAAAGGTGTTTAGGAGGAAAGGCAGATGATGGGAACTTATTTAAATCCGGGCAACAGTGGATTCTCCAGAATCCGGAACAGTGTCTATGTGGATAAATCAGGGTTGATAAGGCTGGTCAATCAGACATTGGATACACCCAGGTGTCTGACCTGTATCAGCAGACCGCGCCGTTTCGGGAAATCGTTCGCGGCCAAAATGTTATGTGCCTATTATGACAAGACCTGCGATTCGGCGCAGCTATTCGGGGATTTGTCCATTGCCTGTGATGCGGGGTACCGGGAGCATCTGAATCAGTATGACGTGATTTACCTGGATATGACAGGAATCATCGGAGAAGCGGCGGCAGGCGACAGGGTGGCCTATGTGAAGAGAACTGTAGTCCGCGAATTGAAAGAACAGTATCCGCAGATGGAGGTGGTGGAAGGATTCGTGCCAACGCTGGCCAATGCGGTAGAGATAACAGGGAATAAATTCATCATGATCATCAACGAGTGGGATGCCCCGATCAGGGAGGCGGGAAACCGTCCTGATTCGCAGAGGGAGTATCTGGAATTCCTGCGTTCCCTGTTCAAGAACAGCGGAACCACAGACAAGATATTCGCTGGGGCATATATGACGGGAATCCTGCCCATCAAAAAGGACGGTTCTCAGTCCGCCATATCGGATTTTGAAGAGTATTCCATGATCAAACCCAGGCAGTTCGGGCAGTATGTGGGATTCACGGAAGGAGAAGTGAAGAGACTCTGCCAGGATGCCGGAGTCGATTTTGCGCAGATGAAGCAATGGTATGACGGTTACCGTTTCCGAAAGGCGGAATCGGTCTATAATCCCAATTCGGTGATGAAAGCGATTCAAAATGAGGACTTTGACTCCTACTGGACACAGACATCCGCAGCCGAGAGCCTGATGGGATACATCAATCTTGACTTTGACGGGCTTGGCAGGACGGTTGCGGAATTAATCGGCGGGGTGGAGGCAAATGTGGACACCTACGGCTTTTCCAATGACCTGGTGACGTTCCGGAACAGGGATGATGTGCTGACGCTGCTGATTCATCTGGGATATCTGGCTTATGACGAGGAGACGCGCAAGGTGCGCATTCCCAATGAGGAGATTCGGCTGGAATTCGCCAAGGCCATCCGGCAGGTGAAACGGGACGATACGCTTCGGCGGGTCAGGGAGAGCGAGCAGCTGATTGCGGATACTGTCCATGGGGAGGAAGAGGCTGTGGCCAGGCAGATTGAAAGAATCCATGCGGAGGAAGCGCCGCTGTATTACAACAATGAGCAGGCATTGCGCAGTGTGATTAAGCGGGCCTATTTCAGCTATGGAGACGAATATATGATGTTTGAGGAACTGCCCTCAGGGGCAGGCTATGCGGACATCGTGTATCTGCCGAAAAAAGGCTCTATGCTGCCTGCTTTGGTGGTTGAGCTGAAATGGAACAAGTCGGCGGAAGGGGCAATCAGGCAGATTCATGAAAAACGGTACCCAAAGGCCGTTGAAGGTTATGGCGGAGAGATTCTGCTGGTGGGCATCAGCTATTCGAAAGAGGCTCCCGCCGGGAGGAGGCAGCATCATTGCAGGATAGAGAGAGTTGAGGGGAAAGGGTGAGACAGCGGAGAAATCATGGATAACCATGAAATAGAGAACTTATTAAAAACAGTATGTGAAAGAAGAAAAAAACATATGGCCCAGGAGACCCCGTCCTACAACATTCTGGCTGCGATTGGTGAAGAACGCGATGAGGCACATATTCATTCTAAAATCATATATTTCCTGTTGGACAGGACTTATGACGAAGATGGGGAAAATGATTTCCTGAAATTTTTCTTGCGGGAGATTCAGATACCTGAGCAATATATCGGTGGCCCATGGCGGGTGTGCCGGGAGCAGGCCTTTGAGGGGGGAAGGATAGACTTTGTAATGGAATCCGAGAAGTTCTGTGCGGCGATTGAGATGAAGATTGATGCCGGGGACGGGGAGAGGCAGCTGGAACGATATGATATGTTCTGTAGGAAAAAAGGAAAGGCGTACCGCATATATTATCTGACATTAAATGGGAGCGCGCCGGACAGACAGAGCGTAGGCAGTATGGACAGGCAAAGACTTTTCCTGATCAGCTTTCGGAAGGAAATCCTGGACTGGCTTCAAAGGTGCATGGACACGGCCAGGGAAGGCAGCTACAGATACACTTTTTTAAAACAATATGATGCGGCGGTCAGGCATATGACTGGCTGGGGTGACGAGGGGATGGACGTGAAGGATTTACTTTAAATAGATGATTGTTGAATGTTGCTATGGAATTTCCTTTTGCCGGAAAGACTGCGAGGTGCGGTTGGGGAAACAGGCGGAGTTAATCTCACAGCTGGAAAAATAATGCCATATAGTTGAGTAAAGAAGAAAATGTGTTATAATGAAGAGGAACAGGGAAAGGAATGGCAAATGGGCGATACGAAAATACAATGGCATCCTGGTTTTGTGGCGGCAATGAGTCTGGAATTTGAAGATAACAGGGACAATCTCATTTTTGAAAAAGAGTACAACCTGAATACAGGGCCGCTGGAGATTGACCTTCTGGTAATCAAAAAGGAACCGGGTGTCCGGATGGTCAATGACATAGGAAAGCTGTTCCGCGGACACAATATCATGGAATACAAGTCTCCGGAAGACCACATGGATATTGATGCTTTTTATAAGGCGACCGCATATGGCTGCCTGTATAAGTCTTATGGTGAGTCGGTAAATGAGCGTCCGGCGGATGATATTACGATATCTATTATCCGGGATATCAAGCCTGAGGGTCTGTTCCGGTATTTTAAGGAGCGTGATATCCGGGTAACAAATCCATATGAGGGAATCTATTATGTGCTGGATGCGGTTCTGTTCCAGACGCAGATTATAGTGGGCAGGGAATTGAGACAGAAAGAGCATACATGGATTAAGGCCTTGTCTGACCGGGTACAGAAGCAGGAGATGCGGGAATTATTGGAACGCGTGCACAGCCTTAAGCAGAAGTTTGACAGGGAGCTGGCAGATTCTGTACTGGAAGTAAGTATTGAGGCGAACTGGGAAATAGTGGAAGAACTGAGAGGAGATGACAGTATGTGCAAAGCATTGTTGGAGATTATGGAGCCTGAGATTAATAAGATTGTTGAATCTAAAGTTCAAAAATCCATTTTAAACGCTGTGAGAAGCTTCCGTGACTTGGGTGCGGACGATAAGCGAATCCAGGAGATATTGGTGAAAAATTATGAGCTTACCCCGGAAGAGGCAATCCAGTATTTATAATGGGGCTGTAGAAAAGGCTGTTAGATAAAAGGAGCATTTCCGTGCAAGGGATGCTCGATGCTCCTTGTGGAAAAGGATCTGTGGCAGATATACGATAAAAAGCACATCAAGAACGACAGACAGAAAGTATCGGAAAACGGTTGCTATGGAATTTCCTTTTACCGGAAGGACTGCGAGGTGCGGTTGGGGAAACGGGAGGAGTGACCTTGCCGAGTGGGAATACCAAAGCCGAAGAAAATCCGCAGCCAACAAGGAACAACGCAGACCGCCCGAAAAGCAGAGCGTACTAAAACATCTGCACGAAATACAGGAACGCAACAAGCAAAAGCCACCCCAAAGACAACGCAAGAAATCCTTGACAGAAATAGCCGATAGGAAAACACCGCACAGCGGTTCATACTCGCTGACTGGGAAGATTTTTAACCTGGGTTCACTGACATAGGACAAGCTGGCACAGTTATAATCCCTGTATGCTTCTGTGCAGTCCATAGAAAATCCCCTCTTTCTCCCACATGGGAAACAATATGGATAAGTTTATTTATTTTGCAAGAGGCAGCTTTGTTTTAGTCAGCTGCCCCCTGTTAAACCATAACAATTTAATCAAGCAATTCATCAGATAAGACTGCAACAAAATTAGTTTTCTTATCTGTCTGTGCCCTTTTCAGCCATTCCTGTTTTTCTTCCTTTGTCATGCAATCAAGCAGAATTGTAAACCGGGCAATATTATTAGCTTCATAGTATTTCTCGGCATATTTTTTCAAATCACTTGATTGCATATAATCTGAAAGTACGGCAAAGAAATTTGATTTATTATCCTGTTCCGATTTATCTACATACTGTAAAATTAAATCTGCGTCCATGTCCTGTACAATAGTTGAAAAGAGCGCAATTTTATCAGCGTCATATGCTTTCTTGTAGTAATCTTTTTGAGCTGCTTCGTCTAATACCGAAAAGAGTGCAGAAAATCTAATCAAGTCCTCATTTTGAAAATATTTTTCCGTCAATGCTGGTATATCATCAGTTGCAACAGGCGTTATGCTCATAATCAAAGGCATTTCTATTGTCGGACTAATATTGGCGCTTTTCAAAGAATAAATCAATTCTTCTATTGCCGAAACAGCTCCGCTGTCATTTATATAATCTTTCGCAGTATCAGAAAAATACACCGTCACTTTCGAGTTGTCTTTCATGACAATTTCTGTTACTCCATAGTATGACTGGGCTTTGGCATATACGTTCCACCCCATTTCAATAATATAGGAATTGCAGTAATATCCTTTTTGTGTATAAGTGTATTTGTATGATTCATCCTTTTCAAAATCCGTTCTATCCAAATTTTCATTATCCAGATACCAACCAACCCCTAAATCTTCATCATAAATATAGGTGTCTCTTCCGTTGTTTTTCTTCTCTGATATTGATGCCGCAGTTTCTATAACCAATTCCTTTTCTTTTTCTGTAAGATTTTTCATATATTTACACTGTTCTGTGACATCTTCAAGAAGTGTTTCCTTATTGTCAAACGGTCCAATAGATGTCCAGCTGTCTTTTCGCACCACAACAAACTTGATGCTTCCAACTGAAACAGATGCCTGTGGTTTATCTTCTTCGTCCGCACCTTCACAAAAGATATAGTACACTCCATTATCTGCTAAAACTTCATTCAATATTTCACTGTCCTTCCACGTTTTCATATCATTAGGAACAGAAGGGGCAGCGTATGCACCAGTCACAAAAAAGCAGACACAAACAGCAACCGTAAAAATGGCAGTGACGCCAATCATTATTTTTGATTTTTTCCTAAATTTCATAATCGCACCTAACCTTTCTTTTAACTGTTCTGCTCCCTCTGTCAAAGTGACGGAAGCCAAAGAACTTTTGTAAAGATTGTTTGACTTCAAAAAGGAAATCAGTGTATCTCCATACTCACGCCTTGCAATATCGTCAAGTACAGATATAACTTTTTCATCACATGACAATTCACATGATTTATTCACTTCCTTTTCCAGCAAGTATACAAAAGGATTGAACCAGTGGACGCACACAACAATCTGTATCAGCCATTTGTAAAACATATCCCTCTGTTTGTAGTGGGTTAGCTCATGCACAAAGGTATAAGACAACTCTTTATCATCCAATTCGCCAACAGGCAAAATGATTCTTGGTCGAAAGAAACCAAGCAGCATGGGGGAAGCAACCAGAAAATTACGGGATAATTCAACCCTTGTTTTGATATTCAGTTTTTCTTCACAATCAGATAGCAGATTCAAAATTTTTATATCTGATACCTCTTTATTTCCCGCTTTGATATATTGGATAAATCCTTGATAAACCGTTATCTTACGGACAAATAAAACCAGTGCTGATGCTGACCAGATAAAAAACAGGCAGACATATATATTAAACGGCTCACGCATAGCAGTGCCGGTTATTTCCCGGTTTGTCTGTGTCGGCTCTGCTTTGCTGTTACCCGTGCCTGCCGGAACGGATACGTTGGGGCTTGCAGGAATTTCATTTGTTATTGCTGCTGTGTCGAATTTTTCAAACAGGCTCCCGACAATCGTAGTATCGGGAGTAAAGGGAAGCAGAAAACGCAGCGCGACAACTATCCAGATATAATACTGCCAACGTTTGCCGAATTTGTTTTTATACAACGGCTTCAATCCCAAAATGAGAAGCAGTAACAGTGCGCCGGAAACAGACAGCGACAATAATATTTTTATAAATTCATTCATTTTCTTTTCTCCAAAATGTTTCAATCTCTTTCAATTCGTCTGCCGAAAGAATATCCTGCCGCAACAGGGTTGACACTAAGTTTTTCACATTCCCGCCGTAGACTTTATCAAGAAAGCTGTGGGTCTGCATGGTCTGGTATTCTGCTTCTGTTACCGTAGCCACATACTCATTTTTCCTGCCGATTTTTTTGACTTTCAAAAACTTTTTTTCTCCTAATCGGGAAAGCAGCGTGAGTACGGTGTTGTTCTTCCATTCATTCTTGTCTTTCTCCAATTCTTTCATGATGAGGGAGTATAAAGCTACCCCTCCATTCTTCCAAATGATTTTCATTAGTACCAATTCGGATTCAGAAATTTGCTGTGCCATATAGTCCTCCTTTTATATTAACGTTTTGTAGGTATATATTCATCTTAACACTTTGTAGGTGATAATGCAATACCCCAAAACAAATTTAATAAACAGATAAGAAACAAATAGTAAACAGATAAAGACTTTTCCGAAATAAGATGTATAATATCAAAGAAACACAAACTTCTTTTCAATCACTATGGAGGGATAAACATGAGCAGGATTCTTCATACCGATAAATTGTGCAAATCATTTTCAAACGGCGGCTTGCAGCAGCATATCATCAAGAATCTTGATTTTGAGATCAGGGAAAAGGACTTCACTGTTATAATGGGGGCGTCGGGTTCGGGCAAATCCACTCTGCTTTATGCACTTTCTGGAATGGATACCCCGACCCTCGGCAGAGTTTTCTTCGGTGACAAGGATATATCGAAATATACCAACGACCAGCTTGCTGTGTTCAGACGTGAAAACTGCGGGTTTGTCTTTCAGAGCATTTATCTGCTGGAAAACATGACCGTATTCGATAACATCATGACAGGTGCGCTTGTGATACAGAAGAACAGTCCCGAGCTTGTGAAAAAGACCGAGGAGCTTCTCAAAAAGGTCGGTATAGGCGAAAAGCTGTGGGATAAATACCCGAACCAACTTTCGGGCGGTGAGTGCCAGAGGGTCGGCATCGTAAGAGCGGTCATCAATGATCCAAAGCTGCTTTTTGCCGATGAGCCGACAGGCAGTCTGAACTCGGCTTCGAGCCGTGACGTTCTTGATATCTTCACGGAACTGAACTCGAAAGGACAAAGCATTGTAATGGTGACCCACGACATGAAAACCGCTCTCAGAGGAAACAGGGTGATATATCTTCGTGACGGTGCTGTGATCGGCGAACATGAAATGCCGTCATTCGGCACAAATGATATCAAGGGCAGACAAGAGGGCTTGCAGAGATTCCTCGATGATATGGGGTGGTAATATGGAAAAGATACTCAGACTTTCTTTTGCAAATATTAAAAAGCATAAGAAACAGACGATACTCCTTACTCTGCTGATCGTATTCTGTATGGCTGTCACATCGGCGGCAGCTGCGGGCAGCATTGATATGACGGGCCTATTTCCCCGTGTGGCGGATGAGTATGCCGTACATAAAAATGCGCTTTATATCAAAGAGGATTATTACAATGACAGCTTCATCCGGCTGCTTCGTGAAGATGAGAGGGTAACGGATATCGATCATGTCCGTGTTCTGTTCAGTACGGCAACGAAATACCTTGACAAGGAAGGCGAGGAACAGGCGCTGTATATGAGTTTCGTGACTAAGGAGCTCGAAAAGAACATAGAGCGCTCTCCCATAGAAACGACCCTCACCGATGAGGAGATAGCAGCACTTGAACACCCGATCTATCTGCCCTATGCAGGACAAGAAAGCCTTGCATCAAAGCTCAGTGAGGGCGACACTTTTAACATAATTTACGGAACAAAGCTGTTCTCCTTTACAGTTGCAGGTTTTTATGAATCAATTTTTATGCCCACGACCGGTATGGGTTTCCAGATGATCGTTTCGGACAGCGACTATGTTTCTCTGATGACCATAATCGGCAAGTATGAAATGGTGCTGTTCGACTGCAATCCCCTTGATGACTGTGTGGATATATATTTAAAATTTTATGACAGAGTCGAAGAACAGACAGGCAAAGATATCGGATATAATATTCTGAGCCTTCTGTATAAAAATCTGGAACAGAAAAGTGCTGTTTTCTCGGAGATCGTCATTGGTATCATGCTGTTTATGGCGGTTGTCATATTCATTGCCGCCGCTATTATGATACGTTTCCGTATCGCAGGCGATATACAGGATCAGATACAGTCTATCGGCGTATTGGAAGCACTCGGTTATACATCAAAGGAGATCGCGCTTTCCTATACCGCGGAGTATCTTATGACAGCCCTTGCAGGCGTTATTATCGGCGCTGGCGGCGCATTTGCGCTGCTGCCTGTACTGCACAGAGTCGCTGAAACACTTTCGGGACATCACGGCAGTCTGCATATCTCTCCGCTCCCGATACTGCTGACGGCATTGATTATCCTTATTTTTGTGGGAGTAATCGCACATACGAGAGCTTTGGCAGTAAAGAAATATCCCCCTGTGCGGGCTTTCCGTAAAGGAATAGCTGTTCATCATTTCGGCAAAAACCGGTTTCCGCTCAGGAATACTAAAAACAGCGTGCATCTTCGCCTTGCCCTGAAAGGCTTTTTCGATAATATGAAGCAGAATATCAGTCTTGCTGTCTGCATAGCTGTTTCGGCACTTGCCGCTGTCGCAGGTATCCTGATTGCCGACCTGTTCGCCTCTGATCTGAAAGCTGCCGCATGGCTGACAGGAGAGGAAATGCCCGACCAAATAGTGACCGTTATGCACTCCGTCAACACTGAGGAGCTTGCGGAAAGAATAAGCGAGATGCAGGGTGTAAAACGTGTGCAGACAGGTTCGTTTTCTCTTGATCTGTCCGAATGGAGGTCTCTCTATGCCTTTGACCGTGAGAGTTGTCTTGTGCCGGTATCCTATCCCGATTTTTCTCAGTGCGAGAACATTCAGGCAACAGCAGGCAGACTTCCCGAACATGACAATGAGATCGCTGTTTCAAAGCTGTTCGCTACCCAGCACAGCCTGAAGGTCGGTGACAATCTCACCCTCGAATGCAACAGGGTAAAAAAGAATTACATCATCTGCGGATTGATTCCAAGCATGTCCAACGACGGAACAAATCTCTATATTACCGAACAGGCTTTAAAACGTATCATGCCCACTTACCGCCCCTCTGCGATAGAGATATACCTTGAGGACAAAACGGATCGGGCAGAGTTTCAGACACTGCTTATGCAGACCTACGGCAGATCAGTGGCTGATACCCGTAAAACAGAAAGCATCGGCGATACCGCCGAGGAACGACTGAGTGCAGAAGCCGATCGGCTGATTGCAGAGTATCTCGCCAATCACGGTGCAGATCATATCGAATACTCGATACAGATCGGCGACAAGACTATATCGGGTTCAAGCGAGAGCTTTGCTATCAAAAATGTGCAGGACATCAAACATGTCCTGCAGACGCAGATGGGCGGTATTTTCAGCACGATCAGCCTGACATCCTGGTCACTTATGGGTATCGCAGCAGTCGTTTCAGCGATCATTATCATAGCCCTTATGGAGCAGGCTGTCAGACGGCAGAGAAAAGAACTTGGTATCATGCTCGGACTCGGCTACACCACAAAGGAGCTTATGGTACAGCTTGCAATGCGTATCATGCCCGCTGTGATCGTGGCGATTATCCTCGGCACTGTCGGTGCGGCGGCTGTGTTTCATGCGGTAATGGACGCTATGGTCGGCACAACACCCATAAATATCCCCATGACGATCGTTGCAATTATAATTATGATACTGTTCTGCTTCGGCTGTGCGTATGTCGGTGCAGGCAGGATAAAGAAGATCTCTGTAACAGAGCTTATGACCGAATAAAGCGGGAGGAATATATTATGAAGAAGATAACAGCGGCAATAGCAGCGATCATGATGCTGTCGGCGATACCCGTTACGGCAGCTTACGGTGCGGACAAGGAAACGGCGCCTGTACAGACAGAGAAAAAAGCCGATACCGTTTCGGCAATAGGCTCGGTAAGCAAGATATTCTGTACGACTGCGGCATTACAGCTTTATGAGCAGGGACTGCTCAACATTGACGCTCCCGTGACGGATTATGTCCCCGAATTTACAATGCAGGACGAGCGATATAAAGATATCACTGTGAGAATGCTCATGAATCACACTTCCGGGCTTATGGGAATGGTATATGACGATATGATACTCTATGATGATATTGATACGACATATCATGACAGATTCATTGGACATCTGAAAAATTCACGTCTGAAAGCTGACCCTGGAACACTTGCGACTTACAGCAATGACGGTTTCACACTGCTTGAGATCGTGGTGGAACGTGTCAGCGGTGAAAGCTTTACCGATTATGTGGAGCATCATATCTCAAAGCCGCTCAAACTTGAAAACACCGGAACGGCTGCAAAAATGTACGGCAATAAGAATACGGCAAATATCTTTGTCGGCGGTATACCGTATGATACGGACTATTGTATGGCATTCGGCTCGGGCGGCATCATGTCAACAGCATCGGAGCTTTGTGAATTCGGCACGGCATTCTTCAAAGGTGATGAGACTTTGCTCAGACAATCGTCAAAGGACGAAATGCAGAAGAACAATGCCCGTGACAAATATGAGAATGCATTCGGTCTCGGCTGGGATACAGTCGATTGCAGTCAAAACTGGACGACAAGCAAGGACGTTCGGGTCATGTTCAAGGGCGGTTCGCTGTTGCATCAGTACGCGGGACTTATGGTAGCTCCCGATGAACAGATAAGCGTGTCGGTGACATTGAACGGCGCAAGTTCCGGCGGAGCAACGATGCTGACCGAATCGCTCATAATCTCCGCTCTTGCGGAAAAGGGCATAACAGTCACTTTTGATGAACCAAAAGGAATGGAAACAGCGGACAAAGTTCCGGAAAAATATCTGAAGATGGCGGATATCTATGCGAGAGGGGACGGCATATTCAAGGTGGAGTTCCCTCACGGGAAGTATATGGGGATCACCGAGATCACGGCAGAAAACCCCAAGACAAAACGGTATATGTACACTGCTGATGACAGCTTTGTGCTTATGGACGGTGAACCCGATTCGGATGATTTTGTTCAGGCAGGCGATCAGGAACTGCTCACATTTACCGAAAGGAACGGTAATACCTATATCTGCAAGTATGCAAATACCTATGCGGACGGTTTCGGACGGTATATAGAGCTATCTTACTATCTGCAAAGAGTGGGAGAGTTTAATGTCAGCGACAGCGTTCAGCAGGCTTGGACCCAGAGGAACGGCAAAAAATACTACATGACAAATATGAAGTATTCCAACGTTTTTTACAATGTAAGCCCCTGCGTTAAGCTGAATGTACCCGAGGGTATAAACGGCTGTGCGAAGTTTACGGGTGAGATGATCATGAAGACGATGCGTTTTACCAATGAAAATAAGGCGGAGGGCTTTGTTTTGATACCCGGCGAAGCAGGACGTGAACTGACCGATTTTGAAGTGTTCACCGAGAACGGCTGTGAATACCTGCGCACAGGCGATCAGGCTATGATGTTGGTAAGTGAAGATTCAATTTACGATCTTACGGCAGATATTCACGAAATAGCTCTTGAAACGGGACGGGCAAAGTGGTATAAGATAGGTGAGATGGACTTAAAGTCCGTTACCCTTGATATCCCCGAACAGGCGGCAGTTTATATTTATGATAAGTTTGATAACGTGGTTTACTCAAGCTATATGAATGGCTATGGAAATCATGTGACACTTCCCGAAAGCGGAAAGATCGTATTCATAGGCGAGAGCGGCGAAAAGGTGGGTATTGGATGAAAGAAGTGATAGTATGGATTATAAGTGCCTGATGATAGACGATGATGAGATCATTGCCGAAAACACGGCGGAGTATTTTAATGCGTTCGATATAAAAACGGCTTATGTTACAAGCTATGAGAATGCGGTGGACTTCCTTGCGGAGAACACCGTTTCTCTGTTGCTTTTGGATATAAACCTCGGGGACAAGTCTGGCTTTGAGCTGTGTAAGAGCATAAGGAGCGGATACAATATGCCTATCCTTTTCATCAGTGCCCGTACAAGTGATGACGATCTGCTTATGGCGCTAAATATCGGCGGAGATGATTATATCCAAAAGCCTTTCAAGATGAATATTCTCCTTGCAAAGGTCAGGGCTATCCTGAACAGATACGAAAGTACACAGTCTGTCGTGAAAGGATTGCCTAAAGCGACAAGCAGCAGAAAAATACAGATCATGGACGGTCTGTTTTTTGATACACAGTCGCACTGCATAAGCAAAAACGGAGAACAGATCACGCTGAAAGCTCTTGAATACAAAATGCTGTTCTATTTTCTGGAGCATAGAGGAAAGGTCATAACAAAGGACGAGTTCTTGCAGAATGTGTGGAAAGACGAGTGCGTCGGTGAGGGTACGGTTGCGGTGCATATCCGTCATCTTCGGGAAAAGCTCGAAGCCGACCCGAATGAGCCGAAGATCATAAAAACGGTTTGGGGTGTAGGGTATATCATGGGTGAAACGTCATGAGGTACGGAAGAACGCTTATTCTTCTTGCGACGATCGTCGCCTGCTGTATCGGGATATTCGTCATGACGGGCAGGCAAAAATATATGCCAAACATGGTCCTGCAAAATGATATTGCTGAAACAGTAAGAGAAAATATGAATGACCTTGCTGTTCTTGAAGAAAAGTTTCCCGATACCGATATACTTGTGTTTGACAGGGAGGGTTTCTGCATCTATCCCGAGAGCGAAAACTTAACGCTCACGAAATCAAGAAATAACGGCGATCTGTGTCTTGCGGTGACGGACGGTGACAGATTTCTTGCAACAGCGGCGATACCCGACCCGTCTTTTTCGGGGTATAGCAAGGCTTTTGATCGACTGACCTGTGCGGCTGTAATACTGTTTTTTATCATGGTAACGGCGGCAGTATCGTTCTATCTGTATATCGGCAGGAACATCTTAAAGCCATTCCGCAAGATGAAAGAGTTTGCAGGCAGGATATCAATGGGCGATCTCGACAGTCCTCTTGAAATGGAGCGCAGCAATCTGTTTGGGGTTTTCACCGAGAGCTTTGATATCATGCGTGAGGAATTGAGAGCGTCAAAAGCCAGAGAAACAGAACTCAAACGAAAAGAAAAAGAGCTTGTTGCTGAGCTGAGTCACGACCTGAAAACGCCTATTACGGGTATCAACACAATCTGCGATGTGCTGAGTCTGAAAGTACAGGATAAATATGTTCTTGGCAAGGTTGAGGGCATACAGAAGAAGACACAGCAGATGGAACTTCTCGTCACTGATCTGCTGACTGCTGCACTTGACGATCTTGGCGAGATGACCGTGAACTGCACTGATGAAAATGCGGCTGTGCTGTATGACATCATCAGGGCGGCGGATACGCGCTCTCTTGTGAGAAGGAGTACGATACCCGAATGTATGATACACATTGACATAAAACGTACGGAGCAAATTATCGGAAACATTATCGGTAATTCTTATAAATATGCCGATACTCCCATAGACATTGAGTGTGCTTCGAGCGGAGACTATCTGACACTGTCGATCACCGATTACGGCGAGGGCGTTCCGGCTGACGAGCTTGATCTTATAACGAACAAATTTTACCGTGGCAAGAACGTAAAAGATTCCGACATAGACGGCAGCGGTCTGGGGCTGTATATCGCTTCGGTTCTTATGGCTAAAATGAACGGTGGACTTATATGTTCAAGCAAGGGTAAAGGATTGACGGTGACTTTGATGATCCTGCTGTCGTAGTTTATTGTATAATGTATACTGCATAACGCTGAATACTGCCTAATGTAATCATGCGATTGAACCAGTCA
>OFHM01001081.1_pt1 | contig 19210 bp, 17 predicted proteins | sample 1521311 | NCBI WGS metagenome assembly OFHM01 (sample SAMEA3504083, study PRJEB24116) | mouse gut metagenome | biome: mouse gut; feature: mouse-associated habitat; material: faeces | place: Denmark | collected 2011 | reverse complement strand
AGGGCCGCTGAGGCCGGGCAGGGTGCCGAGGATATATTGCAGTTTCTCGCCCTCAACGTTCAGGATATGGCTCATTCCTAACTCCTCCATAGCAATGGAGGAAAGAATCTGGTTGACCGCGTCTTCCCGCTGGACAGGCGGGTCAATATTGGGAAAGCTGGGCAGAGACATAAGATAATCTCCTTTCTAAGTGGGTGTGCACACTGGGAATGTGCCCCTTCATTACCTCTCTTCCAGCAGGATGATACTCAGAGAAGCGCTCGCCAGGGTGACAGTTTGAGGCGTTGGAGAAAGTCCGGGGAGGGGAGCCGCGCACAGCTGGAGCTGGAGCGTCTCACCGGCGCTCATAAGATGCGTGTACTGATTCTCAAAGCTGGCCGTGGGAACCGTGGGGATCACTGAAGAGGTGGTTCGCGACATGTTGTTGATCCGCAGCTTGGTCCCTACCTGCGCGGGCTGGGTGAGATTCACGCGGTAAGAGAGCAAATAGACGCCTTTTTTGTTCACCTGAAAGACGGTGTTCTCCGGGTTGGCCGTAATATCTGCGGACATGACCTGGGCATCCGGCAGAGGAATCGCAACACCGGAATAGGAAGGCACGTTGATGGCAGGCCCTTGGGTGTTGGCGGCGAAGGCTGCGGCAGCTGTGGGGTTGGGGCCGGTGGCTCCGGTGGGTCCAGTAGCGCCGTCAGCGCCAGTAGGCCCGGTAGCGCCGGTAGGTCCAGTGGCACCAGTAGGTCCGGTAGCACCATCAGCACCGGTAGGTCCAGTGGCGCCGGTAGGTCCGGTGGCCCCGTCAGCCCCGGTAGGTCCGGTAGCACCGTCAGCCCCAGTAGGTCCAGTAGCGCCAGTGGGTCCGGTAGCGCCAGTGGCTCCGGTAGCGCCCGTATCACCCGGGCAGCCCTTGGGTCCCTGCGGCCCAATGGGTCCGGTTACGCCCTGGATACCCTGCGACCCGGTTACGCCCTGGGGACCCATCGGCCCGGTGGCGCCGGTAGGTCCGGTAATACCGGGGATTCCCCTGGGTCCCTGGGGGCCAATGTCTCCCTGCGGACCCACAGGACCCATAGGTCCGGTATTTCCCGTGGGTCCCATGGGACCTGCATCTCCTTTGGGCCCTTCACAGCCGGGATCGCCCTTGGGACCGATATCGCCTCTGACCCCCTGTACGCCCTGGATGCCCTGGGGTCCCGCATAACCTCTGGGACCCTGGACACCTCTTGGTCCGGTATTTCCGGTAGGACCCACCGGTCCGGTGTTGCCTCTGGGTCCTCTTGCGCCGGGTTCGCCCGGAATACCCTGGGGTCCCATGGGACCCTGTTCCCCTCTGTCGCCTTTCGGGCCGGGACAGCCGGGATCGCCTTTCATGCCCTGGGGTCCCTGGGGACCCTGATCTCCCTTGGGTCCGGCAGGTCCGCGCTCGCAGCAGGGATGACAGCACTGATTGCTGCCGTAATTCGGGCTGCAGTTGCAATAATTGTTTTGATTCATATACACACATCCTTTTTCTTTACTGACAAAGATTGTCGGCGGAAAGTCCCCATCTGTCCGGATCAGCTGCAGGATTTTTCGAAAACTTTTCTTTGTCAATAATAATGTATGAATAAAAGGCTTTTTTGCTACATAGAATAGTAAGTTAGTTCACGGTTCTTTCGGAACAGGGATGTGCGGGTCAGGAGATACTTTCGAAATATTGCTTATTGTAGAGATAAGCTTTTGAATAGGGTTTGCAAAGCCCGGCCCTTTCGTTATATTCTTTTGCTTTTTTCGTATTCCCTAATTTGTCATGGCAGACGCACAGCTGTAATAGGGGAATATAGTCATAACAGTCCGGCTGAATGAAACCTCCTGTCCGCTCCGTTTGATCTCTGGTCAATGCGGTCTCGTACCAGTAGACGGCATTCCGATAATTCCCGCATTGCAGAAAGTGATTTCCGATAGCGCAGCACACTTCTGCCCGGGGAAGATCGAAACTTAGGCTGCGGAGCAGTATCATGAGAGAGGAATCATTTCTTCCCAATTTATTGTAACAGTCTGCGCAGACTGTGCAGGCTTCGATTTTGTTTTCCGCCCATCCTTCAGGCAGGTTCAGGAACTGCTCCAGCACGGAGGCGGCTTCCTCGTATTTCCGATGATAGTACAGTTCGCGGCCATAGTAGTATAAATGGCGCGGTTCCAGGGTTTTTCCAAGGGAGAGCATCTTCCGGTATATTTTCAGGTTTCTGTCCGGATCGCCTGGCCTGGTTTTTCTGTGGGAGACTGCGATATCGGAGTAAAGGATTTTTCCGGCAGGGGATATTACCTCATGGACTTCGCCTACCCAGCGGTATTCCGGCGAATTTTTGATCCAGCGCTCCCGATAATAGGCAAAGGCAGGTTTTCCTGTTTCGTCAAAGGAAGTATGGTATTTCATCATTACCATATCGGTATCCGGGGGCAGGGATTGTTTTAAAAGAAGAAATTTTTCCCGCTCTGCCGGTTCAAGAATGTCGTCGGCGTCCAGCCACATGCAGTACTCCATGGAAGCCTTTGAAAAGGATTCGTTTCTGGCGGCAGCAAAATCGTCATTCCAGAGATACCGATATATTTTTTCGGTGAATTGGGCTGCGATTTCCACAGTCCGGTCAGAAGAACCAGTGTCCACAATAATGATTTCATCTACAAGATCATACACACTGTTCAGACAGCGTGCCAGTGTTTTTTCTTCGTTTTTTACGATCATACATAGACTGATAGTTGCCATAGTGTAAACCTCATTTCTTTTCCGAACCTAGGCTGCAGACTGACGGCAGGCTGGGTTCAGACTGTCATGCTGAACTATAGATGCTGAATTGTCATATTCATGGAGATAATCAAGGCCCTTTCCGAGCAATGCCACACAAAATAAAATGGAGTGGAATCTTTAATTTCGATCATAAAATATCGGGACAGTTCCAAGGTCTGGCGTCTTTTTTTCGTAACTGCATATCCCATGTAAGCCGGCTGCGCGCAGCTGTTGAATATGGGGGTAAGCTTTACGGTTCCCGGCGCTTTCAGCTCTGTGGAAATATAATAATAAATGGCATAAAATCCGGGAGTCAGGATGACGGAGTGGCCGCTGCCTGAGGAAATATGCCCTGTTGTGTCCGGAATGTCTGTTTTAAGGGGAAGGCTGGCGCTTTTGGGTACAGTAAATTCGGAACCGGAAAACGTGGCAAAAATGCTGCTTTGCGGGTATCCGGGAGGCCCTGACGGTCCTCTGGGCCCTGGTTCGCCTTGAGGGCCCTGAGGTCCTGTAACTCCTTGAGGACCCTGAGGCCCGGTAACGCCCTGAGGTCCGGGTTCGCCCCGCTCTCCGGGACAGCCGGGCGGTCCGGGTTCTCCTCTTGGCCCCATAGGCCCCATGGGCCCCATAGGACCCGTGGACTGTGGAGGACATGGCTCGCCAGACATCATTTCGCGTCTGCTTGGTTGGGGGGAGTTGTTTCTGTTATAAAAATTCAATGAATATCACCTCTTTTTTCTTGCTTTGCAGAATGGGGTAATAGGTTGACGCCCTATGTCATTATATGAAGAAATTTGACGACTGTTTACTCCGTTCATGGTAACTTATGCACACAAAACACTTCTGGTAACTGTATATGAAAAGCAGCCCGGCAAGCCGGAGCTGCTCTTGACGAAGAGCATTCCCGATGGAGATGAGGTCGACCTTTTGGACGTAGAATTTTTAAAAGATATTGGGGTAAATAGTCATCTTTTCTTCGAGTCGGACTTTGGCACGGAGATTGTGACATCAGAGCGGTATAATATCTTTTACGATGAAAATATGCTGTCTGAACTGGATGGTGCCAAAATGTCACCTTTGGCAGGGAGGTGCAAAGTCCCCCCTGCCGGGTTATCTGTCGTTTGGGAAGGCTGATTTTTGGAACAAAATTTTTTGAGCGTTTACACCCTTTTGAGCAGCCCGGCAACCAATAGGTTGTATATACGAGTGTTCTGGGCTGCAGTGCCGATATACCCTTTTATGTCGTTAGCGGCGGCGATTTTTGCCCGGAAGGAATAGGAGCTGTTCACGCCGATGCCGGCCAATGCCGGAGCCAGTGTGGTTTTTTTGCCGGTGTATGCAGGGTAGTAAGTTTCCTCCTTATCCGGCAGGCTGCCGCTTTGATCTCCGGAGGGATTCGACTCGTCCCCGCCTTGCTGTCCGTCGTCATTCTTCCTCAGGGACAGTTCCGCCGCCAGAAAGCTCACGATCCCCTGAGCGGTCTTCTCGGCATGGTCCGCCGTCAGGATGATAGGCGTATCCTTTGTGGAGTCCATGAAGCCGTTCTCCAGCAGAAATGCAGGCATCGTGGTATGCATGATCACGTAAAACCCGTTGGCAATGACCTTGCTGCTTCGGTTGCCGACGAGCCCCGTGCTGCCCACCACCGCATCGTAGAGACGCTGGGCCTTGGCACGCATCTGCGCATCATTGTAATAGTACACCACTGTGCCGCCCCCGGATCCGCCGTTTATCCCTGCATTGTGGTGGACGGACACGTAGATGTCCGCCTTTGCATTATTGGCCGTCTTGACGCGGTTTGCAAGGCTGATGTCCTTCGTTCCCGTGGTGTCGTCCACCCGCAGGACGCTGCAGTCATATGCCCCCAGTAGCTCCTGCACCCGGTCAGCGATCCTGTCATTGAGATACCACTCCCTTGTCTGGGCCGGGTCTATGCTCTGCAGGCATCTCTTTCCTGCCGTGCCCATGCCGTGCCCTGCGTCCAGCGCTATGATCTTTTTCCCCATCCTTATTCTCCTCCTCTTCTATCCTATTGCTTACTCCCGAATTTCAAGCTCAGGCAGGCCCTTGAGGGATGTGAGCAGGGACACAACGCCTGCCAGAGCCGCCGTTCCCGCCACTGTCCCCCAGTTCGCCGCCTGCACCATGGTCTTCAGCGCCCTTATCCCTGCCCTCTTCATCCATTCAGTTCAGTCTCTCTTCCTCATAATCTTTCCTCTCTTTTTTGTAGTTTATATTGCCGGCAATGCCACCATTGTATGCAAAGCTTATGTTTTTGGTGATGGCCCATTGCGCTGTCAGTACCATGCGGGATGATATGACCGCTGCTTGTCCGGGGGGATAGGCAGTACTTCCCGATTTCCAAGCGGCAAAGAGGTAACTCGTCCGTGTATATCCGCATGCGGCGACCGTAATGCGCGTCCTATAGCGCGGTTGTGTCGTATAGATTGTATTCAACGATAAATTCTGTCTTCATGGTCTCCTTGTTGGTTCCTTGGCTGTCAGCCTGCATGTGAATCCGGTGAATTCCGCCTCATTGTCCGGAATCTTCTAGTTCAGGTTTACCGTTACTAGAACCCTATCCATTCCTCCGGAACCGTTTCGGCTTATAACGTTCTCGATGGCCTGCTCTATTGTGGCAAGCGGAACCTCGATATTTGTTCTGTCTGCAGATTGGTTGTCAGGCACCGCAAGGAAAGGGGGCCCCGCGCATCACTGCGCCGGCGGCAAGGCGCGGTATGGAGATCTCCGGCAGCTTCGGTATATCAGAGCTGAATTTCTCTTCTCCAAATAGGGGAACTCAGGTCATCAATGTTTTGCATCTGTCTGTCTTCAACTTGCCGTGGAGATTTATTTTACGCCGAATTCTTGTGTGCCGGGTCGATTTGTGCTATGATAAGTAGGAACTGTGTTTTTGGTTTTGAGTTGAAAATGCCGCAAATCCTATGGGTCAGGGCGCGTAGGATTGCGGAAAAGCATTGAAAAGGGATTTTTCAATGCTTTTTTTCGATAATCATATTGCAAATATATTTGAGCTGCGGAGTTTGGAACAGGAGGAAGAAAACTTGTCAGAGAAGAAGATACTGCTTGGAAACGAGGCCATAGCCAGAGGCGCTTATGAGGCGGGGGTGAGGGTGTCAGCGGCATATCCCGGCACACCCAGCACGGAGATCAGCGAGACAATCGCAAAATATGACGAAGTGTACGCGGAATGGTCTCCCAATGAAAAAGTGGCGGCGGAGGTGGCCATCGGGGCATCCATTGCAGGAATCAGGGCCATGTGTTCCATGAAGCATGTGGGAGTAAACGTGGCGGCAGATCCGCTTTTTACAGCAGCGTATACAGGTGTGGGAGGCGGTTTGGTGGTAGTGGCCGCAGATGACCCGGGCATGTATAGTTCGCAGAATGAGCAGGACAGCCGTATGGTGGCCAGAGCCGCCATGATCCCTGTTCTGGAACCTTCGGACAGTGCAGAGGCGAAGGAATTTACCAAACTGGCCTTTGATCTCAGCGAAGAATATGATACGCCTGTTATGGTGCGTTCTACTACCAGACTTTCCCATTCTCAGGGGATTGTAGAACTGGAGGAAAGGATAGAGAAGGAAGCGGTTCCTTATGAGCGGAATACTGCAAAATATGTAATGATGCCGGTGAATGCTATCCGGCGCCATGTGGCAGTGGAGGAGCGATTGAAGAGGATGGCAGGGGATGCCTGCACCATGGCCGTAAACCGGGCGGAGTATCGGGATCTGTCCGTGGGATTTATCACCAGCGGGATTCCGTATCAGTATGTACGGGAGGCCATGCCCGAGGCCAGCGTCCTGAAATTGGGACTGGTTCATCCCCTGCCCAGGAAATTGATTGAAGAATTTGCCTCCAGGGTGGAGAAGCTTTACATATTTGAAGAATTGGAACCTGTCATCGAAGAGCAGGTGAAATCCTGGGGGATTTCAAAGGCCGTGGGCAAGGAGATTTTCACCGTCCAGGGAGAATACAGCGCAAATCTGCTCAGGGACAGACTTTCCCGGAGCGGGAAAGGAGCGGGAGAGTCAGGTCCCTCTACGCTTGCACCGGCAAAAGTTCCCCCCAGACCTCCCATTCTATGTCCGGGATGTCCTCACCGCAGTGTATATTCGGTGCTGAACCGGTTGGGAATCCATGCGGCAGGAGATATCGGCTGCTATACATTGGGAGCGGTGGCGCCTTTAAATGTGGTGGATACTACCATCTGTATGGGATCCAGTATTTCCACTCTTCACGGGATGGAAAAGGCCAGAGGACGGGATTATATCCGCAATTGGGTGGCAGTCATCGGCGACTCTACGTTTATGCATACGGGAATCAACTCTTTAATGAATATGGTCTACAATCAGTCGTCGGGGACGGTGGTGATTCTGGATAATTCCACCACAGGAATGACTGGGCATCAGGATCATGCAGCCACCGGCAAGACGCTGAAAGGAGAGGTGGTTTTGGCCATCAATATTATGAATCTGTGCCGTTCTCTTGGCATCGAGCATGTATATGAAGTGAGCGCCTTTGATCTGGATGGTCTGGCGGAAGCCTTCAGGCGTGAGACGCAGCGGGATGGGGTATCGGTGATTATTACAAAAGCCCCCTGCGTACTGTTAAAAGGCGTATCCTTCCCTGATAAATGTGTGGTGCTTCCGGAAAAATGCAAAAAATGCGGATTGTGTCTGCGTCCGGGATGTCCGGCCCTGACAAAAAGCGCAGACGGGACCGTGACAATCGATGAGACTATGTGCAACGGCTGCGGATTATGTGCGAAGCTGTGTAAATCCGGCGCCATTGAAGTACAGCCGCGCTGAGAAAAGAAGGCAGGGCGGGAAACAGAATGTGAGGATGATAAAAGATGGGCGTAAAAAATATCATGATTGTAGGCGTAGGCGGACAGGGGACGCTTCTGACCAGCCGGATTCTGGGCAATCTTGCCGTACACGGCGGATTTGACGTAAAACTGTCCGAGGTACACGGCATGGCGCAGAGAGGCGGCAGCGTGGTGACCTTTGTTCGATATGGGGAGAAGGTGGCGGAGCCGATTGTGGAGGAGGGCTGCGTGGATGTACTGATTGCTTTTGAGAAGCTGGAGGCTCTCCGGTATCTGCATTTCCTGAAAGAAGAAGGAGTTGTAATTGTCAATGACTGGCGTATCGATCCGATCACGGTAGTGACGGGGATGGCGGAATATCCCGAGGGCATACTGAATACGCTGCGGGCGGCCAGGAGGACCATTGCTGTGGATGCCACCAGGCGGGCGAAGGAGATGGGCGCACCGAAGGCTTTTAATGTGGTGGTCCTGGGTGCGGCTGCCAGATACATGGGTTTCGGGAAAGATGCGTGGATGCATGTGATCGAAACCACTGTTCCGCCGAAGACAGTTGAAATCAACAAAAAAGCCTTTGAGGCAGGATACCTGATGGAGCCGGATTCTTATGAATAACGCTGCATGAACGGTTGACCACATGGAATTTGGAAACAGTACAATCCGGGCAGAGACGAAAGTACATCTGCCGGATGGAAAACAGGAGAAGAGTATGATTTGGAATGAGATAAAAGAATGCATGAGCAGGGATGAGATGCTTTCGCTGCAGGGAGCGCGGCTGGTGAAGCTGGTAGACCGGGTCTATCATAATGTAGCTTATTATCGGAAAAAGATGCAGGCAATCGGACTGGAACCGGGAGATATCAGGGGCCTGGAAGACCTCACCAAGCTTCCCTTTACTACCAAGGATGATTTGCGGGATACCTATCCCTTCGGGATGTTTGCAGTCCCTAACTCCCAGATCGTACGTATCCACGCTTCAAGCGGTACCACAGGAAAGGCCACGGTGGTGGGGTATACCCGCCGCGATATCGACGTGTGGAGCGAATGCGTGGCACGGTGCATTTCCATGGCAAATCTGGGACGGGAGGATATCATCCAGGTGGCCTATGGGTACGGTCTGTTTACCGGAGGATTGGGCGGCCATTACGGCGCAGAGAAAATGGGGGCCACAGTAGTACCCATGTCCACCGGAAACACGAAAAAGCTGATCAATATGATGATTGATTTCGGAGTGACTGGAATTCTGTGTACTCCGTCCTATCTGATGCATATCGCGGAGACTATAGAGGAAATGGGTGTCCGCAGTCAGATTAAGCTGAAGGCGTCCCTCAACGGGGCGGAACCCTGGACGGAGAAGATGCGGGACAGGATTGAGGAGATGCTGGGGATTCATGCCCATGACATCTACGGACTCAGCGAGATCATGGGTCCCGGGGTGGCTACGGACTGTCATCTTCACAGGGGGCTTCATGTACATGAGGATCATTTCCTGCCGGAGATTGTGGACAGAGAAACGTTCCAGCCTGTGGCGGATGGTGTGACAGGCGAGCTGGTGATCTCTACATTGACAAAGGAAGGAATTCCGCTGATCCGTTATCGGACCAAGGATCTGACCAGCATTAACCACAGTCCATGCGAGTGCGGCAGAACCACGGCCAGAATCGCAAGATTCACAGGAAGGAGCGACGACATGCTGATTATCCGCGGTGTCAATGTATTCCCGTCCCAGATCGAGGCAGCACTTCTGGAAATGGGTGGAACCACGCCTCACTACCTGATGATCGTGGATCGTGTGAATAATCTGGATACACTGGAAGTGCAGGTAGAGGTGGAGGAGAGATTCTTCTCCGATGAAATCAGGGAACTGGAGAATCTGACCAGGAAGATCGAGCATGTGATTCAGCAGGCCATCGGACTGGCGGTAAAGGTGAAGCTGGTGGAGCCCAAGGCGTTGGAACGCAGTATGGGGAAATCCGTGCATGTGATCGACAATCGGAAATTCGATTGAGCGGGGGCTTAAAAAGGGCTTCGCAGAAAGAGAGGGAAGGCATGTTCGTAAAACAGTTATCAGTATTTATGGAAAACCGTGAAGGAAGATTGGAACAGGCAGCGGAAGTTCTGAAAAACAATGGAATCAATATTTTATCTTTAAGTATGGCAGACACTACCGAATATGGTATGTTGCGCCTGGTAGTGTCGGATCCGCAACTGGCAAAGACGGCTCTGCGGGAAAACGGATTCTCGGCCAAACTCACGGATGTGCTGGCTGTACGGCTTTGCGATCAGGTGGGAGAGCTGTACAAACTGACGCATATACTGCGCACAAGGGGGTTGAATATCGAGTATATGTACGCTCTGTACACGGCAGACAGGCAGGCCATCATCGTAAAGGTATCAGACGGGGAAGCCGCTGCCGCCGCGATTCAGGAAGGCGGATTGAACTTATATGGAGATGAGGATTTGTGCGGATAAAAATCAAAAATCTGGAAAAATCTGTTGACAAACCTCATACATCGCATTATAATAAAGCAGTATGTGAAGCGAAAGATTTCCGGCGTGAATGTAATTCTTGCCCATGTGATGCATAGGAGCCGTCATGTTGATTAACTTATCTAATGTATTGACATCCGAAGGTATGCAGATGACCAGAGAGATTCCTCTTGAGATGAGATGTTTTGAGAGCAGGATGGGAAGCTTTGCAGTGACAGATGCTTCGTGCGTATCTCTGGTGATTACGAATGCCGGACCCGGTAAAGCGAGGATTGAAGGCGGTGTGAAGCTGACCTTTCGGACGAATTGTGACCGGTGTCTTACAGAGATGTCTACCGTATTGGATCTGCATTTTGACAGGATTGTTGCTGTTATGACGGCGGAAGATGAGGAAGCGGACGAATTGGGCTTGACGGAAGAAAGTCAGCTTGATGTAGAGACTTTCGTACACAACGAGATTTTGGTGAACTGGCCTGCGAAGATCCTGTGCAGAGAAGACTGCAGGGGGATTTGTCCCGTTTGTGGTCAGGATCTGAATCAGGGGAGCTGCGGATGCGATACTTTTGTTCCGGATCCCCGTATGGCAGTAATACAAGATATCTTTAACAAGAAAAAGGAGGTGTAACGATGCCTATTTGTCCTAAGAATAAATCTTCCAAAAGCAGAAGGGATAAGAGGAGAGCAAACTGGAAAATGAGCGCTCCCACTCTGGTAAAGTGCAGCAAGTGCGGCGCACTGACAGTACCCCACAGAGTATGCAAAGCCTGCGGTTCTTATAATAAGAAGCAGGTTATCAGTGTTGATTGATGTATGTCTTTTTGTCTGACAGATTTATGCCGGAAGACGAATCTGTTTATAGTATCAACAATGAATCGGGCGTTCTTCGGGACGCCCTTTTTGTGCAAAAAAACCTTGCTTTTTGTCTGAAATTACATTATAGTTAAAGGAAGGGAAGCAATGGGAGCAAAAGCAGTGCAGATTGCGGAAAGGACATCCAATGACGGAGATGGTAAATGTAGCTGTAGACGCAATGGGCGGTGATCATGCGCCCGGGGAAGTGGTAAAGGGCGCTGTAGACGCGGTAAATGCCGATCCCAGGGTAAAAGTATTTCTGACAGGTCGGGAGAGCGTGATAAAAAAGGAACTGGCCCAGTATACTTATAAGGCGGAGCAGCTGGAAGTGGTACATGCGGAGGAAGTGATCGAGACTGGGGAGCCTCCGGTGATGGCGATCCGTAAGAAAAAGGATTCTTCCATTGTGAAGGCCATGTACATGGTAAAAAATGGAGAGTGCGATGCGCTGGTATCGGCGGGAAGTACAGGCGCCGTATTGGTAGGCGGCCAGGTGATCGTCGGACGGATCAAGGGGGTGGAGAGACCTCCGCTCGCGCCAATTATTCCCAATATCAAGGGAGTAAGTCTCCTGCTGGACTGCGGCGCCAATGTGGATGCCAGACCGTCTCAGCTGCTGCAGTTTGCCAAGATGGGAAGCGTCTATATGGAGAGCGTTATCGGTATCAAAAATCCGAGAGTGGGTCTTGTGAATATCGGGGTGGAAGAGGAGAAGGGAAACGCCCTGACAAAGGAAGCGTATCCTCTCCTGCAGAATTGTCCGGAGATCAATTTTATCGGCAATGTAGAGGCCAGAGATATTGTCTACGGAGGAGCAGATGTTCTGGTCTGCGAGGCGTTTGTGGGAAATGTGGTCCTGAAGATGCTGGAGGGAGTCAGCGGCGCTTTGGTGGAGAAGATCAAGGCAGGGATGATGAGCAGCACCAGGAGCAAGATCGGCGCCCTGCTTGTGAAGCCGGCATTGAAAAAGACTTTAAAAGGCTTCAGTACAGAGGAATACGGGGGCGCGCCTCTTTTAGGTCTGAATGGTCTGGTAGTCAAGACGCACGGCAGCAGCAAAGCCAATGAAATCAAGAATTCTATTCTTCAATGCATAGCATTTAAGGAGCAGAAAATAAATCAAAAAATCAAGGAACAGGTAGTTCTTGATCATTAAAGAAAGGCGGAAAAAATTATGGAATTCGAGAAATTAAAAAAAGTAATCGCAGAGGTGCTGAACGTTGATCCGGATGAAATCACCATGGAAACGACTTTTGTAGACGATCTGGGGGCGGATTCTCTGGATGTATTTCAGATTATTCTCGGGATTGAGGAAGAGTTTGATATTGAGATTCCGGCTGAGAAGGCTGAAAAGATCAGCACTGTGGAAGAGGCAGTGGAATTGATCAAGGCTGCTGTTTAACGGATGGGTACAGCCGTCATTCGGGTGAAAAAGCTGTTCTGCCGCATAAATTTTGATAGGAGCAGTCTGCTGTGTGACTGCTCATTTGTGTTTATAAAAACTGCAATTGCAGGAAAACAGGAACTGGGATAAAAAATGTTAAATCATGATATGTTGGAAACGCTGGAAAAGCGAATCGGTTATAAGTTCAATGACCGCACACTGCTGAAGCAGGCCGTAACACACAGCTCCTTTACCAACGAACAGAGAATACGCAAAACGAAAAATTACGAACGCCTGGAATTTCTGGGGGACGCAGTTCTTGAGCTGGTTTCCAGTGAATTCCTCTTTCAGGAGCACAGGACAATGCAGGAAGGCGAGTTGACTAAATTGCGCGCTTCTATGGTCTGCGAACCGTCTCTTGCGTTTTGTGCAAGAGATCTGGATCTGGGCCGGTTTATTCTGCTTGGAAGGGGAGAGGAAGGCACCGGAGGACGGACCCGTGACAGCATTGTATCCGATGTGATGGAGGCAGTGATAGGTGCGATCTATCTGGATGGAGGCATGAAGCCTGCAAAGGCATTCATTAATCGTTTTATTTTGTCGGATCTGGAGGACAAGCAGCTCTTTTATGACAGCAAGAGTAATCTGCAGGAGCTGATACAGGGCAAATTAAAGAAAAGCCTTCACTATGAGCTTTTGGGGGAGAGCGGTCCGGAGCATGATAAGACATTCCGTGTGGCCGTATATATGGAGGAGAATCAGTTGGGAACCGGCGTGGGGAGGACGAAAAAAGCAGCGGAGCAACAGGCCGCCTATGAAGCGCTGTTACTCTTGAGAGGTAGAGGATGTATTTAAAAAGTATTGAGGTACAGGGCTTTAAGTCCTTTGCAAACAAGATTCATTTTCAGTTTCACAATGGAATTACAGGGATTGTAGGACCCAACGGCAGCGGTAAAAGCAATGTTGCGGATGCTGTCCGTTGGGTATTGGGAGAACAGCGGGTAAAGCAGCTGCGGGGAGCCAGCATGCAGGATGTCATTTTCTCGGGCACGGAGAACCGGAAACCTTTGAGTTACGCTTATGTTGCCATTACACTGGACAATGCGGATCATCAGCTTGCTACCAGTTTTGACGAGGTGACTGTGGCAAGGCGTATTTACCGTTCCGGAGAAAGTGAATATCTGATCAATGGCAGTTCCTGCCGTTTGAAGGATGTAAACGAACTCTTCTACGATACCGGTATCGGAAAGGAAGGATATTCCATTATCGGTCAGGGACAGATAGATAAAATTCTCAGCGGCAAACCAGAAGAACGCAGGGAGCTTTTCGACGAGGCTGCCGGTATTGTTAAGTTCAAAAGAAGAAAGGCGGCGGCACAGACAAAGCTGGAGAACGAGAAGCAGAATCTGGTGCGTGTCAATGATATCCTGTCAGAGCTGGAAAAACAGCTGGGGCCGTTGGAACGCCAGAGCGAAACAGCCAGGATCTATCTGAACAAGAGAGAAGAATTGAAATCATTGGATGTGAATGTATTTCTTCTGGAAAATGCCAGATTGCGTGAACAGCAAAAGAACACGGAAGAAAAGTACAATATCGCCAATACGGAGCTTGCGCAGACGAAGGCGGATTATGAGAATATCCGGGAAGAGTACGGCCGGATCCAGGAGGAACTGGAAAATCTGGAGACTCTGATCGAACAGGCGCGGACCACTGCTACGGACGCAGGATTGATGAGAGGACGTCTGGAAGGTGAGATGAATGTCCTGAAGGAGCAGATCAATTCCGCCAGAGGCAGTGAAACGCATTTGAACAACAGAAGAAACACCCTGCAGGAAGAAATCGCCGCCAAGGAACTGGACAGAGAAGCATTGTTGTCTGAAAAAGGCAATGCGGATGCGGAAGTGGAGGAAATTATATCTCTTGCGGAGGATGCGAGACGGAAACTGGAAGAAATCCAGCAGAAGATAGAAGACCTGAACAAAAATATAGAGGATGGAAAAAATACCATCATCTCCGAACTGGGGCAGCGCGCAACCATCAAATCCCGAATGGGAGGTCTCGATACCATGATGGAGCAGGTGAATATCCGGAGGGCCGAACTGAATTCCAGGCTGCTGCGATTGAGATCCGACGAAGCCGCCAGGGAAGAAACGCTGAAAAGCCTGGAAGCCGTATTCGACAATGTGACAGAAGAAATCCGGGTTCTGAAAGAGAGGGAGGCCGACGTAGAGCGGGAACTGGGTACATTCCGGGAAGCATTGACCCAAAAGGACGCCGGACTGCGGGAGACGCAGAGTGCCTATCATATGGAGAAATCCAGGCTGGAAGCTTTGTCCAATCTGGCCGAGCGATACGAAGGATATGGCGGCAGCGTCAAGAGAGTGATGGAGCAGCGGGAACACACTAAGGGCATCATCGGTGTAGTAGCCGATATTATACAGGTTGATAAAAAATATGAAACAGCCATTGAAATCGCTCTCGGAGGCAGTATTCAGAATATTGTAACCGATCAGGAAGAGACAGCAAAACGCATGATCGCCTATCTGAAGACCAATAAATTGGGAAGAGCCACCTTTCTGCCGCTGACCAGTATCCGGAATCCGCAGAAGCTGAAAACGCCGGAGGTACTTTCCGAAAAAGGCGTTATCGGTACAGCAGATACATTGGTGCGTATAGACGATCGCTATAAGGATGTGGCCGTATCGCTGCTGGGGCGTATCGTGGTGGTGGACCATGTGGACAATGCCGTAAAACTGGCGGCCAAATACAGACAGTCGCTTCGCATCGTTACACTGGAGGGAGAGCTGTTGGTTCCGGGAGGCGCTATCAGCGGAGGTGCCTTTAAAAACAGCAGTAATCTCCTGGGGCGGCGCCGTGAGATCGAAGAACTGGAAGGCAGCGTACAAAAGCTGCAGCGCTCCATCGACGCCGCCAATAAGGATATCGAAAATACCAAAGCGAGGCGGACCAGGCTTCGTGTAGACCTGGAAGCCATCAAAAATGAAATTCAGCGCAAATCCATCGAACAGAATACCGCCAGACTGAATATCGGCCAGGAGCGGGAGCGGATGGAGGAGGAAGTGGAAAGTGCAGCCTCTCTTCGAACGGAAGAGACCGAGATCGAGGACAAGATTCTGGAGATACAAAAGGATAAGGAATCCATCCGCCTGGAATTGACTGCCAGTGAAGAATTGGAAAAGAATACCCAGGAACAGATTGCGGCATTCTCTCAGGAGCTGGAGGTGCAGCGTAAGCTGGAAACGGAGGCGGCAGCGGCTGTCTCGGAGTGGGATCTGAAGGTGGAGAAGATGCGCCAGGCCCTTGGATTCAAGCAGAGCAACGTGGAACGTATCACCGGAGAGATCAATAAGTCTCAGGGGGAGCTTGCGGAGATTCTGGAAGCGCTTGCGGAGAATGGCCGGGAGATGGAGCGCAGGAAGACCAATATTCTGGAAATCGAGAAGACCATCGCGGCATCATTTGAGGAGCAGAACGCTTCCGAGAGCAAACTGAAGGAGGCTGTAAACCATAAGGAAGAACTGTCGGCAAAACAGAAGACATTTTTCACCAGGCGTGAAGAGTTATCCGAGAAATTATCGGTTCTTGACAAGGAGACCTATCGTCTGAATGCCCAGAAGGAGAAACTGGAGGAATCTCTGGAATCCCAGATCAATTATATGTGGGACGAATATGAGATTACTCTCAGCGATGCCGCAGTGCTCAGGAATGAGGAAATGACGGATTTGCCGGCGATGAAAAAGGATATTCTCTCGCTCAAAGACCAGATTAAGAAGCTGGGAGATGTGAATGTCAATGCCATAGAGGATTACAGGAATCTGTTGGAGCGCTTTACCTTTATGAAAACCCAGCGGGATGACCTGGTGGAGGCGGAGAAGACGCTGGAGGGTATTATCGAGGAGCTGGACGCTGCCATGCGGAAGCAGTTTACCGAGAAGTTTGCGGAAATCAGCCGGGAATTCGACAAGGTTTTCAAGGAGCTGTTCGGCGGCGGAAAAGGGACTCTGGAGCTGATGCCCGATGAGGACATCCTGGAAGCGGGTATCCGCATCATTGCCCAGCCGCCGGGGAAGAAGCTTCAGAACATGATGCAGCTGTCCGGCGGAGAAAAGGCGCTGACCGCCATTGCACTGCTCTTTGCAATTCAGAACCTGAAGCCCTCGCCGTTTTGTCTGCTCGACGAAATCGAAGCGGCTCTGGATGATTCCAATGTAGGCAGATTTGCAAAGTATCTGCATAAACTGACAAAGAATACACAATTTATCGTAATTACGCATAGAAGGGGCACCATGGAGCAGGTGGACAGGCTCTATGGTATCACCATGCAGGAGAAAGGGGTTTCCACGCTGGTGAGCGTCAGCCTCATCGACAAGGAACTGACAAATTGAGATTCACAGGTGCAAATGTAATGTCGGTTTGACAACGCGCGGGCGGTGCCGTACCGGCACTATGGAAGGGAGGATGATGAAGAGTGGGCGAAGGAAAGAAAGGTTTTTTTACCAGATTAAAAGAAGGGCTGGCCAAGACGAGAAATAATATTGTCAGGGGAATCGATTCCCTGTTCAGCGGGTTTTCCGCAATTGACGACGATTTTTATGAGGAACTGGAAGAGATATTGATCATGGGGGATATCGGCGTAAACGCCACCACGGAAATTGTCAGCCGACTGAAGGAACAGATCCGGGAACAGCGCATAAAGGAACCCCAGGAATGCAAACAGCTTCTGATAGAGGGCATCAAGGAACAGATGCGGGTGGGAGAGAATGCCTATGAATTTGAGAAGCGCCAGTCTGTGATTATGGTAATCGGCGTCAACGGCGTGGGCAAGACCACCTCCGTGGGTAAGCTGGCAGGAAAATTCAAGGATGACGGCAGAAGGGTACTGATTGCGGCGGCGGACACATTCCGGGCGGCTGCCGGAGACCAGCTGGCGGAGTGGGCCAGGCGGGCGGAGGTGCCCATGGTGGGCGGAAACGAGGGCGCGGATCCGGCCAGCGTGGTCTTTGATGCCGTGAGCGCCGCCAAAGCCAGGGGCGTGGACGTGCTGCTGATCGATACGGCGGGGCGGCTGCACAATAAGAAGAACCTGATGGAAGAGCTGCGGAAGATGAAACGGATCGTGGACAGGGAGTTCCCGGATGCCCACAGGGAGAATCTGATCGTGCTGGACGGCACCACGGGGCAGAACGCGCTGGTGCAGGCCAGGGAGTTCGGCGAGGTGGCGGATCTGACGGGCATCATCCTCACCAAGATGGACGGTACGGCAAAGGGGGGCATCGCGGTGGCCATCCAGTCGGAGCTGCGGGTGCCTGTGAAATATATCGGCGTGGGCGAGACCATCGATGACCTGCAGAAGTTCGACTCGGACGAGTTCGTGAACGCCCTCTTCGATGTAAAGACCGAGGGCGAATAGCCGAAGGGAGAATAGCGGTTTCCGGGCGGACAGCATCTTGGTGAAAGCGAGGAATGCAGGAAAGCCGGGAACATAGATGGCATAGATTGGAACAGGAAGAGAGGCATCGAGGAGCGGTGCCAGGGGCCGGAGGGAAGGAGGAGCATCGGAAGATGGAGGAACAGCAGCGTTCTATGGAAGAGGAGCAATCCATGGAAGAAGAGAATTCCACGGAAGAGGAGCAATCTACAGAAGTAGAGCAATCTATGAATGAAAGCCATACCGGAGAAAATAAAAAAGCAGAGGGGGAGACAAGAATGGGTATTGAACTGGAAAACGAGCAGTCCCTGGAAGAAGGACTGTCCCTGGAGAAGTTCGAGGAGGCATCGGAAATCGTAAAGCAGGTGACTTTGGAGACGAAGCTGGTGTTCAGCGAGTACCTGAGCACCCAGACGGGCAACAAGGTCTACTTAAAGCCCGAGAATATGCAGCTTACAGGCGCATATAAGCTCAGGGGCGCATATTATAAGATCAGCACCCTTACGGACGAGGAGCGGGCCAAGGGGCTGATCACCGCCTCCGCGGGGAACCATGCCCAGGGCGTGGCCTATGCGGCGAAAGCCTACGGCACCAAGGCCGTCATCGTCATGCCCACCACCACGCCTCTGATGAAGGTCAACCGCACCAAGGGCTACGGCGCGGAGGTGGTGCTGTATGGGGACGTGTACGACGAGGCCTGCGCCAAGGCCTATGAACTGGCGGACGAGAACGGATACACCTTCATCCATCCCTTCAACGACCTTTCTGTGGCCACCGGCCAGGGAACCATCGCCATGGAGATCGTCAAGGAACTTCCTCTGGTGGATTATATTTTGGTTCCTATCGGCGGCGGCGGGCTGGCAACGGGGGTATCTACACTGGCAAAGATGTTAAACCCGAAAATAAAGGTAATTGGCGTGGAGCCGGCGGGGGCTAACTGCCTGCAGGCATCGTTGAAAGAGGGAAAAGTGACTACTTTAGCGCGCGTGAGCACTATCGCGGACGGTACGGCGGTAAAAACGCCGGGAGAAAAAATTTTCCCCTATCTAAGCGATTATCTGGATGACATCATTACAGTGGAAGATGAAGAACTGGTGGTGGCTTTTCTGGATATGGTGGAAAACCATAAGATGATAGCGGAGAATTCCGGGCTGTTGACGGTAGCTGCCCTGAAACATCTGAATGTGAGGGATAAGCGGATTGTCTCTATTATAAGCGGCGGAAATATGGATGTAATTACCATGTCCTCTGTGGTACAGCAGGGGTTGATTTTGAGAGACAGGATTTTTACCGTATCCGTGCTTTTGCCTGACAGGCCAGGGGAACTGAGCCGCGTGGCGGATGTGATTGCAAAGGAGAACGGCAATGTTATCAAACTGGAGCATAACCAGTTCGTATCGATTAACAGGAATGCGGCCGTGGAAC
>OFHM01001069.1_pt1 | contig 19360 bp, 20 predicted proteins | sample 1521311 | NCBI WGS metagenome assembly OFHM01 (sample SAMEA3504083, study PRJEB24116) | mouse gut metagenome | biome: mouse gut; feature: mouse-associated habitat; material: faeces | place: Denmark | collected 2011 | reverse complement strand
CTTGGTTTTGTTTCTTAAAGGAATTTATTGTTTACTTTTCAATGTACTTTTTTCTGACTTCTTTTATTTAGTAAATTTTATTTTTTGCTTTCTTCGTCGTCAGCAAGATTTATTTTAGCACATATTTTTTCTCTTGTCAACAACTTTTCAAAAAAATTTTCAAATATTTTTTTATAGTTTTTTTGATATGCTTTTTTCTCTTTACTTTCGACTTTTTTCGTCATCAGCGTGTTTTATTTTAGCACCTTTATTTTGATTTGTCAATACCTATTTTAATTTTATTTATAATAATTATCCCCCAGTATAACTAGGAGATTTACACAATTAATAAAAATAGGGGCAATTGCCCCTATTTTGGGTATTTCTTTTCTTGAAAAAATCCGTACTCTTACACTGCCATTATCAGTTAAAATCTGAATTCGAATACTGTATTCTAAAGTTGAAATGAAGTAAAAATCCTTCCATACACTCCTTGCAATAGAAGCTTCTTTATCGCCTCTTTCTGGATTAATATATGCTGGTGGTTTCCCTGTTCTAAGAGTAATAGAATGTGGTTCGGCATGTAAATATTCCTCATCTGTGCTCTGTTCGGTTTGCTGTATAGCACTGTTCGTTGTAGTAGTTATCTGACAGATTCCACCACCTATCCCATTAACCAATTGGCCGTTTTGATATTCTGGTGCTGCTTTAAATCCCTTTTCTTCTGTTATTTCTCCTAAGGTTTCTAAAGCAGAAAATTTTTTTCCTGGATCTAGTATATAACCATCTGTTCCACCTGTACCCCTATTTATTATATCGGCAGCAGTAGCTAGATTGGAATTTCTATTAGCACTGGAATTAGGATTGTTAATTGTGTACTCTGCAATTAATTCTTCCACTATTTCAGTTTCCAGTTTCATCTCTACTTCTGCCTCTTTTTCTATTTCCACTTCTGTTTCCATTTTAGAATCATCCACAAGTTTATCGGCAGAATTATCACTCGTAGAAACTTCAACAGAGTTGTCATGATGAATAAACAAAAATGTCCCACCTATTCCAAGTGTGATTACTAATAAAATTCCAATTAAAAATCCTCCTTGGAATTTTTTGCGGCTTCTCCTTTTCCGTTCTTTTTTCCAGTCTCTTCTAGTCCTCTTTCGGTTTGAATTTAAGTTAAAGTCTTTTCTCCGTCCTTTCTCTTTTCTCATTTTTGATACCTCCCTAAATTTTTTATTACTAATATTTTACCATATTTTTACAACTTTTTCAACCCTTTTTGTAAAAATAATTTACATAATTCATTTTTATGCTTTACATTTTGCTATTTTTATTATATAATAGAAGAATCTTATTAATTAGGAGGAATTTTTATGAAAGCTTTAATTAGTGTATCGGATAAAGCTGGTATTGTGGAATTGGCTAGAGAATTGGAAACTTTGGGAATTGAAATTATTTCAACTGGTGGTACTTTTAAAAAATTGAAGGAAGAAAATGTTAAGGTAACTGAAATTTCTGATTTAACTGGATTTCCAGAATGTCTGGACGGTCGTGTAAAAACACTTCACCCAAAAGTACATGCTGGAATATTGGCAATGAGAAACAATACAAATCACATGAAACAATTAGCAGATTTGGATATTGGCACCATTGATTTTGTTATTGTTAATTTGTATCCATTTAAGCAAACAATGATGAAAGAAAATGTAACTCGCGCGGAATGTGTTGAAAATATTGATATCGGTGGTCCAACTATGCTTCGTTCTGCAGCTAAGAATTATCAAGATGTAACCGTTATTACTGATCCAAATGATTATTCAAAAGTATTAGAAGAATTAAAAACAGATGGACAAGTTTCTTTGGATACGAAATTTTATTTAATGCAAAAAGTATTTGAACATACTGCAAATTATGATGCTATGATTTGTAATTACATAAAAAATGAACGACAAGACAACACCTATCCCCAAACGCTTTCTTTAACTTTTGAAAAAGTGCAAGAAATGCGTTATGGTGAAAATCCTCACCAAACAGGATGTTTATATAAGGAAGTTGGAAAATGCGAAGGTTCTTTAGTAACGGCAAAACAATTAAATGGAAAAGAATTATCTTTTAATAATATTAATGATACGAACGGCGCTTTAGAATTATTGAAAGAATTTGAAGAACCAACGGTAGTTGCTTGTAAACATGGAAATCCTTGTGGTGTTGGAAGTGATAACGATATTTATCAAGCTTGGCAAAAAGCTTATTTGGCTGATAAGATGTCGATTTTTGGTGGCATTGTGGTTGCTAATCGTGAAATTAATGAAGCCATCGCAAATGAAATGTCAGAGATGTTTTTAGAAGTTATCGTGGCACCTTCTTATTCTGAGAAAGCTTTGGAAATTTTAAGAAAAAAGAAAAATGTCCGTGTGTTAGAATTACCTGAAATTACAACGAAGCAAAACGAAAATTCTTATGATATCAAAAAAATTAATGGTGGAATGATTGTTCAAACCATTGATGCAAAATTGCTAGATGAATATGAAGTTGTAACCGACAGAAAGCCTACCGATAAAGAATTAGAAGATTTGATGTTTGCTTGGAAAGTCGTAAAATTTGTAAAATCAAATGGAATCGCACTTGCCAAAGATAAACAAACTGTGGGAATCGGTCCTGGACAAGTCAATCGTATTTGGTCCACCAAACAATGTGTAGAACATGCTGAAGAACTGATTGGTAAAGATGCAACACAAAATGCTGTTTTAGCATCAGACGCCTTTTTCCCTTTTGATGACTGTGTAGAAGCAGCTCACGCCGCTGGAATTACAGCTATTATTCAACCTGGCGGCGCCAAAAAAGACCAACTTTCCATTGATAAATGCAATGAATATGGCATGACTATGATATTTACGCATATGAGACATTTTAAACATTAATTGAACCACTTTTGAGAGCACCAGAATTGATTTCTGGTGCTTTTTTGTCATATTTTGTCGGATTATTTCGCTTGAAAAAATGTTTTGAGTATGTTATATTTATTTTAATTTTATTAATAGAATTTAATTACATCAATCAAATAAAATTATATAGAAAGGATTGATGCCTATGATGAAAGAAAAAATAGCAAAGTATCATTTTTGCAAAACATTAAATATAACAAAAATTCACAACAAAAAATTAGCTTTTTTAACAGAAACACTTCGATTAGTAAAGCCCGCAATTGAAGATATTAAAAATGGCAATGTTTACACTAGTGAAGAAATGAGAGCTTGGATAAATGAACTATCAAACAATCTGGTCTGAAGCGCCAAATTTGATGTAACAAATTCTATTAATAGAAATCTTTTATATTATCAAACAAACACTACACGATTCTTTAACAATCTAATGAATTTTCTAGAAATCTTGAATTCAATGCCATATCTTGGCAAAGTAATTTCCAATTATGATTTTGAAATTAGACAAATTATCTATAAAAAACATCGTATTTTATATACCATAAAAACTCATACTGTTTTCATTCTTAGAGTTATTCATATCAGAATGAATTTTGAAAATAATCTTCGCTTTTTTAACAATTTAATTTCATAACTCTAAAGCAAAAAGAAATCCGCTTTTAACGAATCTCTTTCTTACTTTAAATCAATTTTTATTCTACTATTAATTCCTCTCTTCCCGCACCCGTTCCGATAAATTTCACTGGTACGCCAACTAATTCTTCAATTCTAGTTATATATTTTTTGGCATTTTCTGGTAAATCTTCACGTTTCTTAATCCCAGAAATATCTCCGAAATTTCCTTCAAATTCTTCATAGACTGGTTCGCATTTTGCCACATAATCTGGGTTTGTTGAAAATTTCATATTTTCTATCCCATCGTGTCTATATGCAACACACAATTTTATTTTATCTAATTTTCCAATGGTATCTAAATGATTCATTGCTAGTCCTGTGATTCCATTGACCATAACAGCATACTTCAGGGCAACCGCATCTAACCAGCCACAACGGCGAGGTCTTTTGGTTGTGGTTCCATATTCATGCCCCAATTCTCTGATTTTGTCCCCAATTTCATTATCCTCTTCTGTCAAATATGGTCCACTTCCCACTCTTGAAGAATATGCTTTCAAAACCCCATACACTTCACCAATGTATTTTGCACCAATTCCACTACCACTTGAAATTCCCCCAATGGTTGGATTCGAAGATGTTACAAATGGATAACTTCCAAAATCAATATCCAACAAAGTCGCTTGTGCTCCTTCACACAATATTGTTTTATTTTGATCCAATGCTTCATGAAGCATGCTTACTGTATCTACAACATATTTTTTCAAATAATCTGCATACTTTTTATATTCTTCAAGAATTTGATTGCTGTCAAACTGCTCACAACCATACAATTCTAAAATCTTATTTCGTTGCCCTACATTTCTCTTTAGTAAAGTTTCAAATCGGTCAGATATAAAATCTTCAAATCGAATTCCACTTCTTTCAAATTTATCACAATATGCTGGACCAATTCCTCTTTTCGTAGTTCCAATTTTATCATTTTTATCTCTCAAATCCTCTAACAGCTGATCAAACTCAATATGATATGGGAAAATCACATGTGCTTTATCACTTATGTATAAATTATTTACTTCATATCCATTGCTTTTTAAATTCTCAATTTCTTCCATTAGAACTTTCGGATCAACTACAACTCCATTTCCAATAATTGCTTTTGTGTTCGCATTCAAAATTCCAGAAGGAATAAGATGGAAAGCAAATTTTTTTTCGTCCACATAAATCGTATGTCCTGCGTTATTTCCCCCTGTACATCTGACAGCAAAATCTGCATCTTTTGATAAATAGTCAATAATTTTGCCTTTTCCTTCATCTCCATAAAAAGTTCCGAATCACTACATTTACTTTTGCCATATTTTTGTTCCTTTCAACTCTATATTTTTTCAAAGTATTTTAGGCATGGTATTCCATGCCTCTATATAAATTTTATACATTCACATTTCCAATATCAATATTTAATAAATCCTGATATTGTTGTAAAATTGGATTTACAATACTTTCGATAAAATCTGTTACTTGATTTGTACTGCGACCGCATAAATTATCTGGATTTAAAGCTGATAAAATTTCTTCTTTTGTCATACCAAATGTTTCATCCTTTGCAATTCGCTCTACTAAATCATTTGGTCTGCCAAATTCTTTGACTTCTCTTCCTGCTTCCATGGAATATATACGAATCTTTTCATGTAATTCTTGTCTGTCCCCACCTTTTAAAACAGCATTCATCAAAATTTCTTCGGTTCCCATAAAAGGCAATTCTTGCATCATATTGGTTTTGATAACATTTTCATAAACCACAATTCCACTTGTGATATTGGCATATAAAATCAGAATCGAATCTACTGCTAAAAATGCTTCTGGTACACAAATTCTTTTGTTAGCAGAATCATCTAAGGTTCTTTCTAGCCATTGGGTACTAGCTGTCATGTTAGGATCCATAGAAAGTGCTATTACGTGTCTGCTCAATGAATTGATACGTTCGCTTCGCATTGGATTTCTTTTATACGCCATTGCAGATGAACCAATTTGACCTTTTTCAAATGGCTCTTCTAATTCTTTTTCGTGTTGTAATAATCGCATATCATTAGCAAATTTCGACGCGCTTTGTGCAATTTGGGATAGCAAACTTAAAACTCTGCTATCTAATTTTCTAGTGTAGGTTTGTCCGAGATACAGAAAATACTTTATCAAATCCCATTTTCTCTGCGATTTTGCCATCGATTTGTTTCACTTTTTCTTCATCTTTAAATAATTTCATAAAACTTTCTTGTGTTCCTGTTGTTCCTTTACACCCCAATAATTTCATATGGCTTTCCACAAATTCTAATTCTTCTAAATCTTCGATTAAATCTTGTAACCAAAGCGTTGCTCTTTTGCCAACTGTTGTTAATTGTGCTGGTTGAAAATGTGTATATCCCAAACAAGTAACACCCTTGTATTGTTCTGCAAAATTTTTCAAATTATGAATTACCACGACTAACTTTTGCTTGATTAATTTAAGTGCTTCTGTCATCAAAATAACATCTGTATTATCTGTTACATAGCATGAAGTTGCTCCCAAATGAATAATTGGCTTCGCCGAAGGACATTTTGTGCCAAATTCATAAACATGTGACATGACATCGTGTCTACATTCTGCCTCTCTTTGGGCAACCACATCATAATCGATATCAAAAACATATTGTTTCATTTCATTAATTTGTTCATCTGTAATATCAATACCTAGTTCTTTTTCTGTTTCAGCAAGTGCAATCCACAACTTACGCCAAGTAGAATATTTGCTGTCATCTGACCAGATGTAATTCATTTCTTGGCTTGGATATCTGCCACTTAATGGAGTCATATATTTATTTTTTTCCATAAAAATCTCCTTTTATTTTTTGTACATTGGTATCATATAATTTTTTGGGAAAATAGTCAAGTTTTCAGGCAAAAAATAAGAAATAATTTATCATTATTTCTTAAAACCCCTCACCTTTTATTATATCATATTTATGTAAATTTGTCAATTGACAAACTGCTAAAATTGTGCTCTTGCTTGCTATCACTAACATTTAAGGCAGATAAAAATCTGCCTTGCAATTATCATTTTATGAAAAATACGCAACTCCTGATTCAAACAACTTCTGGTCTTTTTTTCCTGGCATATTTTTGTAAATATCAGTATAACATCTTTCGGAATGCCCCATTTTTCCCATAATTCTTCCATCTGGACTTGTAATACATTCAATAGCATGATTTGAACCATTTGGATTAAAAGCAATATCCATTGAAGCATTTCCTGCAAAATCAACATATTGTGTCGCAATTTGTCCATTTTGAAGTAACTCTTGGTACATTTCCTCAGATACTACAAATCTTCCTTCTCCATGTGAAACTGGAATGGTAAACACTTCTCCCATTTCTATTTTGCTGAACCAAGGCGACAATTTTGATGTTACTTTTGTTTGTACCATACAAGATTGGTGTCTTGCAATTTGGTTAAAAGTAAGCGTTGGCATCGTGTCATCCATTTCTATAATTTTTCCATATGGCAATAATCCTGTTTTTACTAATGCTTGGAAACCATTGCAAATTCCTAGCATTAATCCATCTTCTTCATATAAATGAGCATAAATTAAATCTTTCAATTTTGGATTTCGGAATACAGATGCGATGAACTTTCCAGAACCGTCTGGCTCATCACCTGCACTAAAGCCTCCTGGCAACATAATAATTTGGGCTTGTTTAATTTGTTTTGCAAATTCTTCAATGGATTCTGCAACATCGGTTGTTTTTACGTTTTTAAATACACTGGTATGTACCATTGCCCCTGCATCTTCAAATGCTTTTGTCAAATCGTATTCACAGTTTGTACCTGGAAATACTGGAATAAATACACGTGGTTTTGCAATTGGTTTTGAACATTTTATGGTACATTTTTTATCGGATGCAATATTTTCTACTTTTGAATTTTCTGCTTTTGCTTTGGTTGGAAACACTTTTTCTAATGGTTGTTGCCAAACTTCTATTAATTCTTCAATTGGCATTTTCACTTCACCAATTACAATATTAGCACAATCACACGTTGTTCCTAATTCAATGAATTTTGGATTTTCAACATTTTCTGCTAATTCAATCACAAAAGAACCATACATTAATTCAAATGGATTTACATCTGCTGTCATCTTGAAACCTAGTTTATTTCCTATACAAGCTTTTGTTAAGCAATCTGCTAATCCGCCATTTCGAACTGTTGAAATGGACAACACTTTTCCTTCTTGGATTAATTTATGTACAATTTCATAATTCTCCTTTAAATCTTCAAAATCTGGCAAATAATCATTATCCATTTTGTTTCTTAACAATACCACTTTTGAACCTGCTTTTTTAAAGTCATTGGAAACTACTTTTTCAATATCAACAGTTGAAACACTGAATGAAACAACGGTTGGTGGTACATCTAATTCGTTGTAGGAACCAGACATACTATCTTTTCCACCAATAGAAGCAATGCCTAATTTTTCTTGTATTAGATAGGTTCCCAATAAAGCTGAAAATGGTTTGCCCCAACGTTTGCTATCTGTTCCTAATTTTTCAAAATATTCTTGAAGTGTTAACCAAGATTCTTTATAATCTCCACCAATGGCAACTAACTTCGTCACTGATTCAAGAATCGCATATAGTGCTCCATGAAATGGACTCCATTTTGCAATTTCTGGATTATAACCATAAGTCATAATGGTTCCAGTATTAGTGTAACCTTTTAAAGTTGGAATTCTAGCAACCATTCCTTCTGCTGGCGTTAATTGATATTTTCCGCCAAATGGCATTAACACTGTGTTTGCACCGATTGTACTATCAAACCTTTCGACTAATCCTTTTTGAGAGCAACAATTTAAACTAGAAATCGTCTCTTTCCATTTTGCTTCTAAATCTTTTGGCGTTTGTTGTGCCTTCAATGGAGATTTCTCGTAATCTGGCTTTTGAACAGATGCCTCCGTTTTTTTGACATCTCCATTAGTATCTAAAAATTCTCTAGCTATATCCACAATGCATTTTTCTCGCCAATACATTTTTACACGTGGTTCTTCCACAACTTCTGCTACAATTGTGGATTCAATATTTTCGGTTTCGGCTAACTGAATAAATTTTTCTGCATTTTCTTTGGAAACAACAACTGCCATCCTTTCTTGCGATTCAGAAATAGCAAGTTCTGTTCCATCCAAACCTTCGTATTTTTTAGGTACTTTGTCTAATTGAATCACTAAACCGTCTGCCAATTCTCCAATGGCAACCGATACACCACCTGCACCAAAATCGTTGCATCGTTTGATTAACTTTGTGGCTTCTGGATTTCGGAATAATCTTTGAATTTTTCTTTCTTCTGGAGCATTTCCTTTTTGGACTTCTGCACCACAAGTTGTTAACGATTCACTGGTATGGGCTTTGGAGCTTCCTGTTGCTCCTCCACATCCGTCGCGTCCTGTACGACCGCCTAAAAGGACAACAATGTCACCTGGCTCAGGACGCTCTCGTACAACATTTTCTTTTGGTGCTGCTCCGATTAAGGCTCCTAATTCCATTCTTTTGGCTAGATAGCCATCATCATAAATTTCAGCAACTTGTCCTGTAGCAAGTCCAATTTGGTTTCCGTAAGAGCTATATCCGCGTGCTGCTTCGTTGGTTAATTTACGTTGTGGCAATTTATTTGGCATGGTATCTGCTACGGATTGTGTTGGATTTCCACATCCTGTAATACGCATGGCTTGATATACATACACTCTGCCTGATAATGGGTCACGAATACATCCGCCTAAACAAGTGGCTGCTCCACCGAATGGTTCGATTTCTGTTGGATGATTATGGGTTTCGTTTTTGAACATAATTAAATATTCTTCTGGTTTCCCATCGACTAAAATTTCAGCACGAAAACTGCAAGCGTTGATTTCTTCGGATTCATCTAAATTTTTCAGTACGCCTCTTTTCTTTAATTCTTTCGCAACAATCGTTCCTAAATCCATTAAGCAAACATCTTTTGCACGTCTTCCTTCATAAACATATTCTCTGGATTTGGTATATTGTTCATAAATTTTAGAAAGTAAATCCCAGTTGATGTCAATTTTTTCTAATTTTGTTAAGAAAGTTGTGTGACGGCAGTGGTCTGACCAGTAAGTGTCAATCATTTTCATTTCTGTCATGGTAGGATTTCTTTTTTCCGTTTCTTTGAAATAGGTTTGGCAAAATTTTAAGTCTGCCATATCCATGGCAAATCCGTATTTTTTGTAGAATTTTTCACTATCTTCGTCAGTCATGTTAATAAATCCTTCGATGATGGCAACATCTTGTGGTTCTTCCATATTATCTTCTAAGGTGTCCACTTTTGCTAAAGAACATTCTCTAGAATCAACTGGATTGATGATATATTTTTTGATTTTATCGATTTCTTCGTTGCTTATATTTCCTGATAATACATAGATTTTTGCTGATTTACTGGTTGGCTTTTTGCCACCAGATAAGATTTGTAAACATTCGGATAACGAATTGGCTCTTTGGTCAAATTGACCTGGCAAAAATTCGACGCCAAAAACATTCGTATTTTCTTCTATTGGATAGTCTTCTACAAAATAATGGTCCACTTGTGGCTCAGAAAAAATGGTTCCTTTGGCTTGATCAAAAACCTCTTCCGTGATTCCTTCAACGTCGTATCTATTTAATACAACGATTTTTTCTAGATTGCTGATTTGTAGATTTTCTTTGATATCGCTTAACAAATCCGCCTGTTCTACATCAAAGCCTGGCTTCTTTTGAACATAAATTCTTTTGACTGACATGGAAATACCTCCTAAAATTTTATTTTCGTTTTTTTGATATATTTATTATATTATAAAATTGTAAATTTTTCAAGGAAATTGTAGAAAAAAAGAAAAAAGCGGACGAATTTGAAGCATTTTATTCTCGTTCGCCCCCCCTTTTGGGCATAGTTACTAATCGATATATAATACCACATAACTGCTCCTTCCTGCCACCATTGTGGCGTTTGAAATTACAAGCTTTTCTTATTGTCTTATCTTAAAAACCTGATTATGCAAATACACCACCAAATTTGCTATTTCTCGGTCAAAAATCTGCTTGGAACATTCCAATTTCAAAAGTTCTTTTCGCATAGTTGGTAAAAGCTTTAGAATTTTTGAGAAAGGACAATTCGCTTTAATGCATTCTTTCCATCTGCCAATGCCAGCAAAATCAATTTTGTCGGCATCGCGAATGATAATTCCTTCCAAGGTTTCAGGTTCTTCTCTCCAGCCGTGTTTGTAAATAGCAAAATAACACTTTTGAATCAGTTCTTCATCATACCCCAAATTTTTCATTTCCGTTTGGAGCATATCTGCACTAAGCTTTGCATGACCTTCTTGTTTTACACTTCTTCCAACATCATGCCAATACGCAGAAATAATACACACCTCTTTATCTGCACTATCAACATTTCTCAAAATTTCCTTGGTATAATTGACAACTGATTCCACATGTGACAAAGCATGTTTTTTGTCTGTCACTTGTTTCATAATCCCCATTGCCTTTCCAATTAATTCTCTATTTTTCTCTTCAATTTGATTGAATTCTTCCTTTATATCCATTTTCTAATAATTCCTTTCTTTTTTATTATTTTATAAAATTTTCTCAAACTTTTCAACAAAATCATAAAAAAGAAACAGACAAATTATCAAAATCTTGCCTGTTTCCTTTTGCTTTTAAAAATCGATATAGGAGGTTGTTTTCGCAACCTTCTGGTCAATAAATCCTAAATCCTCCGAGTTATTATGTGAATCCAAAACGATCTCCTGAAACTTCTGCCTCATCTGCTTCCAAGTGCGCCGCAGACAACCATCCAAGGTCTTCTGTATCCTCCAGTCTCCATTCTGCTCTATTACGAGCCATTCCCCTGGATAGACTTCCCGTGTTTGGAAGCAACCATCACTGGTATATCTAGTAACAGTAAGCAGCATAGTTGCCTCAATAATTTTCTCATCAAAAATCCAACAAACTACTTTCTTATACGGAAATAATTTCTCCTCTTTCCGATTGTAGCCTGTTACAAAAACTTTTGTTGTTTTGTTCGAAACAATTTCGAACATTCTCATTCGCCCCATACTTTTCCTCCTTATGCCTCACACCTTCAGCAAGGTGTGTTGTTGTATTTTCTAATATTTCCCTATGTATATTATATCACATTTACATAAAAAAGTCAAACGCTGTTTGAATGCATTTTAAAAAGGAAGAACTGTTTGTTCTTCCTCTAGTTGATATGTATTTCTTTATTTCCTTCTATCACTTCTCCTATTAAATATGCTTCTTCTCCACAATCTTTTAAGATTTGCATTGACTTTTCAACTTCACTTTCTGGCACAATGATAGCCATGCCAATTCCCATATTAAATGTATTGTACATGTCATGTGTTGGAATGTTGCCAATTTTTTGCATTAATTGGAAAATGGTTGGAATTTCATAGGCATCTGCTTGGATTTTTAAAGCAACGCCTTCTCTTAACATACGTGGCATATTTTCATAAAAACCGCCTCCTGTAATATGTGAAATTCCTTTGACATTTACTTTGGAAATCAATTCCAATGCTGGTTTTACATAAATTTTAGTTGGTGTTAGCAAACATTCTCCTAATGGCATGCCCAATTCTTCTTGATATTTATTTAAAGCATTTTCTTCGGTTCCAATGTGAAATAATTTTCGTACTAAGGAAAATCCATTCGAATGGACTCCACTGGAAGTTAATCCAATTACCCTGTCTCCAATTTCAATCTTTTCACTATTTATCATTTTTTCTTTGTCTACAATTCCGACAGAAAATCCTGCTAAATCATATTCATTTTCTGCATACATGCCTGGCATTTCGGCTGTTTCTCCTCCAATTAAGGCACATCCTGCTTGCTTGCAGCCTTCTGCTACACCACTTACAATATCTGCTACCATTTCCGGAATGTTTTTCCAAAGAGACATATAGTCCAAGAAAAACATCGGTTTTGCACCTGAGCATACAATATCGTTAACACACATCGCAACACAATCTTGTCCAATTGTATTGTGTTTGTTCATTAAAAAGGCTAATTTTAGTTTGGTTCCAACACCATCGGTTCCAGATACTAAAATAGGTTCTTTCATATCTTTTATATTGGGCGCAAACAAGCCGTCCAAATCCGCCAATATCTCCAATTACGCCTTCATTATAGGTACTTTTGATAGTTTTTTTCATCAGCTCTACTGACTTGTAACCTGCTGTTACATCTACTCCTGCATTTTTATAACTCTCGCTAAAACTTTTTTCCATAAAGTTTCCTCCTTTTTTTCGATAGAAATATTATATTACATTTTTAAGAAAATAGCAATATTTTGTCATAGAAAAAATAGCTTGTTACATCAATTTCTTCAAAACTTGACATTTTGTAAACTTATGATATAATATATGCATAAAAATTAAATCAGGAGGTTAGTATGAAGAACAAGAAATTATTATTTATGTCCATTGTAACAACTCTTGCTGTTACACTCACTGCAGGAGGTTGGTCTACAAGGCAGTCTGACTCTGTTGAATCGGCTCGGGAAGTACAGAATCTAAAATCTCAGCTGGAACAGCAGGTCAAGGAGTTTGAGGAACTCAAAACTGTATTTGATCCCTGTATTGAAGAACTTTCGATACAAGCATGGGGATTTAATTTTCTGTATTGTGATCAGCTAAAATTCCCCATTCTTCGGACTGTGGCTGAAAAAAACTGGAGTCTCGTAAACGAAGCTGGTATCCTGAATTTTATTCGTCAGGACGCTAAACAGCTTGAAGTTTCTCCTTATTGCAACGTCACTTCCTTCTGTTATCTCTTAGCAGATCGGAAAATTATTGAGGAAAACCAAGTTCCGTCCAGTTCTAACTGGGTTGAAATAACAGCAAATTCGGACGGCAAGTATTTAGTGCCCTGGAACAGCTCCGAAGTTGTTGTCATCAAATACTCTGTTAAACCGGAAAATACTGACATTGTTTGGACATTTTACGGCGTTTTAGCCAACACGCCATAAAAAGCTCCCGCGCTTCTTTTTTCTAGAAGCGCGGGATTTTCCTTATTTTCTAAGTTCAGCACCTAATCCTTTTTCCAGTTCTTGGACAATTTCTTCCATTGTGCTATTAATTTCCTCATCCGTAAGCGTTCTATCTTTACTTCTAAATTTCAAGCTGTAAGCAACGCTTTTCTTATTTTGACCTAATTTTTCATTTCGGTAAACATCAAATAATGTAATTTCCTCTAAAATCTTTTTGCCTTTTTTCTGAATGGCTTTTTCAATATCTCCAACCTGAATTTCTTCATCAATCAACATGGCAATATCTCTTTCTACCGCTGGGAATTTGGCAACTTCGGTGTATTTTTTATTCATTTTTCCGTACTTTACTAATTTATTTAGCCAAATTTCTGCAACATAAACTTCGCCTTTTAAATCGTAATTCTCTGCTACTTCTGGATGAATTTCTCCCAAAGTTGCAATCACATCTTTTCCCACTTTCATATTCGCTGTTTTGCCAGGATGATAACTATTATTACACTTTTCCGATACCACATCATACCTCAATACCGAACTAACCGACAAAATTTTCTCAACCAATCCTTTTAGGATATAAAAATCAATCTTTTCGCCATACATTCCAATCGTAATTATCATGTCTTCTTCAGGCACTTCTCCTTTTTCAATTTGCCCATTTACATTTCGATAAACTCTAGAAATATCAAATAATCCGACATCTTTATTTTTCTTGGCTTGATTGGTGTAAATCGTTTGCATCATACTTGGAAGCGTTGTAGTTCGCATAATGGAGTAATCTTCGCTTAGTGGATTTTTGACAGAAATCACTTGCGTTCGCAAATCACTATCTTCGGTAATCGCCATTTTATCTAAATCATTTGGACTAATAAATGCATAAGTACAAATTTCAGATAATCCTTTATTAACTAAGGTTTGACGTATTTTATCCGTCAATTTTTGGGCCTTAGTACGAATGCCTAGGGTTGCTTCTGAATTGATTAAGGTACATTCGATTTTATCATAGCCAAAAAAGCGCGCAATTTCCTCCGCAAGGTCAGCTACACGTTCAATATCCACTCTGAAATATGGTGGGATTACGGTATCTTTTTCGACTTTCATTTCTAGTTTTTCTAAGGTTTTTATCATATCTTCTTTGGAAATGTTGGTTCCTAATAAACGATTTATTTTTTCTGGATTAAATTCTACTGGATGGCATTGCTGTTTGGTTGGATAAACGTCAATTTTGCCGTCAATCGCATTTCCCGCACCAATTAATTCCACCAATTCAACTGCTCGATTGATACTACGTTCTGCATTTTCTGCAGGCAATCCTTTTTCATAGCGACTAGAAGCTTCTGTACGCAATCCCACTTTTTTTGCCGTTTTTCTGACACTTCCTCCATTAAAAACAGCAGATTCAAATACAACCGTTGTTGTTGTTTCCTCAATTTCTGAATTTTGGGCTCCCATGACGCCTGCAATTGCTACTGCTTTTTCATCATCACTAATGACAAGCATATCATCACTTAACGTTCTTTCTTGCTCGTCTAACGTAATAATTTTTTCGCCATTTTGCGCACGTCTTACCGTAATATGTTTTCCACTAATGGAATTGATGTCAAAAGCATGCATTGGTTGACCAAGTTCTAGCATTACATAATTTGTAATATCGACAATATTATTGATACTTCTTATTCCACAAGCCTCCAAACGTCTTTTCAGCCATGCTGGCGATTCTCCCACTTTAACATCTTTTACAACTCTTGCCACATAGCGATAACATAAATCCGGCGCTGTAATATCTACTTTAATTCCCTCGATTTCTGTTTTGTTTTCCACCTTCATTTTTTCCAAATTTTGACGTGGATTTTTAAATTCTGTATTTAACGAAATCGCTGTTTCACGTCCTAATCCTTCTAAGGATAAACAATCTGGTCGATTCGAAGTAATTTCAAAATCAAGAATTTCCTCTTCTAATCCTAAAACTTTGACAATATCTTCACCTAAATTTGACGCCATTTCTTGTGGTAAAATCATAATGCCATGTTCGATTTGATTTGGATAGCGGTCAACTGGAATATTTAATTCTGAACAAGCACACATCATTCCGTTGGATTCTACGCCACGTAGCTCGCCTTTTTTGATGTTTACACCATTGGGAAGACTAGAACCGTCTTTTGCAATCGGAACTATGTCCCCTACTTTTACATTGTTAGCACCTGTTACGATTTGTAAGATTTCGTTTCCAACATCCACTTTGGTAACAATTAATTTATCGGCATTGGGATGTTTTTCAATTTCTAAAATCTTCCCGATGACAACATTTTTAATATCTTTTCCTCTTTCTTCAATGGTTTCTAGCTTCGAACCCGTCATGGTTAAAATGTCTCCTAGTTCTTTTCCAGAAACGTTTATATCACTAAAATCTTTTAGCCATTCGATACTCGCTTTCATATTTTCCTCCTTGATTTATAATTTTTTAAAATAGGCGTTTTGTTGCTCATAACCTAAACTTTGATAAAATGCATTTGCTTCAACAGTGTCTACTGAAATTAATGCAATCAGCTCCACATTCAATTTCTTTAATTCCGTTTCCACAAATTGAAACATTTGAGTTGCAACTCCTTGTCTTTTATACTTGCTTCTTACCGACCAAACCGTTGCATAATCTTTACACTCTTCAAATATATCCTCGTGAATTACAACTCTTAAAAAGCCAATTAACTCGTTTTCATTCGTCACAGCAGAATAATTTAGATAATGCTTATCTTCTTTTAAGGTATCAAATTTTTCATACATTTTTGGTATGTTTGTTTCTGCTCCAAAAGGGCTTTTGTACAATTCTGGCAATTGTTCTAAATCTTCAATTGTTGTTTTCCTAATTATAAAATCCATTTTTTCTCCTTTTGTATTACTAGTTATTTTACGTTTTATATTTCGATATGGAAGATGGCTAATCTTCCTACTGTTATACTTTTTCTAAAATATCTTTCAATAAATAAACATATTTATTTTTTATTAAATCATAAATTTGTCTTGATGTTTTTTCATCATACAAATGAGATAAACTATTTCTTGAAAGCATCATTTGAATCCAGTCTTCTCCTTCTTGAATCAATCCTTGTTTAAAAGCCGCTTTTATAATCTCGCGTGGACTCCCTGTATTTTCGATTACACCATGATATTCTAAATAATCTTTCATCGTTTTCCAAGCGAATTCAAACGTGAATTCAAATCGATGTAAGGTACCATCAATTGCAATTTCCGTTTCGTTTTCTTTTAACGCTTCTTCTAATCGTTTCAAATTATAATTCAACTCCTTCCTTTTCAATTGATTCCAACAATTCTCGTTTTGTATTTTCATTTACAAAAACTAAATCAACCATATAAATAATATCTAATAAATCAATTTCATTTCTTATTTTAAACTCATCTTGTTCTGTTACATTTTGAAAAATTGCTAAATCAATATCAGAATTTTTTCTATTATCTCCTCTCGCTCTAGAGCCAAATAGTTTAAATTGATATTTTGCATTGTCTTTAACAACCTTCAGAATTTGCTTATAGCTATTTTCAGATAAACCAAACATAATTTTTCTCCTTTGAATGATTTGTATTTCCACTTAAAATTGTTTCAAAAATCGCACATCGTTTTCATACAATAAACGCAAATCGTCGATTCCGAATTTTGCCATGGCAATTCTTTCGACACCAAATCCAAAGGCAAATCCAGAATATTCATTTGGGTCAATTCCACAATTCTCTAAGACTTTTGGATGCACCATTCCACAGCCTAAAAGCTCAATCCAACCTTCTTGCTTGCAAACTCTGCAACCTTTGCCTCCACAAACAAAACAGGAAACATCCGCTTCTGCACTTGGTTCTGTATATGGAAAATGATGTGGTCTAAAACGAATTTTTGTATTTGGTCCAAGACAATTTTTCGCAAACATTTCCAATGTTCCTTTTAAATCGGACATCGTAATATTTTTATCCACTACCAAACCTTCGATTTGATGAAACAATGGCGAATGTGTTGCATCTGGTGTATCCGAACGATACACAGCACCAGGACAAATAATTTTAATTGGTGGCTTTTGCTGTTCCATCGTACGAATTTGCACAGAAGATGTTTGGGTTCTCAAAATTACATCATCAGTTACGTAAAATGTATCTTGCAAATCTCTTGCTGGATGGTCTAATGGTGTATTTAATTGGTCAAAAACATAATACGTTGTTTCTACTTCTGGACCATCAGCCACACTATATCCCATTCCTAAAAAGATTTCTTTTACTTCTTCAATAACTTGCGTAATCGGATGAATCGAACCGAAGTTCAATATTTTTTCCTGGCATTGTCACATCAATTTTTTCTTTGGCTAATTTTTGCTCCATTAATTTTTCTTTGACATCTCTTTCGCGTCTTGCCATTGATTTTTCCAATTCTTCACGCAATTGATTTACTTTTTGCCCAAAAATTGGTCTTTCTTCTGGCGTCATTTTTCCTAATCCTTTTAACATGGCTGTTAATTCGCCTTTTTTCCCTAAATACTTAACTTTCAAATCTTGCAATTCTTGTAATGTCTTAATGTCTGCTAATTTTTTCTTAACAGCTTCACTTATTTCTGAAATTTTATCTCCCATAAAAACCTCCTTTTTTAGGTGTTGTCTGTAATGCGATTCTCGCTAACAAAAAAAGCTTCCGTTCCAACATAGGACGAAAGCTTTCGTGGTACCACCTAATTTCATTAAAATTTCTTTTAATCTCATCTCGTTATAACGTAACTAACGCTTGCGCCTACTGAAATTTTCAACGCAAGAACCTCAAAAGTGAATTTTCAATAAGGAAATATCAAGCAAACTTCCAGCAAATGTTTGCTCTCTCTTGGATATTTTTTGGCTTATTTACTTTGCTTTTTCAGACGGTTTCTTTGTTTTTTTATATTTGTATCATATTTTTTTGATTTTGTCAAGTATCTGCAAATGTTAAATCACGTTTATAACGTTATTCTGCCCATATTTTATAAATTTGGGCATTTCCATTACGGTATGAGCCCATACCAAATTGAATATAATATTCTCCCACTAAGTGCGATACATCTAAATATATTATTGAGTTATTTGGAATAGTCATTTTATAGGATGAATCTCGAATATTACTATAATTTTCATTTTCTGTTATTCCTAGTATTTGATAATCTGTGATTTCCTTCATTTCAGCTAAAATTCCAATCTTTTTTAAAGGAGTTAAATCAATTTTCTGTTTGGTTTTGAATTCATTGGTAGTGCCTGTATTATTATAGGATATTGGAATGAGTGATATATTCAGATTTTCAGTTGTCATTTCATAGGAACCATAGGTTGTAGAATAATTTTTATTTTCTACGGTTGTTGTTTGTGGTTGATTATTTACATAGAATTCCCAACCTCCTGTAAGTGCTTGGCAATCATTATTTTTTTGGTAAAATAATTCTTGTACTACTAAAATTGGCTTTGAAACTGTTTCTATTTTTCGATTGGATTTATCAACTGTTAATACATGCAAGTAGTGCATTCCTGTTTCAGAAGCTGTCCATTCCAAATCTTCTTCTTGATGCTTAAAGTTTTGTGCTTTTTCCCATTCTCCGTGATTCTATTCCTATATTTTCTGGTTGATTGGAAAATACATATTTACTTTTCTGTAAATCAATTTCCGCACAATTGGATTTTTGATAGATGTGGATTCCTAGTGTTTCTCCTTTTTTAACAAAATCACCACATTCTATATTAGCAT
>OFHM01001067.1_pt1 | contig 19390 bp, 20 predicted proteins | sample 1521311 | NCBI WGS metagenome assembly OFHM01 (sample SAMEA3504083, study PRJEB24116) | mouse gut metagenome | biome: mouse gut; feature: mouse-associated habitat; material: faeces | place: Denmark | collected 2011 | reverse complement strand
ATATGCCAAAAGTGGTCATGCATACTTTTGGGTACAAGATTTCCGCCTATTTTTCACTATGCCAAAAAGTATACTTTTTGGCATAGTAGAAAATTTCGGATTAACAGCATGATTTTTCCTCACCTGTAGTCAAAAGACAACATACATGGCGTAATTTGTGCATTTATCTTAATTATCTTTAAGCATTTTATACATAAACCGTCAAGAATCTATGAAACGAATTTTCTTTAGCCTTAATAGAGTTTCCATAGGATGTGGTCGCTTTATGCCGTTCATCCAAAATTGGCTAGTAAATAAGTGAAGCTTTCTAAGATGTATAGTATATGTAATTCTTATATGTATAGCAAAGTGGAAACATACTTTCAACCTAAAATCCTAAAAGAACTTACTCTTCTGGAATTACAAATTTATATCCAACACCCCTTACCGTTTGAATATATTTTGAATTTGCTTCTAATTTTTTGCGCAGACTATATACGAGACAATAAATAGTATTATCAACATATATTGGTAATATATCACCATACACTTCTTCATAAATTTGTTCTTTTGTAAACACCCACCCAGGATAATTGACTAATAGACAAAGCATTGCAAATTCTTTAGGACATAATGTAACTAAATGACCGGAAACCATTACCAATCTACAACGTAAATTTATGATTAAATTTTTATATTCTATAATATAGTCTTTACAAATCTCTTTTGGAATCATCTAATTGTCCCCTAATGTAACTCATCGTTTCTTTTTTCATATATTATTGAAAACCTTATTTAAGATAATCGAATTTATACATACCAGCAATGGAAGTCCGATATTAAATCTTGATACAAGAAGCCTAAAATGGATTTAGGATAGAAATCTTGACAGGTGCAATAAATGCTGCCATTTGGACCTCCTGGAGTTTATATTATTTCCTTTTTGAGTTCTTCATATGCAATACGTTCTCTGGTAAATCCCTGACCATTCACCTCGTTAATCTGATTAATGGTAAGAAACGCAAACGGATCTGTTTCACAGACCATCTCTTTCAAAGCAAATAGTTTGTGTCTTGGAATTACACACATAACTCCTTTCTGTTCTTCACCGCTATATCCCGTCTGTATGTGAAAAAGCGTCACTCCGGCTTCTATGTCCTGCAATATTTTTTCCTGAATATTTTTATACTCTCTTGAAATAATCATCACCTGCATAGAGACCTTTCCATTCGGAACAACTTTATCAATCACAACCGTTGCCAAAAGAGTCAGTATAATCCCATAAAGTATTTGCTCCATATCAGAGAAAGAAGCCTGTATGCCTAAAACCACAAAATCTACCATATACACCGTGACGCCGACTGAAAGGGAAGTTTTTTTGTTTGCTATCAGGGCAATAATATCCGTTCCCCCCGTCGATCCTCCGACCCTTACCACAATCCCCATGCTAACGCCTACAAGAAGTCCTCCAAAAATGGCAGACAACAGTATATTGTCTGTCATAGTTGTGATTCCTGGAATTTTCTGTAACAGTTCAAGAAATAAGGGATAGATAAATGTACTCAATAAAGTTTTTTTTACGAATCCTTTTCCCAGAATAAACCATGCTATGATAAGCAATATACTGTTCAAGCTAAAGACGATAATTGAAGTCCGAATTCCCCAAAAATGATTTCCTGCAATTCCCAAGCCGGTGGCTCCTCCCATCGGAATCCCTGCCGGAACAATAAAAGCAACCACGGCAAGCGCCAATATTGCATTCCCGGCTGCAACGCCCAATAAATTCATTAATTTTTCGCTGGTGCTCTTTTTCATTTTATCATCATCTCTATAATCTTCTTATTCGTTTCTTTCATTCCTTCCTTGCCGAGTATTCCTATATTTTCAATCGTCCGATCGATTCCTTCCGCCACAATTCCTTCCCCTGCGCAGAATTCCTGTTCATTCAGATACATATAATAACCGACAATTCCTGCTTCTACAGATGATGCGATTTTCGCTGCGCAAGACGCTTTAGCACCGTCACAGACAATGCCGGATACAATTGCAAGCGCATTCACGACCGTATGCTTGATTTCCTCATATCCTCCTCCATGCAGATAAGCAATTCCCGCTCCTGCGGCGGCGCCTGCGCTGACCGCCCCGCAATATGCAGATAATGTCCCGATTCCTGCTTTTATATAAATAGCCGTAAGATTAGACAACAATAATGCCCGATAAATCTTCTCGATATCACAGTTCAGACTTTCTCCATAAACCAATACCGGAACAGAACAGGTAATGCCTTGATTGCCGCTTCCTGAATTGATCACGACCGGCAGTCCGCAGCCGTTCATTCTTGCATCAGAACCGGCTGCTGCCATCGCTTTTGCGCGTACCTGCACAGAATCACCTTCCATTTTGAGCAGTATACTTCCGATATTTGCCCCATAATTTCCGCGTATACCTTCCCTGGCAATCTTCATATTGCATTCTATCTGTTTATCCAGGGTTTCTTTCACATCCTCAATATCTGCACATCGGACAAATTCCCATATATTCTCCATGGAAAGAACGTCCCTGTTCGCTTTTTCTATTTTCTCGTCTTTCAAATCGTCACGGATGAATTCCCAGTTCTTTTCTATCTGAACAATATTGGTATGATAATCCGTAATCCTGACGCTTGCCTGGGAATGTTCCTTATAAACACATACGGACAAATCAAATGTACGCCCTGTCTCCTGATATTCAACTTTGATATCTGCCTGTCCCAAATAACCTTTAATACGCTCTATGTCCTCCGACTCTATCTCCGAAAGGACTTCCAGTTTTCTGTTCTCATTTCCACAGACAACGCCGGCCGCGGCTGCGGCCTCTATTCCTCTTAAACCGCCGGTATTCGGAACAACAACGCTTTTTACGTTTTTAATAATGCTTCCGCTTGCCTTTACTACAATCTTTTCCGGCAATTCCCCTAATACCGCCCTTGCTCTTGCCGCCGCATAAGAAATCGCGATCGGTTCCGTGCATCCCATGGCTGTAACCAGTTCTTCTTTCAGAATCTGCACATATATCTGATAAATATTATCCTCTCTTTTCATTCTCACATCTCCACTTCAAAAATGCTTTATAGCCTTTCACCGCCTGATAAATATCTGATTTGCTGCTCACTTCATACGGCGCGTGCATATTCAGCACCGCCACGCCTGAATCAACAACATCCATGCCGTAATTAGCCATTATATATGCGATCGTACCGCCTCCCCCGATATCTACTTTGCCTAATTCCGCAAATTGGTATGCCGCCCCGGCTTCTTCCATGATTCGGCGTATTTCTCCCAGATATTCGGCGTTCGCGTCATTGGAACCACTTTTACCATGGCTTCCTGTAAATTTATTAAATGCAAGCCCCTTCGCTAGATATGCCGCACTGCGCTTTTCAAACACTTCTTCAAATTGCGGATCATACGCCGCGCTCACATCGGAAGAAAGCATTTTAGAATTTGCAAGCGCTCTTCTTACCTTAATGTCCGACTCTCCTTCTGTCAAAGCGATCAGCTCAGCTACCATATTTTCAAAAAACCGAGAATGCATTCCTGTCGCGCCGACGCTTCCGATTTCCTCTTTGTCCACTAACAGACAGCACACCGTACGACTGCTTTCTTCTACACTCAACATAGCCATGATAGAAGTAAATGCACAGATACGGTCGTCCTGCCCGTATGCCAGTATCATACTGCGGTCAAATCCTATATCTCTCGCCTTTCCTGACGGTACAATTTCCAGTTCTGCAGAAGCAAAATCTTCTTCTCTAATCCCATAAGCTTCCTCCAGGATTTTCAGAACATTGGCTTTCACCGTTTCTTTTTCTTCTTTCAAGTTCTCATCCCGTTCAATCGGACAATTTCCAACCAGGATATCCAGTTTTTCTCCTTCGATGACTTCTCCCGCTTTCTTTTCCAGTTGCTTTGAAGCCAGATGGACCAGCAGATCCGTAATGACAAATACTGGTTCATCTTCTCTTTCGCCGATACTGATATTCACACAGCTTCCGTCTTTCTTGACAACCACTCCATGAAGCGCTAACGGCTGCGTCACCCACTGGTATTTTTTTATGCCCCCGTAATAGTGTGTGTCCAGATATGTAAAATCATCTTTTTCATAAAGCGGATTCTGTTTTATATCAATTCTCGGAGAGTCGATGTGGGCGCCAAGAATATTCATGCCTGCCGAGATCGGCTCTGCTCCCATTCTAAAGAGCACAATACATTTTTTCATGCAGACAGCATAAATTTTTTCCCCTTTTTGGATTTGTCTCTCTTCTGACAGGTATTCCTCAAAATTATGATATCCCGCCTTTTCTGCCAGTTCTACCGCCAGTTCCACACATTCTCTTTCCGTTTTCCCTCTATCCAGCCAGGATTTATATAATTCACAGATTTTATGAAGTTCTTCTTTCTCCTTTTCACTGTACGTCAGCCAGATATTCTTATTCTCCTTCTCCATCTTTATCGTTTCTCCTTATATTTACTCCATCAGTACCGTTACATTGTCGAATTGACCGGCCGCCTCTTCGATCTTCGCTCTGTTTCCAAGAACGCAGACGGTTCCCTCTCCTACAAAGCGCTCCATCGCCTGACGCCTGTTTTTCAAGTCTTCTTCCGACGCCTTTAACAACCCTTCTCTGACCTTTGCCCTGACCTGCGGTTCTTCCTGCCGCAGATACCAGGAATCCATTCGTTTTGCCTGTACATATGTTTTGGGAGTCCGGTCATATCCGGCAACTGCGCCAATCTTATAATTCAGAAGCTCCTGCTCTCCTAATTCAAGATCTTTCAGCCAACTTGAAGCGCTGCGGAAGGCTTCTATCGTCCTTTTTACGTTCGGATCTCGATAGGAGCTCATGGTCCAGCTTTGGTTTGGGAGTACAGACATCTGGCAGCCGTAAGCCCCTCCTTCAGCGCGGATCTTTGCCCACAGATAATCGAAGCTCACCATTCTGCCAAGAAGATAATCCTCACCGGTATATTCCCCGATTCCTCCAAGCGCAACATAGGATACCTCCGACGGAATGATAAATGCCTCTGATTTCCCGGGAAGCAATTTATCCTGATACCATCCGGGTTCCCTTTCCCTTGCACTGCCGCAGAACCCGGAAGCTGCGATCAACCGGCGGAAATCAGCGTAAGCTTTCTCTGTGCCTGTAAAACTCATCACCAGATTAGATTTACGGCAAAGCTTCTCCTGAATTTCCTTAAGTTCCCGGATCATCTGCCCCTGGTCTGCGTCAAAGTTCTTCAGAAGCTTTCCTAAGAACTGATAATAGTGAATTCCGTTATAGCGTTCCCTTGCCGCTCCTTCCGGCATATAGTGTGCGGCCGCACGTCCGGACGCATAGCTGTTCCCACTGGTAACAAATCCCCTTTCCAGTTCCATCCTGCTCTGCCTGATCCTTTTCAGAATAATCTCCGGATGCTCCAGAATGGTATCATACAGCAGCTCTTCCCCCAGTTTTACCGCTCTTGGAAGATTCTGTTCCAGACAGCTGATATCCATCACAAATTTAAGCCTGACATGCCGGATATCATCTGCATTGGTGTACGCTTCCAGATAAGCCCTTATATTTCCAAGCCACATATTCTTCTCAATCACTAATTCTTCCAGGCTGTGCGTTCTCGTAGGAAGACTGCCCAGAAGTTCGGAAAACAGCTTCGCATAAGGAACTTTCTCCGGCTCCAGATCACTGATATCAAAATAGCAGCTTTGATATGCCACTCCTTTTGAAGGGATCTCTTGTTTCAAATATGTAATACCGGATTCTTCCTCTGCCCTTGTGAGCGGCTCCTCCTTCTTATGAAGCAGATCATCCGCAGACAGACCCGGCAGGTCTTCTGTCTCTTCTTCCTGCCCTTTCTCTTCGGCCCTTTCAAGAGGTTCCAGGGAAACCTCTGCCTCATGATCATTTTCCAGGAGGATTTCCCTCAGAAGTGATTCAAAGTATCCTTCCTTTACAAGGGTTCTCATTTTCCTATATGTTTCTTCAAATTCTATCATCTCGCAAGGTCCGGTTCCCTGCGCCCATCCGCCGGCAATATCCAGTACATATTCAATTCCCTCCGGCTGGCTCCCGCCTTTTTCCCTCATCCAAAATTCCAGACGGTTGATCGCCGAAACCAATAGCTCTTCTCCGATTCCTTCTCTGCAAAGTCTGTCCGCCTGTTCTGTGATAACCGTTTTCAACCGGCCGGCAGTTTCTTTGTCTGTATTCTTTATTTTAACGGCAAGATAGGGCTGTCTGATACCATCCATGATAAAATACTGAATCTCCGGGATTCCCAGGCTCTGAATAAGCCCTTTCTTCATCGGCGCCTCATCTTCCCCCATAATCGCCTGCATAAGGATATAGACTGCATTCATACGTTCCCGGTTGTCAAAATCACCCAGACTATAGGTGCATGACGCAAACACACCCTGATCGCCGAACTTCTCCTTATCATACAGCTTATTTCGGATTCCCTTTACGGGTTTCTGCAGCATAACCGGCTTCGCAGGTTCTGAGCGTTTCATTTTTCCCAGATAAACTTTGTCAATATACTCAAACAGTTGTTCCGTATTCATTTTCCCATATAGAACAATACAGCAGTTGGAAGCATTATAAAATGTCCTGTAATATTCCAGAAATTCCTCATAAGATAGCGCGGGAATCGTATCCGGAAATCCTCCTGAAACAAAACGATAAGCCGTTTCCGGAAACATTGCCTTAGACATTTCATCCTCTAATATACTGTCCAGGGACGAGAAAACTCCCTTCATCTCATTATAGACAACGCCGTTAATCTCCGGAGCTTTTCCGTCTTCACACTGAAAATGCCAGCCCTCCTGTTCGAAGATCTCTTTATCCGTAAGAACATTCGGACAAAATACCGCGTTTAGGTAAACGTCCGTCAGATTCATAAAATCCTTCTCATTCTCTGTACAAAAGGGATACACCGTATGATCCGGATATGTAATTGCATTGACAAATTCTGCCATGGAATGTTTCATCAGATTGACGAACATCGTTTTATCCGGATATCTGCGGGAACCGTTCAGCACAGAATGCTCCAGAATATGAAAAACTCCCGTGCTGTCCTTTGGTATGGTCCGAAATCCAACCAAAAAGCTCTTTTTAACGTCCTGATTGTCTATGACGACGACCTGCGCTCCGGTTAACAGGTGCTCCATCTGAATAATATCTCCTTCGACCTCCCGCACATACTTCTTTTCTTTAACTTCAAATCCATAGATTTTTTCCCCGATTTCCATATCCGTTCCCTCTTAATACATGAATTCTGTAATCTTCTCTTTTATTTCCTCAACTTCCATCACGCCTACATTCTCAAACTTCTTTTCACCGTCTTTGTAGAATTGAACGGTTGGAACCGCAAAAATACGATTCTCTTTACCAAGCTTCGGATAATCTGTGGTGTTCACTTTCACGATATTGATAAACGGAAGCTCCGCGTCTAGCTCTTCCAAAATACGGGAAAAGGCTTTACACGGTACGCATGTTGCGGAAAAGAAATCCACGATCACGAACCCTTCCTTAATCTGCTCCTTAAAACTCTCATCATCCGCATATTGAATTGCCATCTACTTTTCCTCCTTAAAAAAATTTTCTGTCACGTATTCTTTTACCTTATTGTAATAATAATTTACATAAAACATAATTTCTGAATATTCATAAGTATTGATTTTTTCTGCATTTTCTTTCGTTTCATGCCAGAATTTCACGTACTCTTCCATATCGTCCCGGTACTGCTCCATCGTATATCCGACGCCGTCTTTTTCTGCGTATTCCCGCCCTAGAAGATAGCCGCAGAGCCTGTCCCATGAATCGTTCTGCACGCTTGCGAATAATTCATGATAGCTTGAGAACGGCATCTTCCCTTCAAATTCCTCTGGCGTCATGGTTTCCAGATTCAATCCCTGTTCTCTGGAGATTTCCTTCAATCTCTTAATTTCATGATCTGTCATTTCTTTCCAGTCAGCCTTCTTAAGATCGAACGTACTGGCCTCAAATACTTTGTTCATCACATACTGAACGGCTTCGTATCCCTCGTTTTCCGCAATCTTTTTTTTCTGTTCCCGGATCAGACGAGCCTCATATTGTTCTACCTTGCTCACTCCTTCAATTCCAAGAGCTTCTATCATCCCGTCCGTGATCACAGGAATCTTTTTTTGCTGAATGGAACGAACCGTTACGGTCACTTTCTCCCCGTCGACGTCCAGCACACCGGCCGTCCCTTTTTTCAGCCCGACGCACATCGCTTCCAGCTTCTTGTGAAAGAACCCCTGTCCTACCATGATTTTCAGGTCCTCTCTGCTAAAAAACGGATTTGCCGATTCCATGTCGCATACAATAAGCGCTCCGTCCGTAACTTCCCCCGCTTCTTCCCATGTGCTGTTCTTGTTCTTTATAAAATCTATTTCTTTCTTGTACGCCTTCTCGTCAAGCTTGAATACTTTCTTGTACATACTGATATCCACCTGATCATACTCGGCAAACGATAAAACTTTTGACTTCATCTTTCTCCTCCTAAAGCGTAAGCTTCGCATATTTACTTTTTAAAAGCTGGAGCACTTCCGTATATTTCTCGCGGCTCACCATGACTTCCCCCGCATATCCGTCGAAAATCAGAGCAAAATTTTTCGCTTCGTTATCCGCCCGGACATAAGATACTTTGGAAAGATTCACGATAAAAGACTGGTAGCACCGGTAAAAATTATAACCTTCCAGAATCTGTTCCAATTCGTTCATAGAATATCCGGAAAGGAGCATTTCCTTTCCATCCACCATCACCATCTTGTTCTTTCGGTCCGTCCGTTCGATAAAGAGAACCTTATCAATATCCACAAGCTGATATCCGTTTCTCGTCTTGATCATCATAGAACGGTTCACGGATAACCGTTTGTATTGGAGCAGCTCAAACAAATACTGCAGCCGCTTAACCACCCGCTGAAGCACACGGTTATCAAACGGAAGCCGAAAGTATTCATCGCAGCAGCAGTCAAATACCAGCCCCGCCTCTAACTTTTCTTCCGAATACAGCGCCACCAGGACGTCCGGCTTTATCTGGGACAGATTGTATGCCAGAAAAGAGCCGTCCCCGCTGTATCTTGGATTCCCTGTTTTGATATTGATAAATACCGCGTCCACCTCGTTCAGGCAGATATATTTATTGGCTTCATTTATTCCGTCAAAGGTATGCACAATGTCAAATACATTATAAAACGCCAGTAATTCTTTCAGCTCTGTACACAATGTTTCATCATTTTCTACCAGAACAAGCTTCATTTTCATCAATCAATTCTCCTGACCAAATTCTCCAAACGCTTTTTCTAACGCCTGCACATCGCCTTCATAATAGGTTAATAAAAGTGCAAAAGGACCGTTTTTCTTCGGCATAATAATCGTACCGGCTCCATATAAATCAATCTCGCCTTTCGTCCTGAGACTCTCATATGCCTGATACTCGCCAGATTCCGGATCCAGATTCTCCAGATCCCACCAGTATATTTCGGCTCCGTCATACTTTAGCGCAAGCGTACACAGACCTTCCGCACTGAGCGTCACTTTACTGTCTGCATGGATCAGCCCCTTCTCCTCCAGAAATGAGACGAGTTCATCCACCGTCTTATTCCAGACAGGCGCTTCCCTGTCTTCTTCAGGCACGACCGCTTCTTCCTCCTCCTTTGGAGGCGTAAAGTCTTCGGACGACGCCACATATCCCACCATCCCACAAAACAGTAACACGAAAAGCAGGGAAGACACAATCGTAAATTTCTTCATAATCATTCCTTCTTTCTTTTAAGATGCCTCAGTGGACTGCAGATATTCCTGATAAGTCCTGCTTACGGCAAATACTTCTTCATGGGTTCCGCAGGCTTCAAGACGTCCGTGATGCATAACGACCAGATAGTCTGCTTCTGCAATCTCACGCATATCATGGGCGATGAAAACAATAGTATTGCCTTCCATCTTCTTCCTGATACCATGATAGATCTTCATATATGTGTCATGGTCCAGACTCGCCCCCGCCTCGTCGAGTATCAGATAATCCGGCTTCGCAATCAATGCCCTGGCAATGGCTATCCTCTGTTTCTGACCGCTTGACAAACGGTTCCCCGCCTCTCCAAGAGTCGTATCATATCCGTTGGGAAGCGCATCTATAAAAGAATCCGCCCTGGCTTCTCCTGCCGCTTTTTTCATCTCTTTCTCCGGTGTCTCTCCTTCTGTGCCATACAGAATATTATCCCGGATCGTACCTGACATCAGCGGATTGTTCTGAAGTACATAGCCAAATTTTTTATGACATTCCCGGGGACTCGTGTCGCTTATCCTGTTTCCTCCAACCCATATTTCTCCCGAATCAGGCTGGTAGAATCCCTGTATCAGTTTCATGACCGTAGATTTTCCGGAACCGTTATCACCGATCACCGCCGTCGTCTTTCCTCCCGGAATGCAAACGGAAAAGTCATGAAGGATTTCTTTTTCACTCCCATATCCAAAGTTCACGTTTTTGAACACAATATCTCTGTTCTCGGATTCTGTCCAGGAATTGCCTTTTTCCGTATGCTCCTCTTCCATATCAAGAATATCCCCGACATGGACAAGCGCGCCTTTCGAGCCCATCACATTCTGCCACACCGTCAAAAGCTCCGCCATATAGAGATTCACCTGCGTCATATAGGTGCTGAACATATTAATCCCTGTCGCTTCCATTTTCCCGGCGTTAATCAATCTGGAACCGCCCACTGCCATTACGACAGTCGTAAGAAGGGAGTAGAGGGAATTGGTCAGAACCTGAATCTGCTCCATGAAAGCATAGTATATATCTGCCTTATACCGTGAATCGATTGCCGCATATCCGCTTTCCAGCTCTTTCTCTTCCATTACCTGCGCTTTTACATATTTCCCAGCCGACAGGTGTTCGGAGAAAAAGGTGGTCATTTCATTCAACGCCGCATAGCGCTTTTTCATTATGGTAAACTGCAGCTTGCCGACGATGATAAACATTGCTACCGCAACCGGTATGCAGAGCAAAAGGTATGCTGCGAGAGGCGAATTGTATTGATACAAGATCATACAGGCGCGGACAAATCCGAACAGCGACGCAGCTCCTGAGAATATTCCACTGATCACCAGAGTCGCCTGAGTTACGTCGTTCGTAACGGCCGACACCAGCGAAGACGGCTGTTCCTTTCCGAACTGATCCATCGGAAGATGCAGGATCTTCCTCCACATCGAAAACCTTACCCGCAGGATCACTTTTTGATTGGCATACTCTTCCAAAAGCGGTCTCAAAAATCCCAGCAATGCATTAAAGAGCGTAAAAAAGACATAGCCTAAAATAACAGAATTATATAGTTCCCCCTTGTTCACACGGACCAGATACTCCGATACTCTCATTCCGACCTCGGCATAAACCACGCCGCTTCCGAATGCGATCAGGTAGAGCCACCAGGGAATTGAAAGCCTTCTGTAAAAGCTCAGAAAAAACGATATTACATGTTTGTTGTTTTTCATCTGCCCTGTCCCTCACTTCCTATTAATTCTCGGTAATATGTATTCTCGGCATATACTTCCGCCGGTTCTCCCTGACAGATAATCTTTCCGTTATGCATTACTATGATATAATCTGCTTTCTGTACGGTCTGTCTGTCGTGGGCAACCATAAGCACGGTTTTACCTTCCATATGCCGTTTCACACTCTTCCATACCTGATCTTTTCCCCGGATGTCCATAGCCGCGGTCGCCTCATCCATAAACAGATAATCCGATTGTTTTAGAAGCGCCCTCGCAAAAGCAATCCGCTGTTTCTGTCCGCCGGAAAGCTTCTCTCCCTGTTCGCCTACATCCGCCAGGAATCCCTCCGGCTGTTCCCTGATAAAATCCATGATTTCCGCGTCCGTACATGCTTTTTCCAGTTCTTCATCCGTGACTTCTCTCTTAATTCCGAACAGGATATTGTCACGGATCGTTCCTGCAAACAATGTACTTTCCTGCGTTACGTATGAGATCTCGCTTCGGAAGCTCTTGAGCGAATACCGCGCGGTATCTTCGCCCCCAAATAAAATCTTACCTCCCGAAACCGGATACATACGCTCCACCAGATTCAGAAGCGTCGTCTTTCCGCTCCCTGACGGTCCGATAAGCGCCGTCACGCGTCCTGCCGGAATCTTCAGATTGAGTTTGTCGAACAGGAGTTTATCCTCATAAGAGAAATCAACCTCTCTTAATTCAATATCGCCGCAAAGATGCTCCACATGCTCGCCGTTCTCTATATCTTCTTCCATTTCTTCCATAATCTGGGCTACTCTTCTGGTCGCTCCCTGGGAGCCCTTGAAGGTTGTCCAATATACACAGTACGCGCTGAGCTGATTAACGATATTCACCGCGAATCCATAATAGGCGATCCATTGGGTAAGGGTTAACGCGCCGGATGAATAAAAGCTTCGGCCTACCATCACGATCACAATAAACTGCATAGCGCCCACCAATGCATACATCGGAGTTGCGAATCCCAGCCACGCATTCAGAATCGAACTCTTATAGAACCCTTTCATCTTCTCCTGCCCTGTCTGAAGCTCCTTTTCTTCTTTTCCGTAAGATTTGATGAGAAGAAGATTATTGGTTTTTTCTGCAATCGTCTGTGTCAGCTCTGCATTTTTTTGATTTACCAGATCCAACACACCGAACTTCATCTTTCCCATGACAAATGCAATGACTAAATTCAGCGGAAGTACCGCGATCAGAGCAATCATCAGCTTCTGGTCGTAGGAGCCGATTTTTCCAAGCGTAATGACCAGCGTGTACGCGGAAGTGAGAATAGCAACAAATACTTGCATGATAAGCTGACTGATCGCCGTGATATCCGTTGTAATACGGGAAATCATTTCTTTGGGCTTATTTTTTTCGTAATATCGGAGCGGCAGCCTGACGGTCTTACTCCAGATCATTTTCCTGATATTACGGTCAATTCGCGCAACACACAAGTTACTCATAATCTTACTGACCGAACCGATCAGCTGGGATAGTAATGTAAAAGCCAAAAACGGAAGAACCACGGTGCCAAAATTCACATTTCCGGCAAATAGTTCGGCCGTGTATTCCGTTACGCTGATTCCTACGTTGGTAAGAAGAGCTGTAATGGCAATATATGCAAGAATCCACAGATAAGGAAGTCTTGCCTTCTGCAGCATGCGAAAAAAGCTTCCCATGCTGCCCCTGTCTTTTCCAAAAACCCGTTCCATATTGTTTCCCTGCCTTTTCTTAATTTCAGAGCATCTGCTTTTGTACTTTCACAGTTATATTGAAGCTGCTATTCGTTTTCCAGCGTTTCAAACGCTTTGGCCGCGTCCTGTTTCTTTTCATAGTCCTCTGAAAATGCAATCGCATAAGCTCCGTTTGCCGCTTCCGTCTCAAGAACCGCGGCGCCTCCGGCAAGGACTATCGTTCCCTGGTTAGCAGACATAGACTCATAGTTTCCATATAAATCCGTCTTGTTTTCCTGATCCCACCAGAACAGCCAGAGTCCATCATAATCATATGCTTTATCCGCCACTTTCGTCTCAGTAAACTCTCCGTTTGTATTGTCTGTGAGATATCCTGTTGTTTCATTGATATCAACCGGTTCGCAGTCCTCCAAAATGAATCCTTCCTGCTCAAAATAATCCACCATATCTTCGTATGGAGAAGTGGAGGCATTCACTTCAATTTTTTCTTCTTTCGGCGTACATCCCGCCGTCATTCCACATACGGTTGCTGTTGCAATGATAACTGCCGCAGTCTTCTTCATCTTTTTTGTTCCCATCTCATCAATCTCCTTTTATAAAAATTTTACAATTAGGTTACTTTATTTTTACAACAAAATCAGCAGTTTAACAAGAAGGTTATCCTATTCTGTCCCCGTTTTCGTTCATAGTGTCTTTTATCTCTCATCCCACTACTCCAATTGTTTAAAGCGCTGTATACATTTTAATGTTTCTATCGCAAGCTCTTGATATAGATCTTCATCAAATACTCCCCGTATTAAAGCATTTCTAATTAACATTGGCCGAAACATCTCCAATATCTGTTCTATGGCCTTCTCATCTCCTTGCTTGGCTCTAAATAAAACCCTTTCAAATTCCATCATCTACACCTCCTATCCACTTACGAATTTTGTAGATAGCATAATAATAAATACTTTTTACGTTATCTTCCTTAAGTCCATTCAAACAACTTATCTCTTTAAAAGTTCTCTTCTCAAAAATATGCTGGTAAATGAAACGCTTCTCATCTTCACGAAGCATCAAAAGGGCTTCTGTAAGCCTTTGATCCGATAATTCATTCCATCTTGGATATCGCCTTTCCTGTTCTTCTGAAAGAACTTCCTCTCTATAACGTAATTCCAGTATTTCATCTGTCGAAGGACCAAACTCCACCAAAGATTCTTCTAATGGCCTTTCTACTCTGCCAATCTTTTCTTTTTTCTTCAGATAATTCCATCTTTTCCACCGGATACATTTCTGCAGATATGCAGTAAAGTAATTCTTTATTTTATCTCCTGTATAATCATATTCGTTCATGTTTCCCTCCAAAAATCTTCAAAATCAATTTCTTTCAAAGATTTCTAAGGGTGGAGAACGGCAATGATACTCCATGGCAGACTCTATTTCTACATAAAAAATACTGCCAAACCGGCATATTACCAGTCTGACAGCATAAAAAGGTAATCGAATTTTATGTGTTATATGAAGCGTTATTGCGTAATATACTGCATGTATGCAAGTCTCATACACCCACCATGCGGTTACGATTTTTTTAACAAACTACTTACTGCATATATTCCTTTCCTGCCATATATAAAATTAAATTCCTTGTTTTCCTGCCTGCCATACATTAAACACGCAATATAATACGCGAAAACAGGTATCTTAACGCATTTCATATAGTGCATATCTCATGTAAAATATAAGAACTAAGTGAGGTGATACAAATGATGGCTAAGAAATTATTAGGAGATGCGGTAAAAGAAGAACGATTAAGAAGAAATCTGTCCCAGAATGCTCTTGCTGAAATGGTGCATGTATCTCTCCGCACCATCTCTGATATTGAAAATTACAATGGTAATCCCCGGTTTGAAAATCTGTACTTATTGGCATCTTATTTGAATTTATCCATAGATGCAGTCTTTAATGGTGAAAACGAGCCCATGGATTCTACCATGAAACAGATTATCGCAGAACTTAATCAGTGTTCCAATGAAACAAAGCGCCTGGCACTGGGGACATTGCGCGGTCTCTTATCCGCAGTATCCCAGAACCAATAGTCTTTATTTTTTGCATCCCATATTGACTTAACCATTGTTTCTGAGTATAAAAAACGAATCTGTGAGTAATCTGTGGTAAATCTGTGAGTTTAGATGGAAGATAGAAAAATATCCAAATATGATAAAAGCAGCCCCGCTTATGATGGGACTGCTTTTTCTTTGTTACGTTTTATAACAGCTATGTTTAATAGTTATAAACCTGATTAGTTCTTGCGGAAGGTGTCCATTGCCTCCATGATGTTCTGGGTTATGCTTTCATCCATTTCCTTTTCTTCAGGTGAAAGATCCAAAACTGAATCTGAAGACTGATCTTCCTTACCAGCAGAGATTGTCAGGCACCCGCCCATGGCTTTTTCCAGTTCCTTCTGTATCAGTTTTTCCAATAGAGGCTGAAATGATTCCACATGAAAATCAGGGATTCTTTCTGAATCAACACCATCTACATAGCTTAAAATAGCAGCAGCAATCAACTGGGCCTTCTTTTTCGTTCCATTCAGGATCTCTGCAGCCCGTACATGGACTGGATCTGTTTCATCAAATCCAATGGTAAATACATACGGATTTTTCTTTGCCATTCCTATCACTTCCCATTCTCATATGCACGGTATAACAGGTCATATCCCCTGGCATTCGCCTTCAGATCTTCAATAAACAGATATTTTCCCAGACGATCCGATCTTTCAAGGAATTGCTTCAGCAGGACAGCACCGCCGCCAATAAATGCTGTATAAGATGTCTTGGTATCAATTCCGCGCTCCCTGATACTGTTCAACAGATCTGTCACAAAATCCTGTACCATGCTCTCTGTCATACGTACCACGCTGTCATCATAATACTGTGTATTCCCGGCAAGGATACTGTCAATATCCGTATCCTCCAGCAGCATGTCATACTCGCTGTTGACACTGGAGATAATCTGGTTATACATGGTAATCACTCCCTTTTCCAGAGAATCGCAATATCCCATATCCGGTTTTCCTTTCCTCATCAGAAGATAGTCGGTTGTAAAGCCTCCGATATCAATACCGACTGCTTTCGGGACTTGCATAATATCCTGTCCTATGGTCATCATGGCCGCAAAGTCCTGTACAAAAGCCCGAACCTCCTGAATACAGATATGATAAATCTTTCCGTTAAAATTCAGATCCAATACTTTGCCTTCCGCCCGGAAAAAAGCCTCATACTTTTCATAAAGCTCTGCAAAATGCTTCGGCGGCAGTCCGATAGGAAGCTGGATCTGCACCACATCCTCTGGTTGAATCTGTTCCTTCCCTTCTAGCTCCATTGCAATCGCAAACAGTGTGAGAATAAAGAACCGGAAGTCTAAAGTCTTATCTCTCTGGTAGGGGATTCTCTGCTCACTCAGGGTATAATACTTTCCCTCATACTGAAGATACTGCTCGCCCCTGGCAGGCTTCTTATCCAGCACATTCAGACCGCTTGTGAAAATAAAATGGTAGGTTTTCATATTTCGGTTTCCATGATCCACCGCAACTCTTAGTTTCTTAATCATATATCATCCACTCCTTTGTCGTTGATACATACTCTATACGTGTGAGATATGTAAAATGCAACCTTTTTCATAAATTCGCTTTGTCAAGTTTTTATCCCCAGCCATGTCCTGTCACCATAACTTTTCTATCGCACGAAAAAAGCACCGGTCAAATACCGATGCTTTTATCCATTTAATATTTTTCACTGCTTCATTCATCCTGCTAATCTGCACATATTGTTATATTCCAAACATTTTTCTTGTGCTTTCTACCTCTTCTGGTTCGCAGCCGACTTCCGCCGCAATCTGCTCATTTGTAAGATCAGGATTGTTCTTCACTGTCTGAAATATTCTTCCCGACAGAATCAATCCCTCTTGCCTTCCTTTGGTTCTTCCCTGCTGTTCCGCCTCCTGCTGCTTCACCAGGATATCTTCTTCGTAACTGTACTCTGCAATCAACATGTTCTCAACCTCGCTTCCTTTCCGCTTCAGATATTCCGCCAGTATTCCACGGTCAATACATTCCCTGATTGCCTTCTTAATTGCGCTTTCTTCACCGGAATGCGCTCTCACCGTATCAATAAACTGGCTGTATTCCCTCAATATGTCACATTTCTTCAGGAGTTCATGTGCCTTATCAGAATTAATATTGATAACTTTCACCTTTAATTCTGCAGAATTGTTCCCTACTGGATTTATAAATGCGTCTGACAGTTTCAATTCCTGCTCTAATGGCTGATCCTTTTGTCCATTGTAAAAAGTATAAAATTCTGGCGTAGGTATTTTGACCAGTGTTGTCCTGTAACGGGCATTCTTATCGATCAGCTGTTCATACGCCCTTCTCACATATAACAGGCATCTAAGCGGAATGTTCGGGTTCACACTACTTTGATGATGTTCTCCCAGGACAATCACCTGCCCATTTATTTCAAAGGAAATATCACTTTTAAAATTCTTATATAGAACATCCTCAATCTTCACTTTCCGAATGACATTCTCATCCTGATACTCTGTATCGTGCAATGCATTATATAAACTCAGCAGATTCTTTTTTGCTGTCTCATCCTGATAGAATAGATCTATGAAGAGACTGTTCTTATGTCCACGGTTTTTTTCCATTATCATATACCGCCTTTCTCTTACACTACCACATTTCGATTTCTGTTTCAATTATGCTTTTTACGCTGCTTCATTCCTTGCATCATCCCTAACATATTTCTCAAATAATTCCTGATACCGCTTATATCCCTGCGGAATCAACGGCGCTTTAAGAGAAGTTTTTGACCATAAGATTAGTTCTTCCTCTTCCACATGATAGGAGTTGCCAGGATAAAAAGTCCCACCGGAATACCTCGGTATACTCGGTTTTACAATCTCTTCCAGTTCAGTCTTTGTCTTTGCCTTCATAATGAAATCAGCCTTTTTACAAAATATCGTCTCAACCAGTTCCGGCAGAAAGCCTTCTTCTTCATACTGTGCTGTAAGTCCTCTCATTTTTCTTAACGCATCAAATCTGCGGGAACGTAATTTTTCCGTCAGTCTATTATCCATTAATAATTTTGTCATATAACAGCTGTATTCTAAATCTATCATCTTCTGATTCTCCTTTTAATTCTGAATTTTCTGTACCAGCTTCCCATGTACCAGATAACGGTAGTTCCGGTCTGTATTCACACAGGTCGAAAGCGTCACGATATGGTCTGAATCCGTTACCGTTTCTCCCGTATCATACCCGGAGTAGGAGAGTAGCGTATCTACAAACTTCCGGAAATCCTCTGGTTCCGGAAAGGAGTAGGTATATCCAACGCTTCCGTTCCGACCAGCATAGCAGGATATAATCCGATATTCCAATACAGCTTCCGGAACATAGATATAAAAATACGGATGCTGCTGGTACAGGCTCTGGTTCTGGTAACGGTCAAGTGTACCGAACATACTGCCGTTTTTCATATTATGGCCATAGACAATGGTATTGCTGTCTGAAAAATCCGGCTGATTATGATAATCCACAAAGATACTCCCGTTTTTATTTTCCTGACCGTCAAACATATGGTGCAAGTAATAGTAATTATCCTTCCCTTGTACCACCGGATAACTGATATCCAAAGCCGGAATCTGAATCCATGCGATAACATCCGGGTTCACCTTCTTAAGCCCTGCAAAATCAACCTGCAGATAAATATTTTCGGTATCCTCCGGTGATTCCTTTGAAGTTCCATCCTCTGACGATGGCTCGTCCTTTTCTTTCGGCTCCTGCACATAATCCTGCAGTTCCTCATAGGTTTCCGTTCCCTTGTGATATTCTGAATAAATACCAAACAGCTTCCACGCTGCAAATGCAAAAACTGCAAGAGAAGCAAGCAGTAAAATCAAAGATGCATAATCTCTCTTTTTTCTCATGTATCGTTTCCTCCTGATAAATAAATGTATCTTCTGAAAGCGCGCTTTCATATGCCTTCTACAGAAAAGCCAGAGTGCTGTATCCTCTGGCTTATGTAATTTATGTTTCAAATACTCCCGTTTGATTGTTTCACTGTATCTCTTCTGGTGGCATAGTAAAAATCATCTATCCCTTTTATCCTGC
>OFHM01001063.1_pt1 | contig 19434 bp, 8 predicted proteins | sample 1521311 | NCBI WGS metagenome assembly OFHM01 (sample SAMEA3504083, study PRJEB24116) | mouse gut metagenome | biome: mouse gut; feature: mouse-associated habitat; material: faeces | place: Denmark | collected 2011 | reverse complement strand
ATCGGGTCCCCTCCCCCTTCCTTCATAACTAGTGTCGCAACAATAAAATTTGAGCTTTGATCAGAATGAATTTGTCTTAGCTCCGTTTCTTCTTTCGCCCCGTCTAGATTCCTCTCTTACAGCTCGAGTAGCCTTCTCAGTCGAACCGTTCATGTTGCGAGCTGCTGGCGGCCGCAACATTTTGGCGCCAGAACTGGGACCTGAAGAATGGCAGAGAGATGCTAAGAGGAACGCTGCATTGGAGCTCCACAGGAAAGGATCTTCGTATCGGACATCGGAGCAACGGACAGGTACACATGCTAGCGCTAGCTTAAAATTTCAGTTTTGTAAAGTGTTGCTGAGGATGCGGTAGGATACGAATTAAGCTTGAATCAGTGCTAACCCAACGCTGGTTCTGCTTGGGTCAGCAGCGTGTTAATCGGAACTAGAAACGGAAACAGGCAGGTTAGCCGCAGCTTTTTAGGAAGCTGCTTAGGTGGAAGAAGAAAGGGTTTAAAGTCATGGATCAGGCGGTTGCCCATAGTTTTCAGGAGTTGTTTCAGGCCAGAGGAGTAAGGCTTGAAGTACAATTAGTAAAAAATTTTTTAGGTAAGATAGATAGCTGTTGCCCATGGTTCAAGGAAGAAGAAACACTAGATTGTGGAACCTGGGAGAAAGTTGGTGAGGCCTTAAAAATCACTCAGGCAGATAATTTTACCCTAGGCCTCTGGGCGCTCGTAAATGATGCAATAAAAGATGCCACTTCCCCAGGGCTAAGTTGCCCCCAGGCGGAGCTTGTGGTATCTCAGGAGGAGTGCCTGTCAGAGAGGGCCTCCTCAGAAAAAGATCTTCTTAACTCAAAAATTGATAAATGTGGAAACTCGGATGAAAAACTGATTTTTAACAAAAATCACTCAGATAGAGGAGCTGCCCATTACCTTAATGAGAATTGGTCCTCTTGTGAATCTCCCGCTCCACCTGTAGTCCCCACTTCGGGAGGTGCCACTCATAGGGACACACGACTAAGCGAGTTAGAGTTTGAGATTAAGCTTCAGAGGCTGACTAATGAGCTTCGGGAACTAAAAAAGATGTCAGAAGCGGAGAAGAGTAACTCTTCTGTAGTTCACCAGGTGCCGCTAGAAAAGGTTGTGAGTCAGGCTCGTGGGAAAGGACAGAATATGTCTAATACGCTAGCCTTTCCTGTGGTCGAGGTAGTTGATCAGCAAGATACTAGGGGCAGACATTACCAGACCTTAGATTTCAAGTTGATAAAAGAGTTAAAGGCGGCTGTTGTGCAATATGGCCCTTCAGCCCCATTCACTCAAGCATTACTGGACACAGTTGTGGAGTCACACTTAACCCCTTTAGATTGGAAGACTCTTTCTAAGGCTACCCTGTCAGGAGGAGATTTTTTGCTTTGGGATTCTGAATGGCGAGACGCCAGTAAGAAAACTGCTGCTTCTAACGCTCAGGCTGGTAATTCAGACTGGGATAGCAACATGCTTTTAGGAGAGGGCCCTTATGAGGGACAGACAAATCAGATTGATTTTCCCGTTGCAGTGTACGCGCAAATTGCGACGGCCGCACGCCGTGCTTGGGGAAGGTTGCCAGTCAAAGGAGAGATTGGTGGAAGTTTAGCTAGCATTCGGCAGAGTTCTGATGAACCATATCAGGATTTTGTGGACAGGCTATTGATTTCAGCTAGTAGAATCCTTGGGAATCCGGACACGGGAAGTCCTTTCGTTATGCAATTGGCTTATGAGAATGCTAATGCAATTTGCCGAGCTGCGATTCAACCGCATAAGGGAACGACAGATTTGGCGGGATATGTCCGCCTTTGCGCAGACATCGGGCCTTCCTGCGAGATCTTGCAGGGAACCCACGCGCAAGCAATGTTCTCAAGGAAACGAGGGAAAAATGTATGCTTTAAGTGTGGAAGTTTAGATCATTTTAGAATTGATTGTCCTCAGAACAAGGGTGCCGAGGTTAGACAAACAGGCCGTGCCCCAGGAATATGTCCCCGGTGTGGGAAGGGCCGCCACTGGGCAAAAGATTGTAAGCATAAAACGAGGGTTTTGAGCCGCCCGGTGCCGGGAAACGAGGAAAGGGGTCAGCCCCAGGCCCCGAGTTACTCAAAGAAGACAGCTTATGGGGCTATAAATCTGCTGCCCAGCCAACAAGATCAGTTCTTGAGCTTGTCAGGTCAAACCCAGGAAATGCAAGACTGGACCTCTGTTCCACTGTCCATGCAGCATTAACCCCAGAAGTGGGAGTCCAAACTCTGCCTACCGGAGTCTTTGGACCACTACCTGTAGGAACCTGTGGTTTTCTCTTAGGACGAAGCAGTTCTATTGTAGAAGGCCTGCAGATTTATCCAGGTGTTATAAGTAATGATTATGAGGGAGAAATTAAAATCATAGCCGCTTGCCCTCGTGGTGCTATAACTATACCCGCTAATCAGAAAATTGCTCAACTTACTTTGATCCCTTTGCGCTGGTCACTATCTAAATTCTTTGAAAATGAAGAAGGACAGAATAACTTTGACTCCTCTGGCGTAAATTGGGTGAAATCTATCACCAATCAGAGACCTAACCTTAAATTGATTCTTGATGGAAAAAGCTTTGAAGGATTAATAGATACCGGGGCCGATGTAACGATTATTAGAGGGCAGGACTGGCCCTCAAACTGGCCCCTGTCTGTTTCCTTGACTCACCTTCAAGGAATTGGTTATGCCAGTAACCCAAAACGTAGTTCCAAATTGCTAACCTGGAGAGATGAGGATGGAAAATCAGGAAATATTCAGCCGTATGTTATGCCAAATTTGCCTGTAACCCTGTGGGGAAGAGATCTGTTGTCACAGATGGGCGTTATCCTGTGCAGTTCTAAGGAGATGGTGACTGAACAGACGTTCAGGCAGGGACCCCTGCCTGATCGTGGACTAATAAAGAAGGGACAGAAAATTAAGACTTTTGAGGATCTTAAACCCCACTCTAACGTGAGAGGTTTAAAGTATTTTCAGTAGCGGCCACTGTCTTGCCTGCATCCCACGCCGAAAAAATTCAATGGCGTAATGATATTCCGGTGTGGGTAGATCAGTGGTCTTTACCTAAAGAGAAAATAGAGGCCGCTTCTTTGCTAGTGCAGGAGCAGTTAGAAGCAGGACATTTGGTGGAGTCTCACTCTCCCTGGAATACACCCATTTTCATTATCAGGAAGAAATCGGGAAAATGGAGACTGTTGCAAGATTTAAGAAAGGTTAATGAAACCATGGTACTTATGGGAACTTTACAACCGGGGCTCCCCTCCCCAGTAGCCATTCCTAAGGGATATTATAAGATTGTTATAGATTTGAAAGATTGTTTCTTTACCATCCCTTTGCATCCAAAGGATTGTGAGAGATTTGCTTTTAGTGTTCCTTCTGTAAATTTCAAGGAACCCATGAAAAGATATCAATGGACAGTTCTCCCGCAGGGCATGGCTAATAGTCCCACCTTATGTCAAAGGTTTGTGGCAAAGGCAATTCAGCCTGTTAGACAACAATGGCCAAATATTTACATCATTCATTTCACAGATGATGTCTTGATGGCGGGAAAGGACCCCCAAGATTTGCTTTTGTGTTATGGAGACTTACGAAAGGCCCTGGCTGATAAGGGATTACAAATTGCTTCTGAAAAGATACAAACTCAGGATCCTTATAATTATTTGGGTTTTAGACTCACTGATCAAGCTGTTTTTCCCCAGAAAATTGTTATTCGTAGAGATAACTTAAGGACCTTAAATGATTTTCAAAAATTGTTAGGTGATATAAATTGGCTTCGCCCCTATCTAAAGCTTACTACAGGGGAGTTGAAACCTTTATTTGATATTCTTAAAGGGAGTTCTGATCCCACTTCCCCTAGATCCCTAACCTCAGAAGGATTACTGGCCTTACAGCTAGTGGAAAAGGCTATTGAAGAACAGTTTGTCACTTACATAGATTACTCCCTGCCGCTGCACCTGTTAATTTTTAATACGACTCATGTGCCTACGGGATTGCTATGGCAAAAATTTCCTATAATGTGGATACATTCGAGGATTTCTCCCAAACGTAATATCTTGCCATATCACGAAGCAGTGGCTCAGATGATTATCACTGGAAGAAGGCAGGCATTGACTTATTTTGGAAAGGAGCCAGATATCATTGTCCAGCCTTACAGCGTGAGTCAGGACACTTGGCTGAAACAGCATAGTACAGATTGGTTGCTTGCGCAATTAGGGTTTGAAGGAACTCTAGATAGCCACTACCCCCAAGATAGGTTGATAAAATTCTTAAATGTGCATGATATGATATTTCCTAAGATGACTTCCTTACAGCCTTTAAATAATGCTCTATTGATTTTTACTGATGGCTCCTCTAAAGGGCGAGCTGGATATCTTATTAGTAATCAACAGGTTATCGTAGAGACTCCTGGTCTCTCGGCTCAGCTCGCCGAATTAACAGCAGTACTGAAGGTTTTTCAGTCTGTACATGAGGCTTTTAATATTTTTACTGACAGTTTATATGTTGCTCAGTCAGTACCCTTATTGGAAACCTGTGGTACGTTTAACTTCAATACGCCGTCAGGATCTTTATTTTCAGAATTACAAAACATCATTCTCGCCCGGAAAAATCCGTTTTATATTGGCCACATACGGTCTCACTCTGGTCTTCCTGGACCTCTGGCAGAGGGTAATGATCGCATTGACAGAGCTCTAATAGGAGAAGCCTTAGTTTCAGATCGGGTTGCTTTGGCCCAACGTGATCATGAAAGGTTTCATCTCTCTAGCCATACCCTAAGGCTCCGACATAAGATCACAAAGGAGCAAGCGAGAATGATTGTAAAACAATGTCCTAAATGTATTACTTTATCTCCAGTGCCGCATCTAGGAGTTAATCCTAGAGGCCTTATGCCTAATCATATTTGGCAAATGGATATAACCCATTATGCAGAATTTGGAAAACTAAAATATGAACATGTTTGTATCGATACTTGTTCAGGATTTCTTTTTGCTTTTTTCTGCTTCTCTGCATAAAGGAAAGGTTTCTAAAAACGTAATTGATCATTGCCCACAAGCATTTAATGCAATAGGATTGCCTAAACATATCAAAACAGATAATGGGCCATCCTATTCTAGTAAAAATTTTATTTCATTCTGTAAGGAATTTGGAATCAAACATAAAACTTGAATTCCTTATAAGCCCATGGCAAACGGAATAGTTCAATGTGCTCATCAGACCTTAAAGAATTGGCCTTTTATGACAAAACAGTGGCAGTTATATCCCCCAAGGTCACCAAAGGCGCATCTTGCCTTTACTTTATTTGATCTAAATTTTTTGCAAACTGATATTAAAGGTCAGTCTGCAGCAGATCACCACTGGCATCCAGTTACTTCTAATTCTTATGCATTGATAAAATGAAAGGACACACTAACTAAGGAATGTAAGGGTCCAGATCCGATTCGAATCTGGGGAAGGAGCTCGGTTTGCGTTTTTTCATGTGAAGATGGAGCACAGAGGCTGCCCAAGAGATTAATTTGTTAGCTGAACACAGATCCTGAATCTTCTTATAAGTATCACTCTGAGAACTAAAATTCCTCTTTTGCATAGAATTTAGTTGGGGACTCAGCCTCCCAGAAAAGCTGTTTTCTTGCTACTCTCAGAGCTTTGCAATTTGCAACTGAATAAAGTATCTGGACTTCCCCAAAAGAAGCTTTGCATTGCTACTTTCTCATTGTCTGGGTCTCTTTTTCTTAAGCAGGTCAATCAACATCCTCCAATCAGACTGCAGGGGGAGTGCATCCCTGCAAACAAAGGCTTAAGGTGGCAACTGCTATTTTCATTCTAAAGACATTCTACCATGCATTTTGGCTTTAGGTCTGATTTGAAAAATAGGTTTATTAGAAGGGCTAGGAAGGCAGATATTTCAAATATTAGAAGAGATTGGTTTTTATTCTGATAGATGGTCTTAGTCCCTTTGCTGGTCTCTGGTTCTCCATCCTTGCTGTTATTGCAAGCTCCCCTAATTTCCTCAGGCTGTGGGAATAACAGAGATGAGGAGGATGACCTCCAGCTCCTAATATAGCCTAAAAGCCACAAATTGTGATGTTACCAGTGGTATAATTCTTGTTGAGGCCTTGCTAAATCTGCTGTTGGCAATACTCCTTTAGGAGATGCACAGTACTGAGAACTGTGCATACTGATTCGTGATGATATGAATACAGTATGGGTACAGCTTCGGTGCAGATATTTACTGTATAATATCATGGGTATTCAGTGTTCTTTGTCTAATATCCACGTAGCAGTGAGTGCATACCATGTGTGTTCTTGTCTTAGGGAGAGATGTTCCACATGTATCTGTTAAATCCATTTGGTCCATGACTTCTATAAGTTTCACAGTGTCTCTGAGTTGAATGGTAGGGATATAAAGTAGGGAAAGAATTTGTTCAACCCATATTACATGAAAAAAATTAAATTAATATATACTTTTTTTAATCCAAAAAGCATGCCTATAGACCCATCTAATGTAGGGAGATCCTATTTGATGTTTCCTCTTCGTAGGTGACTCTAGATTTTCACAAGTTGGCATAAGATTACTAGCACACTCAGATTAACATAAACGCATTTTCAGTCATGTCTAAAACCATCACACCAATCGACCGAGATATTCTCTGTACATTCCATGGGCTAAATGTCAGAAACATGTGTGTTTTACAGTGTGTCTCAGCTTTAAAGTGTAAATCCTGAAAGGAGGGCCATGGTCAACCTTCCTACTTCCTGCTTCTAGGCCACTATTTGCTGCTCTGTGGCACTACAAAGGCTTCTTTGTTAATCAGGTACCACTGTGCCATAGATATCTTGAAGTGACAGAGTGTACAAGCATCCATGGGACCTAGATGCTGATGAGAACACTCTTACACCATCTCCTGCCTTCACAACATACTTATTAAGATGGTGAAATATTGGGAAAGTCATGGTAGAACAAATTCTTTAAAGCCCAGTGCTGTTCTCAACAGTCATCTCCTGATTTTCTATATGGACCTCATATGTTACACTTTGAAGTCAACCCACAATCTCATGTTTCTTGTGCAAGTCATTAGAGTGTCAATTAAATCTAGACTTTGGGAATATATCAATAAGTCTGCATTATCTTCATATTCCCTGCCCTTAATTATGGTAACCTTGCCAAGAATAGATGTCTCACCATTCTCACTGACAGTTTACCTGGTAAATAGATAGTTGAGAAAAAGACATTCTTCTAAGGCCCAAATAGCCTAGTTAATCAGTATATGAGAAGCAGGGCTGACATCACTCAGCACAAAAGCTAAAGAGAGTCTCTTGTTTTGTGGAGAACTGAGAGAACAGCAGGGACAGGGGCCTTAATGATAGTCAGTCCAGACCTAGAGGCTGGGTCTAACAGCATCCAAAGGAATACAGGCCAATTTCCTCCAGCTTCCTGGAGGAGCACTGTTTCTCTTCAAAATGTGACAGGGATGGCACCCACAAGGGGGAAGAATGCAGTGTGTTCTAGACTTATTTTGAGCCATCAGGGTAATGATCCTCCCACATTTCCCTTGCTATTACAAATGATCAACCTCAATAGGGGTCATGTAAGCTCTGCTGACACCAGAATCTCTAATTGCAAAACCCTTACAGGAAAGACCAGTTTTCCTCCACTCTAAGGATAAAAAGCAAGGATTGGGCTCATATGGCTAAGCATTTTCTGACTAGCTTTGAGAGAACAGCGTGGTCCAAGGCCCAGATTTCAGATTTGGTGATTACTGACAGTTTAAAAAGTAAGTACCTGTAACGTTTGCTCTGTGGTACTGAAAAATATTGTCCCCAAATGTATGAACACAAAACGGTGAGCATGTAGCCTAAGGAGCAACATTTCCCTGATTTAACACCAGGCACTTGGCATTCATTCTATACACAGAAATACCCCCCGAGTCTCCAGACCACCCTCCTCAACTGTACATTACAAGCATTACAAGTTTTTGTTATAGCCCATAAGATACAAGTCTTCAAGAAAACACAATCAGACACAAGGCAGAAACAAGAACTCATGTATTGATCAAATTGCATTATCAATAAAAAAATGTCAGCAATGGGTTGACATTGCTTAGTGTCTGCATAAAATTGGTATAAATGGACCTAAAAGTTCTGTAACAGTTCATGAGTACAAGAAAAACAAGATTATAATTTCTTAGTAATAAAGAGAGAAACACTTTCTGTTAAAGTATTCAAAACCCTGTCTAAGGTAGATTTGTCACTCAATGGTAGTATTTGATTTGTAACTTCAAAAGCTGACCCGTCCAGCAGGTCCAGTTATTCGAGGGTCTCGAGAGGACTTTCTCCTAAGAAATAAATGGGGTGTAGAGAGAGATGAGGATATTGTGCGAACAAAGATATGGAAATGTTCTGAATTACATCAGGACCCCAATGTATTAGCCATGACCAAGGTTTAAATGCACAAGCAAAAGGGGAAGTGCCTTTCAGCAGGAGAAATGGGGCAGAAGCAATGCACCTCAGCAGGAGGGATGGGGCAGCAGGGTGGGGGGGGGAGAGGAAGTACTTCTCAGCAGGAAGGAAGGGGCAGCGGAAATTTTTCTTTTGGCGACTACTGGTGGAAGCAGGAACTTGGCGTTATCAGGGTACATCTTTAGGTCAGGACATCCAGCACTGACTTAGGGTTGGAACAATCTGTAGTTGTTCTCAGAGCAGTGAGTCTGTGGCCTGCTTTTGACCCTCTTTTCTTATGGGGGCGGGGGAGGTGGAGAGACCCAATTCAGAGATCAGGACAATAGCATTGCAGTAATAGCTCCCAACAAAAAGCATAGATGCACTCCCCACCACCAGAAAATTAAAAAAAAACAAAACAATACAAAACAAAACAAAAACAAACAAACAAACAAACAAGCAAAAAAAGCAAAAGATACTCCAATGCACTGTATCTGCTTTGTTGTGAGTAAATCCACAAACATGAATGGATAGCAACACAGGAAGGAATTATGCACAGCAAGGCACACACACACACACACACACACACACACACACACACACACACACACACACACACAAAAGTAAAAAGAAACAGTCCAGTCAAGAAGCTATTGAAGAGAGTCCTTTAAAATTTATGATAAAGAAGATGAAGTGTATTTCTTCACAGTTGATGATTTCTGGTGGAGGGCAAGGAAGATTCATTTTTAGAGCTTGTGTTTGATATTTTCTAGGTTCTTCTTTTTATACTCCAAAACACTAGATAGGACAGAAATAAAGGTAGAGAGAGGAATTAGAAAATCTCTGAATCTAATTTTTTTCCTAGTGCTTCTTCTTTAACTATGGATATGAAAAAACCACAACCAACTTGCGTAACCAACCACCAAACACCAGACAAAATGTACTAGCTTTGACACTCAATCTTGTGCAAAGTTAATGCAGCAGGAGTTTTTCACTAATGTATGTTGTATGTAAATATAGTATTCCACCAAACTTAGTAACTCTGTATTCCATACTTCCTGCATTCAGCTGTTCACTATTTTAATATTAGTCATACCTATTCCATGCTGTGCCATGTGTTTTGATGCAATTAAGTTTCATCTGGGGACCTCATATGAAATGCAAATATTGTGTGTAAATCTCCCTTAGTGTTACTTCATAAACATGTTTCATCTATGGAGTAACAGTATTAATGCTTTCTGTTTGAAGTACACTTTCAGTGTGCATAAGTAGATACTCCACTTTAGTATTTTATGATACACTAAATATAACATATAGTGTATACTTAGAAGATGAATCCAGTAAAGGATTTTTAAAATGTTGTGTGAGGGCTTTGTGATTTAAAAAAAAAAAGTGTTCTCAATAGTATTGGCTGAGATTCTGCAGTCTTGTGTGTGCTCTTTTCTAATGAATCATAATTAACGTTTATGCTGAGACTCGGGGAGGCAGGCTTATCAGTAGAAAGAAAGCCATTATCTTGGAATCTCTCCTTTTATAAGTACTCCTATAAGTATATAAATGTCTGGGTGGCCAATTAGACAGAAACCATGTCTTGGTATACTTGTTGCAATCTGATAGCTTTGTCGTAACCAATCACCCCACCTCTCAGGACTTGAATTAATGTAACTTCCTAAAATGTCCAAGAATTACAAAGACACACACCAGGTACATGCACACCACAAATTCTGACTCATTCTCTGATTCTGAATCTTCCTATGACTGTCCTTGTGACTCTGCCTATCCTTCTTTTTCTGCCTCTACATTCTCTACCTCAGCCTGTATCTGAACCTCTGCCTCTGCACCTTCCTATGCCTTTGATTGTCCCACTGCTACTTATTAGTGCTGAGATAACATACAGGTTAGTTTAGTTTTAGAATTGATCTACTGTGGAATTGGTTTTCTATGAACATTAAGTTGCCTCTCTACCTTGTACTAAAACCATTTGATTGAATTTGAATCTTCAGTATAATGAGAGATGTAACCCAAATTCATAGGGCAACAATGTCTAGGTAACTGTCTGGCATTGAACAGTCACTCCACTGTTCTGAACAAACTGTTTGTAACCAGTAGTTTAAGCACAGGCAGATAGCATAAGTGTAAGTATGCAAGCCTGTCTTGATTTCAATGTGATAAAGATCGGGGCCCAAAACTACAAAAGGAGGTAATGGTTTCTTTCTGTTTACAAGTCTCAGCTTGTAAATTGCATGACCTAGGAAAGTCAGGACAGAACTTGATTCAGAGCTGGTAAGTAGAGGCAGAAACTGAAGCAGAGACTATGGAAGAACTCTGGATTACTTTCCTCCAAGTCATAGGTATGCGAGGTCCTAGGGGATGCAAAACAGAAAAGAAAGAAAAAATAAGTACCAAACATATCACAATGGTTGACCTACATGCATACTTTAAAGTCTGCTCTTGATAATATTTGTGTTCATTTGGAAATCAAGTTCTACATGACAATTGGTAAACAGCATACTTTTCATTATTTCTATTGGATGGACATTTTTACCTGAAGGAGTGTATTTGTTGGATGTGAACATTCCTGGACTACATGGAGGTCCTAAGTTAGCTTGTATCAGATCCCCTGGAACAGGACTTACATGTGGCTGTGACACACAGGATGATCACTGGGAATTGAATCCCAGACCCTCTGCAAGAGCAGCCAATGATCTTATACTCTGAGTCATGTAAAGTTCTCCACATTTCTGGAGAGAGAAGGAAGGTGTAGGAAGAGAACATTACTCAAAATGTCCAAATTCATCTAAGAATAAATTAATGCTTGCAAGGGTCTGTCAAGATACACAACAAAAACAAGAAAAAATTAGAAGGTGTGTAAAAATTGAAAAGAATGTTTGTTTCTGCTCTGTTGTGTGTTCTGACCAGGACTAAATGAACACACTAAATGAAGCTGCACTGAGAAGCATAAAGAAGGGAGGTACCACACTCTGACATGTACTAAGGTTGTTTCAACTGTATTTGTGTAATCCTTCAGGGGCTTCTTGTCAAAAATAAACCCCCTTTATCAAATCCCCAACAGTAAATTCTGTGTGTCTCAATTGGAGACTGGGCAGAAGATATGTGAGATGCACCAGGAATGATTAAACTTTATGTTCTCTTGCTCAGAAACCATTTTCAGGGATCCTATGAAATCCAAATGTCAGCTCCAGACTGCATAGTATCAGGTTTTTCTTGGCCAATTCAAAATTAGAGCCAATATCTAAAAAGATGACTTATCTGTTACACAAAGTTGCTGCTACCAAATAGGAGGTGGCTATGATTCCCAACACCAACACTGTGGATCTCTCTCTCTCTCTCTCTCTCTCTCTCTCTGTCTCACTCTGTTTCTGTCTGATTGTGTCTGTGTGTGTTTCTGTGTGTGTCTGTCTGTTTCTGTGAGTCTGAATGTGATTGAGTGTGTGTGTTATTATAATGTAGCCCATTCTTAAAATAAGAAAGGCACTTTCACTTTGTGTTTTTTTTTCTTTCCATTTTGGCCAAATTGTATTGATTAGCACTGGCTGGCCTCAAATTGGCTATGTATGTATGGCTTTCTTAGAAGTCAAAAGAGATATGATTTCATAAGACCCATAGTCCTCTGGTTAAAAGCAGGAATCACTGTGATAGGCTTCCATTTTGTAATATTATAAGGTTTGAACTATATGAAGGTATGTAAGTAGTCTTCAAAATTAATTCCTAGGTGCCAGGGAATGGGGGCAAACACACATTTAATCCCAGGACTTATTATGCTGAGGCAGGAAAATCTCTAAATTCCTTGTCAGTCTCGTCTATAGAGCAAATTCCAGTTCAGCCAAAGATATTCCATGGAATGCAGCCTGGAAAAAAAAAACTTGAAATGAATAAACTTCATAGTTAAGTAATGAATAATTAAAAAAAAAACGCTGCGAAAGATGAGTGAAATATGCAATTATCTAGACATATACCAAATCCATAAGATAAACCATCTAAACAGCACCTTAACACCTTAAGAAATAGAACCAATCATGATAATCTCCCACCAAAACAACCCTGGGACTAGATGGCTGTAGTGCAGAATTCTATCAGACCATCAAAGAAGAACTAATACCAATTCTCATGAAAGTGTTCCACAAATTAGAAACAGAAGGAACAATACCGAATTCATTCTATGAAGCCACAGTTACACTGCATATTCTCCTGTGGAGATGGAATGGTCACTGCCTAATGAGGAACTGGTCACTTCTTCCTTTCATACAGGACTTTGTTTGAGATTATTTTTTGCTTCTACCATGGTTAATATTACAAATAGATTTTAAATACAGTTTTAACATATATGAATTTTAGCTTTAGAAAATATCATGTATATTTAACAGGCTTTTAACAATCATAACTTATATTCACAACATAAAAGCAAAAGAAGTTACAACCTATTTAATCAATGAGAGAAAATTAGAGACTATTCTAACCAAATTGAACCAGGAGGAAAATAAGAACTGTACTGAAAAACTGATTTTTAGTAATAAAAATAACAAAAATAATGATAATAATAATAATAATAATAATAATAATAATAATGAAATACATTAGAAATTAAAAAAATGAATACATATATTTTGCTAGTTTAAGTAAAAAATACTAATGAATAATAAGAAATATGTTCACCTGATTTCGAAATCCCAATCTTCTCATTCTATGAAAATTTTGGTTAGAATTTGAAAGATTAGCTTTGTGAATAGTTGTCCAGGAAATTGACAGATGCCCTTAGGTTATGTTGCTTTCAGTTGTTATGGAGACAATGCCTCAATTACACTCCTTTCTGTGGCTTGCAATTCTAGGTCCTCAGTCTGCCACTGCCTCCACCTCCACCTCCATTTCCGCCTCTGCTCTACCTCTGCCTCCTCCTTCTTCCCCCTTTCCTTGTCCATGTCCCTGTCCCTGTCCCAGTCCCTCTCCATGTCCCTGTCTCTCTCCCTGTCCCTGTCCCTGTCCCTGTCCCTGTCCCTCTCCCTCTCCATCTCCCTCTCCCTCTAGCCTCCCCACTAGCACACAGATAACCCTCAGATTATTTCAGTTTTAGTACTGATCTACTCTAGAATTTTTTTCCTTCATGTCTACTTCCTTCCTAGCTTGTTTAAAACTATTTAATTCAATTTGAATCTTCCACATAATAAGAAATTTATTCAAAATTCATAGGCCAACTATTGCTAAGTAAGTGTCTGGTGTTCATCAACCACTCCACTCTTCTAAAGGAAGTGTTTTGTAATCAGAATTTTAAGCACAGGCAGATATCTTTAGTGTTAGTGTAAAATTCTGTCTTGTGTTCAATGTGATAAAGATCAGGACCAAAACTGTTGGAAACCAGGCCTTACCTAACTTGAACTGTGTTTCACCTGGGAGGCAAACAGAGGCTGAAAAGAGAGGGGAACTATATAGGTGAGAGAAAAATGGAGCCAAGACAATTTTCTGATCTAGGCTCAAATATTTAATAAAAGTTTTCACTTATAAAGGGGGAAACCCATTCTCTGCCATGCCAAGTTTCTTGCTTTCCTGATACCAAGTTGTCAGCACAGCCTTTTAGCACTAAGTCACCAAATTCACAGATTGCAGTTAACTACAGAAAATCTTGGAGAACCAATTTGGCCTCATGGCAGATGGCAGGTAGTTTCACATCAAAGGAAACTAGCTGAGGAGCTGCACTGCAGGTGGCCCTGCCTCAATGGCATAAGGTCTGAACCTGCATAGGTTGGAGGAGGTTATACTCCCCCCCGTTAATAATATTTTAAAAAGTGCTAAACTGAGGCATAAAATGTATTTATGCTCTATAGTCTTGCCTGGGAGTTATGGTGACTGGAGGCCACACCTCCCTTAGGAAATCTTAGATCTTCCTGAAGCATCAAATTCCATTATGGATGCTACGTGCAACTAGTTTGTGTTATATATCACACAAAACATGGCTCTGTGTTGTGTTATCAACAGTCATGGATTTTGGCATGTACCTCTGTCTTAGATTGGTATGGTTCTGAGATCTGGATGTCTGTCATTGAATGTCCAGCCCTCATTATCACACCTTATTCCCAATTCAGACCAAAGTCATAATATGTACTAGAATGAAGATCAATAACTGCCACCTTCACTGTTGGAGGCAAGGCTGTACATCTGCTACAGTAAGGCAGAAGGACTTGGATGACCTGCTTGAGAAACAAAGGTGGGACAGTGATAAGCAACAGTATGAAAGTTTCTTTGGAGAAGTCCAGGTACCCCATTCAGTTACAAATTAGCAATGATCAAGCTTAGTCTTAGAGATTCTGGTGTGGGGAGGTGGCTTTGAGAATTGCAGAAAGGCTGCAGCCTCTCTGGGAGTGGAGGCTGTGCTCCAAATTAAATTTGCTAGCTAATTAAGATTTTAGCTATCTTCCCTAATTCTTCTAATACTGGAATTATTAATAGACCAGTCCAATATTGAATTAGGATACCTGGTCACAGTGAAGTTAGAAGATGAATCACTATAACTCTATCTTGAGACTAATCTTTCTAAATCAGATTACACAGTCTCTACTGTTCTATATCCCATAATTCTTAAAAACCTTGAAGTAAAGCATCTTAGCTTGTCCAAACTGGGAAAATGATAAACAAAGGTAGGTCAAAAACATATACCCAATTCAGCTTTCTTGTCACTACAGTCAGGGCACTAAGCAAACACACCTGTTAGTGTGTCACAAAAATTAGCCTTCATATATCTGCAGCATTCTGTGAAGAGAACCTATTCTTGTCCCTTTCCCTATAAAGTAGCTACTTAGGATCAAGCCATATACCAATAAGTAGATTTTTTTCATTTGACCTAGACATGATTATGTCTCCTATTTAAGATACTATCAGGCATTTTTAAGTTCTTTGACATCCAAATTTCAAAGTTCTTAAAGTGTGATTTAAATAATGTGCATGGGGATATAATTTATCTTGTCCTTTGTTTTTTTAAAAAGAAGAGTTTTTTAAAGTTCCACATTACCCTGTATTAGATAAATTAATAAATTGTTTACAAAACATTTCAAATGCTTTACTGTTATAGTCAGTATTAATATAACAAGGCCAGCGACTAATTACACTTTCAATTGTTTATCTTGAAGAGCGGATTTAACTAGAAAGCTTTAAAATGTATTAATAGTCCCCCTCTTCCTTTCTCTTTCTCACTTCCTCCATTTCCAGCAGCAGTCTTCTTGCCTCTGCAGGTATTTTACACATGAAGTATCCAAGCAAAATGACATGTACACAAACAACCATACCCACCATCAAAGTTTATAAAATAAAAGAAATGATGTGTAGACTATGATAATAATTTTTCTGGGAAAGGTAGTATAGGAGAGAGGAATCACTGTGTGTGGACTCACAAAGACACAAAGAACCCCCCAAATAGATCCAATTTACCACTCCTTAGAAACACAAACACCACAGGCAGGAGGAGGGATTTTGAATGAGGAACTCTTTCCTTGTCTTTCCAAGTGCTTTGGTGGATGAGCACAACTACAGGAAAAGGGTCTCACAGCAGGTAAACTCCCACCACCACCCCACACAAAGGCAAAGTCACCTTGGTCGAACCAGGAGCAGATCACCTGCCTCTGCAGGTTGTTTCTGTTTAGCTGCATTTGGAGAAAGCAGTTGGAGCAGTTGCTGCCTGCTCTTGAGAAGGGCTCTAAGGGTACAATGTATAGGTCTGTAGAATTGCAACAAGTTTGGACCCTAGAAAAGTAATGGGTTGCTGAAATGGTCCTGGACTGTGAATCTTAGGGTCTTGCTAGGGAATTTCTTAATCTACAGTGACATTTAGACATTGGAGCAAGCAGAGGTGCTTTGATCCTTATCTTAGGCACTCAAAGTTGTCCTGGAAGACAATCGTTGTGACTGTTTGTGAGGCTTTGCTGGAGGAGAGGGGATATTGACAGCCCTCTACACGATCTGCATGGCACACAACTAGAGCTTTCTTTCTTATGAAGCATAGAAGTGACTGAGGGCAAAACACCACAGGAGACAACTATATCAGCGTCCCTTAAGTAAAATCTTGCTGGTGTATGAAATAGTGTGCCTTGCAAATACTGAAGTGGGTGCTCACAGTCATCTATAGGATGGAATACAGGGCCCCCAATATAGGAGCTAAAGAAAGTACCCAAAAACTGAAGGGGTCTGCAACCCTATAGGCTGAACAACAATATGAACTAACCAGTACCCACAGAACTTGTTCCTCTAGCTGCATATGTAGCAGAAGATTGCCTAGTCGGCTATCATTGGGAAGAGAGGCCCTTGGTCTAGCAAAATTTATATTCCACAGTTCAGGGGAATGCCAAGGCCAAGAAGTGGGAGTGAGTGGGTAGGTGAGCAGGGGGCAGGAGATATAGGGGACTTTTGGGATAGAATTTGAAAGGTAAAAGAAGAACATATGTAATAAAAAATGTGGGGGAAAATAAAGAGACTAGGTCGTTTCTACAATTAGGAAAAGTCTCATTACTTTATCCCATTAAATGTGCACATTAAAAAAAAAGTGGCTAATGGCTTTGAACAGGATCCTTGCTGAGGACAGGATCTTATAAAGGGTTCCAGATAGACAACTCATTTACAGTTTTACAAGCTAGTACTTATAAACAATTGATCATTGGGAGCCTCAAGCTGAGACACCCGATCACTGGGCATAAGTGTTGAGATAATTTGAAGATATTTCCATTGTTTTGAATAATCTGTATGATATTGGATACATTTACTCTATGGAAGGAGTATGTGTGTGGAGTCCCTTGTGTCACTGAAGTAGGAGTTGTAAAACACCTGTGGCGATGATGCAAGTTCATATCTATGATGTGTTTGTGATGTCAGTATTTATAAAGGAGGAGGCATCTCTGAGATGCAATAACACATTTAAAAAAGAAAACCACAAGACAAAACGGAAAGGGAATATTGCCTTATGTTGTTGTATTTCTGTTTTGTGTGTGTTGTGTGTGTGTTTTGTTTTTTGTTTTTGTTTGTTTGTTTGTTTGTTTTCTTATTTGTGTGTATGGTCTGATTTTTGGATTTTTTCGAGACAGGAATTCTCTATATGCCCCTGGCTGTCCTGGAACTCACTCTGTAGACCATGCTGGCCTTGTACTCAGAAATCTGCCTACGTCTGCCTCCCAAGTGCTGGGATTAAAGCTGTGCACCACCAACACCCTGCAAATATTGCCATTTTTAGTGAGATATTTTTAATGTTTTTTTTTACTGATTTATGTAAGATATTTCAAATGGTGTGTCCATTTTTTTTCACGTTGTTGCATTATTCCTTTCAAAGTTTGTTGATTATTGCTCACAAATACAGGATTTAACATCAGGACACTGACATTCTTCTTTTTCATTTCATTCCTCTCCTTTTTTTCTGTTTAACTTATCTGGAAATGGATTTTTCTGTATAGTCCTAGCAATTCTGGGCCTTCTTGTGCAGTTCAGTCCTGAATTCAAATCTACTGGATTTTATCACCAAATCCTGAGATTAAACCCCTTTCTAAGCAGACATCAACATTTTTTTTTAATTTTCTGTCTCACAATACTTCTTTAGAAGATGTCCTCATCACAGTTCCCAAGTAATGCCTTCAGACACTTCTAACTTTCTGTAGCAACCTTACCATATAGAGCCTATGTAAGGCATCCTGTTGGGTAGCATTCTGTCTTAAGCTGTCCACATCCAAAGTGTTTGTATTCTTCACAGTGGCCTGTGAGGTTAGTGTGATAAATCTGGGATGAGCTGTCAGGTGAAGAATTATTCACCACTGCAGCCACAAAGCTTGCAGTTTCCACTGCTCCTGATCATGATGCTGCAGAAGGTTTCTTTGATTTTCATAGACACTGGCTTCTTATTCCCAAATCTTGGTAGTGGTACTGTATTCTGCCTGTCTGTGTAAACAATTAGACATGAACCATGTCTTAGTATACTGGTTGAATCTTGAGAAGTTTGTTGTTCTTTTCTGCTGGATAGCCTGTTACTGGGGAAATCAGGCCATCAAGATTATTCTTAGCCTGGAAGGTACAGAGTCAGGGTCAGAGGAAGTGTGAAGTCTGGGTAAGGACTAGTTCTTAATCCAGATATTCCCTATGTATAAGAACCATAATTGTCAACATTTCTCATTTAAAAAAAAAACACTTGAGGTTTATATGTGTTATTCTCAAATGACAGCTGTAAGTTTTTTCCACTTAAACACACCCCTCAATATACAAGAACAGATATCTACAGGGTCCTTTATAAACTATTCAGAGTTGTGCATCCCCATGGTCTCTGGTCTGTTTCCATTGTGAAAGGACATATGTTGAGAGAGATTTGTTTACCTTTGCTCTAATGATGTCCCTGGTCGTAATGTCTCAGTATTCATCCTGGTGTGAATACTGTGGAAATCGAAAATGTTAAAGGAACCGTGAAGCAAAAATGTTAATTGGTGTGAAAGAGTTAATGGGAACAGCCGTTAGTTTCCACTGACTGAAACTAAAATATTCATTACCTGTTATATTTCACAAAAACAGAATTATTGCTCATTTGTTCAAAGTGGACAGCCAGGTACAAATGAAATGACTTTTATCCACTGGGCTGTTTTTTTTTCAAAGCCTTGGCATGGCTCAACAAAGGAGTGCCTGAGAGCACCTGAATGTTCAGATAAAGTTTACTGAGGTCTCCTTGGCCTGAGAGTGCCTGTCCAGCCGCACTTTTGAACAAGAGGAATGGGTGGGACATTCTTTGATAGAAACAGCAGGAGCTTGGTTGCCAGTCAGAAAATTGTTGAAGAACAGCAGCAGGCTGTAGTGTTTGAGATTGTCAGACACCCTGTGAAAATTGCAAAACCCAAAGTAACTTGGAGCTAAAAAGTTAGAGATCTGATTAAGAGGTAAAATCTTGGATGTTGTAGTGAAGAGCAAAAACTTATAATTTTGGGTCTTATAGCATTGTGGTATGTAAGTTCAAGAAA
>OFHM01001062.1_pt1 | contig 19496 bp, 21 predicted proteins | sample 1521311 | NCBI WGS metagenome assembly OFHM01 (sample SAMEA3504083, study PRJEB24116) | mouse gut metagenome | biome: mouse gut; feature: mouse-associated habitat; material: faeces | place: Denmark | collected 2011 | reverse complement strand
AGTCTTGCTCTGCGGCGGTTCTTCGTCTTGCCCGCAATATCCAGCCCGCAGATATAGTTAAATATGACAGAACATATAAGTACAAGTACCCCCACCGGTTCTCCCCAAGCGTAGAATACCAGACTTGCCAGAAGAAGCACCGCCTCCTTAAGCCTTCCCGGCACCAGGTAATACAGGATCAGAACCACCGGTAAAAATGAAAACAAAAAAACAACACTGTCAAATAACATGAATATAAGCTTCCTTTACTATCTACTACAATTCCGCAATCTCAGCCATATGATCCGCCCATTCCGTGTAGTATTCCGCCGTCAGATGAATCCCATCCTCATAATAGTACTCATCCTTGACCAGACTGCTGTTATCAATAAAAGTCACGCCCACTTCAGCGCATAATTCCTTAAGCTTCTCATTATATTCGGGAATACAGCCGTACAGCTCGTTTTCGTCGGTCACAGCCTGCGTAACCGGCAGAACACTGTTGACATAGATCCTTGTCTCTGGCAGCTTCTCCTTAAGCGTGTCCAATACGCTCTTATATGCCATTGCAAATATATCCGCATTCCCCGACGCCGCTTCTACATCCTTAAGGCCGTAGCATAAAAACAACACCTGCGGACCTACCTCCACCGCTCTTGAAACATGATTCTCGATCATGCTGACTTCCGATCTGCATACGCCTGTATCCTGCTCTGCCGTAACATATGCACCGTCCAAAACCGCCTGCTCGTACAAGCCCTGGGCAATTGAATCGCCTATCACATATGAATTGGCGAACTTCTCGTTCAGCGGCCTGTTGGCCCACGCCTCATCCGCCGCCCGCTCTGCCTCCTCTAACGCCTGGATCTGACCGTCGATCTCTTCCGTATCTTCCGCCTCCATCTGTTCAAGCCTTGCAAGACCCGCCCTTGGATCTTCCCTGGGGTTCATCACGCCTATGGCAAAAACGATCCCTCCGAAGATCATCCAGACGATCATGGCAGTAACCGCCATGCGCAGGACGATATCCCTGTCTTCACTTTTCTTCGTCTTCTTCTCTTGTTTCTTCACGATAGCCGCGTACTCCCTCTGTCAGGCAACAGTTCAGACTCGTGTACTGTTACATTCATACAGCTTATAATCTGTACACATTGTACTGTTTTTCCCCTTAAAAGTCAAATATATGCTATACTAAAATTATACCCATCAGAACACACCCCCAGCGGAAAGGAGATCAATATATGAATCTGTTTACATTATCAGCCAAATCCTGTATGTCTCATCTGCTCCTTCGTGATACCTTCGATCAGTTTGCATTGATCGAGGGAGAGATCACCACATTCTGCAGATATACCATAGACGGCTACCTTCACAAGGATTTCTTCGATGAGAAGCCGGAGCAGGATTACGCCTGCTGGAAGGATCTGCGCGAATATTGCCTGAGCATCATCCGCGGGAAACGCACCCCGCTGAACTTCAAGATCATACTGTCGCTTGCCCCCGGAGACTTCAAAGCATTCCTCCTGGAACATCAGATAACCTCTTTCAGCCCAAAAGACATTACCGGGTTGTATCTGAACTTTCATTATGACGGATCGATCCTACAATGTGTCACAGGCATTTCCATGAACACCTTCTCCATGGACAAAACACTGGAAAAGGAATGGGACGCCTATGTCGAAAAATTCCTCTCGTCAAAGGGAATCGAGCGGGAAGCATAGCAATGCATATCGCTATCGGGGCTTATTTCTGATTGGCCGGCTCGACTGCCACTGATTTCCCTTTGATCTTCGTATGATTCACAGAGGTAATGATCTCCCTTGCATACTCTGTAGGGACCTCTACAAACGTGTATTTATCGTACATATCGATCGTGCCTACGACTCTGCCCGGAATTCCGCTCTCGCCTGCCAATGCCCCAAGGATATCTCCCGGCCTTGCCTTATCCTTCTTACCGACATTAATAAACAGACGGACCATCCCTGGTTCTTCCGCCCCCGTATCGGCAAATGTCTCCTGGGGCTCTTCTTTGCCCCCTGCGCACAGCTTCAAAAGCGCCGCCGCAATATCCATACTGGTATAATCGGAATCGTTGACCTCCGACTGGACCAACTGCAGGTATGCGGTCAGATCTTCTTCTTCGATCATCCGGTTCACCGTATCCATCAGCTTCTCTATCTTGGTATTCGCCACGTCATTCAGCGACGGAACCTTCTGCGCATAGATCTTCGTCTTGCAGTACCTCTGTATCTCCTTAAGCTTGTATGCCTCCCTGCCGGAAACAAAGGAAAAGGACCGTCCCACGCGTCCCGCTCTTCCGGTCCGGCCGATACGGTGTACATAATATTCATCATCCTGCGGAAGATCATAGTTGAAGACAGCCTCCACTTCATCCACGTCGATCCCCCTCGCCGCAACGTCCGTCGCCACCAGGATATCCGTCTTCCCCTTGCGGAAGCCCTCCATGACCCGGTCTCTCTGCGCCTGCTTCATATCTCCGTGCAGCCCCGCGGCAAAATATCCCCTGCCTAAGAGCCCGTTTACCAGAAGATCCACCTGCTTCTTCGTATTGCAGAATACAACGGAAAGCTTCGGATTATAGATGTCCAGGATCCTTGACAGCACCTCTTCTTTATTCTTCGGCTTGACCTCATAATAATACTGCTCGATCCCGGGAACCGTTAATTCCTTTTTCGTCACCTTGATCAGTTCCGCATGCTTCTGATACTTCTTTGTGATGTCCAGGATCGGCTTTGGCATAGTCGCTGAAAACAGCACCGTCTGGCGTTCCTCGGGTACTTCCTCCAATATCGTCTCAATATCCTCCCGGAATCCCATGTTCAGCATCTCATCCGCTTCATCCAACACTACTGTGTGAAGATGCTCCATCCGGATCGTCTTACGCCGCATATGATCCATCACCCGTCCCGGTGTCCCGATGATCAGCTGAATCCCTCCTTTTAAGGAACGTATCTGCTTCACGATCTCCTGGCCGCCGTAGATCGGGAGTACCTTGATCCCATGCATATACCAGGCAAGATGGCGGATCTCCTCTGCCACCTGGATCGCAAGCTCTCTGGTCGGACACAGTACGATCGCCTGCAGCTTCTTATTCTTAGGATTGATCTTCGTAAGAAGCGGTATCCCAAATGCGGCCGTCTTGCCGGTCCCGGTCTGTGCCTGTCCGATCAGATCCTTCCCCGACATCATAACCGGGATCGCTTTTGCCTGGATCGGCGACGCTTCCTCAAAACCCATCTTCTTCACTGCTCTCATGATCTCCGGACACAGTCCCAGATCTTCAAATCTTACTTCTTCCATATAAAAACATTCCTTCCTGATTTATCATAGGAAAGTCATAGACTTTAACACTTTATAACAGCACGGTCTTTGGTAAGTAGGTAAGTCCCTTACGGGGCTTACCCCTCTCAGAACCGGACGTGCAGCTTTCCCGCATCCGGCTCCCTGCAAAGCTAATACATCTACAACTATCCGTATATACTTACATAGATACGTGGTCGGACGAGTGGGAATTGTCTCATCAATTCCTTATATCCTTCCTTTGTATAGCTTCTTCTCTGGCTTCTTCTATTCAGCCAGTAGAATAACCTGAACCATACTACATTATAGAATGAGTTCAGGCTTCTTGAATTGTCAGTAATTCCGTAGTAATGATAGTAACCAGTTAAGATTTCATTCAGCTTCTTTACTATCTGGTTTATGCGTAGAAATCTCATATCTCTTATCGTAGCATTTATTTCCTTGCTTTTCTTTGCTAGCTTTTTCTTACTGGTCTTCCTCTTCACTCTGAACTTTCCCGTTCTTCCATGCGAACAGTAATGCGTGAATCCGAGGAATGTAAAGGTCTCCGGTTTCCCGTCTCCACGTTCTTTCCGGTTCCTTTCTGCAAATCGGCCGAATTCTATCAGCCTCGTCTTTTTCTCCTCCATTTCCAGTCCAAAGTGCATCATTCTGCGCTTTAAATATTCATAGAACATCTCTGCGTCTGTTTTGTATTGAAAGCAGACTACAAAATCATCCGCATATACCACCAGCCCTGCGTACCCTTTCATGATCGGCTGCATTTTCTCCTTGAACCACCACACCAGTACATAGTGCATATATATGTTTGCGATTACTGGTGAGCAGACCGAACCCTGTCCGGCTCCTTCCTCTGTCTCTTCATATCTGTAATCTTCCATGATTCCGGCTTTTAACATCCGGCGTACCAGCCTGATGATATTTGGGTCTTTTATTCTTGATTCTATGAACTTTATTATCCATTCATGGTCCAAGTGGTCGAAAAATCCTTTTACATCCGCATCCAATACCCAGTTTGTCTTTTCTTTTTCCAGCATTCCGTTCAGCTTTCTTAATGCCTTATGACAGCTTCTCCCTGGTCGGAATCCCATCATTTCATCATAGAAATGCGGTTCGAACACTGCTTCCAGTACTCGTCTCAATGCTTCCTGCACCAGTTTGTCTTCATAGCAATAGATACTGAGCGGCCGTGTCTTTCCGTTTTCTTTCGGTATCTCCACTCTTTTTGCTGGCTTGGGCTTGTACGCTTTCTTCTTAAGCTTTTCCTCTAATTCTTCCAGATTTTCCTCCAGCCTTGCCCCGTATTCCTCTTTGGTTATCCCATCGGTTCCTACTGCTTTCTTTCCGTCCATTTCCTTGTGGCACTCTTTTAATAATTCCTTATTTATCAAATGCCCTATGGACGTAAATACCATGTCTGGATGTTCGCCTGATAGTTGTGATATTCTCGCCAATTTCGTTTCCATAGCTCCTCCTGTCTCTGCGTACAGTCTATGTTTCCTCTTTGATATGACTTTGCATGGCTAGCCTGCGAGGACAGGCATTTCTCGACTTCCACTGTATGTTTTACCGTGTACTATTCGGCCATCCGACTTCTGCTGGCCATTTGCGGTTCTCCCTTCGACAGTTGTTCCGCATACCAGATGTACGCAACTCATCTGGAACCAGACAGACCTCCTCCAGTTGACTTGAAATCCTTGATTGCATGACCAACCTCAAAACTCCGGGGAAGCAACTGTATTCTCGCTCTTAGTGACTACAGTTATGTTGCTTTCAGTGTATAGGAGCACCTCTGCCTTCCCACTTTCATTTTCATATCGAAGCTATGTGCAGTTATGCCCTGCAATCTCGCTGTCTACGCTTAGCAGACAGCATCTCTGCTGTCCACCCAAGACTCGCTTGGTGCGGTATAGCTTGTACCTTACACCGTAGGACTTTCACCCACCGAATTCCAAGCCCTTAGCTGGGCGCACCCTATAATCAGAAAAAGAAGAAAACGGATGCATTTCGTTTCTGCCCTCTAGTTATAGAAGGAGGGTGATGCCCATGAACACAATGGAAATTTTGACATTACTATTGGTGATTTTTGCGGCTTTGAACTACATAGACCGACATAATAAGAAATAGCATCCTACACCGTTCAAAGTCAGGGATGCTATTTCTATTTTACTTATAATTTTGACTGAGGGCATCAGATCTTGCATCTGAATGCCTTCCTTGATTCGATTATACACTGGGGGCCTGGAATTTTCAAGTCCCCTTTTGTATTCTCAAAAACGGTAATTGTCAGTGCCACTCTTTCTTCAAAATAGCATACTGATATGTATTTTCATAGCGCGGTGTACCGTCAGGATTATTAACAAAGGACACAAATTCCAGAAACAAACCTTCCCGGCGCATACCAAGCTTTTCGCAAAGGCGCTGGCTAGAAATATTATAATCCTTAGTATAGGCATATATACGTCTTGCCCCTTTTTCCTTGAACAGATAATCAAAAAATGCATGGGCCGCTTCATACGCATATCCTTTGCCATGGTATGCTTTATTCAGCATCCAGCAAGGGCTGAACGTATCAAGCGGTGAATTTCCATCTTGGTCATGCGGTTCAGCGTGTTCTGGATATGCGTCTATCTCACCAATAACTTTTCCCGTGTCTCTTATTACAATGGCAAAATAATATTCTGTTTCCCTAATTCGCCTATTCATCTCTGCTTTTGCATCCTCAAGTGAGTTCAGCTTCATACAGGAAAAGCAATTTGCCATAGGTTCTGCTAAATATTCAAACGCATCTGCGGCATCGCTTTCGCGAAACGGACGCAAAACCAGTCGTTCTGTCTCAATAATCATTACCCTACCCCTTTAATAACTCAGATTTAATGTGTCTCACGGTGAGTAATGTCATTAAGTTGGGAATATAGTCAACAAACTGTTTTTGGGGCTGCTTGTTGTAATTATAGGAATCTGCTGTTATAATTTTTTCCGATACATATAGCGGCACACTTATATAACTCCAATCACCCCTCTTGGCGGCTTTCTTTGTTTATAGTAACACAAATTTTGAGGGGGCCTATACTTCGGTGCCGATATTAGCTGCCTTGTTTAATTGACAAGGGCGACTATGATGTCGGATCGAAAGCACCCCCACTCTGTGGCAGAGTGGTATTGCTGCAAGGACCCTAAGGCAGAGTGTTTTTATGAAATCTTCTTCTGGCTCTGCCGGAAATATGATTTCCGGCAGAGCCAGCGCCAACGAAAGGGAAAGGTATTTTATCGAGGAGGTCACTCGGAGTCACCTATGAACAGGGCAAAGCCTCCCGGCTGGGGTTGCCTCTCGGTGATGTTCGTCCGTCGTTTACCTCTTGACCCACAATCTGACCCAAGATAGGAAAAATCCGGACGGAAACAATGGACAGGAGAGGACGAATCTGTCTCTGACCCTGTAGAAAAAAGTGTCAAACGAACCCGAAAGAGTTCAACGGAACTTCAGACTGGGCTTCGGGACCATGAGGCCGTGGGTTCAAATCCCGCCGCTCGGACCAAACAATGATAATCCGAACTACATTATCCAGGTGGGTAATGTGTTCGGATTTATCATTTCTATTGAGAATGTGCTTTGACGGACAAGGGCAAGAGAAAACTCTTGCCCTTGCATCTTTATATGCCAGATGCTATAATCCGTGTAAGAAACCATTCGGTAAAAAAAGAAATTTAAGGAGACATTATTGTGGAAAAGAAATTGCAGGGAATAACCCTTATTCTATTTGGCATTATGTTGCTGCTTATTTCGATGCACAGTCCGTGGATTCCTATCATTGGAACAGACCACACTGATCTGGCTTTATGGATTGGTATAATACTGGGAATTGTGGGTCTTGTATTTGTATTTAGAAAAGAACGCTAACCTTCCAATTTATCGGGCAGACAAAACCAAGGCGGAAGCATCGTTGAAGATGTTCCCGCCTTGCTTGTTATTCCTGTTCGCTTTTGCTTACTGCCTGTCGCCTTTTCCATTCGGCATACTCCCTTTGCCCTTCCTCGCTCTCGAAATAGGCTTGAATCTCCGGGAGCAGGACACGGGCAAGAGCCTCCACCTCATGATAGGGAATCCCGGTGCCGTAGTCGTTGACCTTCTTTTTCCTTGCCATAGGAGCCGCCCCTTTTCTAAAGCCGCCCCTCGTCGAACAGATAACCCTGGAATACGGTCCCGTCTCCGGTGATGAAGCGGCCCCTTGCGTCCTTGGGTATCTGTTCGGCGGCGCTGGTGTTGTCCAGGATGATTTGAGAAAGCACATTGTCCGCCCTGCCGCATACCCGGAAATCCAGGTTGTTCTTGATCTGTCCCGGAATCACGGCAGCGTCCGGGCGCTGGGTGGAAAGAATCAGGTGAATCCCGAAAGCCCGCCCCAGCCTCGCCAGGGTGGACAGCTTGTTTTCGATCTGCCCCAGCCGTTCCTTGTCCTCCTTGCTCCTGCCCGTCCTGTCCAGTACCTCCGCTACCTCGTCACAGGCGAAGATCAGCCGGGGCAGACCCTCCCCCGTAGCCTCGTTATATGCGTCCAGGTTTGGACACCCGGTTTCCGCCAGCCGTCCCTTACGGTATTCCAGCACCGCCGCAAGCTGGTTGAGGGTATAAAGCAAATCCTCCTCCGTGAAGCACATCTGGCATTTTGTATGCCAGACCTTGGGAAAGTCCACGCCGCCCTTGAAATCGGCTATGTAGACCTCCGCTTCCTTGCGGAGCGACTGCATGAGTAGCAGCTTCAGCAGCACACTTTTTCCGCTGCCCGTGGAGCCGCCCAACAGGATATGGGGGACGTGCGCCAGATTGACCGTCACAGGCCCCGTGAGGCTTTCCCCCAGCACCAAAACGAAGCTGTCCGGGGAGAGGTATTTATCCTTCCAGCGAAGCAGGGCCGGAAAATCACTCTCGGCGGGGACGGCATAGACCCGGATAATTTTCCGCCCCTCTCCCCAGGCCATTTTTGCTATGGTGATATTCAGGGCGGTTTCCACTCTGGCCCGTTTGTCCTCCCACTCATTCAGCGGGATTCCGCAGGGGTCAAACTCCCATACCGTCAGCCGGGAATGTTCCCCGTCCTGCCTCTTGGAAACAAGGATCGGGGTCTCCCCCGCATGGTTGACAAGGCCCGCTTTCTGCAAGCCCTCTCTCGCTGTCCTGCCACCCCAGGGGGTCCCCATGAGTACTAGGAGGGCCAGGAGGCCGCCCACGGCGTACAGAGGGATTAAAAGATCAACAGCGGCCCCCAGGACGGGGGAGAACATTCCATAGGTGTCCAGGCTGAACAAATGCGTCCGGAGCTGCCACGCCAGGACGGCCCCGGCGAGATACGCCCCCAGTAGCAGCCCCTTGTATGGCGTGGACTTCACCGCCGCAAGTCCGGCCTTGACACGCCGGAGCAAATGGCGGTTTTCCGACCGTTTGCTGATATTGTCCTTATCGGTTCGGGTCATAAGGAAAGCCCCCTTTCTTGTGAATTACCGTGGAGCCGTCCGGGAGGTATTCAATTACCGTATGAATCCGGCGAAGGAACGCCCGCCAAGTTTCGGGCCGCTCCCACTGTTCCGCCCGGTATTGCTTTTCCAGCGGCAGATTAGAGGTGAGGTAAACCTTTGTGTAACAGGCCACCCGGTCACTGTACCGGGCTGGAAGGTGCAGGGGGTAAACATCCAGATAGTTCAACATGTCCTCAATGGGAATCTGGCTGCAAAATTCCTCAAACACCAGCACATCCTGTCCGTTGTAGCCGTCAAAGGAAATCCCCCTTGCGGCCCTGTAATTCGTGATACGGCAAATACTCCGTGGGTCGTGCCGCTCATAAATGCCTCGTGTCTTGCCCGCCCCGCTGGCCCCGAAAATATAGGACACCTCCAGGAAACGGTTTTCCACGCTGTATTTTTCCGCCGTCAAGGTCTGCCGGAGCAGGTCAATGTCCCGCACCCGAAAGGCCAGATTTGGCGAATCGTCAATGATCTCCGTAGTGGACATTCCTGCCCGGATATTCTGCACAAGCCGGAACATTTGCGGGGCCTGTTCCTCCTTCTCCGCCGGAAGGTCCCCCCACTCCTGAAAGGTGCCGGGAACTGCGGTTTCCGCTTTGTCCGTGTCCGCCCATTTTCCCTCTTTACGGATATACGCCCGGTTGTCCCTTGCGCTCCCGTATGCTTTCTCAATGTGCGCCGTGGGGAATCGGTTCTTGACGGTGGTGAAACGCACAGGCGAAGGAGCGTATAGAAAAACATGCGTGTGATAGGTCCCTGTCGAGGCGATTTCGTCAGCCATACAGTAATAGGCCGGAGCGAATTTCTGCAAGGTTTTTGTAATGGCGCTATGGTCAAGTCCGGCCTCCAATGGGTTGTTAATGACCAGCGCCCATTTGCGGGATTGCGTATTGTTTCCCATGTTGGCCTCCTGTTTTATGCTACATGCTACATGGTTGCCATAAGGGTAATACTATCCCTTATGGCAGGAGGGCGGCGCTGGCGCTGCCGCCGGGGGACATTTCCCTTGATGGGAACTGTCTTTTCCCCGGCTGCCTCCCCAGCGCCGCCCAATGTGTCAGGTCTTGGCGTTCACCAGATGAATCCCCGTGGCTTTAGCGCCCACCTGGGGCTGTCCCTGGCTCCAGTAGATGAACACCTCCAGGCCATCAAAGCGCACCTCCGCATAGCCGTCCGGGGCCTCCAGGAGCTGCTTTCCGTCAATCCTCACATTGATTTTGTCCAGGCCCTTTTCAGGCATGGCGACGGCGTAGCGGTAGCCAAGAACGGTATCAGTCCGGCGGTTGTCCTTGTACTCATAAGCCGGGGACACATCCACCAGCCACAGCTTTTCCCCCAGGCTCCGGGGGTCGATCATCAGGTCCGTAATTTTCATTGTGCGTTGTCCTCCAAATGTAAAGTAGTCAATCCGGATTGCACTTTTAGCATATCAAACCCCGCACAATAGAAACAGGGAGAAAACTCCCTGTAATGGGGCGCTTTCTCCCTGTACTGGCTTTATATAGCCCTGTCCTCCAATTCTTCCAGCAGCAGACGGGCGGAATTGATTCTTGCGGCCCGGTCCGCCTCCTGCATGGGAAGAAGGGCTTCAAGCGGCGTGTGGAGCGCAACGGCGATATAATACGCCGCCTCAATCTTTGCCCCCATGCCGTCCTCTACTCTTTTGATAACATCCACAGAAACGCCCGCCATTTCCGCAAGCCGTTCCCGTGTGATACCCTGGCGGTTTCGTTCCTCTCTGACACGTTCACCCAGCACACCGGGAATATCGTCCCGGCGGGGCTTTTGTATCGGTGCTGTCAAATGGGCGCTGCTCCCATTTTTCAGCAAAGAATTTTACCTGTTATATGGATAGTGGATTCTGCCGCCGGAGGTGATAGAACGGTAAAAACGAAGTATGCCACACCAGCGGGAAAAATGGACATATGGCATACACATCACCTCCTTTGCAGAATCGGTGCCAGTGGGTAGGAACTACCCCCGGCGGCAGAATCCACGGGAACCAAATACAGATAACGCATACAAAAAGAGTACGGCTTTCCTAAAGCTGTACTCTCCAATCATTTACGGCGAAAAAGCCGTGTTCACTCAATTTTCAGGGAGAAAATGGCATAATTCCCCCTTCCCCCATTTCTTCCTCAAACTTCGGCGGCTCTGCGGCCTGCCACAATCAACCCTTTGCCGCACAGCGGCACAGATACATTTGCCCCTTTGGGCGTTTCCTAAATCATTTCTTGCCCTGTTGAACAGGGTAAATTCAAAGCACAATTAGTTTACCTTATTTTCCCATGTCCGTCAAGTGAATATTCTATGAACGGAGTAGCCCAGGCCCCGCCCCCTGTCAATGGTCAAGATGAACGGCATACATGCCGCCATTGACAGAGGGCGGAGCCTGGGCTTTGTGGTAATCAAGGGGTGTCAGCCGCAGGGCTGGCTGACACCCCGGCAATTATTTTGAGAAACGGGGTTTGCAAATATGCTGTTTTGTGATATTGTAATTTCAAAAAGGAGAAATACACCATGAATGAAATTGGGAAACGGCTCCGCAGCTTGCGGGAGGGTGTCCGGCTGACACAGGTGAACATGGCGGAAATTTTAGGCGTTCAACAATCCCGTATAAACCGCTATGAAACAGGCCAATCCACCCCTGACCCGGAAATCTTTATCAAGTACGCCGATTATTTTGATGTATCCATGGATTACCTCTATTGCCGCACAGATGACCCCAGGGGCAAGTTGTACGACTACCAGCCCGAGGCCCTCAAAGCGAAAACAGAGCAAAACCGGGAAATGCGGGAGTTTATCGAAATGTGCTTTGACCCGAAAGCGCCTGTAAACAAGCGGCTGAAAGAAGCGTTATTCCGATTGATGACGGAGGAGGGGAACGAGGAATGAAAGCGGTGATCTATGCCCGGTACTCCAGCGATAACCAGCGGGAGGAATCCATTGAGGGCCAGCTTCGGGAGTGTACCGCCTATTGTGCGAAAAATGATATTACGATTCTGCGGACCTATATTGACCGGGCCTTATCTGCCAAGACCGACAATCGCCCGGATTTTCAGAGGATGATTAAAGATAGCGCCAAGGGCCTATTTGATGTTGTGATTGTCTGGAAACTGGACCGCTTCGCCCGGAACCGCTACGACAGCGCACACTATAAGGCCCAACTTCGCAAGTATGGTGTGAAAGTATTGTCCGCCACGGAGAACATTTCCGAGGGGCCGGAGGGAATTATCCTGGAATCCATGCTGGAGGGAATGGCGGAATACTACTCCGCCGAGTTATCCGAGAAGGTTATCCGGGGCCACACGGAAAACGCCCTGAAATGCAAATACAACGGCGGCACGCCCACTTTTGGCTATACCATAGACAAGGATATGCAATACCAGCTTGACCCGCATACCGCCCCCGTGGTGCTGGAAATGTTTACGCTGTACGACCAGGGGGCGACAATGAAGGAAATCATGGAACGCATGGCGAAAAAAGGCGTTACGTCAGTACGGGGCAAAAAGATAGACCTAAATTTTATGGCCCGGCTGCTCAAAAACCGAAAGTATATCGGGGAATACAGTTACCGGGAAATCATTACCCCCGGCGGGATTCCAGCCATTGTTCCCCAGGACCTTTTTGGCCGGGTACAGCAGAGACTTACCAAAAATAAAAAGGCCCCCGCCAGGCATAAGGCAGAGGACGACTATCTTTTGACGACAAAACTTTTCTGCGGCACCTGCGGGGCTATGATGGTAGGCGAGAGCGGCACAAGTTCCAGCAAAGGCCGGAAATACCATTATTACCGTTGTGTCAACACCAAGAAGCACAAGACTTGCGCCGCTAAGCATAAGAGTATCCGAAAGGCCCCGATCGAAAACGCCGTTGTTACCGCCGTTATGGCGAAAGTGATGAATGATGATTTTGTGGAGTACATAGCGGACACCGTAATGGAGATTCAAGGCCGGGAAAGCAGTGTTCTCCCCGCCCTCCGTAAGCAGTTGGAGGAAACGGAGCGGGGCATTACAAATATGCTGAACGCAATCCAAATGGGGATTATAAACGCCTCCACCAAACAGAGGCTTGACGAATTGGAGGACCGGAAGAAGGATATTGAATTGCAAATCATCCAGGAGGAAATGAAACGCCCCATGTTAACCCGTGAGGACGTGGTTTACTGGATTTGCCGTTTCCGCACCCTGGACGTGTCCAAGCTGGAAGAACGCCGGAGGCTCATTGACAGCTTTGTAAACTCCGTCACTGTCTTTGACGATTATCTTCTGATTACCTTCAACTATAAAGAGGGCGAGACAAGGCTGGATTTTTCGGATATTGAAAGTTCGGATTTATCTTCGGTCGGGGGACCACAAACCCGCCGGAATCGGATGATTTCGGCGGGTTTTCGTAATTTTTTAGGCAGGTTTATGGCGTTGGAAAATCGTTAGACCCACGCTGTGACCCACACGGCGAAATAGCCGGAAAGGTCTAGATAGGACGAAAGAGCGCCGGAGAGCAGATTTCTGCTCTCCGGCGCTTGGTCTTTACATGACCTCCGCCATGAAGCCGCCGATTTTCTTTGCGGCGTCCTTCTGCATTTCCTTCGTCACGTTGGTATAGACGTCCGGCATGAACTCCGCTGAATAGCGGCCCAGCATCCCGAAAATTGTAGTGAAGGTTTTCTGAAGATTATGGAAACGAACACTTGGCTCAATGTCCATCCGTTCAGCAACCGCTTTTGTATCCCGTCCGCACAGCCTGAGTCTTACCTCTCATCTATTGTTTTGGAGAAAACAAACGCAGATTCAAGAAGGCTTCTTGTGTCCCTTTGTACAGAGTATAGAAAGCATCAAACTATTGCATCATTTCTGTTTTGGTGCTAGAATAAAGTCGAAATATGGAAGTTTAAGGAAAGCATAAATTCTGTTTTGCACAGAGGTCAGAGTGAAATCTGGCCTCTTTTTTTCGCAAAAAATTGTCCTTAAAAATTTTTATTGAACTTTCTTGAATAATCCAAAAGCAAGAAATGCTCTTAGGGGCTATATATCAAAGCGCAGTTCTACCTTGATTCTATCGAAACAGTAAAATCCCGTGATTTTTCTGTTGAACTTTGTTCAATAGCTAAAAATTTTAATTTTGACAGGATATTCATGTGATTAAGATGTCGCAGAAATTCAAGCTATGAGGTGCAACGAAATGAGACCGACAAGAGCGGACCGGATTATGAATATTGAAAATTCCATCGCCGCGATTGGAAATGCGGATATCATCGATTCGGTACTTTCAAAATATGGGGTGTTGATTTGGAGAAGTTATCAGTTGATACGCTTTCAGACATCTGAAATGAGTTGTATGCCATCGAAGTTGACCTTAGATATAATGTGGCCGCTGAATTCGTTGCCGCAGAACGGATTGACAGGCTCCATTTGCGGATGTGGGGCTGAAAACAGGGCGGCATTATCTGTTAAAAATTCACAAAACCGATGGAACAATTGGACACCCTGCATAGGACCGAATCAGCCGCAACTTGCAGCGAATTTAGCCATGGCAAACTTTTGACCGAGTTGAATAGAAGTTCGCGCTGCCATCTTTGTTGTCCATGGTGCCGAGGTGTGAGGTGAACCCAAGATAAATTTCCGCCAACTTGTCGGGGATTTGCGGCGTGGCTGGATGCTTCGTTCTGTTGCGATTGGCTTGACAATTTTGAGGAGACCGCCTATAATAGTGTCATAGAGAACCGCTGGACAGCCAGCGGTTTTCGTATTGCAGGACAGAAGGGAGGATGCCTATTCATAGTCGAAGTGCAGTCATGGAAACAGGGGAAATGCGCCTTTCGTAAATTTATTACGGAGGACAACGAATGGCGAAAAAGAAGCACAACGACTATGGAACCGGCATCCCGCTCCATGAGGCGGAGGCCCAGGCAAAGGTTCTGCTCCCGGAGATACAAAAATTCTTTGAGAGCGAGGAAGGGCAGATGGAGTTCAGAGAATGGAAGGACAGAAGAAAAAGTGACAGCAAGCGGGGAGGCCTCTCATCAGGATGCCTCCCTGCCCGTCGTTTCCGCCTAACTAAAGAATGTTATCAATACAGATGATAAATCCGAACACGTCCCCCACTGGGAGGACAGCGTTCGGATTATCATAGATTGGTCCGAGTGACTGGAGTCGAACCAGCCTGACCTTGGTCCCAAACCAAGTGCCTAACCGATAGGCTACACCCGGATATTCCATTCCTGCTATCATTTCAAGGCGCGGCGCATCCGCCCTGTCACGTACCATTTTACTAATTTATCCGCTAAAGTCAAGCAAAAAAACGGAGGCCAAAAAAATTTCTCTCCATAACACAAAAATATCCCGGGCCATGCTATAATGAAACGAATGGAAAGAGGGACCGGCAAGCAGCGGCGGCCCCGCCCAAATCTTGCGAAAGAAGGCGATCCTATGTGGACACTATTTGCATTCGCCTCTGCGTTCTTTGCGGGTCTCACCGCTATTCTGGCCAAATGCGGCGTCCGCCGGACGGACTCCACCGTGGCCACGGCCATCCGCACCGCCATCGTGCTGGCGTTTTCCTGGGAAATGGTCTTCCTCACCGGCGCACAGTCCGGCTTGCGGACTGTTGGCGGGAGAACCCTGCTGTTCCTGATTCTCTCCGGCCTGGCCACCGGAGCCTCCTGGCTGTGCTACTTCCGGGCTTTGCAGCTGGGGGACGTCAACAAGGTTACCCCCGTTGATAAAAGCAGCACAGTGCTGACCATCCTCCTGGCCTTCCTCCTCCTGCAAGAGCCCATCGGAGTTTACAAGGCTCTGGGCATTCTTTTCGTGGGGGCGGGAACTTATTTCATGATTGAGAAAAAGGCGGGGGAGGAAACGGGGAACGCCTCCGGCTCCTGGCTGCCCTATGCCTTGGGCTCCGCTGCGTTCGCCAGCCTCACAGCGATTTTGGGGAAGCTGGGCATCAGCGGCGTGGACTCCAGCCTGGGCACGGCTATTCGCACCGGCGTGGTGCTGGTCATGGCCTGGGTGATGGTCTTCGTCACCGGAAAAGGGGCCGCTCTCAAGGCGGTGCCCAGGAATGAGCTGGCGTTCATCTGCCTGTCGGGTCTGGCCACCGGGGCCTCCTGGCTGTGCTATTACCGGGCCTTGCAGGACGGCCCCGCCAGCGTGGTGGTTCCCATTGATAAGCTGAGCATTCTGGTGACGGCAGCCTTTTCCGGCCTGGTCCTCCACGAAAAACTGAGCCGGAAGGCGGCCTTGGGCCTGGCCCTGCTCACCGGGGGGACGCTGCTTATGCTCAAGGGCTGAGGAGAAAGCGGGACGCGCACGTCCCGCTTTTTCGATTCAGGCCGTTTGCTGCGGCTGTGCCTGGTACTCGAAGAACACAATGGTTCCATTGACGGACACGGCATTCCGCTCCCCCTGGCCAACGTTCACATTTACGCTGTCCAGCATACAGCGGAACGCGCTGTCGTGGAGCTGCTGCAGCACCGCCTTGGCGGATTCGTAAGTGCCGGTGGTAAAGGACAGAGAAATACTGCGGCGGACAATGGTCTGGGAGGCGTCCACCGTGCTGAAGGACAGGCTATAGTCTTGGGTGGAGGCCAAGATCGAATTCAGCTCGAACATGACAGGCTGGAGGTTGTCGTAATCCGCGATACTCAGGGGCGGAGTCTCGGCGGAAAAAAGCAATTCCAGTTCCCGCTCCATCCGGCGTTTCTCCTCCAGGCGAAGCCGGGCCGCCTCTATCTCCGTCCGGCGGGACTCCGTTTCCCCCAGGCAGCGGTCCCGCTCCGCAGTCATCGGCATGTAGAACAGCAGCATGTAGCCGCTGATCAGGAGGATGACGCCCAGCAAAGCCAGGAGCATCCACTCCCGGGTGGTCAGTTGTCTCCTCATTTCTCCGGCACCTCCTTTTGCAGCTGAATCAGCACGCTGGCCTGGACCGGGGCGCTGGCGTCCGCAGGCGCGCCGTCCAATTGGGTAGTGGCGGCTGTGTTCACCATGGTATAGGCCACGATGGGAGACGCCTCCAGGGCCTTGACAATCTGGGCGGTCTGGGCCAGGGTTACGCCGGAGAACTGGAGCTGGACCGTATCGCCGCCGATGGAAACCGCGTCCATGGACGCCGTGGACCCCACGGCCTCGTCCAGCAGGGACAGGACCTCCATGCGGTCAATGAGGTCCCGCTCCTCCTCGGTGGCGGAGTAGCGGCTGTAGCGCTCCCACACCTCGCTGTAGTCCGTCAGCTCCAGCAGGACGCCTTGAAGCTGTGCCTCCGCCGCCGTCAGGGACTGCCGGGCCTGGGCGGTCTCCGCCCAGAGGTCGTAAACCAGGAATTTGCCAAGCCCCAGGAGGCACACCAGCACGAAGAGCACGTACAGGGCGATGGTTGCGGGCTTGGTGGTGCGGTCGGGCTTGTAGAAGAGGTTCATGGACCGCTTGGCGGGGTAGGCCGCGTTTCGCTTGCTCATCTCAATTCCCTCCCATGGCCGCGCCGGCGGCGAAAATGCCCGCGGAGGCGGATTGCCCGGCCTCCGGCAGCAGATCCGCCGGGTCCAGCAGGGGCAGGCCCACCGTGTTTTCGATGCTGCGGCGCAGCAGGTCCATGGACGCGCCGCCGCCCACCAGGTACACGCCGCTCAGGTTGCTGGACCGGTAAGTGAACTGGTAGAAGTTGATGACCTTCAAAATTTCCACGGCGATGCGCTCGCAGACCTCCGCCACGGCGGGGAGGGTGAGCACGTCCTGGAAATTGGTGGCCTTATAGGTGTTGGAGAGGAAGGGGTCCACCCCCAGCTCCCCCGCCACGATGGTGTCCAGGTTCCGCCCGCCCAGGGCGATCTGCCGGGTGGCCTGGACCCGGTCCCGCCAGACCACCGTAATCCGGGTGAACTGGTGCCCCAGGTCCACGAAGCAGAACTCCTCCGCTCCCGCGCCCCGGGCCTGGCAGAGCTGAATCAACGCCATCTCCTGGGGCAGGACCGTTTTCAGCCGGAGGCCCGCCTGGGCGAACATCCGGGCGTACTCCGCCAGCGTCTGCTTGGCCGCTGCCGCCGCCATCATGGGCACGCCCTGGGCCTCGCCGTCCTCCTCGGCGGGGGCGCAGACGGCGTAGTCGCAGTGGTACTGGTCCGCCACGCCCTGGATGAAGTCCGAAAACTCGTAGGGCAGGTTTAAAAGCAGCTGCTCCGTGGTCATTCGGGGCATGGTCACCAGGCGGCAGATCACCTGGCTGGGGGGCAGCGCCAGCGCCGCCGGGCCCCGGGGGAGAGACAGCTCCTTTTTCGTCTGCTTTAAAAACTGCGCGAAGGCGTGGGGCAGGATGATGGCCCCCGTTCCGTCCACCATGTTCTCCGGCAGGCGGATCTCCTCCATGCGGGCCTCGTTTCCCCGGAGCACCGCGATTTTCAGGCTGCTGCTGCCGATGTCAAATCCCAGCCGCGTTTTTCCCATACATTCCTCTCCTCTCAAAACAGGCCGAAGTACCATTCCAGCACCGGCCCGCCGCAACACACCGTAAGCATCGCCCCCAGGGCCAGAAAGGGCCCGAAGGGCATGGCGGTTTTCGCCTTCCCGCCGGTCAGCGCCGCCCAGATAAGGCCCAGCAGGCACCCTGCCAGCAGCGTCAAAAACAGCTCCGCCCAGCTTAAATACAGGGCCAGCACGAACAGCAGCTTGATGTCCCCGCCGCCCATGGCCTCCCGGCCCAGCAGCTTCTCCATTATCAGCACCAGGGCCAGCAGCGCCGCCGGGACGGCGAAGGCCTTCGCCGCCTCCAGAACCTCACGGACTCCGTGGCCCAGGACGAAAAACCAAACCGCCCGGTTCGCCGCCAGCAGGAGGAGCAGCTTGTCGGGAAGTATCCGCGCCGCCCAGTCCGTCAGGCTCAGGGCCAGCAGCAGCGCGGCAAAAGCGAACCACTGGCCCAGCTCCAGGCTGAGGCCGAAGCGCAGTCCCAGGCACAAAAACGCCGCCGCCCCCGCCAGCTCGGAAACCAGGCACCGGGCGGGGATGGCTTCCCCGCACCAGCGGCACCGCCCCCGGCGCAGCAGAAAGCTGAACACCGGGACCAGATCCCGGGCCCCCAGGGTATGGCCGCAGGAGCCGCACCGGGACCGGCCCCGGAAGGGGTGGAGGTCCCCCGCCGCCCAGCGGGAGGCGGCGCAGTCCAGGAAGCTGCCCAGGACCGCGCCGAGGACGGCCAGCCAGAAGCAGAGGTAGGCCGTCAAGAGCTGTTCTTCCATAGAGTCTCCTTTTTGGGGATTGCTCCGCAGGGGGCGTTCTCCGCGCCGTCCCGGTCTCCGCGGCACAGCCCGGAGGGTGTGGGTGGAGGGTAGGGCGGGACCTAAGAGATCAGGGCGGCGCGGAGGCCGTCTCCTGGGAGCTGTGTAACACAAAATTTACGGATCGTCAAGTTGATATCGGGGCTTGCGCGTGGTAAAATAATGAAAAGGGGGTGCTGTCATGGAAGAAGGCATGACCGATTTGCAGTTTAGGGCTTATCTCCGTTTACTAATTTCCCGCTTGGAATCGATTGGGAGTCAGGAAACGCCGGAACAAATCCAGGCCGGACTTTTGAAGCTGAAAAAGGAATTGGAGGAAGACCTCCGAGGCTGACCACCCGCCCCCCGTATGGGGGGCTTTTTTCCGCCCTCCACAACCCCCGGGGAACCCCGGAGGCTCTGGAGG
>OFHM01001058.1_pt1 | contig 19537 bp, 17 predicted proteins | sample 1521311 | NCBI WGS metagenome assembly OFHM01 (sample SAMEA3504083, study PRJEB24116) | mouse gut metagenome | biome: mouse gut; feature: mouse-associated habitat; material: faeces | place: Denmark | collected 2011 | reverse complement strand
GTGTGTGTGTGTGTGTGTGTATTTATTTACATTTCAAATATCAGCCATTTCCTGGTTTAATCCCAGGAAATCCCTATTCCATTTGACACTTGCTTTGTTTCTATGAGCCTGTTCCCTCACCCACATACTCCACCTCCCTACCCTGGCATTTGCCTACACTGGGGCATGGAGCTTTCACAGGACCAAGGACCTCTCCTCCCACTGATGTCTGACAATACCATCCTCTGCTCTATATGCCGCTAGAGTCATGGGTGCCCCTCTTTGTTTGGTGGCTTAGTCCCTGAGTGCTCTGGTCTGTCTGCTCGGTTCATATTGTTGTTCTTCCTGTAAGGTTGCAAACCCCTTCAGCTCCTTCAGTTCTTCCTCTAACTGCTCCCCTGGGGACCCCATGATCAGTCTGATTGTTGGCTGTGAGCATCAGCCTCTGTTCTTGCCAAGCCCTGGCAGAGCCTCTCAGGAGACAGTCATATTATGCTCCTATCAGCAAGCACTTGTTGGTATCCACAATAGTGACTGTGCCTGGTTTCTGTATATGGGATGGATCCAAAGGTTGGACAGAATCTGGATGGTCATTCCTTAAGTCTCTGCCCTGATCTCCACATTTCCTATCAGGAATATTATGTTCCCCATTCTAAGAAGGACTGAAACACCTACACTTTTGTCTTCCTTCTTCTTCAGCTTCATGTGGTCTGTGAATTACATTTTGGGTATTCTGAGCTTTTAGGATAATATCCACTTATCAGTGAGTGCATACCATGTTTTTTTTTCCTTTGAGATCACACAGGATGATATATTTTAGATCTCTCCATTTCATGAAGGCATTGTCTCTGTACCATTACCATACATTTTTTATCACTATTTCTGCATAATACAGCTTAAGGTCAGGGATGATTCCCCCTGAAGTTCTTTTATTGTTGAGAATAGTTTTGGGATATTCTGGAGTTTTGATATTCCGAATGGTTTTGCATATTGCTCTTTCTGTCTCTACGAAGAATTGAGTTTAAATTTTGATGGAGAGTGCATGGAATCTGTAGATTGCTTTTGGGAAGACAGCCATTTTTACTAACTTAATCTATGACCATGGGAGACCTTTCCATCTTCTGAGATTTTTCAGTTTCTTTCTTCAGAGACTTGAAGTTCTTGTCATAGAAATCTTTCACCTGCTTGGTTTGAGTCACATCAAGGAACTATAATTTGTGACTTTTGAAAGGTGTTGTTTCCATAATTGCCTTTCATCCTGTTTATCTTTTGAGTAGAAGAAAGGTACTGTTTTGTTTGAGTTAATTGTATATCTAGCCACTTTGCTGAAGTTGTTTTTCAGGTTTATGGGTTCTCTGATGGAATTTTTGTGGTCACTTAAGTATACTATTTTATTATCTGCTAATAGTGATATTTTGATTTATTCCTTTCCAATTTTTATTCCTTTGACCAATTTTTGTTTTCTAGTTGCTCTGTCTAGAACTTGTAGTACTATAGTGAATTGGTAGGGAAAGAGTAAGAAGCCTTGTCTAGTCCTGTCTTGTCTTATTTTAGTGGGATTGCATCAAGTTTCTTTCCATTTAATTTGATGTTGGCTTCTGGTTTGCTTCTATATTTAGGTATGTGCTTAAAATTCTTAATCTATCCAAGACTATTATCATGAAGGTTTGTTGATTTTTTTTCAAATAATTTCTCTTCATCTAGTGAGAACTGTGTGTGAATTTGCTTCAATATATGTGTGCATGTTTGGATGTGTGTGTCTGTGTGTGTGTGACAGATACATATATATGTATCTGATGAATCCGATTGTTTCATAACTTCTCATTAGTTTCACAGTGTCTCTTTTTCATTTCTTTTTTCCAGGACCTCTGCGTTGCTCAGAGTGGGGTGTTGAAGTTTCTCACTATTATTATATGGGGTACAATATGTACTTTGAGTTCTAGTAAAATTTCTTTATGAATTTGGTTGCCCTTGTATTTGGAGCATAGATATTCAGAATTGTGAGTTCATCTTTGATGAATTATCCTTTGATAAGCATGAAGTAACATTACTTACCTTAAAAAACAAAAAAAAAGTACTTTGTGAACCTCCTCTTTTCACAGTAGGCCCTCTTGACTACTGAGGCTTTTTTGTAACAGCTTTGAAGGAATTTTAAAAGGAAAAAAAAATAGATGTAAACAATTTCACAGTTCCATGTACTCATAGCTAAGTGATATGTATACAAAATTCTGTACATGAAACATATTTTCATTGATCCAGTGCTAATTTTATATTAAGTCAGTTTCTTTTCTAGGAGTCTTCTGTGCTTCCTTCTTTATATGGCACAGTGCAAAACTGAATTCTTTAATGTAACCCTTATAACTTATTTTTAAATTTTATGTTATGGTTATTGTTTTTTTTTTCTTTCACGTGTGTATGTGCACAACTAGTGTGTCTTGTACCTGAGGAAGCCAGATGAAGGCCTTGAATCCCCTGAAACTGAAGTTATAGGTAGTGAGCCACCTTGTGGGTTTTGGTACTCCAATCTCAGAAAGCTGGAAGGGAACCAGTGCTCTTAACTGCTGAATCATCTCTCCAATCCCTTCATTGTTTTTTTTTTCTTTTTATGAAATGAATTATGTAACTGTAAGTGGAAGACAACTTACTAAACAATGAGAGAATGATACTCAGATTCTAAAGTATCTGTTTTAAATTATATGTAACTGAATGCTAAGTGAGCTTTCTCAGAAGACAGTAACTTGTCTTTGAGATATGGTGTCATTATGTAGTTCAGGCTGGCCTGCATTTTCCTATTTAACCTATGCAGTCTTTACACTGGAAATCTCCTGCTTAAGCTTCCAATACTAGGATCATACACACAAAAAAAAACATCTTTACATGGCTTACTAAACAATGCTCCTAATACCTATTTTTGGACTTATTTATGTGTATTAGTGTTTTGCTTACAGTTATATATGTGCACCACATGTGTACCTGTTGTTCAGATATCAGTTGATTATTTCAGATACCTGGAACTGGAGTCAGATAGTTGTGAGCCACCATATGAGTGCTAGACACCAAACCTATGTCCTTTGCAAAGAACAGGAAGTACTCTTAACTGCTGAGCCATATCTCTACCCCCATGAAACAATATTATATTTTTAAAAAATAATATTTTGCTTCTTTCAAGTTACCCATTTTACCAAATTATTTTTTTTCAACTGAAGGATTTGCTCTATTTAGAGGAGGCAGAATAATCATTTAATAATCTGATTTTGTCTAGTACTATGTATGGTGAGAATATTAAACATGTACACCGAAATATAGCTTCATCCTAGTTACTGAAAGCTAACTGTGCATGCTAGAAAGGTACTAAACATTTTCTGAAGCATTACAATTTTCATGAACTGCAGCAGTTACTGATCAAAAGTTCCTACCATAATTTTCTTCAAGTGTTTTTTTAAAGGATATGTTCTGAAATATAATTACCAATTCACTTTAGAAATAATTTTATTTTGATTAAAAAAAAACTTGGAGATCATTGTTTTAAACATAGATTTTAACATTTTTATCTATTTTTATTTATATAGGTATTTTGCCTATAAGTATGTCTGTGAGTCATATACATATGTACCTGGTGCATGCAGAATTTAGAACAGGGCATCACATCCCCTGGAACTGGAGTTGGAGATATTTGTGCACATTATGTAGGTGCTAGGAATCAAACGCAGGTTTGATTCTGACAGGGTCTCATTTGTAGCTCTGACTGTCCTGGAACTCAGTATGTTGACCAGGTTAACCTGGAACACACAAATATCTCTCTGCCTTTTCCTCTAGAATACTAGAATTAACATGGGAACCAATATGCCCGGCTGCCCTCTTATTTTAATTGAATATTTTAAACAATGGGTCTAACAGTTCCACAGTCAAGTTTGTTCTTTCAGTTGCATCATCTTTTTTAGATTTGGAAAAGAATTAGCCTTTATTAAAAGTGTTTCCCTATGAAGAATTAAGTATACTTTTGATCCTTTGTTTTGTGCATTTGTTCTTTTGAAAACTGTTCTTGAAGCTCAAAATTATTTTCCTTACAGAAATTAAAATTCAGATAAGATTAGATATTTCTTATCCAAAATACATGGACTGTTTTTTTCTATGTTGTGGAACATTTCTGTAGACTTTACAGGTTGAACATCCTTCATCTGAACATACCAAACCCTAAGTATTCTAAAGTATGAAGCATGTTTGTGATATCTATCATTTAATTTTAAGTTTCCATAGCATTATTGAATGAAATTTATCTATATCTATTTTTACTTGAATACATGGAATCATCTAATTTTTCTTCAAAATGACTCTTTATTTTTAATATAGATGACATTTATAAGACGCTTCACATAAAGAGAAAATGGATGGAAACTTATGTCAAAGAATCTTTCAAAGGCAGCAACCAGAAATTAGAAAGATTTTGCAAAACGAACGAACGAGAGAGGTAGAGTTGTTATATTTGTAGGGTCAAATGTGTATCATTTTAAAAATTATATGTGGCTGAAGTTTAAAAAAAATTATATCATGTCTGATTCTTTAGTAAAAATGTGTGGCTTTGATTTTGTCTAAACAGTTAACCCTATAACATCATGCCTTCAAGCAAACTAAATCTAATTCATAGAAATCTATGAAAATTTTATTTTCTGCTTTAAGTCAATGTTAATGAGATTTAAATTTTAATTTACATTCATTGTGGAAATACAGAAGTCTTGCACATAGTCTTAGGAATGTAATTTATGGATTATTATGTTTAACAATATTCAAAAGGAACAACTACAATTACATATGCAGACAATTTGTATATTTTAGTTGACATGTTTTGCACTGTCTTTACTAAGGCAATGTATGAAAAATAAATTAGAACTTATATTTGGTAGAAAATAATGAAAAAAAAACACATTGAAATATAATTAAATTTTGTACATGTATATATATATGTGTGTGTGTGTGTGTGTGTGTGTGTGTTACGTGTGTGTTGTGTGTGTTTATATTTCTTTAATTTTGAAAAGCTAAAACGTAAATGAAAACCTCTCTGATAATATGTTAGCGGAAAAATCTATAATGATTTCCCATTAGATATTTTATACTGCTATTTTTCTTTTTATAGTATGAAATGTTCAATTGAATTTGTTCTGAGTGTTCATTTTCATATTGGTATGAAATGTGCCTGCTTTTGTTACTGTGCTTTACAGGAAGAACATCAACAACAAATTTTGTGAGCAGTATATAACTACATTTCAGAAGTCTGATATGGATGTACAGAAATTCAATGAAGAAAAAGAAAAATCAGTGGTTGGTACCATAAAAAAAACTTAATATTTAACCTAGTATTACTAAGTAGGAATGGAACAACTAGCCTTGAGTTGAGCATATGAAACTAAATTAAGTTCCATTATCTATCTATCCTTGCTTCTGTTCTAGTCTTACTGAGATATAAACTATTGATTGCATACTATATCAATGAAAACGACTAGGCATTTTATGGTATACCAGATCATAAATTTTCAAGAGGCAGACATTTGCAGAAAGATCAAGAGATGATTACCAGTGACTACAAAAAAAAAAAAAAGCACAATATATCAGAGTTGAAAGGAGAAAGCTTATTTATTGGTTTCACCTGGACTCTGTTGTTTATATTAAAAAACCAACTCAATTTGGTAAATCAGTTCTTACAGTCCTAAATTTAGTAAAGATTTAGTAACAACAGAGGATGGAAACAAACAATCTCAACAGCCCTGGAAGAATTTTCCTGTGGAAGAATATCAGCAAACAATTTTAGATCACGTCTCCATTACTCTACCTGTAGAGTCATCACCTGGTTTCCAAGTAAGATCTGAGACAACGATAATCATATTAACTATTTTATTTTATTTACTGGTTAATAGTTTGGAAAGTATTCAATTTGAAAGGAACAGCAAATTCATTCTTGCCTCAGAAGGCATTGAGGAACCTGCCATTATGAGTCAGTTCTGGAAAGAGATAGGAACTAAAGATAAATAATAAATACTCCAATTGAAGACAGTTTTTAAACATTGGACTCTGGATGACATTTCAAGGGAAAGTGATCATCCCTGTAAATAAGGAGTCTAAAGACAGAACAGCAGGGTACTTCAAGATTTGTAATTCTGCATATGGCAGCTGGTGAGAGGGAGCCAGTAAAGGAAGAGAACCACTGGTAGAAAGAAAACTACCATGAGTGAAGGAAAGTTTTAAAGAAGAAAAGATCCCTAAATGTGTCATATGCTGCATGTGGGCCCAATAAGATTGATTTACAGGGCTGGAAGATGGTTTAATTGGTAATCTTTCTCCCGTGTAGGCATGGAGACCCCAGCTTATATTCCCTGCATTGGGATGAATGCCCACACCACCACCACCAACAACAAAATAAACAACAACAAACTAGCAACACTAAAAACAAACCACCACCACAACAACAAAAAAAAGTTGGTGTGGTTGTGAGCATTTTAAAACAACCAATCTCAGATTTAGTTCAGAGAAAAGAAGATCTCCAGATCTTTGTAGCCACCAGGTGTAGCATAAATGATGAGCTCTAGGTTTAGTGAGATTCTGTCTCTGAAACAGTACTGTGAAATCAAAGATGACACCCAATATTAACCCTTTGTCTCCAAATGTATGCAGGTGCACTTTTTTTAAAGATAAGCATTGCAAATTAGAGGTAATTTTACTTAATTATGATGATTTGAGTGCAAATGTGAGGTAAAAAATTGATCACAGTGAATAAAGGGCAAAACAGGATTGTAGTAGCCCAAGGTGAAAAGGTGTAAAGGGCTTGTCTTAATTTTTTTTAAATGCAAATTATCATGGTTGTGCGCAACCCTAAAGAATACAATGAGAACTTTATGTTACTACTTCTATATGTTGCTTGAGATTGGAATCTAGAGAAAACCAATCTAAGCTTCCAAGACTAGGATTTTACCGAGTTCATGTATACATGGTGCATGCCTATAAACATAAGAACTTGGGAGGCTAAGGCCAGTCTGTGCATTATGAAAAACTCTTTCACATTAAAAAAAATTCCTACCCCACAATTGGTAGCATAATGTTATTTCATATTATTGTAAATATATATATATATTTAGTCAAAATAGTTGTTAAAATTTTAAATCAGTTGGAAAACTATTCCTTTTAACTTTCATATAGAATTATTTTTGCTCACATAAATGTTTTAGTATTAGATATACATTTAGTGTTTTATTGTTAGACTACCATGCATGTTGCATGGCAGTAACAACAAAAATAAACAGAATTGTTATACTAATGTTTTCCTTTTACATTTGTAGAATAGTTGTCAAAAAGAACAACAAGCATTGAAACTGTCCAAATGTAGTCAGAACCAGACCCTGGAAGCAGTTAAAGAAATGCATGAGAAGTCCATGGAGGTATGTTGCACATGGTCCATAAAATGACCTTAGGAATCTAAATATGTTTTAATAATCATAAAGTTTTAACTACTTATTATTTTGAATTATTTCTTACTGAAATGACTGCTATTATCCATAAAATCCTAATGGCTTTGTATGAATTATTAAAGATATGAAATGATAAAATGGGAATTTGACCTCAGATGTACCTCATACTTTAATAACACTATAATTATCCTGCTTTATTAAACATAACCCTAACACTAACCCTAATCCTAATCCTGACCTTAACCTTTACCCTATACATCATCTGCACAGAATCTTTCATATTTGTATCCTTGGGAATTTATTTAATAAGAGGTACTTTTCTGTTTTAGGTTTTGATGAACTTGGGGACCAAGAACTAAGATATGCTTTTTGGTGTAGATGGTGAACTGAGAAAAAAAAATGTCTATGTTTAAAAGAGCCATCATGGAGAATAATCTGAAGTACTCTTCTACTTTCCCATCTTCAGAAAAATGAAGCATGAAAAATTTTCACTTGCTGGTATATATATAAAACAAATAAAAAAATCTCTAACTTTTTTGTTTCCTATGAAACAGAGTTTTAAAGTTTCTTTAATCCTTGTTATTCTGATGATTCTGAGAAGGAAGTTAATCCCAGTGATGTGATTACAAAGTTAACTAGCAGTTATACCTTTAGAGTTAAAATAGAACTTCTTTATTTTTAAATATCTTTAATCATTTTCTTGTTTAAGTGTAAGTGCATCTTTATATTAACTTCCAAAGGAAATCTAAATGAATATGTGAATGGTATATAGTCCCGTGGACTGAAATTCCACACACTAATATAGTTGAATTATTTAAAATTTATTCTTATACTTTTTTTAAAGTCGAGATTTTATTCTTCTCCTAGTTCCCCCTCTTACTGTTCCACACCCCATATCTCCTGCCTATATGCCCCCATGCTCCCAGGGCCCCAAGCCCACAATCCCCATCTCCAAGAGTATGTCCCCACCATCCTGTCCCCTCTCCACCAGACCTCCCTGCTCCCTGGGGCCTGAAGTCCCTTGAGGATTAGATGGACCTCATCTGACTGAGTCCAGACCTGGCAGTCCTTTTCTGTATATGTGTTGGTGGCTTTATATCATCTGGTGTATGAAGCCTGGTTGCTGGCTCAGTGTCTGAGACATCCTGGGAGGTCCAGGTTATTTGAGATTGTTGGTCCTCCTACCGGGTAGACCTCTTCCTCAGCTTCTTCCAGCTTTTCCCCAATTCATCCACAGGGGTTCCCAGCTTCTGTCTATTTGTTGCATATAAATTTGAGCATCTGACTCTTTCACCTGCTGGTTTGGTCTTTCAGAGAGCAGTCATGATAAGCCCATTTTTTGTGAGCACAGAATAGCATCAGTAATAGTGTCAGGCCTTGATGCCTCTCCTTGAGCTTTATCACAATTTGGTCTTGTCACTGGATCTCCTTTTCTTTAGGCTTTTCTCCATGTTTTTTCCTTGCAGTTCTTTCAGACAGGAACAATTCTGGGTTAGAGCTTTTTACTGTGGGATGGTAACTCAATCTTTCCACTTGATGTCCTGTCCCTCCACTGGAGGAGGACTCTACAAGTTCCCTCTCCCCACTGTAGGGCATTTCTTCTAAGGTCCCTCCCTTTGAGTCCTTAGGGTCTCTCACCTCCCAGGTCTCTGATATAACCGAGGGTTTTCTCACCTCCTACCTCAAAAAGTTGCCTGTTTCCATTCTTTTTGCTTTTCCTCAGCACTTCAGTTATGTTCCCCACACACATAATACCTGATCATGTTCACCTTCTTGTCCCATTTCCCACCCAGGCTCTTTCCTCCCCATCACTGTAGTGATTTTTTTAACCTTCTTAACATTTAAAATTGTTTTCATTCATACAGATAATTGAAATTTATTTATTTTTTGATTCATTATCTTATTAGTTTCCAAAGGTAAGAGATACAAATAAAGAAGGTACATTGGGTTGATTTTATTTCACTTCATTTCATTTTTGAAATAGGCACATAGTATGTTGTGTATTGTCCAAGAAGTTCTAGAATGTTTAGGTTCCAGGTGATCTCAGCATTCCATGTAGGTATTATTACAGGTATGTGACAACATACCTGGCTTATATTGTTCTTAAGAAAGTAGTCCCACAAAAATTTCCTATAAACACTTTAAAATTAACATTGCTCTCAGAGATGAAAATATTTCCTGTTAACTTACAAAATTCATAGAAAGTATATTTCTTTCTTGAAAGAAACTAAACTGCTAACTTCAAGGCAGGATAAAAGGACTGATTAGCCCCCTCTCTCTGTTCTAGGCCCAACCTCTCTGTTCCCATTGTTCTTGTTTCTATAGCTCTGTCTCTCTCTTTGTTTTCAGCTAGCCCTCTATCTGTTCTTTGCCCCACATTTTTCTGACCTAATGGTTTTGTTTCTGCCTCTATGCCTCTATACCTCCCCCATTTCCTCACTCCTCTACCCTCTCCCAATCATTCCCTTTATACCAGGTCTGTTCCGTGGTGTAATTTCTGAAGGTCACAACATGCATGGGTCCAGCAAATGTATTCCCTTGCCATGTAATATTTCATAACACTAACACATTAAAAGCAACTGACAAAATCTATAAATATTAGTTTGAGACATGGATTTTTGTATTCCCAAAAAGGAATCAAAACAACATTTCATTTGGCTTGGCCTTCAGATAAATTCAGATAACCTAACCTTACCTAATCACTAAGAATGCTAAATTATGCACTTGTTTTTCTCCTTGCAACAATGTATGTCCATCAGTGCCCTTTGACACAAATAAATCCACAAACTTGCTCCATTGACAAGAGCATTGCTCATTTAATCCTGTGATAACAAAAGCAGGTGCAGCAGGAGCAGCATCTGCCCTAGGTCCTCTCAGGAGCTCTTTCTTTTATTCACTCTCAAGAATCACTAGAATTTCAAACAAAAACTATCTGCAGCTGGGGACAGACATGAGATTAAAACAAAACAAAATAAAAAAAAACTACACATATAACATTGCTGGGTTTTTATAGGAAGCAAAATTCTCATACATTTTTTCCTATAAGGAGGATGGAGGATCCTACAACTCAGAAGCAAATAAAACTTCCAAGTTTTAGGAAGCTCAGAAAGCGCTAGGTTTGCTGAGGCCCTCCCAAAGGCAAGAAAAGAGGAACACAATTGCTGGGGTGATGTTTCGCCTACCTCTTCCTGGTAAAGAGAATTCAACACAGTTGAATTCTTTTCAACAGCTTAAGAGCAGGAATGCCTCAATGCTACAGGAACCCCAGGAACCCAGGGAGGACTGCTTAAATACACCCCAGCACTGGGGAGGGCTATGCGTCCTGCTAGGGTTGGTCAGTCTGCAGACATGTTAATTTGCATGCACCCACTCAGGAGGGGTTGGTGCCAGATTTGGTCTAGCACCTGCTCAGTGGTGTTGTTTACTGCGATGGTGTACCGGAGACCAGCACCATCTTTTAGGTGCTGGCTGCCTACAGCATGAACAGATTTTTTTTTTTTAACTACTTGCTTGGACTGATCTTCCCCTGCTTTGTGGGCCCAGCCTGCTAATTCTGTTATCTACTGTATTTGTCTGACTCATTTGGGATAAGGATTTACTTGGACCCAGCTTCATTTGTCACATCCACTTTTCAAGTATAAAAAAAATCACATACTCCATCTACCAACATGGGAGACATTATTTTTTGATATGCAGTTTTCCCCAACAGTGGAATGACAAGACGACCAGAGCCATCCCTTAGGACAGGGACAAATGATCCAAAAGTTACTATTCTCTAACCTAGGACAACCAGTGTCAATAATTTTATATGTCTCTGCAAACCTAGATTATGGCTGATCAACTTCATTGAGTCAGTGGTAGCACTCAGAGTGGGCATACAGGCTAAATGATAACTATATATGTGAACATCCTTCAACTCTGGCCAGATGTACCCCTAAAGCCCATTTTTACATTTCCTACTGGAAGCACATCTTATGAACAACCTGGCACTACAAGTGCAAAAATGGTGCTCCTTCAAAAGGAGCCTTCTGCATCAGACTGTCAACTAGGGACCTGGAAACATTCTAATTTCAATATCACTAACTTAAGAAACCCCTGACAGAATACTGGCTGGCAGATTGGAAAGGGCACGATCACAGGGTCTGTGTTAAATGTCAAGAGAGTTTCTATCATGCATTAAGTGACATCCAGATCTTCCATTCTTTTCATGAGGAAATAAAAATTAGCCCATTTCTCATTGCTCCCATAGCAAGAAATCTGTTTTTGGTCCTGTTGCCACAGACCCTCTGGGTCCCTCTTTCTGCATGGAAAGAGTCACTAGTCCGAGATGGGCAAAGAGTCTGCGAATGACAGAAAGATGAACACGTGAGATTGTGTACTATCTGAATGTCATTTGTCAAATTGAGCATCAAACTTTTTATACACAAGAAAATAGGGAAGTTAGGTGACACATTGGCAAAGTACAAATGAGGTTACTGGGTGCTTAATGGCTCTTACACAAAACAGAGGAATGTAAACACAAAGACAGGCAGGAACTGGTCAATAAAACAACTGAGACAAAGTCAGCCCTATCTAAGGTCACCTAAAGTCTTAGAAGCCAGGTGTGAGGTCTTACACTCCTAGGGCAATGGCTTTCACACCCAAGTCATATTTCTAATTAGGGAGTTTGGCTCTAGCTAACCATCTCATTACCCTAAAACCACAGCCAGATCTACTGCCTAAACCATTGTAAATTCCTGTATGTGGGAGTGATTTGGCTTTTATTCTAAGTGATAGTGTAATACCAAAGGCAATTCTGAATGTCACTGAATAGGCAACATTGAATTCCAAACCCATGGTCAGCTCAAGGACTTTCTAGGACATTGGAACACTGGCAAAGGCTTAGCTATGTCAGAAATCAATCTTAAAAGGCACTTATAATAAGATATTACTAAAAGAGAGCACATGGATCTGTACACCAGACTAACAAGGGGATAGGGTATGAATATGTGGGTTATGAGAATGCCAAAGCTCCAGGAGTTGAGTTCATTTTGAAACTCTTTGACTCATGAGTGCTTCCAGGGCTCTTGGACTGCCAAGCAGACTTCACTACAGTGTGCATGTGCGGCATCCTGGTAGACACTAGAGTCCAGTAGCTAAGGGTGTATTTTGGCCATGCATGTGAAAAAACTAACATGGAAGAACTATGGCCTGGATAGATAAAAAAAAAAAAAGAACTGGATTCCTGTAATCCTTTGTATGAGACAAGGTTCCCCGGTCCTGCTACAAATCTTGACTCACTAAAACTTCAATTATTGGGACTAGGAGTGGTAATAGCACATGTGTTTAAACCTAAGCACTCCAGAGTCAGAATCCTCTGTGATTTTGAGGCTAGCCTGGTTTACACAGTGTGTTCCAGATTACTCTGACCTACATAATGAGATCCTGGACAAAACCAAAACCAAAATTGAACTAATACTTAAGTTGTTGGGGAAAACTGACCTACCTAATGGAAGGGTGATTTAAACTTCAGCTGGAAGCCCCACATGCCTGGGCCAAACATTCTTTAATGCAGTCACTTGGGAAATTCAATGGTGTGGATTCCCAAACCACTTTGAACAAAACATCTATTCCTTGTCTAGTTTCTCTAATCTCTGACAGGACCGAAAAAAAATGTCAATGCAGGTATCAGGTACCATGCCCTTTGTGGGCTATACTGGATATGTTGGGTACACAGCCTCGATTATACTTTTTCTCACCTAATCAGGATTGTGTGTTTTGGGGACTAGCTGTACAATTTTCTTCCTGTTCCAACTTACCAGAGGGGACCATTTAGAAATCTAAAGTACTAGCCAGGTGGTGGTGGCACTCGACTTTAATCCCAGCACTTTGGAGGCAGAGGCAGGCAGATTTTTGAGTTCGAGGCCAGGCTGCTGTTCAAAGTGTGTTTCAGGACAGCTGGGGGTATACACAGAAACCCTGTCATGAAAATAAAAAAAAAAAATCTAAAGTACTGGTAGTCGCAAAGTAAATGGTGTGCCCTTGAAATTGGCAACTAAAAATAAAATGAATGGCAATCTGAGTGTAAAATTCATTAACATGATCCAGCTACCTGGACAGAGTCCTGAGGCTACCAAACTCCCATGTATATGTGAAACCATATTAGCAGTATAAGACACAGTTTAAATAATTATTAGTATAATATTATTTTGTGACATAAAATTATTAACTGTACAATACAAGAAACATTGAATTTATTACTACTATAACTCCAAAAGCCCTTAATATACATTTGTATAATAGTATCCTCAGAGGATTGAAACCTTCCACCCTACAGGAAGCTCCTTAAGCAGAGAGATAAACAACTCAAAAGAAATCCAGGAAGCTCTTTAAGCAGGAAGGCAAACACCTTCAAAGAGCTTCAAGGAGTCCCTCAAACTGACAAAAGTCAGTAGGCTTCTCCCTGCCAGAGAAAGGAATAAAAGCTGAGAGTCCCTCTCATATGCAGAAAGATGAGGTACAAAAGAGAAATATGAGGCCAAGGCTTAGAGCATTTCTCCCTGGAAGGTAAAACCCTGGACAATCCCCAACCTTGTTTTCCCTAATCTCTAAAATACATTCAGAAAGAAGCTCTTTGTTCTCTATAGCCAGCAAAAAGCCTTTTTGTTTCTGTGCCTTACAGCCAGAGATGTGATAATTGTAGGAAGACCTATAGGGATATGGAGATAGAGAGGATATGCAGACTACTCCCCACCCATAGCCAAGTTTACTCCCAACTCCTCCCAACTCTCCCCATCTCCTCCGAACTCTCCTCCCAACTCCTCCCAATTCTTCATCTAGCTGTTAAAACCCCCTGTTCTTACTGCTCAGGGTCAAACTCCCCTGCCCTGCAAGGCAGAAGGAGTTTGTCCTCAGCTAGATTTAGTAAAAACTCTTGAATTTGGCATCAGGGGGGGTTTTCTCTTGAGTCTTTGGGGTGCTGGCCAGCTCATCCTAGGACTTGAGTGGAGGCCCAGCTTTTGGTGGTCTTACATGTGGGTGCTCATTTGCTGAGATTTGTGGCCTACCCCAGTTCTCAGAAATCCCCGCTGAGAGGTAAGATCCTGCCTTTGTCTATGTCTTTGTCTATGTCTTTGTCTGCAGGCTTTTTTTGAATTTTGTATTCTTAGTTTACAGTAGCCTGTGCACATGAGAGCAACAAATTCCCTGTCTGGGATGGAGGGGAGTGTTACTGACAGACGTGTCAGGAGTAACTGCCTGCCAACCTGGGAGACATCCCAGAAGGTCTGAGGGAGCTCCAGGGATGCCTGGGTATTTCCCATCGGGGAGCCAATTGAGACTGTGCTCACTCACCCGTCTGTTTCTGTTACTAGGTGCTAATTGAGTGGTGCTCACTCAACCATCTGTTTCTGTTACTGTGTGCCAATTGAAAGGTGCTCACTCAGCAATCCATTTCTGTTACTGGGTGCCAAGTGAGAGTGTGCTCACTCAGTCATCTGTTTCTGTTACTGGGTGCAAAGTTAAGAGTGTGCTTACTCGGCTGTCTGATTGGGTACTGGTTGCAGTTATCGTAATTTATTGTGTGTATATCTTGTTTGTCTCCCTGAATGTGACTCTGACAATGAGACAGACTCTTAGCACTCCCCTCGTATGAGTCTTGTGATTTGGACTGAAATTAAGACTAGGATTCACAACCCGTCTGTAGATGTCAGAAAGAGATTTTGAAGAACTTTCTGCTCTAGGGAATGGCACGCTTTTGGTGTTGGTTTAACACCAGAGGACACTCTTGATTTGATTGTGATTTCTGCCCTTAAAAATGTTGTTTAGGCAGAGGGGACCAGGGTCTCAACCAAATCAAGTGCCATAGAATCTCATCTAAAAAAATTTAGCCAAGGATCCCCCCCATCCTTGTTGAAACCTTGAGTTCAGTGGAAAAAGCCAGACTCCTGAGACCTAACTCTCTGCCACTCAGAGAAAAAAAAACTGAGATAAAAATAGTGGAGTCTGAACTGCAACCCTGGCTCCCACAAAGATATATCCAGAGTTAGAAGAACCTCCACAATGGCATAACACCCTACCACCATATCCCCAACTCGTCCCCTCCCAGACCTCTCAACATGTCTGAGGTGCCGCTGGAGATGTGGGGGTGGGACCAGCAGCTGGAACCTGAGGCTGTTGAGCTCGGAACCTAGAGGAAACAGACTGCACAGTGCTGCCTTTATATACTTACGGCCCTCCTCCATCAGAACCCAGACAACTGCAGTCCCTTTAGTACTGGCCATTTTCCTCTACTGATCCTATAATTTGAAGGCATATCATGCCCCCTTTTCTGGAAATCCCTCTAGCCATACTCATCTAATGTAATCTCTCATGTTCTCTCATCAGCCCACTAGGGATAACTGTCAACAGAATTTGAGCATTCTTTTCACCACAGAGGAGAAAAAAAAGATACTGCTGGAGGCCAGAAAGAACATGCTAGGGGTCAATGAATGGCTGTCACATCTTCTGAATGAAATAGATGCAGGCTTGCCTCTGACAAGTCCTGACTGGGACCCTGAAAGTCCTCACAGTAGGGGGCAGTTGACAGTTTTCCTCTGGGCTCTAGTAACAGGGCTGAAAGGAGCTGGCAGGTGCCCCACTAATTTGGCCAAGGTAAGAGGGATCCTACAAGAGGAAAAGTAGCACCCAGCAGTGTTTTTTTGAGCACCTCTTAGAACCATACAGGCCTTACACTCACTTTGACCCTACATCAGAGGGCCAGCAGGCAGCGATGGCCATGGCTTTCATTGGCCAGTCTGCTTCTGACATTAAAAGGTTACAGTGTCTATAGAGTCTGCAAATATTATCTTTGAAAGATCTGGTTAAGGAGACAGAGAAAGTGTACTATAAGAGAGAGACTGGAGAAGAAAAAAGAGAAAGAGTAAAGAGAGAGTCTGAAAAAAGATAAATTATACGAGATAGAAGGCTGTAAGAAATTTAACTAGGGTTTAGACATAATTCCAGGTGATAAGGAATATTATAGAAAGGGAGGAGGATGTAGGCAGACAGTGTACCTGGGTAACACAGCACCAAGAAGATGTCAAAACTCCAGAGGACCTTCGCAACCACCTCTAGATAAGGACCAATAAAAAAAAATGGACACTGGGCAAAAGACTGCCCCCCCCAAAAAAAAATAGATATCAGTCCTCCCAAGGTCCTTAACCCAGATGACAATGCCTAGGGCAGATGGGCCTCAGGCCCCCCTCCCCGAGCCTAGGGTAATCCTAACTGTGGAGGCGACCACAACATATTTCCTTGTTGATACCAGAGCAGAATTTTTAGTCCTGAAAGAGCCACTGGGGAAATTGAAGAACAAGAAAACTGTAGTAATAGTGGCTACTTGTCAGAATCCATACTCTTGGACCACTGATAATAAAGTTGATTTAAGAAGAAGCCAAGTAACTCATTACTTTCTCATCATTCCTGAATGCTCCACCCCATTGTTGGGGAGAGACTTACTATCAAAATAAAAGCCCACATAAGTTTCTTTTCAGAAGGAACTTCAGTCTCTTGGATTCCACCATCTCTATAATTTTAGCTTGAAAATCAGAAAACTAATATAGATAAAGTGAGCCTCAAACCTGTTAGAGAAAAGTTCTAGAAGGGAACTGGTTAGAGAGATATCCTCAAGCCTGGCCAGAGACTGCAGGTATAAAAATGACAAAAAGGGTGCCCCCATCGTTGTGATGCTCAAAGCTGGTGCGACTCCTATTGGGGTATGATAATACCCCATGAACAAAGAGGCCTTCAAGGGCATCAGACCTCACCTCAAAAGGCTCTTAGAACTGGGTGTTTTATTCCCTTGTCAGTCTTCCGGGAATACTCTGTTGCTAACAGTTAAAATTCAGGCTTCGCCCCGGGAAAGCAGCTAAGAGGTGACCTGCTAGGGGCATACTGGGCAATAAATTTTACTGACGTTAATCCAGCCAAGTACAGTAATAAATATTTATTAGTTTTTTTTAGACACTTTTTCAGGGTGAATGGAAGCCTTCCACACTAAGAAGGAGACCACCAATGTCATGGTAAAGAAGATATTAGAGGAAATTTTCCCAATATTTGACATCCCTAAGGTAATTTCATCAGACAACATCCCCTCCTTCGTTGCTCAGATAAGACAATTGCTTATAGACCCCAGATTTCAGGACAGGTAGAGCAGATAAAGAGAACATTAAAGTAAACCTTAACTAGATTGGCTTTAGAGACCAGCAGAAAAGATTGGACAACACTCCTAACCTTCGCCTTGTTCCCAGGGAAATTTATACTTACACCCTTTGAACTCCTCCATGGGAGACCTAATGAAGCAGGGAGAATGTTTGACCTGGTGTTCCTTTTTCCCAACCCCTGCCAGCTCACTTGAAGGCCCTATAACTGATCAAAAATGATTCCTGGGAATTGCTGAAAAAAAATCAAACAAAGACACACAGACACACAGACACACACACAGACACACACACACAAACAAACAAACAAACAATACATAGGTACCAGGAACCACAATGGGACCACATCAATTTCAAATAGAGCATCCTATCCTGGCCTGACACCACCTTTCTAACAACCATAAACCCAGACGAAAAGGACCCTAACTGGTGCTTGTGACAAGCTCTGCTGCTGCTCCTCCAGCCTGTGTCTGGCTCCTCCTATTGGCCCCACCGAGGCCCACTGACCCAGCCCTGCTTGCACTAACTGGCCTTGGCTCAGGAACTGAACCTCCTCCCTCCATCCCACCTCTGGTGAGAAACTCTTTAGTCTCATTAAAGCGCTTCTGGGGCTCTCAATGTAACAAATTCTGAAGATGTGACCTCATGTTGGCTTTATTTGACAGCTGGGCCAGAGGTTTAATTTTCCTAGTTCTAATATTAGAACTATTTACTAGAAGGAGTAGGGTATGTGAGACCCTGTCTTATAGCATTTATCCCTGGAAGGAAGAGCCCCTGGACATTTCCCAACCTTTTTTTTTTCCCTTGATCTCTAAATAAACATCAGAAAGAAGCTCTTTGTATTCTATTGCCAGCAAAAGGCTTTTTGTTTCTGTGCCTTACAGCCAGAGATGCGATAATTGTAGGAAGACCTACAAAGATATGGATATAGAGAGGAGGTGCAGACTACTCCCCCACTATACCCCCACCTATAGCCAACTCTCCTTCCAACTTCTTCCAATTCCTCAGCTAGCTGTTAAAGTCCTGTAATGTTACTGCTCAGGGTCAAACTCCCCTGCCCTGCATGGCAGAAGGAGTTCCTCCTCAGCTACCTGATAATAAAACCTCTTGCAGTTTGCATTAGGTGTGGTTTTCTCTTGAGTCTTTGGGGTGCTGGGCAGCTCATCCTGGGACTTGAGTGGAGGCCCAGCTTTGGGGGTCTTACAGAGTCTTGGTGAAGTTGAGACTAGTTGTCTGAAAGAAGCAGAAACAAGAGGGAGCTGGAGCTACCTTGCCTGGAAGAGGTTTAGATCCACTGAGCTACATTGAAAGGATTCTCTCCAACCTGTTGAGCTGTCTGCTCTATTCTCCAGGTTCCCGTTTTTGTGGACCATAGTGGGGTGGGCTTTGGTGGTACAGCTGTCCCTGAGTCATTTCTGCTCCTGTAAGTAATCCCTCACACATATTCCTGTAAGGAATCCCAGTAAAACTCATTCATCAACCAATTTGGAATTCAGCAACATTTATAGCATAACCAGTTCTAATTCCACCACAGTTAATGCAATAGCCAACATTTGGCCTTAATTATTACAGATTGATTATTTTTGCTTGTTTATTGTGTATAAGAATAACTCAGTGAAATTCTACCTTTCTCCCATATGGATTCAGTCCTTGAAATCCAGATGCCAGGGAGCAAAAAAAGAAATTTGACTTGCTGAGCCTTCTTGCCAGCTCTGATTTTGCCAACTTTAATGCTTATAGCAGAAACATGGCCTAAAGTCAAAATATTTGTATTTATTTATTCAAATTCATTTGTTCATTTAATATATTCGTGTGTGCCTATTCTCATGCCACAGTACACAGGGTTTTTGGGCATTGCGGTTTTTAGTGTCTTTTTTGGGGTTCTATTTTTTTAAGGTTATTTTAGAGTTTTAGGTTTTTTTTTTC
>OFHM01001056.1_pt1 | contig 19545 bp, 17 predicted proteins | sample 1521311 | NCBI WGS metagenome assembly OFHM01 (sample SAMEA3504083, study PRJEB24116) | mouse gut metagenome | biome: mouse gut; feature: mouse-associated habitat; material: faeces | place: Denmark | collected 2011 | reverse complement strand
CGCTCACGCGGGAAATCTGATTAAAGGCGTTGCCGGCAAAGTCGGCGGCGGCGGCGGCGGAAGGCCGAACATGGCCCAGGCCGGCGGAAAGAACCCGGAAGGGATTGACGATGCCATCGCGGAGGCGTCGAAGGTGCTTGAAGGGCAGATAAAGTAAGAAAAATTACGATTTATTTCCTTAAATTTCAAATAAAGAATTGACGCATAAAAAATTTGTGGTATAATGACAAGTGTGTATTAGGATACACAATAAAAACCCGTATCAGTCGTTGTTACCAGAAGGGGACTGAAGGGAGGGCAGAGTGTAGGATGTCAAATGTAATCGTTAAAGAAAATGAAACTTTAGATAGCGCTTTACGACGCTTCAAAAGAAGTTGTGCAAAAGCTGGTATTCAGCAGGAGATTCGTAAGAGAGAGCATTACGAAAAACCCAGCGTAAGACGCAAAAAGAAGTCTGAAGCAGCAAGAAAACGCAAATACAATTAATGATTATGAGCAAAGTAAAGTCCTTGAATTTCCAAGGACTTTATTGTCTTTATGGGAAGCCTTAGGAAATTCTTAAGAAAGGTCTGATATTATGTGGACGAGGGAGATTTTTGATACAGATGTGTATCATCTGATTTCGGCTTTTATTATCTATAGTATGATAGGATGGCTGGTAGAATCAATCTACATGTCGCTATGTAACAAAAAACTGACCAACCGGGGCTTTGGCCGGGGGCCGTTCTGCCCGATTTACGGATTTGGCGGGGTAATCGGTTATCTGGTGCTGCGTCCCTTAAGCGATAATCTTCTGCAACTTTATATTGCGGGGGCGTTCCTTGCCACTTTGTTTGAGTTCCTTGTGGGAAAGCTGATGCTGAAGCTCTTCGGGGAAGTCTGGTGGGATTATAATGAAAAGCCCTGCAATTATAAAGGAATTATCTGCCTTGAAAGTACGATTGCCTGGGGATTTTACGCGATTATCATTGTCACGTTCCTGCACGAGAGGGTGTTGGGGATGGTGGACAGATACGATATGAGAATGGGAATCTGGGTATGCAGAATTATTTTCTTTCTGGTGACGATGGATTATCTGATAAAGCTGATGCAGATATTCAATATCAGCCTGAAAGAACAGAAAGACAGGTTGATGGACGCTTATGAGGCTTTCAGGGCCAGATGGTATTGAGGCTTTATATGAAACAGCCGCAGGAGAGAAACGATTCGCGTTTGCTCCCGGGGAATTGGAAGTACAGGCATTTTACAATCAAATAAAACATATCCATAGTTATAGAATACATAAGGGAGAGCAATTACGTGAAGAAGTATTTTAAAGTAACCCTGTGCTATGTGATGTGTTTTATTTTTTTGCTGACGATGCCGATAAAGGCCTTTGCGGCGCCTGATTTGGAGGCTCCCTCCTACATACTTATGGAGGCTTCCACGGGACAGATTATCTGCGAGGAAAACGCCGGGGAGCGGCGGAGCCCTGCCAGTATCACGAAAATTATGACATTGATTGTGATTTTCGACCATCTGGGAACGGGCAGAGTGCGGCTGGACAGCGAGGTTATGACCAGCGCTTATGCCAAATCCATGGGAGGTTCCCAGGTGTTTTTGGAGGAGGGCGAGGTTCAGAGCCTTGAAACCATTATTAAATGTATCGCGGTGGCCTCGGGAAATGACGCCAGTGTGGCGGCTGCGGAGTTTATCGCCGGCAGCGAACAGGAATTTGTGAACCTGATGAACAAAAGAGCGGAGGAGCTTGGCCTTACCGACACCCATTTTGAGGATTGCTGCGGGCTGAGCGAGTCTGACAATCACTATACTTCCGCCAGGGACGTGGCGATAATGTCCCGGGAGCTGATTACAAAATATCCCCAGATTCTGGATTACACAAAAATCTGGATGGAGGATATCACCCATGAGACAAGACAGGGAACTTCCACTTTTACCCTGAACAGTACCAATAAACTGCTGAAACAATATCAGTGGACGACAGGTTTGAAGACAGGATCTACTTCGAAGGCAAAATACTGTTTTGCTGCCACGGCCTCCAAGGACGGCATTGACCTGATCGCAGTGGTGATGGGGGCTCCGGATTACAAGACCCGTTTCGGGGACGCGCAGACATTACTGACATATGGCTTCAGTGTATGCGATATCTACATAGATGAAAATCAGGATAGCTTGCCGCCCCTGCCTGTAGAGGGCGGCATCACAGAAGAGGTCAAGATAGCATATCAGGGAGAATTCCGCTATCTGGATACTGCAGGCAGCGATTTGTCGGTGGTGGAGAAGACTCTGAAGCTCCCCGAGAAGGTGGATGCGCCGGTGGAAAAGGGTGCGGAGGCCGGCCGGGCAGTATATTCATTGAACGGTCAGGAGATCGGAAGTGTGCCGGTATTGTATGCGGAGGATGTGGAGAAGGCGCGGTACACGGATTATCTGCAGAAGGTATTCGGTTATTTTCTGCCGTGATTCTGGAGATTGTTTTTAAACGGCGCAGGGATGTCAGGGCATGGGTGGACAAAAGCAATGTGCCGGATCCGGTACCCCGTGTATTCATCCTTGTGTAATGCGCTTGCTGTCTGCACCGGGATAGTGTCGTTGGCGGCAGGCATTTCCATTGCCTCCGTCCTCGCCTTGTTCCGGTGCAGAGGCGGGCACTGCGCTCGGGTTTATGCAGCGGTATACCTGAACAGGCAATGACAGCCGGAATAATGAAGAAGACGACTTCCGAAAGCATATTTTGCCAGGAAAATAAGCGGATAATGAAAGGATATATATGATAGATTTGTTGATCACGGTCATTGGAATCCTTGCGGTGATCGTTCTATGGGTGATGCTGTTTGACAGCAACCGTTTTGTCGTGCGGAAACTTACGGTACAGGACGATAGAATGAAAAGGCGGTGCAGAGCCGTGGTTTTGTCGGATTTGCACAATAAGCAATATGGCGGCAGCAATGAAAGGCTTCTGGAGGCCATACGGGAACAGAAGCCGGATTTTGTATTGATTGCCGGAGATATGCTGACGGCCAGAGGGAAAGAATCGCCGGAACCCGCTTTGGCATTTCTGAGAGAATTGGCAAAATCCTATCCTGTTTATTATGGCAACGGAAATCACGAACAGCGTATCAGGCTGCATCCGGATGTGTATGGCGATATGGCAGAGCGATACAAAAATGCCCTCACAGAGATGGGGATTGCACCGCTGGTGAATTGCCATGTCATATTGCCGGAATACGGAATCGCCATATACGGAGCGGAAATCGGAGAAGATTATTATCAGCGGATTTGGCTTGCGCAGATGGATCCGGATTATCTGAACGGAATATTGGGACAGGCTCCGGAGGAGCTGTTTACGGTATTGCTTGCGCATAATCCGGATTATTTTCCCCAATATGCCGCATGGGGGGCAGATTTGACTCTTTCGGGACATGTTCATGGCGGAGTGGTACGTATTCCTGTCTGGGGCAAGGGCGTAATCTCGCCTGCCTGGCGTTTATTCCCGAAATATGACGGCGGGATCTTTCGGGAAGGCGCAAAGACCATGGTGCTGAGCAGGGGCATGGGAAGTCACACGATTCCGGTGAGGATCTTTAATCCGGCGGAACTGTGGGTGATCGATTTCCAATCTCCGCAGTAATAATCTGGAACAAATGTTCTTCCTTGAAATAATTGGAAAAAAAAGGTAAAATAAGAACTTGGGCGATTGGACAACCGGAAGAAAGCACATGTGAGGATACCATGGCGATACCTGTAAAACTGGAAGTATTTGAAGGTCCGCTGGATCTGCTGCTTCATTTGATTGATAAAAATAAAGTGGATATTTATGATATTCCCATCGTGGAGATCACGGAACAATATCTGGATTATATCCGGAAGATGGATACTGACGACATGAATATCATGAGTGAATTCCTGGTGATGGCGGCTACATTGATCGATATCAAGTGCCGCATGCTGTTACCCAAGGAAGTGGACGAGGAAGGGGAAGAAGAGGATCCCAGACAGGAATTGGTTCAGAAACTGTTGGAGTACAAGATGTACAAATATATGTCTCTTGAACTGAAGGATCGTCAGGTGGATGCCGCGAAGAATCTGTACAGAGCCAAAAACATTCCTCCGGAAGTTGCATTGTATCAGTATCCGCTCGATTATAAGGAATTGATCGGCGATATGACGCTGAGCAAGCTGCACGGAATTTTCAAGTCCATTATAAAACGCCAGGAGGACAAGATCGATCCGATCCGAAGCCAGTACGGCAATATCGAAAAGGAAGAGATCGACATGGATGTCAAGACATTGTATGTAGAGGCTTATGCCAGAGAACACAAATCCTTCAGTTTTCGGAATCTTTTGGAGAAACAGGGAGGAAAAATGGAAGTGATCGTTACATTCCTGATTATCCTGGAGATGATGAAGACCGGAAAGATCGTGATCAGCCAGGATTCTATTTTTGATGATATCATGATCACGTCGCTGCTGTGAGGCAGACGGGAATTTGATGGCAGGATAGCAGTAAATAAGGAGCCGGGGAATGAAGAGAATTAGAGCGGAAGCGGTCATAGAAGCGATATTGTTTACCATGGGGGAATCGGTGGAAATCAGCCGTCTGGCAGAGGTAGTGGAAGAAGATGTGAAGACCACAAAGGATATCCTCAGACAGATGGAAGAACGCTATGCAAGGGAAGACCGGGGAATTACATTGAACTGGTTTGACAATGCGGTACAGCTTTCCACAAAGGAAGATATGTACGAATACCTGATCAAGATCGCCAAGACGCCCCGCAAGATGACCTTGACGGATACGGTGCTGGAGACCCTGTCCATTATTGCGTACAAGCAGCCGGTCACCAGAGTGGAGGTGGAACGGGTGAGAGGGGTCAACTGTGACCATGCCATCAATAAACTTTTGGAATACGATCTGATTATGGAGCTCGGAAGGCTGGATGCGCCGGGCAGGCCGTTACTGTTCGGCACCACGGAACAGTTTCTGCGTTCCTTCGGCGTGAGAAGCTTAGAGGAACTGCCGGAGCTGAATCCGGTTCAGCTGGAAGAGTTTAAGCAGCAGGCAGAAGCGGAGGTTTCACTGCAGTTGGAGGTCTGACTGTATTGACTTGCCGTAAAACATATATTGCGGACCGCCGGGATTTACGGAAATGCTTCCGGGAAGGCGCCTGGCCGGCGGTCTGCAGTCGGGTTGTACTGTAAATTTAACCGGTGTGCAGTATAAAATGCAAAACCAGTCTCATATATTATTAAAAATCCCATTGAAAGACAAAAAGAAGGAAAATGCGGATGAAAAAAATAATAGGAGGCTTTTTTTGTGTCCTTTTTCTGCTTCTGGCAGCAATGCTCCCGGTTCACGGAGAGGAGCTGGAGCTATACGCGGGGGCGGCTGTTTTGATGGATGCGGATTCCGGAAGAGTGCTGTACGGAAAAAACGAGGATACCTTTATGGCTATGGCCAGCACTACGAAAATCATGACCTGTATCCTGGTACTGGAGCATGCGTCCATGGAAGATATGCTGACGGTATCTGCCTATGCCGCCAGCATGCCGAAGGTAAAGCTGGGCATCCAAAAGGGAGAGCAATATACCGTGGGGGATCTGCTGTATTCTCTGATGCTGGAATCCCACAACGATACGGCGGTGGCATTGGCGGAATATGTGGGGAAGGCGTATCTGACAGAAGAGCTGAACGAAAAAGACACGGCGGCATACACCGCAGAAGAAAGCAAGAAAGCCGTGGCTGCGTTTGCGGTGTTGATGAACCGAAAGGCGATGGAACTGGGCTGTGAAAATACCTGGTTTATCACCCCCAACGGATTGGATGCCACAGAGACGCTGGTTCTGGAGGAAGGCAGTACCTTGCAGAAGGAACATGGAACCACAGCCAGGGAACTGGCGCGTATTCTGGCATATTGCATCCGGGAATCTCCCTGCCGCGACGATTTTCTACGGATCACCAGGGCGGGAGAATACAGTTTCACGGCAAACGGACGCAGCTATTCCTGCGTCAATCACAATGCCTTTCTGCAGATGATGAGCGGCGCCCTCACGGGAAAGACCGGATTTACCAACAAGGCCGGATATTGCTATGTGGGTGCGCTGGAACGGGACGGAAGGACTTTTGTGGTGGCGCTTCTGGCCTGCGGCTGGCCGAACAACAAAACCTATAAATGGAGCGATACGCGGAAGCTGATGCAATATGGGATTGACAATTATTTCTACAGAAGTTTTTCGGAACCGGGCGTGGCTTTTGACGAAAGCTGTCTGAAGGCCGTTTTGGTACAAAACGGCCAGACGAACCGGCTGGGCGCGGAAGCTTTTGTGAACGTCCGGATTGCGGAAGGAGATGTCCCCGGTGAGAAAGAATCGTCCTCTCTGCCGGACAGCGAGGGGCTGCTGATGAAAGAGGATGAGGAGATACGAGTAGAATACACATTGGCAGACACGCTGACCGCACCTGTTGTATGCGGTATGCCGGTCGGAAGAGTGGATTATATCGTAGGAAATCAGATTTACAGGACAGAATGTATCGTCACTGCGGAGAATCTGGAGGAAATAGACCAGGAGTGGTGTATGCGCCAGGTGCTTGAGCGTTTTGTACTGCCTTGAGCGAAAAATCCGGTTGCGTACCTGATGGTTGTGGGTTATAATACAGTCAATAATGGTTCCTGCTGATACATAAAGTGAGACGGAATGCGGAGGAATGCCCATGAGAATGTATGATATCATTATGAAGAAACGCAACGGAGCAGAACTTACCGAAGAGGAGATACAATATTTTATAGAGGGCTATACAAAGGGGGAGGTACCTGATTATCAGGTATCCGCCCTGATGATGGCCATCTTTTTCCGGAAGATGACGCAGCGTGAGACGCTTTCGCTTACTATGGCCATGGCACACAGCGGCGATATGCTGGATTTATCGGCCATCCATGGGGTGAAGGTGGACAAGCACAGCACGGGAGGCGTGGGGGACAAGACCTCGCTGGCTCTGGCTCCCATGGTAGCGGCCTGCGGGATTCCCGTAGCGAAGATGAGTGGCCGGGGATTGGGGCATACCGGGGGAACCATCGACAAGCTTGAAAGTTTCCCGGGCTTTTCCACAGCGCTTACCAGGCAGCGGTTTATTGATAATGTGAACCGGATCGGCATAGCGATTATGGGCCAGACGGCCGATCTGGCCCCTGCGGACAAGAAACTCTATGCCCTTCGGGATGTGACGGCTACAGTGGACAATATGTCCCTGATCGCAAGCTCTATTATGAGCAAAAAGCTGGCGGCGGGAGCGGATGCCATCGTATTGGACGTAAAGACCGGCAGCGGCGCTTTTATGAAGGCGGAAGCGGATGCAAGAGCGCTGGCGGAGGAAATGGTACAAATCGGCAGGAATGCAGGACGCAAAACCTATGCCGTTATCTCCGATATGGACCAGCCGTTGGGGCTTGCGGTGGGAAATGCACTGGAAGTAAAAGAAGCTGTCGCCACACTGCGGGGAGAGGGGCCGGAAGATTTCATGGAATTATGTCTTACCCTGGGGAGCCTGATGCTGATAGCCGGTGGAAAGACCGACAGCGCGGAAGAGGCCAGGCAGATGCTGAAGGGAGTCATTGCGGACGGCAGCGCGCTGAACAGGCTGGCCGTGTTTGTGGAAGCCCAGGGCGGCGACAGAAGGGCAGTCTATGATACGGAGCTGCTGCCTAAAGCGGAAATCCTCCATCCAATTCTGGCTCCTGCAGACGGTTTTATTGATCATATTATATGCGACGAGGTGGGAATCTGCTCGCTGCTCTTGGGCGGCGGCAGGGAAACGCTGCACAGCGGGATCGATCTGTCCGTGGGATTGGTTCTGTGCAAAAAGGCCGGCGATGCGGTCAGGAAAGGCGATATCCTGGCAGTGATTCATGCTAATGATGAAAAGAAGGCACAGGAGGCGCAGAAACGTTATCTGGCGGCCTGCAGGATTACTCAGGCGCCGCCCGAAAAGCGCCCCCTTATCAAGGCAATTATAGATTAGCGTACATTTTCCGGTGCATAGTTTGCCGTCTGTACTAATATAATAAAAACATGAAGAACAAGAATGAACGCATCCGGAAGAATGAATTAAAAAAAGAAGCTTTGATTGAATCCTTGAAATTTCCCAAGGATATCTGTATGGGAGCCGTTAAAGTGACTTTGACGGGCAACCGGGAAGCCTGGATTGAAAATTACCGGGGAATTTTGGAGTATACGGAAAGCCTGATACTGCTCCAGGGCAAGACCTGCCAGATCTGCTTTGAAGGCAGCGGGCTTTCCATAGATTACTATACCAACGAGGACATGAAAATCAGCGGCTGTATTCAGTGTGTCAGATATATATGATGTATTGCGAAAATGAGATAAAGGGGAGAGAGCATGATTCAGTTTCTGAAATATATCAGGGGATATCTGCGCATCCGCATATGGGGTTTTTCACCGGAGCGTTTTATGAACCTGTGCAGCAATAAAGGCATACTGCTGTGGGATATCGTCCGGGAAGGCGATATTTACTACATGTGTATTCACCTGAAAAGCTTCCGGGAACTGAAGCCTATACTGAAGAAGACGGGGACAAGGGTAGCCATATTGGAGCGATATGGACTGCCCTTTTTTATTCCGGGATTGCTGAAGCGAAAGGTCTTCGTATTGGGCCTGTTTTTGACCGTGGCCTTCTGGATCTGGTCTTCCTTTTACATATGGGATATCGAATTGAGCGGAAATTATCGGATTACGGACGATGTCTTTCAGCGCTTTCTGGAGGCCAGCCAGGTAACGGTGGGAATGCGCCAGGACGCTTTGGATATCGGGGAGCTGGAAAAGCAGATCCGCAGACAGTTTCCGGAGATCACATGGGCTTCTGCCAGACTGGAGGGCACCAGGCTGCTGATCGATATCAAGGAAAACGACGCTCCCATTGTGGTGGATAGACCGGAAGAATCCACGGGAACGGATCTGGTCTCGGAATATGACGGCGTAGTAACGGCAATAATCGTCCGTAGCGGCGTTCCGAAGGTGGCCATCGGAGATATGGTGGAGAAGGGAACCATTCTGGTAGAGGGAAAGGTGCCTGTTTTCAATGAAGATACCACTGTGCGGGAATACTATTATGTGGATGCGGACGCGGATGTTATGCTGGAACATACACTTGCTTTTACCACGGTACTTCCGCTGGACTATATAGAGAAGGCATATACGGGCAGAGAGAAGACACAGTATTATCTGAAGGTAGGAAAGAAGACACTGCGTCTTCCTCAGGAGAGGCCGTTTCTGGTATATGACAGTCTCATGAAGGAAAGCAGGCCGCTGGCATTTGAAAAACTGCGGATTCCGTTTTTCTTCGGCGCAGTGACACACAGGGAGTATCAAAATACCGAACATACATACACGAAGGAGGAGGCAGAAGACCTTCTTAATCAAAAATTAATGGATTTTCTTGCAGAATTAGATGAAAAAGGGGTACAAATTATTGAAAAAAATGTTAGAATAAATAAGGACGGACATGAATGGGTTCTGAATGCGGATTTTCTGGTGCAGCAGCTTGTAGGTGTGAGCGCGCAGACAGAGAGAACGGATACGGGAGAAAAGGATACAGGAGAGGCAGATACGGATGAATGATTTTTCAGTCAGGCTGGATATGCCCACGGAGCATATGCAGAAGATTTTCGGCATGCAGGATGTCTATGTGAAAAAAATGGAGCGGGATTTTGGTGTGGTCATTGTGGACCGCAACGGATCGATTACAATTACCGGGCGGGAAGATATGGTCAGAAAGGCGGAGAACGTGCTGAGAGAGCTGGCTGCTTACTCCGGCCGGGGAAATGAGATTGAGGAGCAGAGTGTGGATTACGCGATTTACTTGGGAAAGGAACAAAAGGAAGAGGCGCTGACGGAGATGGATTCGGATTGTCTGTGCCATACGGTGAACGGGAAACCGATTAAACCAAAGACCTTGGGACAGAAGGCATATGTAGATGCCATACGGGACAATATGATCGTATTCGGGCTGGGTCCCGCGGGAACAGGGAAGACTTATCTGGCCATGGCCATGGCGATTACGGCTTTTAAAAATGACGAGGTGGGCAGGATCATCCTCACCAGACCAGCCATCGAAGCCGGAGAGAAGCTGGGCTTTCTGCCGGGAGACCTGCAGAGCAAGGTGGATCCTTATCTGCGTCCCCTTTATGATGCGCTCTACCAGATTATGGGGGCGGACAGCTTTGCCAAAAATATGGAAAAAGGGCTCATTGAGGTGGCTCCTCTGGCATATATGAGGGGGCGCACGCTGGACAATGCCTATATCATACTGGACGAGGCTCAGAATACAACCCCTGCCCAGATGAAGATGTTTTTGACCCGTATCGGATTCGGGTCCAAGGTGGTGGTGACCGGAGACAATTCCCAGAAGGATCTGCCCGCCGGTACGAAATCAGGACTGGATATTGCGGCGAGAGTATTGAAGGGAATTGACGATATTGCGTTTTGCAATCTGACAAGCAAGGACGTGGTGCGTCATCCTCTGGTGCAGAAAATTGTACAGGCATACGAGAATTATGAGGCCAGGGAAGAGCGGAGCCGCCAGCGGGAGAAGGAGAAGCCCGGGCGCAGATACGGCAGAAGAGGGTGACACTGTGAGACTGTATATTGAAGATGAGACCGGAACCAAGTTCCCGTTCTCCATAGAAGAGGTAGCAGGCGCCGTGTGCGAAGCGGTGCTGGAAAAGGAGCGTTGTCCTTATGAGGTTCAGGTCAATGTGGTTTTGACGGATAACGAAGGAATCCGTGAAATCAACAGGGCATACAGAGATTTGGATCAGGAGACGGATGTGCTGTCCTTTCCCAATGTGGATTTCGAGAGGGAGGGAATCTTCGACATTGACGAGGACAGTGAAGCGGATTATTTTGATCCGGATACGGGAGAATTGCTTCTGGGAGATATCATGATCTCTGCGGACAAAGTATGGGAACAGGCAAAATGCTACGGGCACAGCGTCAGGAGAGAATTTGCGTTTCTTGTGGCGCACAGTATGCTGCATTTATGCGGATATGACCATATGGAAGACGCCGAACGGGCTGTGATGGAACAAAAGCAGGAAAAGATCTTGGATGCATTGGGAATTACCAGGGATGAAGAGCATTCCAAATGAGATGAATTGAGGGACAACGGATGAATCAGGCGGAGATCAAGAGAAGACAGGCGGAGGAGCTTGCCAATATACTGACGCTGGTTGCTGTATTTGTGATGGGAAATCTGATGGCGGAGGGTGGAATCACTTACCTGGCGGCCGCCGCCGTCAGCTGTATCTTTGTGGGGACTGCCGTCAGCGGCAATTTGTCGGATACGTTGGGAAAACTGCTTCGGAGCCGGAGGAATAAGGGACAATACCGGAATATTCCGGTTATGCGAAGAAGCGTTCTTCTGTTTCAGACGGGATTGGCACTGGCGGGTACATTGCTGCTTCTTTTGCTGGCCGGAACCCTTTCGGAAAGGATTTTTCAGATTTCACATAGTTCCTTTATTATCATGGCTCTGTCTCCGGTGATCGTGCTCAGGACCGTATCGAATGTGCTCCAGGGGTATTTTCAGGGAGAGGGAGCGGAGCTGCCCCGGGCTGCGGCAGGCATATTGCGGCAGGTGCTTATACTGGGCCTGGGCTGTCTGTTTTGTAAGATTGCAGGCCGCTACGGAGAAAAGGTGAGCGCGCTGCTGATGGAGCCTGATTTTACCCCTATGTACAGCTGCATTGGGATTGCCTTTGGGGTCAGTCTGGCAGAGATGATCATTATTCTGCTTCTGGCGGTTCTGTTTCGGCTCAGCCGCCAAAGAGAGAGGAAGCTGAAGCAGGAAGGAATGTACACGGAATCCGCATGGGATTGTATTCGGAATCTGTACGGCAGCCGATGGCCCCAACTGGCCGTGCTGCTGGTGCTGGTGCTGACTCCGGTTTTGGGCCTGCTGCTTTTTAGCCGTGCGGCATCGAAAGAACAGATCAATGTTCTGCAATATGATATTTACATGGGAAAATACCTGGTGATCTGCGGGGTATTGATCTGTCTGATCTCCGTTCTCGTGCTGCCGGTGACAGGCAGGATTTTCCAGGGCTTTCGGAGAGAAGAAAACCGTTTTGCCAGAACCGCGTTCCAGGCAGGTGTGCATTTATGTGTGGTGCATGGGATTTTCCTATTGGTATATGTGGCGGTGATGGGTGCGCAGATTTCCGGATTGCTGGGAGGAATATATGGCGAAGAAGTAAAAAAGATGCTGCAGGGAGGTTCTGCCTTCATCCTTTTTGCGGCGCTTTCCCTTTATTTTTTCAGATTTCTGCAGGCAATGGGAAAAAAGTACCTGGTGTTGGGAGCGGCAGGTATTGCGGAGGCTGGCTTCCTTGTGACGATTCTAATCACGTCAAAGAAGGGCATTGTTTCGTTGGTTTACGGCGGTCTGGCAGGAAGCTTTCTGTTCTGTATTCTGCTGGGCATTCTTTCTTACAGATTACTGCGGATGCGGCCGGACTGGCCGGCGATCTTGCTGATCCCTGCAGGGGCCGGTGGTGTGTGCGGCCTGCTTTGTATGCTCTTCGGAAAATTTCTGGCCCCTGCAGTAGGAAATTTACCGGTACTGTTGATTGCTGCGCTGGTTTCAGGCGCCGTATATTGGGGAATTCTGCTGATCCTGCGGAATTTCAGAGAACAGGAGCTGGACATTATCCCGGGAGGGCGCATATTGCATATGTTGGGGCAAATGATGCATATATATTGAGATTGATTGAATAAAGTGTGAAAAAAAGGCTGATACTGATAACTGAATAGTCATAGGACAGCTTCCGAAAGCGAGCGAGGGGGCAGGAGGTCAGTATGAAATCAGTGAAACGGATCAGCTTATTTGTGATATATCCTCTGTTTATGCTGGGGATTGGTTTTTATGCAGGCGTGGAGAGCGCGCCTCTTTTTTTCACGGAAGAGAAGGGAGACCCCAATCCCTTTACGGGCGGACTTCCCATTGCGACGCAGAAGCCGGAAGAGCCGGAGCCTACGCCGATGCCGCTTACGGATGATGCTTTTGATTACGGCGTGGTTTCCGAAGAGGCGGAGGAAGATGCAGAGGAAGTTCTCTCCGTGCCGGAGACACTCTGCGTGGATACGGAATACGTGTTGGAGGAGACGGATATCCTGAATCATACCGTGGTGGAGACTACATGGCGTCTTCCGGATAAATATGTAGGAATGACCAGAGAGCAGTTCATGCAGGCCATGGAAGTATATGAGGCATTTCCGCCGCTGTCCGAACTGGAAAGAGGTTTTGTAGGGCTGCAGGTATTGTCCTTTTCCAGAGCCCGGGTGGTAGTGCAGATGAATTATAAATATGTGCAGCCCAGCGCAAGCTTTTACCTTGCAGTATATGACAATAAAGTCATAGTTTATCTGGAAGATATGGAGACGGTGTATATTGAGACAGAGATCATGTTGGATACTCTGCCGCCGCAGCTTCAGCAGAGCATTATAGAGATGATGTGGATCGAAAATGAGGAAAAGCTGTATGATTTTCTGGAGAATTATTCCAGCTAGAAGCAGGCAAAAGAGCGGGGGTAGCGCGAATGTATGACGAAAGGAAAGGGATATTATATGGAAGCAGATCGTTCCCGTGAACAAAATTATTCCGCAAGAGAAAAAAGTTCCATGAAAAAGGTGTATTCCATGGAGAAGAAGCCTTCCGGGGAATATACAGTGGGCGTTATCGGGGGCGGAGCAGCGGGAATGACGGCAGCCATTGCGGCGGGAGCGGCCGTTATGCTTCTGGAGGGCAATGAGCGGCTGGGAAAGAAACTGCTTTCTACCGGAAACGGAAAATGCAATCTGGGGAACGAAAAGCTGGATCTTGAGGACTACTATACAGATTGTCCCGAATTGGTACAGCATTGTCTGAGCCGTTTCGGGACGCAGGAGACTCTCACCTTTTTCCAGGGATTAGGTCTGATGGTAAGCGGAAGAAACGGGTATCTCTATCCGATGTCACAGCAGGCCTCGTCCGTGCTGGATGTCCTGCGGTATGAGATCAGGAGGCTGGGAATAGAGGTGGTCACAGACTGCAAAGTCAGCGGGGTAGAGCATGCGGACTGGGGCGGGAAATCCAGGCCTGACAACCGGGAGGGATCCTTCCTCGTCCGGGGCGAAGGGACGGGGTATCGATTTGATAGGGTGATTCTGGCCTGCGGGGGAAGGGCGGCGCCGAAGACCGGATCTGACGGCAGCGGATACCGGCTGGCCGGGAGCCTGGGACACACAGTCCGGCATGTGGTACCGGCGCTGGTACAGCTTCGGTGTAGGGAGGACTATTTTAAATCCGTGGCAGGCGTCAGGACACAGGCCCGGCTGCAGGTATTGCATCAGGGACGTTGTGCGGAACAGGAGCAGGGAGAACTGCAGCTGACAGAGTACGGAATATCCGGAATCCCTGTATTTCAGATCAGCCGGGTGGTAAATTACATACTGCAGGAAGCGCAGGAAGCGGAAATTGTGATCGATTTCCTGCCCGATTGTCCGGACAGGGCATGGGAGGCGCTTTTTGCCGGGAGAGAACATCTGCGCAGGGGATGCACCGTAGAAGAATATTTCACAGGCATACTTCATAAAAAGCTGATGATGATGTTGATCAGAATGGCCGGCTTAAAGGCCTCCGGGGATGCGGAGCAGATTCCCGCGGACAGGCTGTATCAGGTTTACCGATTATGCAGGCAATGGAAGGTACATGTCATCGGCAGCAATTCTTATGACAATGCACAGGTTTGCGCAGGAGGGATCCCGTTAAATGAGGTGACAAAGAATCTGGAGTCCGTAAAAATCCCCGGACTTTATTTTGCAGGGGAGATTCTGGACGTGGATGGGAAATGCGGCGGTTATAATCTGCAATGGGCCTGGTGCAGCGGTCATATTGCAGGGACCGCTGCCGCCGGAAAAATAGAAAAGGGAAATCGTCATGCTTAGAGTAAATCAGATCAAACTGCAGCCGGGACATTCTGAAAGAGAGCTTAGAAGGCGTACGGCCGATGTATTGCGGATTCCGGAATCGGACATTATTGCATATAAAATCATACGACAATCCATAGATGCCAGGAAGAAGCCGAAGATATTCTATATTTATTCGCTGGATGTGGAGGCCAGGGAAGAAGGAAAGATATTACATAGATTCCGGGGAAAGGAAAATCAAGTCAGCAAATCCCACCCTGCGGCCTATCGATTTCCGGAGAGCGGAAAACGCAGGCAGGAGGGACCCGTGGTCATCGTGGGAACGGGCCCAGCCGGTTTATTCTGCGGATATTTTCTGGCGTTGCACGGATATTGCCCGATTCTTTTGGAGCGGGGGAAATGTGTGGAGGAACGGATTCGGGACGTGGAGGATTTCTGGGAAAGCGGCAGGCTGAATCCGAACTCCAATGTAGCGTTCGGAGAGGGCGGGGCCGGAACCTTTTCCGACGGCAAATTGAATACACTGGTGAAGGATAGGGACGGGAGAAACGGAATCGTTCTCGAAACCTTTGTCCGCTTCGGAGCCGGGGAGAACATCTGCTACGAGGCAAAGCCCCATATAGGAACGGATGTCCTGTGCCGTATAGTCAAAGGCATGCGGGAGGAGATCATCCGCCTGGGCGGGCAGGTGCGTTTCAGCAGTCAGGTGACGGAGCTTTTGATAGAACGGGACAACCTTCGGGGCGTGGTAATCAACGGCTGCGAAAGGCTTGCCTGCGGACAGCTGGTGCTGGCAGCAGGTCACAGCGCCAGAGATACTTTCGCCATGCTGCATCGAAGGCTGATCCCAATGGAGGCGAAAGCTTTCGCGGTGGGCCTGCGGGTGGAACATCCCCAGACCATGATCAATGAGAGTCAGTACGGAAGTCCGCAGACGGGCAGTTTGGGCGCCGCGCCCTATAAAGTGACGGCAAAGGCCCGAAACGGCAGGGGGGTTTATTCTTTCTGTATGTGTCCCGGCGGTTATGTGGTCAACGCTTCTTCGGAGGAGGGGCATTTGGCAGTAAACGGCATGAGCTACAGCGGCCGTGACGGGGAAAATGCCAATAGTGCAATTATTGTAACCGTGACGCCCCGGGATTTCGGATCCGAAGATCCCCTGGCCGGGGTGGCTTTCCAGAGAGAACTGGAGCGAAGAGCCTATGAGGCAGGCGGCGGGAAGATTCCGGTGCAGCGGTACGGGGACTTTAAACGGCAGATAGAAACGGAGGAAGGGCTTTCCGCGGAAGATGGACTTTCTATGGAAGAAAAATATTCTATGGAAGAAAGACATTCCCGAGAATATTCTGAAGATCGGGAGGATTGTTTGGGGCCCCAATGCAAAGGAGCGTATCAATGGGCGGATGTAACGCAGATTCTTCCGAAGGAATGCAATGAAGCCATTGTGGAGGGAATGGAGCTGTTCGCCGGTCAGATTGCAGGCTTTAACAGAGAGGATGCCTGTCTGTCGGGAGTGGAAAGCCGGACCTCCTCGCCTGTCCGGATATTGCGGGATGACAATCTGCAGTCCCGGATCAAAGGGCTGTATCCCTGCGGGGAGGGGGCAGGGTACGCAGGAGGTATTGTTTCTGCAGCCATGGACGGAATCCGTGTGGCGGAGAAGATCGCAGAGGAGTTTGAACCCCCAACCCCCCAAAACTCATTTTTTCATTTTCAAAAAGAGACTTGTCAGTAAGTTACAGATATGTTTTAATAGTATCAGATTGCATTGTTAAAAAAATATCACGCAGGAGAGAGAGCTATGAGCAGCATGAGAGGAATTGATACCCCGGTCCGTCAAAGAAGAAGACGGGTTTTTAAGGAAGTGGCCAATCTGGCATACAACTCCACGAATCTGAAGGACGATATGGAAGCGCTGCCTTATCAGATTGTGGATTACGAGGAGTCCATGTACCGGGAGAGCGTATACCGTGACCGCGCTATTATCCGAGAGCGTATTAGACTGGCTATGGGCATGAGTCTGCGGCCGGAGAACAGGGAGCGTCCGGGACACTTGACACAGGGCCTGGAGGAGAGCAACATAAATGAAAAATACTATGAACCGCCTCTGATGCAGGTGATTCCTTCAGCATGCAATGCCTGTCCGGAGGATCATTATGAAGTCACCAGTTCCTGTATGGGCTGCGTAGCACATCCCTGCCAGAGCGTCTGTCCCAGAAATGCGATCTACATGGTGAACGGGAAATCCGTTATCGATCAGGAAAAATGCATTAAATGCGGGAAATGTAAGGATGTATGTCCCTATGATGCCATCTGCCACAAGGAACGTCCCTGTAAGGCGGCTTGCGGCGTAAATGCCATCAAATCAGACAGATATGGACGGGCTTATATTGACAATGATATGTGCGTCTCCTGCGGGATGTGCATGGTCAGCTGTCCTTTCGGCGCCATTGCGGATAAATCCCAGATTTTCCAGCTGATCCGTGCCATGCAGTCGGGAAAGACAATCATCGCTCAGGTAGCGCCTGCTTTTGCGGGGCAGTTCGGCCCCAAAGTCACGCCTCAGATGTTTAAGACTGCCTTGAAGGAACTGGGGTTTGCGGATGTCTATGAAACGGCAATCGGCGCGGATTTGGGCTGTATGGCGGAGGCGGAACATTATGTGAGAGAGGTTGCCACCGGAAAGCAGGATTTCGCTCTTACATCCTGTTGTCCGTCCTGGTCAGTGATGGCAAAACATCTCTTTCCGGAGACCATTGACAAGATCAGCAATGAGCTCACCCCCATGGTGGCAACTGCTAGAATCATCAAGCAGGAACATCCGGAGGCTTCTGTTGTATTTATCGGCCCGTGCGCATCCAAGAAGCTGGAGGCCAGCCGCAGGACAATCCGTTCGGATGTGGATTTCGTCATTACATTTGAGGAATTGACAGGGATGTTCGAGGCCAGGGGCATCCTCTTAGAGGAGATAAAGGCCATGGACGAGATGGAGGACGCCACCGGGGCGGGCCGTGGCTACGGCGTGGCAGGCGGCGTGGCGGGTGCCATCGAGGAGTGCATCAAGACCTATTACCCCGGCACGGAAGTGAAAATCGAGCACGCAGAAGGCCTGACGGAATGCAGGAAGATGCTCCTCCTGGCAAAAGCCGGGAAGAAGAACGGCTGCCTGATAGAGGGAATGGCATGCCCCGGCGGCTGCGTGGCCGGAGCGGGGACCAATATCACCATCGGCCAGGCCATGAAGGAAGTGGCCAAGTTCAAGGCCCAGGCCAGGGAGGCCGTGCCCGTAGAACAGAATCCGCAGAAGTGAGGTAATATGTGTTGTGCCGCAATAGGCTTTGCAGCGGTAGGAACACGAAAGTAAATTGGGAGAAAGATAAAAAGTAAGAAAGACAAAGGAAGAGCCGGACATGACAGCGAAGGATGAAGCGTCATGTCCGGCTCGGCTTTTTTGTGATTTTGTGTGTTCAGGCAAGCGCGTCCGCGAAGCTTTTCGTGATGAGCTGCGGCCTGGTGATGATGGAGCCGACCACTACGCTGAAAGCGCCCAGTTCGATGACCCGTCTGGCTTTCTCCGGCGTATTGATATTTCCCTCCGCAATGACCCGATGTCTGACGGAAGCGATGATTTTCCGCAGAATCTCAAAGTCATTGGCCTCGATTCGGTCCTCCTTGCTCTGCTCCGTATAGCCCACCAAAGTCGTCCCGATGAAGTCAAAGCCCAGCGCGTCTGCATGGAGGGCCTCCTCTACCGTGGAGCAGTCCGCCATCCACAGCTGGTCCGGATACTTCTCCTTGAGCTGCCGGAAGAAATCGTCCAGGGAGACTCCGCCGGGCCTGACGGCGTCAGTGGCGTCCAGGGCGATGATTTCAGGCCGCACCTCCATGAGCTCCTGTACTTCCTTCAGGGTGGGCGTTATGTATATTTTGCTGTCCGGGTAATCCCGCTTTACGATGCCGATGACCGGCAGGTCTACCTGGGACTGGATTTCCAGGATATCCTCTTTTGTGTTGGCGCGGATGCCCAGCGCGCCGCCCTGCTTTGCCGCCAGGGCCATCCGGCCCATGATGAAAGAGGAGTGGAGAGGCTCCTGGGGAAGGGCCTGGCAGGAGACGATCAGTCTGCCGTGCAATTGTTCTATTTTCTGGTTTTCCATGTCTGCTCCTTTCAGTTTCGACTACATAAGTGACGTTATATATTCCGTTTTCTGTATTCCCTGTAGGCGGTCTCGGCCGCGCCCAGCATTCCCGCCTGGTTTCCCAGCGCAGCCGGCTGGACGGCCACGTCCCGGAAAGAGGGGATGAGCTGTTCTCCCAGCATCCGGCGGACTTCCCGGATGACATAGCTTTGCCCCATGACGCCGCCTCCTAGGATAATCAGCGGCGGATTGAAGATATGGGCCAGGCTCACCAGGCCGTAAGTGATCTCCCGGATCCATTGGTTTACCAGTTCCCGCACTTCCGGCTGCTCCAACCGGGCGAAAATCTCCCGGCCATTGCCCAGCTCCGGGAACCGGGCCTGCACCAGCCGGACCAAAGCCGTGGTGGAAGCGTAGCGTTCATAACATC
>OFHM01001050.1_pt1 | contig 19653 bp, 19 predicted proteins | sample 1521311 | NCBI WGS metagenome assembly OFHM01 (sample SAMEA3504083, study PRJEB24116) | mouse gut metagenome | biome: mouse gut; feature: mouse-associated habitat; material: faeces | place: Denmark | collected 2011 | reverse complement strand
AATGATGGCCGGCAGCCGTTCCTTTTTGCAAGCTAATCGTATGCCTGCGGCCCCGCCAAGAAGGTATAAGACCCACAAAAAGAAACCGCATCGGGTATTGTATTCAATAAAAACTTTCGGGCAAATTGGAAGCCCTGGCCCGGTTTTCTGACCGAACCAGGGCTTTTTACTACACCGGAAACCGAACCATCCGCGGCGGCGGAGTTTATCCCGAACGGTTTGCCAAGTTTCGCATTCTCGCGCTGCGTTACGGTTCCGTTCTCCCGTTTCTCCACCTATTTCCATGCCCATCACCCTGCCCATGATGTCCGTTTCCACAGCGATTGTTCGATGCAGCGTCCTTTTTGCCGCCGTCTGAAGCGCTTTCCATCAACTCCCGGATTTCCCTCATCGTCATGCCCTGCACGGTTTCGGGAGTAACCTCCGGGTTGAGGAGCCGCAATTCTAAAAAGGCCCTGTATTTTCCGCAGGAGAGCCCTGCTTCATGGGCGGCCGCAACCTCTTCTGACCGTGCGAAATAGCAATAGGTATTCCGCTGGCCCGCCGTGCACGCCGCAACGCCGGAGAGGATGTTTGCGGATCGCTGGTCCTCCGGTCCTACAACCGTGATGGTCATAATCTCATCGCCGGACAGCAGCGCCGCTATGCTGTCATGGCGTGCGATCTGTTCAATGGCTTCCGCGTAGGTTTTATATTTTATATGAACAGCATGGGAAAGCTCCCGCCCATCCTCGTTGAACGCGTTTACAGAGATTACCCGGTCAAACCGGTTGACGCTTAATTCGATGGAGGGGTTGATATCAATACTGATTTGCGCTGTGGGCGTGAAGTAAAGCCACCGGCCCCCAAGCAATACAAACAGCATACACGCGCAGGCCGCAGCGCAAATGGGATACCGGCGTCTCTTTGCAGCCGCTTCGCTGTAGTTCCGCGTTTTCTCCGCAAGAAACGCCGTGGTGCGGTCCTTTAATCCTTCCTCTGTTTGTATGGGGTCAAAAAGTTCCTTAAAGATCTCATTCATAATCATAACCGTCTCCCAGCTTCTCCCGTAGCATCTGCTTGGAACGTGTCAGGAGCGTATAAATCGTATGTACGTTTTTGCCTAAGATGCGGCTGATTTGAGGAGCGGTGCAGCCTTCATAATAATGCAGATACACGACGTCCCGGTATTTCTCAGGGAGGGAAATCACCGCTTCCCAGACATCCCGATAATCCGGAGGAAGTTCTGCCGGACGTTCCGTCACATCATCCAAAGAGATTGTATGGCGGTGAAAAAAGCTCTTCAGCAAATCCTTGCAGGCGTTGATGGTCACGCGGATAAACCACGCTTTTTCGTGTTCTTCGCTTTCAAACGAAACGGAGCTAAGGACATACTTCAAAAACACGGTTTGAAATATGTCCTCGGTATCAGCATCATTTTTCAAATGTACCGCGCAGAGCCGCCGAACGGTATCGGAATACCGTTCGATGGCTCGGATGGCATCCTGTTCGCTCCGCATAAATCCCGTTATTTATCTGCTGCGTCCGCCCCGAAAGCCGTTTCTACATCCGTCCTGGGCGCCGCGCCCATATCCGCAGCCCCGTCCGGATGCGTAGTAATCGCACACACCATCCCCGTCTGCGTCCGTGAAATTCCCGCCTCCGGCTTGGGCATGATCCGCGCCGCAGACGTCGCAAACACCGTCTCCGTCTTCGTCCGTATAGGCGCATCTACTGCCGAGATTGCCGCAGATACCGCCCGCGTCCACAAAGCGGTATCCGCGCCCCGGGCCTGCCGCAAATGCGCTCCCTACGCACACGGATGCTGCGATGGCGATGGACAAAATTCCTAAAATTGTTTTCTTCATGGTGCTTCCTCCGTTATGCTTGATGGCCGTTTCCGGCTTCACTGTTAATACGATTGTCAGGTAAGAATCTATTCAAAAATATAGAATATTTTCTTTTCGGAGGGAACGGCAATCTGTGCAGGGGCGGTCGCATAGCCAATCGCTGTATCCATTTCCAAATCCCCGGAGCGAGCGGAACCGCTTAAATCCCTGGTCCGGTTTCAGAACCGGACCAGGGATGTCCCATCAAACTGAAAACCGAAGAAGACGGCCCGGTACGAAAATCCGGCTCTTCCTCCTTCCGCCGCAAGGATTTAAAATTGGATATCCAGGATATCGTCCATGGGCACTCGCCGGCCGTCGGTCAGAACGACCTCGCGGACAAGGCCGTCCATCTTTTTGACCTCGCCTGTAACGGTGAAATACGCTCCGCCTTCTTTCCTGCTGTCCGGCTGGAAATAGATGAACGTGACCTCTCCGCCAGCCCGTTCCGCCAAAAGCTGGAGCTTTGCATCCAGAATCGTCTTTTCCTCCTCCGTCAGCTCGGCCTTGCGGCTGGTCGGCCGGGCCGTTTCCCTCACAGCGTCCTCATAGCCGGTTAATGCCGCGAAGGGGCTGAACTGCGCCGCCCGGTTTGCCATGGACATCCGGGGGTGCCGCTCTGAGGTGGGATGCGGCAGGTCAATGATATCGTCATAGGGGCCGCTCATGCCTTGTGTCCTCCAATCGTGCCGTTTCGGTCCTTTGCCGTAGCGCCGTCCTGAAAGTTCATGCCTTTTAAAATAGCATTTTTCCCGAAGCGTTTCTTGATGTCCAGCACGGTTCGCTGCACCTTCTTCTCCCGTTCCAAAGCAGCGGCCTCCCGCGCCTGCTGTTCCTGGAGGGCGGCATAGTTTGTAAACAGATCCAGCTGCTCGAACGCCTTCTTTTTCGGGGCTTCTTTCTCCGGCAGCACGCGGCCCGCGGTAATCGTCAAACGGCGGGACAGGAGTTCCCGGTCAATAATCCGGTCAAACAGCTCCAGTGCGGCCGTGATGATGCGCTTTGTGGATGCGGTATACTCCTCCAGATTAGCCGTGCCGTGGGCGTGCTTGGGAATCGCCCGTCCATAGCGGTCGGCCTTGATCTCGCCCCGGTAGTTCTTCCGGCGGCTGGGGTCCGTCAGGTTTTCAATGTCATAGCCCACCGTCAGGGTCAGCTGGTCTGTTACCAGCCCCTTATCTACCAAATCCAGCGATAACTGGTCCGCCATCTCCCGAACCACCAGCCGGGTCTTCTCATAAGGATATGGAGATTGCAGGACCTGTCCTGCGCCGATACTCTTAGATTCAGGCTTATACGCTTTAACGTCGGCGATGGTACAGGGCTCCCAGCCCCAGGCATGGTCGATGAGCAGCTCCGCATTGACGCCGAAAAGCTTGTAAAGCAGTTCCTCGTTGTAATAATCCGTGGGCTTGCCAATGGAACAACGGGCAATGTCGCCCATGGTGTAGAGTCCCTCCGCCTCCAGCTTTTTGGCGTAGCCTTTCCCTACCCGCCAGAAATCCGTAAGGGGACGGTGGGTCCAGAGGTTATGGCGGTAGCTCTTCTCCGTCAGCTGTGCGATGCGGGCACCGTTCTTGTCCGCCGGGATGCGCTTAGCCCAGATGTCCATGGCAATTTTGCAGAGGTAGAGATTCGGCCCGATGCCCGCCGTGGCGGTAATTCCCGTAGTCTCCAGCACATCCAGAATGATTTTCATGGCGAGGTCCCGGGCGCTGAGGCCGTAAGTCCCCAGATAGTTGGTTACGTCCATGAGAACCTCGTCAATGGAATAATTGATGATATCCTCCGGGGCAATATACTTCAGGTAAACATTGTAAACCCTGGTGCTCCAGTCCATGTAATGGGCCATCCGGGGCGGAGCCACGATATAGTTCACGGCCAGACCAGGGTCCGCTTTCAGCTCAATATCGCTGGAGGAGGAGCCGGTGAACTGCCGCCCGGGAGCTTGGCGAAGGCGCGCGGCGTTGACCTCCTTGACCCGTTGAACCACCTCGAACAGCCGCGCCCGGCCGGAGATGCCCCAGGCTTTTAAGGAAGGCGTCACAGCAAGGCAGATGGTCTTTTCCGTCCGGCGCAGGTCCGCCACCACAAGGTTGGTGGTAAGGGGGTCCAGCCCCCGCTCGACACACTCGACACTGGCGTAAAAGGATTTCAAATCCACAGCCAGATACGTCCGATCTCCCACGGTTCTTACCTCCTCCGAAGCAGCCATTTACACGAAACGGCAAAGCAGAAAAGCATATCGCACAGGATACAAATTCATTTTACCATTTCAAGAGGCCATTGTATAGGTGAAGTTTTGTCATTTAAAGGTCAAATTATAGCCCGAGTTCATCCGGTACGCTGATTGGACAGATGGTTTTGACAATTTTCAAACAAGGCCTAAATGGTGATCCTATGGAAACGCGTATTTAAGTGGCTTAACACTTTGCTCGTAATGATCCCACTCGCTTCGGATAAGTCGTAGGTGCTGATTTCCCTCTGGCCGGACGCTTCAATAACCACTGCTGTATCTCCGCTTTCCACATTTGAAATCCCTGTCACATCTACCAGTGTCTGGTCCATGAAGACACGGGCAATCACAGGGGCTTCCAGACCCTTACACAGCATGGAAGGCCCACAAATTGCTAATCTGAGGCTCCAGCGTCTCATAATCCCAGAGCATCCCGCTCCGCTCGGTGCTGTTGGGGTCGTTAACGGTAAACTGTCCGTCTTTCATCCCGGTGATGACGATGAAGTGTCCGCTGGTCGTAAAGTCTCCTGGGCCCACCACGCAGATAATGGGACGGCCCTCCCGCAGCGCACGTTCCATCTTGGACTTCATCAAGGGCAGTTCTTCCCCCACCACGCCGAAGTGGGCCGCGCCCTGGCTCATGAGGCTCCAGGCCGTCCCGGCGCCGAGCACATAGTAGCCCTCCTGGTCGGCGTATTGGGCCACGGCGTAGGGCGTAATAGCGTCGTCCCCGGTCAGCCCGGCCGCCACCATGGAAAGACACGCCGGCCCGCAGCCGCTGACCACCACGGAGCTGGCCCCGTAATCCCCATAGCCCCAGCGCTGGTCGTACTGGAGCAGGAGCGGGATCTCCCCGACCTCCACCTCGCCGATGGTGTCGGCAAATACCCGCCCCTGCTTCTCCGGGTATTCCAGGATAAAGTCCAGCATATCCAGATTCCGGGACAGCATGCGCAGCAAATCCTCCGGGTAGTCCTGACGGCGGTCAATCACATCCAGGACCCGCGGGTCCTGGGCCGCCAGGTTTTGGAGCTCCCGCAATATCTCACCGTCCAGAGGGGCCTGGATGATATCCGCCTGTCCCCCGCCGGTTCGGCCCCTTGATAGGCCGAGCCGGTGGGCGGGGGGGAGATCCGGCGGAACGAGGAGATCATCTCCCGCCCCAGAACAATCAGCCCGGCAATGGCCAGCACCCACACAACGGCCTGAAGAAACCGCGCCCTCCGAATCTGTCTGCGCCTCCGCTCCCGGCGGAGGGCCTGCTGGCTTTCAAAATCAATCACTCGTTCTTCCATCGTAAGCATTCCTTTCTTGCATTCTTTGGTAAATGGAAAAGCGCCTCTGTCGGGTTTGATTCTACCAGACAGAGGCGGCGCATGCTTTAAGATGGTATTGCCGAATGATTAAGAATTTCCTGAGAAAACGCTGAGATTTTATAACTCTCCTCCGGGCAGGCGGATGGCGAAGGTGACTGTGTGATTTTCACTGGACGCCTGGATGCTCCCGCCATGGAGAAGGACAATCTCTTTCGCAATGGCCAGCCCCAGGCCCGTGCCTCCCGTGCCGGTGGAGCGGGCCTGGTCCAGCCGGTAAAACTTATCGAAAAGGGCCTCCAGCTTTTCCGCCGGAATGTCCTCCCCCCGGTTCTGGAATCGAATGATGACGTCTTGCTCCGCCCGCCTGGCGGAAACCGTGATCTTGGTCTGGGGGTCGCTGTAGGCCGCCGCGTTTTTCAAGATGTTGCCGAACACCCGGGCCAGCTTCTCGGCGTCGCCCTGGACGGTCAAGTCCTCGTCCATACGCAGAACGGCTGTGTTTCCCCGGGCTGCCAGCACCGGCGTCAGCTCGTCCATGAGCTGTACCAGCAGACAGCAGAGATCCACCGTCTCCCTGGACAGCGTGATCTGCTGGGAGTTGTAGCGGGTGATCTCAAAGAGCTCATGGATCATCGTCTCCAGACGGTAGGCCTTGTCCAGGGCGATATGCACCCGCTTGGCCCGCTGCTCCGGCGGGCTGTCCGGCTCTTCCTCCAGGAGATTCAAGTAACCGATGACTGAGGTCAGGGGCGTGCGGATGTCATGGGCCAGGTACATAACCAGCTCGTCCTTCCGGCGTTCCGCCAGGGCGGTTTGTTCCTTCCGCTCCGCCAGCGTCCGCTTGACGGCGTTCAGCTTCCGCTCAAAGGGCAGCATTTCCGGCGAGAGGTGAATTTGCTCCCCGCCGTCTGTCAGCAGGGACTCAATACCCTGGTTGATCTCGCTGAAATAGCGGCTTATTCCCCGAAAGAGCCGCCACAGCATCATGGCAAAGATCAGGAACACCGCCGCGCAGAAAAAGAGGTCTTTGTTGAGGCGGAAGTGGTCGCTGTAAAAGTAAAAAGCCTCCTGATGGTTCATGTTCATGACGTTAACCAGAAACCAGACGATGACGTTTCCCATCCGCCGCTTCCAAAGCAGGCGGTACAGGGCCGCGACGATGAAAACCGACAGGGCCACGCTGCCGCACACCCGCCGGGTGAGCTTGGCGTGAAAGACCGAATACTCGTCTCTATCCGTCCGCTTCAATTTTATACCCCACTCCCCATACGGTTTTGATGTATTTTGGCTTGTCCGTGCTGTCCCCCAGCTTCTCCCGCAGGTGCCGGATGTGGACCGTGATGGTGTTGTTGGATTTGCTGTAGTACTCGTCCTTCCAGATTTGATGAAACAGCTCCTCGGCGCCCACGGCGGTTCCCCGGTTTTCCAGCAGGATGCGGAGGATGGAGAACTCCGTGGGGGTCAAATCCAGGGGCCGGCCTTCCAGCGTGCAGGCGTGGGCCTTTTTGTTCAGCGCCAGATCGCTGTGAATCAGCGTGTCCGCCGGGACGGCGGGGCCCGCGTCCCCGGCATGGGCAGGGTTGTACTTTTTATAGCGGCGCAGCTGGGACTTCACCCGGGCCGCCAGCTCCAGGGGGCGGAAGGGCTTGGTCACATAGTCGTCGGCCCCCAGGGTCAAGCCGGTGATCTTGTCGGTTTCCGCGTCCTTGGCCGTCAGCATGATGATGGGCCAGGTGTGGGTTTCCCGAATCCTCCTGCACAGGGCGAAGCCGTCGATGTCCGGCAGCATCACGTCCAGGATGGCGAGGTCCAGGTCCGTTGTCTCAATGCAGGCCAGGGCCTCCTTCGCGGAGTAGAACTTAAAAATTGTGTAATCCTCTTCTGCCAGATACGTCTCAATCAGGTCTGCGATCTCGGCTTCGTCGTCTACCACCAGAATCTTGTGGGCCATACGCATCCTCCTTTCCGGCTCTGCACCATCGTAACAGAAAGGCGGTTCCGGTTTGTTGCGCTTTTCCTAAGAAAATATGAAGATTTTCTTAAGATGATGTTTGGGATGGATGTTATTCATGGATTTCGGAATCCTGAATTTGCATCAGGACCTTTGTGACATAATGTTCCTCATTGACCTCCACAAATTGGTCGATGATATTGATGCAAACAATTTCCTCCGACAGAGTCAGGTCCGTGGAGGCCCGCATACGGGCAAAGGTTTCGCGAATGCTTTGAAAAGCGCCTTTGTGGTATCCGGTCAGATAGTCCCCAGCCGGCATTGTGCAGATTGGCTGCCGGCAATCCTCCGGGGCTCCGCCGATCAGATAGGCACCGAAGTTCTGCTTATCGCCCCGGTAGAATGCGAGGGTTGGATAGAGGTAGAACAGCTCGTTGGAAAACACTTCGCTGAGATCGCCCAGGGGGAAATAGCGCATAGCGTCCAGATGTTCCACCCCAATTTTTTCAGGGCGGAGCGTCTGCAATTCCCGCTCGACAAACGTAATTTTCAGCTGAATTACTGCGTCCAGCCGCAGCAGCTCCTGGTGACGGGCGCGCAGAGTCTCGGACTGGTGGCGGAGATAGGAGCAGGTTTCGGTAAAGCTGCGTTCGCTCATGAAGTTTCCGATTTCCGCAAGCGGGCATTCCAGCCGCCGCAGATAGCGAATCAACGCCAGCGGATAGACCTGGTCGGCGCGATAAAACCGGTAATTGCTCTCCGGCTCCCTGCCCTCCGGAAGCAGCAGCCCTTTATCTTCATACAGCCGCAGCGTCTGCACATCCAAATGGAACAGCCTGGCCAATTCTCCAATTCTCAAACGGTCCTTCATCACGCAGTCCCCCACGCGTTTATTTCCTGCAATAAAGACAACAACCGTCGTTTCCGGCGGTTGTTATCGTCAAGCGGGTTCAAAAAATCCAATCATTCTTTAGATCTCTAAATCTCTGCGGCAGATGTTCGCCGCGGAAGGCCGTAAATGCAGCCCGGCGCTTCACGGCTTCCTATATCATAAGCGCATAGTCCCGTTTTGTCCATATCCGGCGGCGAAAAACCGCCGGATATGTCTGCGCTCAGCCGATGAGTCTGCCGTTGAGATACCGCGCCTTGATATTGTCCGTGGTTCCGATGTAACAAAAGCGCTCGACGGTCTGTGCGGGGGTTAGGGGGATATTTTCATCCGCCATGCCGTCTATGACCAGCGCGTTGAACACATAGCCCTTCTCCAGGGAGCCCACGTTCCCGAACACGCTTCCTCCCGCCTTTGTGGCCAGGTAAAAAGCGTGGGGAAAGGCAATCGGTTTATTCTGCTCAGGTTCATAGAACCACTTGAGTTTGGAAAGCTGGACGGAACGAGCGATCTGCGTGTAGAGGCCGAGAGAGTGCCCGCCGCCTACATCCGTTCCAAGAGAAACCCGGACGTCCTGGCTCTGGAGGGCCGAAACGCCCATAATTCCGGCAATAATGTTCGTGGTGGCATCCGGGCAGTGAACGGCAAAGCCGCCATGCCGGTTTAAAATGCGGATGTCTGCCTCCGACGGGAAAATGAAATGTGCGCCGACCACAGGGCCGTTGTCCATCAGCCCGGCTCTCTCATAAATCTCCGTATCGCACTGATAGCCCGGAAATCTCCGCATTGCCTCTTCGGCCTCCCAGCGGGATTCCACCAGATGCGTTTGCAGACCCGCGTGATATTTTTTGCTCAGCGTACCCAGCCCTTTCATCAAATCCTCGCTGCACGTCGGGGCAAAGCGCGGCGTGATGATGGGCTTCGCCGTTTTATTGTCCTTGAACTCGTCAAGAAACCGCTCCGTCTCCAGAAGGGATTCTTCCACCGTCTCGCGGAGATAATCCGGCGCGCCGGTGTTCATATTGACCTTTCCGACAAAGCCATACAGGCCCCGTTCCTCCATGCGGCGGATGAGGTAGGAGGACGCTTCTCTGTGGATGGTTGCAAAGATGCAGGCGTGAAAGGTGCCGTGCCGGATCATATCGTCAATAAAGGCGTCGTAGATGGGGCGGGCATAATTCATATCCGCAAAACGGGATTCCTGCGGGAAGGTGTATTGATTAAGCCAGTCCGAAAGAAGCATGTCCATTCCAAGACCGCGCTCAACATACTGCGAAGCATGCACATGGAGGTCGGAAAAGGCGGGAATGATGACGCCGCTGCCATAGTCCGTTATTTCGGCGCCCTGATACTGCTCCGGGAGTACGGCATAGATTCCCTCCACCTTTCCGTGATCTGCGACAAGATAGCTGTCTTCGTAAACCGCCAGTTCCCGGCTGTTTTTCGAAAACAGGATATTACCGTGAAAAATGTTCATGGTTCATCCCTTTCTGCTGTTAAGCTGCCAGGCCGGCCATCACCGACAAGAAGCGCACGGCGATACCCGCAATGAGGCCGACAAACGGATCAATCAAAGCGGTAACCGCAATGGTCATGCCTCCGGCCAGCGTATCGGCCGCCCCTGCGCCGTTGAAGGTGGCGGCGGCATATTGGGGGACGCTGACCATGGAGCCAAGGACAAACAGGAACCCGGATATGGAAACCGCCGGGATAAATCGGGCGATCTTGGGGACCAAGTGCGCGAAAAGAATCATCGCCATCGCCACCATGAGGAGAATACCGGAGGCAATCGGGTGGGGCGCCGCAGCCGTTGACGACAACGTAATTTCAACAGGCGTACCGCCGAAAAGTCCCGTCAGGATGTCCGCCGCGCCGGAGTAAATGGTCAGGCCGTCGACGTTAGGGCTGTCAAGGCCGGCCATGCCCGAGACAATGCCGCTGTAGGCAATATTTGTCCCGATGGACAAACATGCCAGAGCCAGGGCGCCTCGGATGACGTTAAAGTTCGTAACGGGTTTGAAAAATTTGAATTTGCTGTCCTCTTTTACCTCTTCCATGGGGCCTTTGTTTTTAATAAGGAAGCATACAATGCTGGCAAGCATGCTGACCACCAGGGTCCAGTTCAAATCTTTTGTCACAAAATAGACGATGAACGCGGACACAATGGAGACTGCGCCGGTCAGCTTGTTCTCTTTCATAAGGTCAATCGCGACTTTCACGACGATAATGCCCACTCCGGCTTCCATTCCGGAAATGATATAGGGTCCGGCAAAATCCACGATGCTTTGGAGAAGGCCGAGGGCGCCGAGGGCCACCATAATGATGCCGCTGTAAAACACAATGCTGATACGCTCACGGAAGTTCTTGCCCACACTTCCGGCCAGAACAATCGTTTCGCCTTGTATATTGATTGGAATGACGGTCTTAAAGGCGAGCATTCCGATGATGCCCGCGCAGTAGCCCAAGGCGGTCGGCGCGGACAGGAATCCGAAGCCAATGCCCATAATCATCCCCGAGAGGCCGTTGATAATATTTCCCAGCACAGAAAGAATATCCTTAATAATTTCCAACAGAATCCCTCCGTTTCCATTTGTTCGGTTTGTTTCATGTAATCTGGGAGCTCCCAACGCTATCATAAACCCTATGGCAGACATAGTGTCAAGAGGAAGTTTCTATATGTTGCCGTCATGGGGAAGCGTTCGCGCCTATGGAACAAAGGGGAAACACAACGCGCCTCTTGGAGCGGACCGGAGGTTCTTGAAAAAGTTGTCGAATTCGGTTATAATGGAAATCCATAGAAGCGATGGCAGCCCCTTTTGCCCATCCGCCCGCCTACAGAGCTTAGAGCAGCACCCAAAAATCATGAGAAAAGCTCAGCGGTGCAGGAATCGCAGGGCTGCGTTGCCGTCCTTGACGGGCGTCAGCCCGCCTGCGTCCTTCGCCTTGCCCTGCGCTCCCTGCCCCCTCTTCCTTTTTTCTCATGATTTCTGGGAACTGCTCTAGGAGGTGTTTTATGGACCGGAAAAATCAAGAGGCGCTTCATTTGTGCCGCGAGATTTTATCACCGTTTCCCGGCGACGCTGAAAAGCTGGAGCTGCTGACCAGCCTGCTGCTGATATGCCAGGCGGCGTCGGCCTTTCAGCGCACTTATCAGGCGATGGAAGCCGCAGGCGAAGATCCTGAGGACGAGGGGGTCTACGCAGACGGGAACTTAGTATTCTTTCCGCCGGATTCCCGGTGGGAAAGTCTGAAAACCCTGCGGGGCAGAGAGCTGGAGATGGCCCTTACGGCGTTGCTTAGGAACATCCAGCGCTGGAATCCAGCGCTCCGGAACACGGTCAGGTCGGAGCTTTGGAAGCGTCGAATCAGTCCGGAGCTGTTGGAGAGTCTTTTGGAGATTTGTGACATCTGGTATGGTCAGAGCATAAGCGGCCCGTTCGATTTCGCAGAGATTCTGGAGGGCATCCTGAACTGGTTCCCATACGAAAGCGCGGAAAAGCGATTCCTTGCGCCTGGGGAGGTTTCCCGGCTGCTGGCGGGGCTGCTGCGGCCGGAGGGCGGCGCGCTGTATGATCCCTGCTGCGGCAGCGCCAGCCTGCTGGCTGCGCTGGGGGAGGACATGGCCCGCCGCCGCCGGAAGTTTGCCTTATACGGACATGAGAGCGACGAACTCGCCTGGAGAACTGCAAAAGTTTACCTCTATCTCAAAGGGTTTCCCGCAAAGCTGGGGGACCAGCCGGCCAACGCGCTGACCCTTGGTCCGGACAAGCTTCCGCAGGCGGATGTCGTCATCGGGAATCCGCCCTTTAACAGCAAATGGCGGCAGGGGGAAGGCATTGATTTTGACGGGGACCCCCGATGGAAATACGGTGTTCCGCCCAAGGGGAACGGAAATCTGGCGTGGCTTCAGCACATGCTGTTTACCTTAAAGGACCCCGGCGTGATGTCGGTGGTGCTGAATACGTCCTCTCTCTCCAGCCTGAACCTGTCGGAGACCCGCATCCGGCAGGGTATCGTGGAGGATGGGCTGCTGGAGGCGATTCTTCTGCTGCCCTCCGGTATGTTCTATGGCACGAATGTCCCCGTTTCCATATGGATTTTGAGAAAAGGCGGCATGAGGGGCCAAACGCTGATGCTGGACGCCCGGGAGCTGGGTGTTTCCTCCGGGGAAAGGCTGGCTTTGGACCAGGCGGGCCGGCAGAGGATTTTGGACGCTTGGGAAGAATTCCGCCAGGGCGGAACCCCGGCGGAAACGGGCTTTTGCGCCAGCGTGGGATCCCATGAAATCGCGGAAAAGGACTGGACCCTGGACCCCAGAAAATATATCGTCTATCCCCCTCCATCCCTTCCCTCTTGGGAAGAGCTGGAGCGGAGGGACACCGAGCTGAGCCGGGAGCTGGAGGAATTGCTGGCGGAAAACCGGAAGATTTTCCGGCGCATCCGGCAGACGTGGGAAGGAGCGGGTGAACATGAACCGGGACCAATCTGAGCGGTATGTCAATCTGCTGCTGGAAGGGCTTTCCGCAAGGGACGCCTGGACGTTCCTGACGGACTTTTCCCTGCTCCTGCTCTGTTCCGGACAGCAGCAGCTTTCGGAGAAGGTGCGGAGGCTGCTTCGGGAGAGGCGTTGGGACCTGGCGGTCCGTGAGGTGGCAAAATATGTGGAGATGCCTCTTTTTACGGGCTGGGAGCCCTTGCCTACGCCGCCGCCCGCCTGCCTGGAGGCGGCGGAGGATATTTTGAAAGCGTACTCTGAGACCCCTGGAATATCGTTCAAAGAATGTTCCGCCCTGCTGGACCGCCTGCTTGGGGAGATGGTTCAGAGAAAGCTGATCCGTGATTTCATCACGCCGCCGTTTCTGGCGGATATGATGGTCCAAATGCTGGAGCCCTGGCCGGGCTGCTCCATACTGGACCCCGCCTGCGGCAGCGGCGGGCTGCTCCTGGCCGCCCAAAAGCAGTGCCCCGGCAGCTTGCTGATGGGAATTGAGATCAGGCCTCCCATTGCCGCCGCCGCCGCGCTGCGCCTCCAAATCAGCGGCGGAACGGCGGCGAATGTGCGGGAGGAAGACTTTTTCCGCCTGGCGGACAGCATGAAAAGCCAATGGGATATGGTGCTGTCCAATCCGCCCTACGACCGTGATCTGTCGGATACCGCCCGTTTTATCAACGGATTCCTCCATGTGCTCAAGTTCGGCGGACGCTGCGCGGTTTTGGTGCCGGAGGGCTTTTTAAGCAGCACCGCCCGCAGCAAGGCCAACGCCGCGCGGCGGCTTTTGCTGAAATACCACACGCTGGAGGCGGTGATCTCCCTTCCGCCTGAAATTTACGCTCCTCAACTTATAAGCCACTCGTCCCTCCTGGTGTTTCAAAAGGGTAAGGACGAAACGAAGCGGGACGTATTTTTCAGCCGGGTTCTCCGGGAGGCGGGAAACTCCGGCGGGGCGGGCGCTTACCTGCCCGGTATTGGCCGGGTGCTGGATTCCTGGAGGAGCTGGTCCGCCGGGGAAGCGCCTCCCGACCTGGAGGAATCGGAGCCGTCCTGGTGGACGGTTTCCCATGAGGCCCTTGTCCAGGGCGGTTCCATTTTTCCTGCGGAAGGAGGGCGGCCCGCCTCTCCTTCCGCGGCCTGTGCGTACCATGAGGAAGCCCTGCGCCGGGTGGAAGAGCGGCAGAGCGTGCTGGAGTCGCTGCTGCGCCGGTACATAGGAGGAACGGAATGAACGCGAAGCGTATGCGGTTGTCCGATGTGGCGAACATCTACACCGGAGTTAATCCAAAGTCCCCGAAGACCGCCTTTGGAGAGGGGGGCTGCTCCTGGGTGATGGTGGAGGATTTGAAGCAGACCGCCGTTGCGCAAACCGCCCGCCGTCTGACGCCGGAGGGAATGAAGAGGGCCAGGATTTCCCCGGCGGGCACTATCTTTTTCTCCCGGACGGGCACCATTGGCAAGGTGGGAATTGCCAAGGAGCCCATGGCCCCCAGCAACAATATCATTGCGGTGGAGTTCCGCCGGGACCTGGTGCTTCCCCTTTACGGAATGTACTGCCTGGCCGCTCTGCGCGCGGAGCTGGAGACCGCCGCAGAAATTTCAGTGTACCGCTCCCTCCGCCTGGAGGAGTTCCGCCGGTTTCAGATTCCGGTACCGGATCTGGAGTGGCAGCGGAGGGCGGCGGAAAAGCTGGAAATCCTGCATGGGGCGGCGGAGGAACAGCGAAAGAACCTGGCGGACATACAGGAGGCATCCCAGGCCTTTTTCATGAAGTCCTTTTCCGCCGCCATTGAAGCGGTTATCGGCAAGGCGGCAGGCGTCGACAAGACGGAGGGCGTGCCGCTGAGCTCCGCCGCCGAGCTCAAGCTGAACGGCGCCCTGAAAAAGAAGGGGCTGGACAGCGCGGTGTGTTTCTATGTGTCCACGCCCCAGCTGGACAACTGGGAGATTCCATGGGACACGGTTCCCGTGAAGGAAACGGATGCGCTGTCCGCGGAACGCTATCAGCTCCAGCGGGACGACATTGTTATGAACCGGGTTAACCAGGAAAACCGGGTGGGGAAGTGCGGCTGGCTGCTGGAAGATCCGTCCGGCCCTGCCGTCTTTGCCCAAAACACGCTGCTGATTCGGGCGAACCGGAAGAAAGTGCGGCCAGGCTTCCTCTTTGCGTGGCTGCTGCATCCCTATGTGCGGCAATACCTGCAAAGCAATGCCAGGCGCTCCACCTCCTTCCAGTGCAGGCTGACCCAGGAAGCGCTGACCCAGCTGCCCCTTCCCGAGGTTCCCCTGGAGGCGCAGCGGCACTTTGAAACGGAGTATCGGGCGTATTTCGCCTATGCCCGGAACAGCCGGAGGGCCCTGGAGATTTTAGAGGCGCAGCAGAACGCCTGGTACGACCGGATACGCCGCCTGGCCCAGGAGGAAGCCGCCGCCGGGGAGTCTGCCTTTTCCCGGGGGTCAAGGGCCGAAGAGACCCCGGCATCCTACGAGAAGGGCCGGTACTGGACCGCTCCATCCGGCGGTGTGTTTTTCTATGACACCCAGCTGGAGTGTTTCCAGGTTCCGTTTCAGGAGGGCTTTGCCCTTACAACGGATCAGCTGCCCCAGGGCGAGGACGTTCAGTTCCTGCCTCCTCTGCGCAAGGCGGATGATCCCCGTTATGGGGAGCTGTCCCACTTCCGCCTCCGCCGGGAGGGGCCGGAGGGCTGGCGGTTTATCCGGATGGAGGCGGCGGCCTACCGCCTGGACGGAGAGACAGGGGAGGCCGCGGACCTCCTGGAGAGGGAGGGCCTGCTCAGCGAGCAGGAGGACTTCGGTTATATCCGGCACGAGGGGCCCCTTTGCCCCCACGCCGGAGAGACGGCGGCGGAGCTTCTTATGGAGGAGGAGATCCTGGACGGTTATTCCCGCCTGTCGAGGCTGCCCGGCGCGGCGGCGTCCTTCCTGCGCCTTCTTTCCCCCTTCCAGCAGGCGGTGTACGAGGAATTTCTGCTGTCCATGCAGCCCTTGACCTGCCACATGGTGGAAAATCAGATGGAACTGCGGAGGAATCGAACGCCCTTTCCGGAGCGGGGGCTTCAGGACGTTATTGCCGCTGTGCGGCTGCTGGAAAACGCCGGACTGCTGGAGTTTCGCCAAGGCCGGGAGCTGGAATTCCAGACGAAGGACGGCAGGGACCGGATTCTGGATCACCGGGGCCGTCCCGTTGGCATCCGCATCTGGCTCTGGGCCGCGCCGAAAGGAGGGAGGACATGAGGCTGATACAGGCGTCTATCAACGGCTACAAGCATTTGCGGGATTTGTCCGTCTCCTTTGTTCCGCCGGAGAAGGGAAACCCGCTGTTTCGGGATGGAATTCCCATCCGGTTTTTGATTGGCCTTAACGGCTCCGGAAAATCCGCCTTTTTGGAAGGGCTTTGCCTGGTTTTTTCCCGCCTGGCCCAGGACGAGCTGCCCGGCTTTGATTTTTCCCTTCAGTATGAAATTTGGCGGGACGGCCGCCGCCGCGTGGTGGAGGTCTCCGGCGTCGGCGGGGGGAGGCCGGACATTCACGTTTTTACGGAGGGACAGGAGGGGAGGTTGGCTCTTTCCTCCTTCGCGGAGCATCGCAATCTGCTGCCGGACTACGTGTTCGTCTGCGCCTCCGGCAACAACAACAACTTTTTTGACATCGCCGTGCGCTCCCCCAGAGACGCGCTTCACGGGGAGCTGTTTGACGCCAGCCTGCTGGGTAAAAGCCAAAACAGCCCCCAAAGGCAGCGGGAGGAGATTGCCCGGGCCTTGGGAGCGCTGCGGCGTTTGGAGGAAGACCCCATCTGCCTGTTCATTGACGAGCACACCGCCGTACTGGCCCTGGCGGCCTTTCTGGCGGTGCTGCCCGGCGGGGAGGCGGCACCCTGCCGGAAACAGATTCTGGAGATTTTAGACAGCCTCCCCCAGCCGGTCAGCTTTTCCCTGACGCTGGATTTGGAGCGGCTGGACGCCTTTGAAGACAGCTGCGGGGGACTCTTTCCCAGTCCGGATGGTTTGGACGGTCCGAACCTGAGCCACTGGACGACCCCGCGCTTCTACCGGGACGAGAATGGAGACGAAGAAACGTCCCAAGGGGACCAGGTTGTCACGTTTCTCTTCGAGCCTTCCGAGGCCGGTGAGAAGCCGGGGGTTTATGTCAAAAGCCTTACGGACGCCTTCGCCAGCCCTATCCGGCTTTTGTCGGAGCTGATTCGCGCCCAAAACCTGGGCGTCATCAAGGAGGCGCACCTCAGCTTCCGCCTCCAGGGCGCCGAGGACCTTCTGGAGGAGAACGCCCTCAGTGAGGGGGAATACATGCTGCTGGTCCGGCTGGGTCTTCTGGCCATGGGCCGCCAGGAAGAGAGCGGCCAGTGCCTTTACCTTCTGGACGAGCCCGACGTCTATTTGAATGAGCGGTGGAATATTGACTTTGTCTCCATCATCCACCAGATCTATCAGGGAGCGGCGTTTCGCCACGAGCTTCTGGTGGCCACTCATTCCTCGCTGATTTTGACGGACGCTTTTCCGGAGCAGCTTTACTACTTCCGGGAGGAACACGGAAGCGTCAAATGCCGGAACATCCGGGCGTCCACATTTGGGGGAAGCCGCAACGAAATCATGCAGGCCCTGTTTCAGACGTCCCACTCCGTGGGCAACTTCTCCTATTCCAAAATCGAGGAGCTTTTGCAGAAGGCGCAGAGCGCCGGGGAGCTGGAGGAGCAGTTGAAAAACGTGGGCTCCGGATATCTGCGCCTGCGGCTGCTGGAGCGGCTGCGCCGCATGAGAGAGGGATAATTTCATGTATCTGGCAGTACAGCCCGCCGAAGCCGCCGCGCTGAAGAAGCTGACGGAGCTGATCGGCGTCATAGTGGAGGACTCTGCTCAGATCCGGCCGCCGGGGCCGCCGGATTTTCGGGCTTTGGAAGCTCGGCTTCTGCCGGAGTTCCGGTTCCTCCTCTCCCGGCGCGGAGTCCGGAAGGCCGTTGAGAAGGTTTACCAGCTTCCTTATCTGGACCGGCTGCGGGTCTATGAGTCTTTTCAAAACGACAAGGACTTTCCCCGGCACATTCACGATAGCGGATACCGCCTGTCCAACCTTTCCGACGTCTCCGAGAAGGGATACGCGGCGCTGAAGGAGCTTTGCACCTGTCTGAGCGATATAACCTTCAAAGACGCCTCCGAGTCCCAAGACTCTAAATCTAAGAAGAAGCTGTACGACTCCGCGCTTCTGCGCCGGAGGTTCCGGGAGCACAACGGCGAGTTTGGCCAAGTGTGCCCGGTCTGCCTTCAGGAGGTTTACTTTTCGGAATGGGAGGGCGACGTTGACCACTATTTCCCGAAGGCTGCCCACCCTACGCTGACGTTCCACCCGTATAATCTGCTTCCAACCTGCTCCGACTGCAACGGACCGAAAAATAAGTCGTCTAAGGAACCCGTTGACCCGAAGGACGCCGGACCGGGTGAGCTGCAAACCGTGTTTCTTCCCTACCTCCGGGCTGCTTCCCAGGAAGTGGAGCTGAACGTAGTGGAAAGCGGCAGCGCGGAAAATGATCTGAAAATCGCCATAAACCCGGGTCCCGGAGGAGGCCCATGGACCGGGAAGCGGATTGAAAACATGGACCGGCTGTATCATCTCTCCAGCCGGTGGAGAGGAGTCCTGGAAAAAGTTTGCGGGGATATGAAAGACGAGAACTTGCAGAAACGGGCGGAGGGCGTCACCCTGGAGGAGTGGCCTGCCGCCCTGCGGGAAATCTTAAGCGCCACGGCCAAGAGCACGAAAGGCCGCAGTGATTTCATAAAAGGCGTATACTGCTCTTGGCTGTTGGAACGAAGCGACGAGGAGCTTCTTGAAAGGTTCCCGTATCGAACGCTGAGCCTGCCGCCGCCAGAAGAGTAAACCGGCACAAGGCGGCGTCCCGGCCGCTGTAGGCGCGGGAGCTGGACCTGACAGCGGCAAACATGCCGGACGGTTTAACCGTCCGGCATGTTGATTGGTCTATACTCCGGAATCATGGCCGCTTGACAGGGGGAAGGGCGGGACGCCTTTTGCAGGCGGTTTCCGTCCGCCGTTCCGGCCCTCTTTTGCGCTTACAATTTGCGAAGCGCGTCTATCAAGGCGGTCTTCCCCTGAGTTTTCTCATCCTTCATTTTGATGATCCGGGCGGGGCTTCCCGCCACTACGGCGTTTTCCGGCACGTCCTCAATGACGATGGCCCCGGCGGCCACCACGGCGTTTTGGCCGATGCGGACCCCCTCGATGACCACGGCGTTGGCCCCAACCAGCACCCCGTCCTCCACGACTACAGGCGCAGCCGACGCAGGTTCCACCACGCCGGCCAGCACGGCTCCCGCGCCGATGTGGCAGCGGGCCCCCACCGTGGCCCGGCCGCCTAGGACGGCTCCCATGTCAATCATAGTGCCCGGGCCTACCACCGCGCCGATGTTGAGGACCGCGCCCATCATAATGACGGCCCCCTCGCCGATTTCCACCTTTTCCCGGATGATGGCGCCGGGCTCAATCCGGGCCTTGATGTCCTTGAGGTCCAGCAGGGGCACGCCGGAGTTCCGGCGGTCGCTTTCCACCACCAGGTCGGCGATGCGGTCCCGATTGTTCTCCAGTATGGGGCCCAGCTCGGCCCAGTCCCCGAAGACGGTGAAGCTGTTTCCAGAGCCGAAGACCTTGGCGGAACCGAAGTTCACAGGGGCGGTGGTGTTGATATAGAGTTTAACCGGCGTCCTCTTTTCCGAGTTTGCGATATAGTCGATGATCTCCTGCGCGTTCATAGGCGTCACTCTCCAAACAGTATTTTTTGCAGATCGTAAACCCCATTGGGCTTTCCGGGCAGCAGCCGGGCCATGTGCAGCGCGCCGTTGACAAAAATCTGACGGCT
>OFHM01001048.1_pt1 | contig 19659 bp, 23 predicted proteins | sample 1521311 | NCBI WGS metagenome assembly OFHM01 (sample SAMEA3504083, study PRJEB24116) | mouse gut metagenome | biome: mouse gut; feature: mouse-associated habitat; material: faeces | place: Denmark | collected 2011 | reverse complement strand
CAGGCGGCCTGCCTGCCTCTTGAGCTGGTCTGGTACGACGGCGGGGAGGCGCTGGAAGCGCTTTTTGCGGACGAGGGGTGCGTCCGGGTCCGGGCGGACCTGGAGCAGTCCGGCGGGGCCGCAGGAACCCTCCGGGCCATCGGCCGCCACCGGGAGGACGTGGCGGTCTATCTGGGGGGAAGCGGGAGCCTGGAGCTCCTGCCGGACCTGCTCCGGGGCCTGGAGGAGGGCCGCTACCGCATCAGCGCCTGGCGTCTGACGGCGTAGCTTGGCGCAATTTACAGAAAGTTCAAGAAAAAAAACCTTTTGCGGGTATAATGGGAATCAATACAATGGAGAAAGTCCCCCATGCCTTTGGGCCGGGGGCGGGAGGCATCTATGGCGCGAAAGATTCTGGTGGTTGAGGACGACCACAACATTTCCGATCTGATCCGGATGTATCTGGACAAGGAGGGCTTTGAGGTCCAGGCGGTTTTTGACGGCGGCAGCGCGGTGGAGGCGTTCCGCAGCTGGCAGCCGGACATGGTGCTGCTGGATCTGATGCTGCCGGTGATGGACGGCTGGGCGGTGTGCGGCAAGATCCGGGAAACCAGCCGCGCGCCTATTATCATGATTACCGCCAAGAGCGAGGTGTTCGACCGCATCCAGGGCCTGGAGATGGGGGCGGACGACTACATCGTCAAGCCCTTTGAGATGAAGGAGCTCATTGCCCGCATCAACGCCGTCCTCCGCCGGACGGAGATTCCCAATGACACCAGCAAGAAACTGACCTTCGACAGGCTGATTATCAACCTGGACTCCTACGAGCTTATCGTGGACGGGAAAAAGATTGACACCCCGCCCAAGGAGCTGGAGCTTCTATATCACCTGGCGTCCACTCCCAATCGGGTCTACACCCGGAACCAGCTTCTGGACGAGGTTTGGGGCTTTGATTACTTCGGGGACAGCCGGACGGTGGATGTACACATCAAACGCCTGCGGGAGAAAGTGGAGGGCGTCAGCGAGCGGTGGGCCCTGAAAACCGTGTGGGGCGTGGGCTATAAATTCGAGCTGATCACGGAGAAGGCGGAGCCATGAGGCGCTTTCGGGAGCGGACCCAGGGCCTTTACTGGCGGCAGCTCTGCGTCACCGCCGGCATGGTGCTTTTGACGCTGTGCCTGCTGGGCGTGTCCTTCTTCTCCCTGAGCTATAACTACGCCCGGAGCCAGCAGGGTCAGGAGATCGCCGCCAAGGCCCAGGTCATGAGCCAGCTCTCCCTGAGCTATCTGGAGAACGGGCGGTATCTCGATATGGAAGACCTTCAGGACGATCTGGACTTCCAGCGCCTGGCCAGCTTTGCCGCCATCGTCTCCGATGTGCATTTCATGATCTGCGACCCGGAGGGCCATGTCCTTCTTTCCACCGACAAGACCCTGGACGGGAAGACGGTCACCATCCCCGACGAGCGGACGGCCCGGATCATGGACCGGGGCAGCGACTCCTGGCGGGACGATTTCGGGGGCATCTATCCACAGAAGCGGTTCTCCGTGGGCGTGGCCGCCGTGAATCCCGCCACGTTGGAGCGGGTGGGGGAGGTAGTGGCGGTGTCCACCATGGCCTCGCTGGATTCGATGTGGCAGGGCTTTATCGGCCTTTTCTTCATGACGGCCTTTGTGGTACTGATGATTGCCTTCATGGCCTCCTCCGTCACCGCCATGCGGCAGGTGAAGCCCATCCGGGAGATGGTGGAAGCCACCCGGCGCTATGCCGAGGGGGATTTTGATGTCCGCATGAACGACTATGGCCGGGGGGACGAGGTGGGAGAGCTGGCGGCCTCCTTCAACGCCATGGCGGAGTCTCTCCAGCAGACGGAGCGGCAGCGGCGGGAGTTCATCGCCAACATCTCCCACGAGCTGAAAACCCCCATGACCACCGTCGCCGGATATACGGACGCCATCCTGGACGGCGCCATTCCGCCGGAGAATGAGAAACACTACCTCCAGATCATCTCCGGAGAGAGCCGCCGCCTCAGCCGCCTGGTGCGGCGGATGCTGGACGTGAGCCAGCTCCAGGCCATCGATCCCCTGCGGAGCGGGGCCCACTTTGACCTCTGCGAAAGCATGCGCCGGGTGCTGATCTCTATGGAGAAAAAAATCACGGACCGGGAGCTGGACGTGGAGGCCGATATTCCCGAGGGACCCATCCTGGTCCTGGGGGACAACGATTTGATTACCCAGGTTATCTACAACCTGCTGGAAAACGCGGCGAAGTTCGCCTACAAGGGGTCCACCCTCTACCTGGGGCTGACCCTCCTGGACGGACGGGCCCGGGTGATGGTGCGCAACTGCGGGGATGCCATTCCCGCCGGGGAGCTGCCGCTGCTGTTTGAGCGGTTCCACAAAAGCGATAAATCCCGCAGTGAGGACAAGGACGGCGTGGGTCTGGGGCTTTACATCGTCAAGACGATTTTGGAGCAGCACAAGGAGAAAATCAACGTCACCAGCGAAAGCGGCGTGACCACCTTCTCCTTTTCGCTGACCACAAAGTGAGGGAGCATGGGAGAACGTGAGCAGGCCGGGCGGCTGCCCGGCGAGATTGTGGAGGTTTACCGCGCTCCCCTTCGAAACGGCGAAGGGGAGCGGGACCCCCGGGAGATTGTGGAAGCCTACCGCCAGCGGGACCCCCGGGAGGTGGTGGAGTCCTATTGCCGCCCTGTCCCTGGCGGGAGAGGAGCGCCCTCCGTTTCAGCTGCTTCCCGGAAGGGGCGGCCGGGGAGACGCCGGCCTGGGAGGCGGAAGTCCGGCTTTTACAAATTTTTACTCTGTGTGGCGGCGCTGGTGGGCCTGACGGCGGCGGCAAAGACCGTGGAGCATTTGGCCTTTCAGGAGAAAAACGCCCCGGAGAGCGGCCCCGCCGCCTGCCAAACGGTGGAAATCAGCATCCCCGGCTGGCCCGTCGATCAGGGGGCGGCGCTGACGGTGGTTCGGGAACAAGGAGAGATCCTGACGGCCCAGGAGGTTTACCGCCGCCTGAATCCGGCGGTGGTAACGGTGCAGTGCGAGACGGGGGAAGGCATTTCCATCGGTACCGGCGTCATTTTCTCGGAGGACGGTTATATTCTGACCAACCATCATGTGGTCCGGGGCGGAAGGAAGTGCTTTGTCACGCTGGACAGCGGCTATACCATGGAGGTCTGCTTTGTGGCTGGGGACGAGAACAGCGATCTGGCGGTCCTGAAGGTTCCCCCGGGGGAGCTGATGGAGTTGACCGCAGACGCCCTGCCCTTCGCCCCGTTTGGAGATTCGGAGCAGCTGGTAGTGGGGGACCCGGTCTACGCCATTGGCGCGCCCCGGCGGCTCCGGGGCACCCTGACCAACGGCATTGTCTCCGCCATTGACCGGGATATCGAGGTGGAGGGCCACACCATGACCCTCCTCCAGACCAATGCCGCCCTGAACTCCGGCAACTCCGGCGGCCCCCTCATCAGCGAGCGGGGCCAGGTGGTGGGCATCAACGTGGCGAAATACATGTCCGACTGGAACCGGGACAGCGTGGAGGGCCTGGGATTCGCCATCCCCTCCGCCCAGCTGGAGCGGATTGTCAACGACCTTTTAAAGTGGGGCGAGGTCCGGCCGGAGCCGAGGCTCGGCATCTGGGTGCAGACGGACGAGCGGGGGCTTCTGGTAAGCTCTGTGGATGCCGGCACCGCCGCAGAGGCGGCGGGAGTCCGGCCGGGAGACTATATAATTGCCGCCCAGGGAGAGCCGGTGCGCACGAATCAGGACCTGTTCCGCGTCCGGCGGACGCTCTATGTAGGCGATACGCTGGCCCTGACCCTCCTTCGGAACGGGGAGACCCTGGAGGCTGTGCTGGAGCTGGAAGAAGCGGTGGACTGACCGGAAGACCAAACGCGGAGGAGGGGCAAAGCCCCTCCTCCGTTTATTCCTCAGACAGCTCCAGCACCACCGGGCAGTGGTCGCTGCCGTGGACCTCGCTCCAGATGTCGGCGTTTTGAATGCGGCTCCTCAGCCGCTCCGAGACGATGAAGTAGTCAATTCTCCACCCCGCGTTGTTCTCCCGGGCCCGGCCCCGGTAGCTCCACCAGGAGTAGGCTCCGGTCTTGTCCGGGTACAGCGCCCGGAAGGTGTCCACAAAGCCGGCGTCCAGAAGCTTTGTCATCTTCTCCCGCTCCTCGTCGGTGAAGCCGGGGTTCCGCCGGTTGGGGCCGGGATTTTTCAGGTCAATTTCCTGGTGGGCCACGTTCAGATCCCCGCAGTAGACCACCGGCTTCACCGCGTCCAGCTGGCAGAGGTAGTCCCGCAGGTCGTCCTCCCAGGCCATCCGGTAGTCCAGGCGGAGGAGCTGGTCCTTGGAGTTGGGGGTGTAGCAGCAGCCCAGGTAGAAGTCCGGAAACTCCGCCGTAATGATCCGCCCCTCGTGGCGGTGCTCGTCGATGCCGAAGTCGTAGGTGACGTTCAGGGGCTGGCGGCGGGTGAACAAGGCGGTACCGGAGTAGCCCGCCTTGTCCGCGCTGTTCCAGAAGCGGGTATAGCCGGGGAGATCAAACTCCGCCTGCTCCGGCCGCATCTTCGTCTCTTGGAGGCAGATGATGTCCGCGTCGGCGAAGGTGCAGAAGTCCAAAAAACCTTTTTTCAGGCAGGCCCGCAGGCCGTTGACATTCCAGGAAACCAGTCTCATAAAAACACCTCTTTTGAAATGATGGAAGTTTGCCCGGTTCCATTGTAGCGGATTTCGGGAGAAAAAACAATTGCCAGCGGGAGGGAAAAGGAGTAGGATAGAGAAAAGTTTCTGCGGATGATATAAGGAGGTTTCTGCTATGGGTTTTTTGGACAGGTTTAAAAAGAAAAAGGAAGCCCCGCCTTCCGGAAGAAAGCCGGGCACGGCCCCGGAGACGGAGGAGTATACCCCCGGCGGCTCTGCTGTTTACCGGTACCAGACGCCGGAGAATCCGGGCTTCCGGCCCCCGGAGGATGTGTGCGTCTCCACGGAGGCCATTGAGAAGCACATGGAGGAGATTTTCCCGGGCTGGGAGGGTTTCGTCTGCCACGAGCTCATCAGCGATTTGGTCCACATCGACGTTCACGTCCTCCACTCCCCCAAGGGGGACTGCACGCTCCTCTATACCACCGGCATGAGCGATCTGCCCATGAGCCTGCCGGAGGAGATCGCGGACCGGGAGGATTTGAAATACGCGGAGCTCTACATGCTCCTCCCTGGGGACTGGGACCTGGGCAAGGCGGGGAGCAATCCCAAGGACCTGCCCTATGAGCGGTTCTGGCCCATCCAGATGCTGAAGTTCCTGGCCCGCTTCCCCCACGAGTACAAGACCTGGCTGGGCTGGGGCCACACCATTCCCAACGGGCCGGATTATACGCCCATCTGCGACGGCCTGGGTTTTGGCGGCGCGGTGCTGGACAGCCTTACCCTGGTTCCGCCCCTGAAGACCGAAGAGGAGCGGGAGATCAGCTTTTATCTGCTGATCCCCGCCTACAAGGAGGAGATCGAGTACAAGCTGAAGTACGGCATGGAGGGCTTGAGCCAGCGCTTCGCGGAGGGGAAGCTCCCCGTGGTGCTGGATGTTCACCGGCCCAACTTCTGCGCGGATTTTAAGGAGACGCTGGACTGAGCATGGACTATGAAAAGCTCTTGAATATGGCGGCGGAGCTGGGCTATCAGCTGATGTACAGCGGCGCGGAGATTTACCGGGTGGAGGAGTCCGCCCGGCGGCTGCTCCGGTCCTATGGCCTGGAAAACCCGGAGGTCTTCGCTATCCCCAACTGCCTGATTGTCAGCGTGGCGACGCCCCAGGGCCATCCCGTCACCCGGATGCGCCGGGTTCCGCTTCACGGCACGGATATTGAGCTGCTGGAGCGGTGCAACGCCCTGTGCCGCCGCCTCTGCGCCCAGGTTCCGTCCCTGGATGAGGCCCAGGAGGCGGTGAACGCCCTGCCGGACGCCATTCCCCGGCATTCCCCCCGGACGACACTGCTGGGCTACGGCGTAGCCTCCGCCTTTTTCGCCCCGCTGTTCGGCGGAGGCTTGCGGGACACGGCCTGTTCCTTCTTCTGCGGCCTGGCGGTGGGGCTGTGCCTGCTCTACGGCGGAAAATTCATCGGGGCAAACAGCTTTTTCCGCACGGCGGTGTGCAGCGCCGTGGCGGCCTTCCTGGCGCTGGCGCTGGTGGAGGCGGGGCTGGGGCGGAGTGTGGACGTGGTGACGATTTCCACACTGATGGTCCTGGTGCCCGGCGTGGCTCTGACCAACGCCATGCGGGAGATTATGGCCGGGGACACTTTTTCCGCCCTGAGCCGCACAGCGGACGCGATTTTGGTGGCCTCCGCCATCGCCTTGGGCGCGGCTGCGGGACAGGCTCTGGGCGGGTTTGTGTAGGGAGGACGGTATGGAGACGATATGTTTGGACTATGTCCTGCCCTGCCTCTGCGCCTTTTTGGCCTGCGTGGGCTTTACGCTGATGTTCAACATCCACGGCGGTGGCAAGCTGATCGCCGGAGTGGGCGGGGCCCTGGGCTGGCTGGTATACCTGCTGGGAGGGAAGAGCATCTTCGCGGCTTTCCTGGCGGCGGCGGCCATCGGCGTTTTTGCCGAGGTAATGAGCCGGGTCCGGCGCTGCCCGGTGACGGGCTATGTACTGGTGGCCCTGCTGCCCCTGGTTCCCGGCGGGGGCGTTTACTACGCTATGCGGCATTGTGTGGCGGGGGAGACGGATGCATTTCTCCGCACCCTGCTTCACACCTTCGGGATGGCGGCGGCGCTGGCAGTGGGGGCCATGCTGGCCTCGTCGGTGTTCCGGGCGGTGTTCCCCCGGCTGCGCCCGACCAGGAAGTGAACGAAGGAGGATGGGATTCTGCCATGGAAGATTTTAAACAGCGGCTGTATGAAAACGGCTATTTCCGCCAGGAGGAACTGGTGTTCTGGGACTGCGGTCCGGACCAGCGGGTCCGGGCGGCGGCACTTCTAAGCCGCCTGGGGGCCTTCGCCGGGTACGACTACGACGCCCGGGGCCTGACCCACGAGGCGCTGTGGGCCCAACGGGAGGTGTTCCTCCTCTCTCGGGCGGCGCTTCGCATCCACGACTGCCCCAGGGCGGGGGACGTGCTGGACATCACCACCTGGGAGGCCGGGATTAAGGGCGCCCACATGGGACGAAATTATGAGATGAAGGACCGGCAGGGCCGGCTCCGGGTCTCCGCCCGGACGGACTGGATTCTGGTGGACCCGGAAACCAGGAAAATTATGCGCCCCTCGGCCTTCACCGCCAAACCCCTGCTGCGGGACGACCGGCCCTTGGACTGCCCGGAAACGCGGAGAATTGTCCTGCCCCCAGAAGGACGGGAGGACCTGGGAACCCGCCGGGTCCGATGGTCCGACCTGGACGGCAACGGGCATCTTTTCAGCGGAAATTACGGTGACATCGTCTGGGACGCGCTGCCGGAGGATTTGCAGCCCCGGGTTTTCAAAGAGTTCTATATCAACTACAGCCGGGAGGCCGTTCTGGGAGACCAGCTGAAGCTGGATGGATTCCGGGATGAGACGGGCTATTTTGTGGAGGGGCTGGGTCCCCGCGGGTCCTGCTTTACAGCGCTGTGCGTGTTTTGAGGTTTTTTCCTGGAAAAATGCCAAGCCCTAATGTCTGCCGCCCATTTCCCGCGCCTATAATAGCGATTGCCGCCAGCTGAATTCCGGCGCACGATTTGGGGAATGAATACAAAAAGGGGTGAAACAATGCTGAATATCCGAAATGAAACTCCGGCGGATCATCGGACTGTGGAGGATATGACCCGCCGGGCTTTCTACAATCTCTATGTTCCGGGATGCGCGGAGCACTATTTGGTTCATGTCATGCGGGGGCATGAGGACTTCATCCCCGAGCTGGACTTTGTTCTGGACTTGGACGGTCAGGTCATCGGGAACATCATGTACACGAAGGCCCGGCTGGCGGACGAGGCCGGAGAGGAAAAGACGGCTCTTACCTTCGGTCCTGTCTGCGTGCTGCCGGAGTACCAGCGGCAGGGCTATGGCAAAAGACTGATGGACTATTCCTTTGAGAAGGCAGCGGCGATGGGGTATGATGTAATTGTCATCTTCGGGAGTCCGGTCAACTATGTAAGCCGGGGTTTTCAAAGCTGCAAAAAGCACAATGTTTGCGTAGAAGGGGGAAAGTACCCGGCGGCGATGCTGGTGAAGGAGCTGAGGGCCGGCGCCTTGGATGGCCGGAAGTGGTTCTACTGCGACAGCCCCGTCATGAGCATCAACGAAGAGGAAGCGCAAACCTACGACGATAGCCTTGAACCGCTGGAAAAAAAGCATCTGCCCAGCCAGGAAGAGTTCTATATTATGAGCCATTCCTTTGTTGAATAGAACCTGCGTACGGACAAGAAGGACGGTCCCCAGCAGCGGAAGAAAAAGCAGTCCGACGCCAATTTCTGCGCCTGGAGTGAGATGGTCGGAAGGATGAACCAGAAATGGGCTCCGGACATTATCACCTTGGAAGAACATGAGGACTGGATGAAGGACTCCTAAGAGCACAGGATAGAAAATACGGGACCGGCCGCTCGGCCGATCCCGTATTTTTTGTCTATAGCCCGTTAGATTCTTGCCCCCATAGATCAGGGTTTCGCCGCAAACCGTTATCTCCTCATGGCGGCATTTGCTGCATTATCCAACATTTGCGCCTTTCCCCAGTTTGTGCTATCTTATTAAGTATATTACACGGTTTCCGTTATGGGAAACAGGGCTTGGAGGCACATATCATGATTCGAGACATTATGAAAGACGAAACATTTCTCTCCCAAAAAGCGGAGCCAGCCGCTCCAGCCGATTTATCCGTCGCCCAGGACCTGCTGGACACCCTGGATGCCCACAGGGATGGCTGTGTGGGCATGGCGGCCAACATGATCGGCGTCCAAAAAAGAATCATCGCCTTTGACAACGAGGGCAAGTACATGGTCATGTTCAACCCGGAGATCATCAAAAAATCCGGCCCTTATGAGGCGGAGGAGGGCTGCCTCTCCCTAACTGGAACCCGGAAAGCCAAGCGCTGGCAGTCCATCAAAGTGCAGTATCAAAATGAGCGGTTTCAGACCCGCTTCAAGACCTTTACCGCCCTGGCGGCCCAGATTATCCAGCACGAAACCGACCACTGCGAAGGGATTATTATTTAAAGGAGGACCGTCCTATGCGCATCATCATCGCTCCTGCCAAGAACATGGTCGTGGACACGGACAGCTTTGCCTTAGACGGCCCGCCCCAGTTTCTGGAGAGGGCGGAGCGGCTGAAAATGGTCCTCCAGGGCATGTCCCCCAAGGAGCTGCAGGGCCTTTGGAAGTGCAGCGACGCTATTGCCAAGTTGAACGTGGAGAGGCTGGAGCATATGGACCTGTGCCGCAATCTCACCCCGGCGGTCCTCTCCTACGAGGGCATCCAGTACCGCTACATGGCCCCCGGTGTGATGACAGCGGCCCACCTGGACTACCTCCGGGAACACCTGCGCATTCTCTCCGGCTTCTATGGTCTGCTGCGGCCCTTCGACGGCGTGACCCCCTACCGGCTGGAGATGCAGGCCAAGCTGAACGTGGACGGCTGCCGGAACCTGTACCAGTTCTGGGGTGACCGTCTGGCCCGGCAGCTGGCCTCTGAGACTGAGTTTGTGCTGAACCTGGCCTCTAAGGAGTACAGCAAGGCGGTGGAACCCTATTTGCCCAAGAGTGTCCGCTTTGTCACCTGCGCTTTCGGCGAGTGGAAGGGCGGCAGGGTTATGGAGAAGGGCACTCAATGCAAAATGGCCCGGGGGCAGATGGTGCGCTGGATGGCCGAACGTAACATCGAAGGCCCGGAGAATCTCCGGGCCTTTGACCAGTTGGGCTATCGTTTCCATGGGGAACTGTCCGCAGAAAACCACTTGGTATTTCTCAAACAGCCAAAGTCCCCTATTTGACACAGAACAGCCGTCTTGTATGGCCGGGCCTCGCCGGAGGCCGCGCTGTAAGCCTTGCGTGGGCGGCCCTTGTTGCCGGGAGATTCCGTTTTTCCTTAATGCAGGCTGCGCCTTTCTCCGGCGGAGATACCCTCCAGCTTTTTGAACACCCGGGAGAAATGGGAGGTATCGAAATAGCCCGCCCCCTCGGCCACCTCGCTGATGCGCAGAGCCGGGTTGTCCATCAGCCGTTTGGCTTGGCGAACGCGTACCGTATTCAGCAGATCGTAGAAGGATTGATTCAGGCGCTTGTTGAGCAGCTTGGACAGGCGCCGCCGGCTGACATAGCAGTGGTCGGCCATGTCCTGGAGGGACGGCCGCTGGGCGCAGTGCCCTGTGATATAGGCCTAAGCCTGGCGGACCAAAAAGCTGCTGGGGTCCTCGCTCCCCGGCTGGGAATCCGGATCCGCCTCCGGCGGCAGACGGTCCAACACGCCGGTCATGTACTCCAGCGCCACAGTCAGCTCGTCCATTTTGGAGGGCTTGAGCAAAAACCGGACCACGCCTAAGCGGATGGCCCGTTGGGCGTACTCAAAGTCCCGGTAGCCGGTGAGAACGGCGATCTGCATCCAGGAAAACACCCCCCGCAGACCGGCCAGCATGGTCAGGCCATTCTCTCCGGGTATCTTGATGTCGGTAAAGAGGATGTCCGGTCGGTATTCCCGAATAGCTTGCGCTCCGGATACGGCATCCTGGGCCAGGGCTGCTGCCTGACAGCTGTGGGCGGACCAGTCCACCACCTTTCGAAGACCCTCCGCAATGATGGCCTCGTCGTCGATGAGAACCACCTTGTACATGCGCGTTTACCTCCCGGGGTGTGCGGTTTCCCCGCCGGCGGCGGGGAAACCGGTTTTCCTTATTATACCTGAAACAGAGGCGGAGACGCAAGCCCTACCCCTTGATGGCTCCCCCTGTCAGCCCCTTGATGATGTGGAAATACACTTGAAACACATGGCAGCCATCTATGTAGGCGCTCTCCTCCGGCTCTATGGGAACCGACTCAATGAAGCCCATGAGCACAATAATGGCGAAGCACAGGTTGCCTGCAGTTTGAAGCGGTAGCGGACCGGCCCGCAGGCGGCAAAGCCGGCAATGATTGCCACCGCGATGGTGACGGAAATGGAGACCGCCAGGTTGTTCAGGTAGGCGTTGCTGAAATCAAAACGCTCCATGGCCTTGGCGCAGTTATCCATCGTGAAGCCGTTTCCCGCCGTGGGGATGGAAAAGGAGTCCTTGCGGATCAGGCCTTTCTCCCGAAAGGAGTTGAGGATAACCCAGACGAAGGGGCACAGGGCGGTAAGGGCCCAGAAGGTGAGAATTACATAGGTTCCCGCCTTGGCGGGCGTCATTTTTTTACAGCGGGTCCCCCTCTTAAATGCCGTCCCGGGGCTTAGACCCGGTTGGCTACGTTGGAAAACAGCACGCACAGCACCACAATGAGGATGGCGATGGCGGACCCATAGTCCACATTGCCCCGGTTGAAGGTCTGGTCATACATATAAGTGCCGGTGAGCCATCCCCGGTCCTGGGGCATTCCCGCCCCGAACATGACCCAAGGCAGGTCGAAGACCTTCAGCACGCCGGTGATGTTGGCATTGGCATCGACGGCAGCCTGCTGGAGCGCGTTCAGCCCGGCGGGGGAGGCGCCGTTTTTCAGGGCGGTGACCTCGGTGGTGACAAAGGTGCTCATCATCTCGTCAGAGGTCATGTGCTTGACAGTGCTTGGCGGGGCCGTCCCAAGCCTTCTTGGTGATGAAGCAGGCCATGGAGATGCCGCCGATGGCCTCAGAGGCCGCGCGCTCCCTCTGGCGGGGTCGTAGGAGATGGCGTAGTCGCTGAGGGTATCGGAACAGTTGTCCACAAAGCAATTGACCTTCCAGGAACCGTCAATCAGGAAGGCGGCGTCGCCAAAGAGCTGAACGGTCTTGGCGTCGGCGTCCAGAATGGTGTTGCCGGTGGTTTCCTCATAGGAGGCCACGGCGGTTTCATACTGTTTCCGGTTGCCGTCGCCGCCGTAAGATGTAACCACATTCAGCTCCACCCCGGAACTGGCCGAAGCGCTGCCGCTGCTTTTGCCGCCTCCGGAACTTGACCCGCCGGGCTGGCTGTCTCCGCCGCAGCCGGCCAGCAGGCTCAGAATCAACGCACTGACAAGAGTCAACGCAAGAAGTCCGTTTTTTTCGTGATACAACCTCCATGGTTTTATTTGTATTTCCGCTCTCCTTCTGCGCAATGTGGGCCTCGTCCTGGGGGGACAGCCCGCCGTCGTTTTCGATCTCCAAAATGAGGAAGTGTTCCTGCCGGAACCCCCGAAGGGTCACCCGCCCCTGCCCGCTGGGGCGATGCCGTGTTCCACCGCATTCTCAATCACCGGCTGGAGAATGACCAGGCAATTCATCAGCTCGTCGGGCAGGTCCGCCTCCACCATCAGCCTCTTGCCGTAGCGCTGAGTGACGATGTACAAATAGGCGTTGACATACGTCATCTCCTCCGTCAGGTGTACCTGGGGACTGCCCTTCCGGGCCAGGGCGGCGTCCAGCACGGCGGGCAGATCCCCCTGCCAGACCCGCGTAAGTTCAAAGCACTTCCAGTCCGCCGGGAGGCAGGGGTCGATCAGCAGTCCGCCGAATTGGGGGCGCACCCCGTACCGGGCCAGGTCCTGAAAGGCGGCGTTCACCGCAGAAACATCGCAGTACTTTTCCCGGGCGCGCCGTCCCTCCTCCAGGTCCCCCTCCCCCAGCATCCAGAGGAGACGGGTCTTCTCTCCCGGGGCCAGCCGCTTTTGCAGGACAACACAGTGGTTGTTCCCGTTCTCAAAGGAGCCGGAGCAAGTCCCCCATTCCACCGCCAAGGGGTTGGTCTCGGTGCGGTAGGGGGCTGTCCCGCAGATGGTCGAAGCCGTCGGGCGCAAAGGAAGCGGCCATAAACTGGTTCTTTTGACGCTGATTGCCCGCCGCGGAGCCGCTTCAGCGCAGGCGGTAAAGAGCGGCCCGGGTTTTACCAAACCGGCCTGTATGGGATATGAAAACAGCGGGGGTACTTGAGACGTTCCAAAAGAAATCGTCTCAAATGCCCCCGCCAATGTTCAGCCCATCCAGCACTTCCATTAGGGCTTGTTTGATAATTGGCGATATGCCCAACAGCGAGGAATTTTTTTGCCAGACAAGGCAAATCTTCGCAGGCATCCTGACGAGTGGCAAGAAAATTTAACGGTGTATGGCAGAAAAAGGCCCATTGTTTGGGCGTTTTGTCATTTTTCAAGCAAGCCCTAGTACCTCAGCACAAAATACAGCACATACACCCAGCTCAGCAGCCCGTGGAAGATGGCCCAGCCTACGGATTTCCAGGTGGTGTAGCTGATGACCATAGCCAGGGCGCTGCCAAAGGTGACGCCGGTCCTGACGGTCTTTTTGACAACGGTTTGCCGGTTCTCGTCCATTCCTTTACTCCTTTCTCACCGCAAAGGCGACCGGGCGGTCCTCCGCATCTCCGGGGACCGCTTTTTGATGCCGGACACCACTCCCATAGCCATGTACAGCGTCACGACGGAGGACCCGCCGTAGCTGAAAAAGGGCAGGGTGATGCCGATGGTAGGCATGACGAAGAGGCACATGCCGATGTTAATGACAGTCTGGAAAATCAGAATGGAGGCCATGCCCACGCAGACATAGCGGTAGAAGGGGGTTCGGGCCTTCCGGGCCACCAAAAGGATGCGGAAAATGATCGCCAGCAGCAGCAGCATGATGGCAATGCACCCGAAGAGGCCCAGCTCCTCCCCCGCCACGGAGAAAATCAGGTCGGTCTGCTTGGCGGGGAGGGAGGCGCTGCCGCTCTGGGTCTGGCTGCCGCCGAGATAGCCCTGGCCCCAGAGGCCGCCGGAGCCGATGGCCAGCAGGCTCCGGGTCTGCTGCCAGCCCACTCCCTGGGGGTCGAAGCTGTGGTCAAAGAGGACCGTGAAGCGGTTGAGCATATACTTCATGTTGTCCGGCACCAGGTCCAGCAGAAGCACGGCGGCCATGGCTCCGCCCGCCCCGGCGAACAGCAGGAAAAACCACCGCAGGGCAAAGCCCGCCACAAAGGCCATGCAGAGGAAGATGAAGACAAACACCAGGCCGTTGCCCATATCGTGGGAGACCAGGAAGTACAGCCCGCAAAGGCCGAAGGTGTGGGCCGCTACAAAGAAGGCGGAGCCAAAGGATTTTACGTCTCCCTTCTCCTCCCAGAGCCACTCAATCTGCTTGGCCAGCAGCAGGACAAAGGAGATTTTCACCACCTCCGCCGGGCCGATTTGGAAGGGGATGAAGGGGAATTTCAGCCAGGCCCGGTTGCCGGTATTGCCCGCCACGCCGAAGGGTGTCCGCAGCAGGAGAATAAAGCCCACGTTGAAGGCCAGAATCCACTTCCATTTCCGGGTGATGGACTCCAGGTCCAGCATGGAAAAGAAAATATACACGCAGACGCCGAGCCCCAGGGCCGCGCACTGGATAATCATCCGCCGGAGCCCGGTGGCGGGGTCCATGTACCGGGTAGCGCTGAACACCAGGACGATGCCGTACAGCGTGGCGGCACCGCAAAGGCCCAGCAGCACCAAATCGGCCTGCTGGATAAAGTCTGCCAGGGTGTCTTTTAATCGGTTCAGCATGATACGCTCCTTGGAGTTTGGGTTTGTACGACTGGTGGCACAACAAATTACTATACCACAAAACAAAAAACCTGTAAACGCCGGAAAATTTCTTTTTACACTTTATTTATTTTGTGGTATACTGAATTGATTTTAGGCAAAGACCGGAAAGGAGGCCCGTTTGTGGACTACGTTTCCCACAGCGAGGCGGAGACCGAGGCCATGGGCCGCCGTCTGGCCGCCGTCCTGGCCCCCGGGGCCGTGGTGGCCTACCGGGGGGACCTGGGGATGGGGAAGACCGCCTTTACCCGGGGCCTTGCCCGGGGATTGGGCTATGAGGGCCGGGTGACCAGCCCCACCTTCACCATTGTCAACGAGTACGAAGGGAAGGGCCCGCCCCTGTTCCACTTCGATATGTACCGCCTGGAGGGGGCGGAAGAACTCTTTGACATCGGCTGGGAGGACTATCTGGACCGGGGGGGCGTGTGCGCCGTGGAGTGGAGCGAGCGGGTGGAGGAGGCCCTGCCGGGGGACGCCGTTACCGTCACTATCGCCCGCTGCCCGGAAAACGAAAACTGGCGGCTGATCACCGTGGAAGGAGTGGGGCCGGTATGAGAATTTTAGCGCTGGAAACCGCCGCCAAGGCCGTCTCCGCCGCCGTCACCGAGGACGGGAAGGTCCTATCCTCCGCCTTTCAGGACACGGGGCTGACCCACAGCCGGACCCTCATGCCCCTGGTGGAGCTGTTGCTGTGCAATACGGATATGACGGCGGCGGACCTGGACGTTATTGCTGTCTCGGCAGGGCCGGGGTCCTTTACCGGGGTGCGCATCGGCGTATCCGCCGCCAAGGGACTGGCCTGGGCAGCAGACAAGCCCTGCACGGCGGTGTCCACTCTGGCGGCCCTGGCCCGAAACGTGGCCTTTATGGACGGGCTGGTGGTCTGCGCCATGGACGCCCGGCGGCAGCAGGTCTACAACGCCCTCTTCGAGGCAAAGGACGGCGCCCTCACCCGATTGACGGAGGACCGGGCCATCGCCTTGGCGGACCTGGCGGAGGAGCTGCGGGGGGATCCCCGGCCCAAGACCGTCCTGGGGGACGGGGGACGGATGAGCTATGAGTTTTTGATGGCGGCAGGAATATCCTGCCGTCTGGCGCCGGCCCATTTGGTGAAGGAACACGCTGTGAGCGTTGCCCTGGAGGCGGAGGAGCTGGCAAAAAACGGCGTTCTGGTCTCTGCCCAGGAGCTGGCCCCGGTCTACCTCCGCCCGCCCCAGGCGGAACGGCTCCGCCGGGAGAAGGCGGGCGTTTCACCACTGACATATAAATAAAATAGAAGGAGCGTTTTTATGAACGGAAAAGTACACGTCATGGATCACCCGTTGGTGGCCCACAAGCTGACCATCCTCCGGGATAAGAACACCAGCGTCAAGGACTTTCGGGAGCTGGTCTCCGAGATCGGCATGCTCATCACCTACGAGGCTACCCGGGACCTGCCCCTGACCACCTGCCAGGTGGAAACCCCTATCTGCGAGACCACCGCCCCCATGCTCAAGGGCAAGAAGTTCGCCGTGGTGCCCATTCTCCGGGCCGGGCTGGGACTGGTGGAGGGCGTGCTGCGGATGGTGCCCGCCGCCCGTGTGGGCCACCTGGGAATGTACCGCAACGAGGAGACCATGGAGCCGGTACAGTATTTCTGCAAGATGCCCCGGGACGTGGCCGAGCGGGACGTGCTCATCGTAGATCCCATGCTGGCCACCGGAGGCAGCGCGGACGCCGCCATCTCCATCATGAAGGGCTACGGCTGCAAGAACATCAAGCTGATGGTGCTGGTGGCCGCCCCCAAGGGCATTGAGGTGGTCACCTCCAAGCACCCGGACGTGGAGATCTACTGCGGCGCGGTGGACGAGGGGCTGAACGAGAACAGCTACATCGTGCCCGGCCTGGGCGACGCGGGGGACCGCATTTTCGGCACCAAGTAAACAGACGGAACAATCCCGCCTCCGGCCTTCGGAGGCGGGATTTTTTGCGGATTATTCGTCGTCCTTGCGCACCAGGATGGTGGCGGCCACGCACAGCAGGGCGGCTACGGTGTAGACGATGGGGGCGGCCTGCTTCCACAGGTCCAGGCCGTAGCCCAGGCCCACATAGAGGGCGGTGGCGGCTACCATGCCCACGCCCCAGATCCGGCTGATCCGCCGCTGGGCGGGGGTCATTTTTTCCTCCGGGAAGCCGTATTTGGCGTACTGGAGGCCCGCCCAGGTGAGGGCGGTGGCGGTGATGGTGACGCACAGCAGGAACAGGGTGCCGCACAAGGCGTCCCACTGATCCAGGCTCAGGCCCAGGCCAAGGCGGAGATCGGCATACGTATCCAGGGGGATGATGGCGGTGAGCCCCAGCAGAAGCAGGGCGATGGGGATGGCGATGAGGGCGGGGAAACGCCGCTCAAAGCGGTCCGCCTCCTCCTTGGTGTAGCAGGGGCCGATGCCGGGGTGCTGGCGGAGGAAGGTGTCGTGGCCCATGCCGGAGAGGATAAAGACGGTGACCGCCACGGTGAGGAACAGGAAAAAGACCACCCCTGCCCACATTTCAAGGGCGAAAAACTCGCCCACCAGCAGCAGGAGGGTGACGCCCAGCAGGATCAGGGCTACCCCTGCCGCCATGGCGGCGGCGAAGCTGTTCATATGCCGGTCCCAGAGGGAGGCGTCCTCTCCAAAGCGGCGGGACACGTCGCCCCGGAGCAGGGTGTCCAGGTCGCAGCGGAACAGGCCGCACAGGCGGAGGATGGCGTCCATCTCCGGGTAGGCGGCGTTGGACTCCCACTTGCTCACCGACTGGCGGGAGACCTCCATTTTTTCCGCCAGCTCCTCCTGCGTCATGCCGGCGCGTTTGCGGAGGAATTGCAGGTTTTCACCGAATGTCATATAGATGACCTCCTTGTTTGGAATGTCGCCAGTATAGGAAAAAATGGCGGGGAGGGCCACCAATTTGCTGTTGCGTTTGGGTTGCGGGGTGTAAATTCCCGGTTGCGGAGCCGTTTTGAGCCGCAAACCAAGGTTATTTTGCGAAATTGGAGCTCTTAGGGCGCGCCGCGAACAGGCGGAGCACGATTGCAGGTTGCGGAGCCGTCGTGAGCAGCGAACTAAGGTCGGAGCGGAGCGAAATGACCGGAGCCATCGAAGATGGCGCAGGTGATTTTGCGGAGTCGGAGCTCTTAGGGCGCGTCGCGAACAGGCGGAGCACGACTACAGGCCGCGGAGGAAATTCAGAAGCTGTATTCACAGCCGAAGATGCCGTGGGGGCGAGGGATTTTTCAGCCAGACAAGGCGCGTTTTCGCGGGAATGCTTGGTGCATTTCAAGAAAACGCAACGCAGTATGGCGGGAAAAGACCCGTCCACACGGCGTTTGAGGTTGTGAGTACAGGTTCTCAGACGGTTAATTCGATCTGATTGCCCTCGATGGCGACGATACAGCTCTCGTAATAGCCGTCGCCTGTGGTGCGGGGGCCGCTGACCACCTCGTAGCCGTCGGCCTTGAGACGGGCGGTGAGCCGGTCCACCTGTTCGGCCCCGCCCAGGCTGAAGGCCAGGTGGATGTAGCCCAGGCGGGTGAGGGAGGGGGACTGCTCCTCCGCGTCCGGCTTGCTCATCAGCTCCAGCCGCGCGCCGCCGTCAAAGGACAGGAAGTAGGAGCGGAACCCGGTGCGGGGGTTGTGGTAGAGCTGGTTGGAGGCCGCGCCCAGGTAGTGCTGGAAGAAATGGCGGGCGGCCTCCAGATCCTTGACGTACAGGGCGATGTGTTCGATGCGCATGATGGCGCGCTCCTTTCTTGGGGGGCGTCAGCCCTGGAGGAGGGCTTCCGCCGCCTTGATGCCGTCCACGGCGGCGGAGGTGATGCCCCCGGCGTAGCCCGCGCCCTCGCCGCAGGGGTACAGGCCGGGGAGGGCGGGGGATTGGAAGGCTTCGTCCCGGAGTATGCGCACCGGGGAGGAGGAGCGGGTCTCCACCCCGGTGAGCACCCCGTCCGGGTGGGCGAAGCCGTGGAGCTTGCGGTCAAAGATGGGGAGGGCCTCTTTTAAGGTATCCAGTACAAAATCCGGGAGGGTGCCCTTCAGGGTGGTCCAGGCGACGCCGGGGCGGTAGGTGGGCAGGACGGTGCGGGGGCCGGTGGAGGGGCGGTCTGACAGGAAGTCCCCGACAAGCTGGGCGGGGGCGCGGAAGTCCCCGCCTCCGGCGGTGAAAGCGGCGCGCTCCCACTTTTCCTGGAAGCGCACCCCGGCCAGGGGATCGTCCCCGCCGAAGTCGTCCGGGTTTACGCCGACAAGGAAGCCGCCGTTGATGTTGGCCCCGTCCCGGGCCCGGAGGCTCATGCCGTTGGTGACCACCTGGCCGTAATTGCTGGCGGCGGCCACCACCTGCCCGCCGGGGCAGACGCAGAAGGTGAAGGCCGAGCGGCCTGACGGTAAGTGGCAGGCCAGCTTGTAGTCGGCGGCGGGGAGCTTGTCCCAGAAGGGGCCGAACTGGGCGCGGCTCACCGCCTCCTGGCTGTGCTCAATGCGCACGCCGATGGCGAAGGGCTTGCGCTCCATGGGCAGGCCCAGCTGGTACAGCATTTGGAAGGTGTCCCGGGCGGAGTGGCCGGGGGCCAGGATCAGGGCGTCGCAGGGGAGGGGGCAGGGGCCGCTCTCCGTTTGGACGGTGAGGGCGGAGAGGCGCCCGTCCATCCGGGTCAGCCCGGTGAGCTGGTGGCCGAAGCGGACGTCCGCCCCCAGGCTGAGCAGCTCGCCCCGGATGGATTTCACCACGTCCCGCAGCACGTCGGTGCCGATGTGGGGCTTGTGGGAGTATTTGATGTCGGCGGGCGCGCCGTGGGAGACGAACACGTCAAAGACGTGGGAGACGCGGGGGTCGTTCACCCCGGTGGTGAGCTTGCCGTCGGAGAACGTGCCCGCGCCGCCCTCGCCGAACTGGACGTTGGAGGCGGGGGAGAGCTGGGCGGTCTGCCAGAAGTGCTCTACGTCCCGGGTGCGGGCGTCCACGTCCC
>OFHM01001044.1_pt1 | contig 19732 bp, 34 predicted proteins | sample 1521311 | NCBI WGS metagenome assembly OFHM01 (sample SAMEA3504083, study PRJEB24116) | mouse gut metagenome | biome: mouse gut; feature: mouse-associated habitat; material: faeces | place: Denmark | collected 2011 | reverse complement strand
ACACATTTTGGCTTACCGTTAATAAGAATAATGTCACCCTTCTCAACCTTGTTTGTTGGAATTACAAAGAAGAATTCCTCACCAATATCAAATACAAAGTTACTACAGTTTGTTAGTTTTCCAGTCTTAACATTATAGGTCTTATAACCGCCTGATGTCTTAACTGCAACACCACCATTCATTGAGAGTCTGCACATTCCACTGCCTATTTTGCCAAACATACCATTTAAAAAATTGTTCATCATTTTATTTTCCTCCTATGATATAAAAATTATTTGTTTACATATTTATATTCTCTGTTTAAACCATTGTTCAGAAAATTGTGATAATGCTGCTATACAATTACTTCATCTTTTGCCTCCAAATTTTACCATGAAAGAGTTGTTTATTGCTCTTTAAACAATTGGCTACAATATGGACTCAAAACCACATCATTTGCAATAATATTTGCCATTCTACCTACCTGTTTTAAACTCTCTCTGATAATCGTTCCGTTTGGATTTCTACTATCGTATCCCATATGTCCATATTGATAAAAATTATCATCTTTTTCTCTCTTATTCATGTACTCTTTTGTATAAACAATTTCTTCTTTTGCTAACTGTAAAGATTGAATCATATAATCAATTTTCTGTTCTACTGTCATTAGTATCACCTTTAACTTCCTTATTAAAACTCTCAACTATTGGTTGTATTTCTTTCTTCATTACTTACTTCTCCATTCCTCACACTTAAATCCATTCTGATTTAACCACTCAGCCACCAAATGTCTATGACAAAAATCTGACGGTTTCTCATAACAAATCAATGCAATATCTTTACCATTTACATTTGGAACTAAATAATTCAATTCTCTGATTACAGTAGCAGCATCTAGTCCATCCAAAACTTCAGCTTGAAAATGCTCTATATAATAGTCATTATCATGATTCTTCTTCCATTCCATAAAGAATCCATATTTAGGTGCCAGTTTCTTATACTGTAACCCCTTATACCAATCAGGTGCTTTGGTACAGATTGATATTGGTATGATGTTATGGTTCTCTAATTCTTTTAATTTAGCAAAATAACTTGTGTATATCATTTACTTGTTCTCCTTGATATTTTATCTAAGTTGTTATATAATGTTAAATAAGAAAGTGGGGTGTTATTATGAATGGACATAACTTAGATTTTGAACCAAATTATCCTGTGCTTACTGATTGGGATGATTTATCCAACTGTCCATTTGCACGAAAATGTTGGGTTAATCCATCTAATGTAAATGAAGAAAAATCTTATGAAAAAGGAGATTTTCTTCGAGTATATTGCGACCACGATTTACGTTGGTGTGACGCAGAATTTGGATATGATAATTGTGTAATTTGCACCGATCATTTAAACGAATAGGATATGAGCCTCTATATAGAGGCTTATTCCTTTGAAATGAAAATTTGATTGCTATCTTATACCAATAGCAGGTTTACCACTCCATTTTTTACAGTTGATATTTGTTCTAATAAACACATTAGTTCTGCTTTCAATATCCAAAATATCTCTTACTGCTTTCATACATTCTTCTTTATATTTACACACATCTTCTTTATTACAATTCTCACAAATTCTTTCGCCAGTGTTTTTAATATTTGGCATTGGAATATTGCAGTTTGTTTGTGGTAATTTACTATTACTTTCATAAGTTCTTGATACTTTCTGCATATCATACTCAGATGCGACACCGTTAATAATACTACTCATTCTATTTCTCCTCACAAAACAATATTATTCCATTTCTTATTCTTTTCATATTTCCACTGAATATTTCCAAAATTGATTCTCGTTTCAATTTCTTCTACATTTTTCATAGAAAGTAACCATTCACGATACGCATTCACTTCCTCGTCTGTAGCATCCTGAAATACTTTCCAATGATTAAGAGTTTTGTCAATCTCCTCTACTGCCCATTCATAATCAGATAATGCAGCTTGTCTCCTAAATTCTGCAAGATACTCTTCTACTTCAGCCTTTGCCTCTTGATATGTAAAATAAACTTTACCTGGTCTGATACTCACATGAGTTATATGATGTTGCCACATAGGATATTTTTTGATAATACGAAAACCTTCTTTGGTAATATCAGTTTCAATATTTCCATGAAAAATCTTATCTGCTTTAACAAGCAATCCGGCTTCATATGCTTTCTTGATCGACTCAGGATCGTCTATTCGCACACATAATTCTTTAAATAATTTTTCATCGTCAGGATCAGTTCTCCATTCCAAATCAAATAGTTTTGTATTATATGTCCAGCCTTTAGGAAGCTTTCTATATTTTTGATTATCCTTGAATTCATCAATAGGGACTCCATCTATATATCTTGTTTCTTTCGACTCCAATAAATCTATACATACAGCATCCGAAAACTGCTCATCTACTCGTCCATATTGAACACTATACTTATTTCCACTTTTATTGCACCAATAAACAATATCTCCATGATTAAAACGCTTTTCAAACCCTTTTCGAATATCTATCACCAACCTTATACCAACTGCAAAATCCCCTCATAATTATTAGGCTCCCATGCTAAACTATCATCTTTGATATAATGCAATTCTCTATACTCTTCTCCATCTTTTATATAAAGCCCATATTCTTCAAGCCGTTCATTATTTACATTATTATCCTCTAACGGAGAAAAAATTAATTTACATTTTTCTTGATGTTTACCAATCTTTTCTACAACAATACTTAGACTTGCTTTCCAAGCCGACATAATAGCCTTTGGAATTTCTGTTTTCTTTAAAGTAAAATGTCCTAAGTCACCACAATAATTTTCATAATAAAATCTTATTTATATCACCTCCTGCCATGAAACCGATGTTTTAACCATTGTTCACAATTAATGGTCTTTCATATGTAAACAATTCTTCAATTATCAAATCCTTTGGCAATAAATCTCTGCAAAAATAAGCTGTTGCAAATGGACTTCCCTTAACCACGCTATCCTTATGATTTTTGTCATGATAAGAAACTCTTGTATCAAAGCTTAATATCTGAATGCCTTGCTTGAAATATTTATATCTTGTTTTCCCTTGTAACGAATTTAATGGTAATAAAATTGCAAATGGCTTATTGAACGAATATAATCTTTCCAAAACCTTATCCTTTACTGAAAATGGTGGATTGTCCACAATTAAGTCAAATTGTTCTGGTTCATACTCAAAAAAGTTTTGCCCCTCCACCAATGAGCTTCTAATAACTTTAAATCCTTCCTCTTTCAATCTTCTGTAAAACATTGACCATTCTTCAGAAAACGGACACCAAACAATCTTATCTTTTGAAAGATATTTTATAATGGGATCTACAGCATATGCTGGCGTATAAAGTTCATTGTTTTCTTTATCAGATGTTAAATATCCTACATTTAATCCCAACTGTTCACCTCCCCTTGAATCGAAATTTTTATTGTTTAATCTGCATTGAAATCTCGATTTCATTTCTATACCATATACAGCAACCATTTATCCAATCGAACACTATATATGGTATATTTTTATTGTTCAGATACTATCTTTTTGAACATTTCATCTACAGAGTCCAATAAATCATATCTCTTATCAAAATCGGCAGTAGAACTTCTTGCAAATTTCTGTTCTACTATATCAATAAAATATGTCACTGAACCATCATCACCCATGTAGAACTCGTCCCATTCTTCTTTAGTCATTAACCGCTGGACTTCAAGCTGCTCTATGGCTAAATTGTCAAAACTCACTACTTTGAAATGCTCAATGATACTTCCTAGATTTTCTTTCAGCCATATTTGTTTAGTTATGATATTCTCGTAATCCTCACTATACCACTCACTGCCACGTCTTAACTGCTTATATCCCAGAATAAGCATCTTCAAATCCTTATCAGATAATATTTCTACATCTGAAGGTTTGAGAATACCGTTAATCACATGAATAACTGCATTTGGATATTGTTGAATCAAAAATACAAATTCATCTGTTGGGTTTACAAGTGACACACCAAGACCATATATCAATTTTTCATCAACCAACTTCTTAATCAATCCTTGTTTCTGTTCAAAGTGTCGCTGGTTTACGGTCATATTCACGATGACTTTTCTTTCCTTTAGCTTATGTAAAAATGGAATCAAATCTGGATGACTCGTAGCATCACCGCCACCAAGCGCAACCTCCTGATATGGATGTAAAGTTTCAATAAACTTCTGATTCAGAATATCACCATGTTTACCGTTTTTTGTACTGCCCTCATGACAGAATTTACAACCCATATCACAATAGTTACTTACTTTTATATCCATATTTTCTGCAAATTCAGGAATAAATTCATCATCTTCTGTTTCTCTAATCTTGGTTCCGTCTGCAAATATTCGTGTACGCATATTCCCATTCTTATAAATTCCCAACAGATTCATTTATATCATCCTTTCTTAATCAACCATCATATCCATATTTACCAAATGCAACTATTTTATCACCACTTTTTGATGTATACCTTTGTACAAATTTTTCTAAATCACTATAACTCATGTACTGTTCGTAAGTCTTTGCGTCTTCATCAATAAGACCATTTTGCTTTGCATATTTAGTATAATATTTCTGTTTTGCATCCTCAGACAAATCATTCCAATCTTTCTGAAAATCATCTTTTGTTTCTTCATAATCTTCTTCTGCTTTTTTCTTATCATTAGTACTCAATTCTGTCGCAGAAACAAAATCCTTCTCTCCATATGGTTGAAATAATACTTCTCCTCTTTTCCATGCTTCAAATTCTTCCTCGCTACACATGGTCATTGAATGTGTGCTACTACTATTTGTTTCAAATACTCCACATCTTACTTGTCTCTTCATAAAATATTTTTCCTCCTTAATCGCAGTCTGTTTTTAATAACACATACTTATTGAATACAAAGTTAATAACTTTATCATCGTCATAGACATTGATAATTTCGATTCCATCATAGGGTTGAGATTGATGATCAATTTCTGGCTCCTGCTCCCCTATAATCTTAATTCCTGTTGCACCTGTATACTTACAAATGGCTTCTTGGATTTCTCTAAATTCCCGTCTATCATAAATATCAGAAATTTCCCATCCAGATAAATAATATAAGCAGGTAATCAAATAAGAAAGCTTGTCATATTGAGATGTATAGATACGTTTATCTTTTCCAAACTGCCCAAAATCAATTTCTATTTCTCCATCTTTATTCAGTTTAAATTCACTCGGTTCTCTACCCTCATTAGAAATAACCAAGCTGTGAACTGAAGACGAATTTGTTTCAAATACTCCTTTTCTAATTTTTCTGTTCATTACTCCTCCACTAATTTCCTTTATAGTACACATCATAATCACTGAAATCATGCGATTCCATATAGTTATCAAATGTTTCACTGTTATCATTTCCAGTTATAATTTTACTTTCTCCAAACAAATATCTAAGTAACCTATTTTCATTATTCATAACAGCATTTACAAAATCTCTTGTTTCAAATACATGATCAACATATCCTATACTAAAACCATCCTCGTCCTTATCTACTGTGTCAAAATTACACTCAATGCCGTATTTCCCAAGAACCTCATAAATCCAGTTGATATATTCGTTTTTCTTTTTATCATTTTCATAATAATGTAAATCGCATATTGCCTGATATAAATACGAAGCCTTAGTTAAAACATCCTCATATACCTCAAATTCCCACCCAAATTCATCATGCTTAAATTCAACTTCGCTTGGTAAATTGTCTTTATCAATCTTTCTTTTTGTAATACAGATTGCATGTGTACTACTTGAATTTGTTTCAAAACAATTTCTTCTAATCTGTCTCTTCATACCTCTCCTTTCACCACTCTCTCATTTACACTTGCCACAAATTTATTAATCTTCTTTTGGTCTGGATTATCTGGGAGACTTGTATTATTCTTTGCATATTCCAACTTCTTTTCATAGTCATCAACCATTTCATAAAACTCAGGAATTGGTTGTCTGTCTTTATCAAGAAACTTCCCATTACGAATATCCATAAGAAGTTCATGTTCTTTTTCTCTATATGTCACAATCTTTTCATATTCAAGAATATCAAGACACATCATATAGAGTCTGATGAGGTGCATCATATGTTTTCCCAATTTATTATGTTCAATAGCATTTTTATTTCTCTTGCCAATCTTTGAATAATCTTTCACGACATTATTCATTTCAGACCACATTGACTTATAATCCCTCAAAGGATAATGATACAAATTTACGTCCATAAAAATTTCAGTATCATATTCTTCCTGTTCAGATTTATCAATATATAGCTTGATACTATCTTCTTCAAAATAAAAATATTTTTCTGGAAAAGTATGAAATGCGTTCATAATACTGTTTAGGATGTGCTTTTCTCTCTGTTCCTGATCAACCAGTCTAACAGCTTTATTGTCTAAACGCCTTAATTGTGCTGTTGCATATCCTCCAAAGGAATACGCTGCTTTTTTGGACAAAAACAAATGTGCATTACCAATCAACTCTTTCCCAATTTTTGATACATGTAAATAATGCTCTGGTTTGTTTCCAAGTAACTCAATGGTATTAGGATTGCAATTACTGAGCAGAGAAATCAACTTATTAAATGAATAGATTGTTGTATCAGTTTCTTCATTTACAAATTGTTCAAAATTCTCATTCGTAAGAATTTGCATTTTACTATTCAAAGCACAACCACGAATATCAATATCACTATTTTCATTATTGGTTCCATAAGCATGACTTCCTCCAAGGGTCAAAAGAATGATATTGTCACCCAAATTTTTATTTTCTCTCAGAAAATCATATTCGCTTGTTTTCAATTTTTCTTTAATCTGCTCTATCTTCATTCTATCAGTCTCCATTCTCAGCCCAATGAAATGCAAGTTTTAATACTATAATTCGATAGATTTTAACTTGTAATAAGTCCTCGGATTTACATATATGCTTCCATTCATCGTAATCACCTTTTCATCTTCAATGAAATTATATGTTGTATATCCATATCTTTTAGCCCATTTCTTGTTAATTCTCTTTTTCTTATGCTTCCTATTTTGCCTTTTGCTATCAGGAACAACTATTATTGGAATTCCTGTATAATTTGCAAATATTCCATTATTCACTTAAACACCTCATCAAATTATCCCAATGCTCATCTATACATTCTTTAAATTCTTTGTAACATTTTTTATAATTTTTCTTCGATTTAATTTTGATGTCAGCACCATAATATCCAAGTGCCTGTCCCTTATGTATATAACTTTTCTCTTTTTGGCTATCGAAGCAATAACAAATATACGGATCATACATATATGATGGTTCAATGCCAAATAGGATTCTGAAACTGTTATTTTCTAATTCTATTTTGAAATCGAAACCCCCAACATTTTTAATGACTTCATCATTTAATGAATTTAGTGCATCTTCAAAAAATGATTTTACAGTCTCATTAAATTTTTCGTTATCTGTCCATTGGTTGTCAAAAATTACTGGTGATGGATTACCAAGACCAGTACAGGTATTGCCTATTAATCTTCTATGCATTACATATTCTCCAACTCAGCTAATCGTTTCTGATCCGCTTCAATTCTATTTCTAAGTACCTCAATCTCTCTGTCTCTATCTTCTTTTTCTTTCTTATCACTAAGTTCTTTATCACTCAAATAAAATTCATCTTCAAACTCCCAATAATCGTGTTCATCACCTTCCCATGAGCCAGAAGCAATATGTAAAACTTTATATAGAGAAAACTCACAAAACGCTGCATCGCATCCATGACCACAACACTGCTTGTCTTCTCTGTAATCTCGCATATCAGGTGTACATTCACAATATCCATAGTCTCTTGTGTCATATATAAAGCAAAGTTTATAATCATAATTTGGACTATGACCATCCATATACCATTGTTCATTTTCTTCATCATCTGGATATTTTACAAGATTTATCTCTACATCAATCAGTCCATTATAATCATTTTGACTATCCAAAATAGAAATATTATAATCTGGATATAGACACAAATCTTGAATAAATTCTTGAAGAACATCTGTATGCTTTTCAAAACTTTGATATAAAGATGAAATTATAAACGGAATATCTAACTGATCATTTTTTAAAGTGTTACATCCAACTTCACTCTTCAAACATTCAACAAACCTGTCTAAAAATCTCTGTAATATATTATTTTCTAATTTCCTCATTATCAAACCTCACAATATGTACTTCCAAACCGTTCTTCTCTGCCAAATCAATCATGTGTTTTGTTCCTTTACTCTTACCGTCCCAAAAAGCAAGTTAGCAACCCCCATCTCAGATGGGGGATTAAAATACTTTTTCATTAACACACCATAATTCACATCAGCTATAGCATACTTTGCCATTTCAGCATTTCTCACATAACCAGCTTTCTTTCCTAAGCCGTCCCAATCAGCAGGAAACCTTGACACTTCATATCCTGCAACCTTGGCATACTGTTCTCCTAACCGATCTGCTCCTCTAGCTACACCGCTAACAATTCTGATTTTACCAAAATTGTCATTCTGCTCACTAATTTCATGCAAAATATCAATGCAACTATTCATAAGTTTTGGGAAGTCATCAAAATCCCTACTTCCAGCTATAATTACTCTTAATTCTTTCAAATTATATTTCCTTTCTATTGTTTATTAAGCACATTTATGGTACAATATTTTTATATTAAAATTGGAGGTGGTATTTATGTATTTTGATCCTGCTACTCTAACTTTAGAAGATGTTATTTTGAGAACAATGGGAACAAATAAGGATGTATTATATGGAGATAATTTCAAAATGGAAGATCATCCTTATCCATCATCTCGTTTTCCTGGTGCTTCAGGATGGGTAGAGATTAATATTTCTGCGCCTATGACCACAAAAGGACATATTAGTTTTGATATTCCATATGATTCAAATGGTATATTTGGACGAGCTGTTCCACACAATTAAATTGTAAATGTTATTTATGACAAGGGTATCTTAAAAGTTATAAAACAACTTGAGAGATTACCCTTTTTCATTGCTTACATCTTTTAAATGAATCGCAGATTTCAATGCCTTATTCATCAAAAATTGTACCTAATACTTCTGTTTTTTCTTCTTTTGATAAATGGGTCGTGTCCAAAAATTCTATTCTGTCATCTATCCTACTAATTGACTTTGCATATCTAATCTGGTATTCTTTTGGCATTTTTAATACAGCATCGTAACAACGCCACCCAGCTTCAATTTCAGGATAAAGAATTTCTAATCTTTCCCTATCAGAAACTAATTCAATATGATCAATCAAGAAATCAAATATTACTTTATCAGATTTTTCTTTTACAATTATTTTGTCTACAATCAGTTTCAACACTTCTTCATCTAAATTCTGATAAGAACATATTTTTTTAAATTTTAATCCGTTATATCCATCATTCATTGCTTTCGCAATTTTTAAAGCATATTTCTCAGAATTTAAAAGAGGATTTCTTAAAACAAACTGCCAAGGAATTTCATCATAACCCAAAATACGAGTTGGAAATGGATCAGTCGCATTTCTATAACTCCAATATTTCAAATTTCCTTCATATGTACATCCATTACAATTAACGTGGTTATACATAGTATCAAAAAATTTATCAAGTAAATCTTCAGACCATTCATGAGGAAGTACAACGTCTTCAAGTTCAGGTGGAATTTTTACATTTGCGTATTTTAAAAGCGTTACCACATCTTTCCTATTGTCATAATAATTAACATATGTACCCCAAAACTCAGGACAATCATATGTATTTTCTTCAAAGGTTTTTGGGAAAATTGCTCGTATAATTTTATAAACATTTTCTTCATTGATCTTATCTGCTAATATTTTTAATACATTATCTGTACTTAATAAACCTTTGTTTTCGCATTTAACGGAACTATTTTCTGTTTCTAAATCAATATTTTTGATTTTTAATCTCTCATTCTCTCTTTGCAGCATTTCGATTTCCATCTGTGTTTCATGTTTAACTGATTCTCGCAAACAATCTTTTAGTTCGTTTATTTTTTCTTCAAATTCACTCATTTCATAAAAATCTTCTTCGTAATAACTCATTTTTCTCCTTTCTTCAATCTATATATAGTACTTTAATATATCCGCAAACACTATATACAGGATTGTTTCACCAATGAAACGTGGGTTTCAAGTCATTCTATATAACTAAAAATATGAGCAATTACATCAACTGTCCATCCATCACCACAAACATCTGCTGCTTCATTTCTAGTTAAACATTTTGTATATCCTTCAGGTATAGTTTGACACCGTTCGATTTCAATTTGATTTAAGTATCTAACGCCATTAAAAATATCAGTTTCTCCAACTGGAATATCCTTTGCTTTCATACCACGATAATGTTCATCATAAAACTTTGCACATATTTCAAATTGTTCTTTGCTTTTGAAAATTAAATTTCCAAATCCTTTATAATAATATCTATGAAACATTTTTACAGGAGTTGTGGCAGGTCTACAATCTACAACAACTAAACAATGTCCTTTATCTCTATTTGTATATCCTTCAGTAATAATATTTTGTAAGCTGATATTCTTTCTTTTAATTGGTTCAATATTAGGAATATTTGTCCAATAATATCTATCCCTTAAAGCTGGTGCTACAATTTCACTATTGATTCTAATAGGTTCCACACCCATCATAGAAGTAATTACATCTCTATCTTCATTTTTCATTGAAGCAACATTTTCCATAAGAAAATATGTAGGATTAATTTCCTTTAAAATTCTATGACACTCTAAAAACAGTCCTGATTTTTCTTTATCTTCTAACCCTACCCTGTGTTCAGTTTTCATAGCTATGCTGAATGACTGGCAAGGCGAGCCAAAAATAACTAAATCAATATCCGTTTCAAAATTTCCTATCTCTGTATACAAAACACCATCTTTATATGTAATCTTATTAACATCACCAATATGTATTGTGTCAGGATAATTATCTTTCGTTACCTTAATACCAATATTCTTAATTTCTGCTGCAAAATATTTATTCACTTTGCAACCAGCCCTATCTAATGCGATATGCCCACATGACATACCATCACACAAACTTAATACTGTTAATCCCTGATTTCTTAAACTAAATCTTTTATTATTACTTTCCAAATGCCTTATCCACAAGGCGTTGCAACGCTAATTTATCCGGAATTACTTGTTATATCCTTTCTCTAATTTGTTATTTATGAATCTTTCGTGGGTTCATGACTCCCATTGAAAGATTTATTCTATTGCCACTCTATTACTTCTCCAATGAACTTCTGGATTAACTCATTTATATTAGCTGGATATGTTTTTACTACATAATTTGTATCAACCACTATTTTCGTAATAATGCTATTGTCATCAAAATGAATACCTCCAACTGTACCACCAGGTACTCTAATAGCAAGACACTTTTGATTTCTACACCATTCATCTGGTAATATATATAATGATGGAACATATTATAATAATGTTGTTTTGAGATACCAGACATATCATCTAATTCTTTAGTCAAATCACATCTGTATCCCTCAAATACACTTTTACTTCTTTCTAATTTCAAATTATCCTCCGTTTTATTTTTTTGTAGTGAAAACCGACTTGAATAAGTCTTTTAGAATTGTTATAATAAGATTCATCAAGACGGATTACCGTTTTGTGTTGGATAAGCACTCTGCAGCTCGCCAAAGTTATCAGAGTGCTTATTTTACTATTCTATAATTGTTCATATCTTTTGATCAAAATATCAATAGACACTTTAGCACTTGATATGGATCCATGATTATAATTATCTACTTTAAAGAGACAATTTCCTTTACTATCATAAATATAAAGGCATTTTTCTCTTTTATTATTCTTTATTTTACATCCACGATAATCAAGTTCATTACCTCCCCAAGGTTTCACTTTATCTACCTCCTCAGTTGAAATGTTTCAATTCATTTACTCATTCCAACAATTTAAAAATCTCATTCCAATCTTGGTATTCACACAATTTTTCTTGTGGAACTAATAGTTCATATTCTTTTTCTATTTCTTCCTGTGTACCATATCCATTAAAACTTGGACAACTGCCAATTTCAAATTCATTATGTTTTTCAATTTGTCTAAAAATAATAATACAATCACCATCACCAAATTTTCCCATTGGAGTTGCAAAACTATCTATTTGTATAATAGAATTATTTTCTTTATGTCTGTATATATCACCAAGTTTCATATCTTCTCCTTTCTTAAAACGGAAATTTCATTCTTATGCAAATATTAAATCAGTTCTCACTTTGTTTTATTTCTTCCTCAATCTTATCAATTACTTCTTTAGAACCTCTTAACCCAAGTTCCGGATGACGATCATAATATATTTTAATAGCCTGTACCTTAAATCCATGTCTCACCAAATATTTCACAGAAGGATTAGAGAGTTCTTTCTTGATTCCATTACAATACGCAGCATATTCTCTAATAGATTCAAAATCATCATGCCGAATATACTTTCCGCTTACTACTAATGCCATTCTGGCAATTTCATAATTATCAATAAGACTTCCATTAATTACTGCAAAATAAATTCTTTTTTCCATAATTTCATCCTCTACTTTCTCTATGAAACTCGTGTTTTTTCAGGGCAACAGCATTTAAAAATAAAAATGCAAAATGCTGGATGATATTGCAAAAATATGCATTTTCCTCATGACAAATTGCTGATTTTGCAAAGAATTCCGCCAGTTACTTTCGTTTTTTGAGCGATTCAAGCGTTCTAAAAAGTTAAATGCTGTTGCCCTGGGATTTTTTTGTTTTCACTTTACAAATTATAAATAATATAGTATATTAATATTACCTTTTTAGGTAGAGAGGATGGTGACTTATGTTAGGAAAACATATAGGCAGCTTTTTGATTGTCACCGAGAATCTAGTTGATAATTAGATTACATAAAGCAATGCCTAAATACGTCACCGGTGACATATCATCTAATTATTATAGATTCTTACAGCAAAATTACTCTCTTGGCACCTTCGGGTGCCTTTTTAATATGATTTTATAAAATAATTTTACTCCATATATCTCCCTTTTATTTTTATACTTGAAAGTTTCATTCTATTTTTCACCGCTTATTGGTTTTCCTACAGTTCATCAATTTTCTTATGCATCAATTCTAATAAACCTTTTTTCTGTTCTTGAAATTCTTCAATTACAGATTTTGTGGTTTCTTCACTCAATCCCCAATGTGCTATATAATTTTGTTTCTTTGAAATCTCATAAATTCTATCCTCTAATTCTCTAAGTGATAAATCACACAATTCTTTCTTTTTCACATACATTCCAGGTATCATCATATTGATCCTCCTTCTAAATCGTATCTGAAATTTTCTTAAAATGATGACAATTCAATTGTAATGAAAAACAACTGAGCAAAGATATAAAATCTCTATTTCCAAGATGCTTTAATTTTCCAATCTCATCAACAATGGAACCTGCCATACTTTTTTGAAAGCAGACTTCTGAATGGATACAAATATCACAATTTGGTCTTTTTATTTGCATTACATCTTCCTCTCATTCTAAATATAATATTTTGAAACGACTTTCTTTATTGGAATATCAATTGGAGGTTGATTTGACCATTTAATTTTTGTAATAATGACAGGAACTATACCATGTTCAGAACGCACAGTAATAATATCACCTGGCAATAAATCATTTTCCCAGCCTGTCCACGAATGTGGAATTCTCCATACCCGTTCTTTCGATGCCTTTTCTCCTGGATGAATGCCATAAATATATGTAGTTGTTTTCCTGTGTTCAAGCTTTTTCATTATGTTATTTCTTTTTCTTCGCCACTGTTTTTTCTTATAATTTGAAATTTTTACTTCTACTTCTTTAACATTGTTTTCTTTTAGAATTAAATATTGGATATAACCATCAATAAGAATGTTATTGGCATCAATTACAATGTATCTATCTTGGCAATGATATTTGCTCCAATAATTCCTGCTTTCTTCCATTTTATCTTTTCCTGGGATACTCGCTGCATATGTTTCTTTAATTTTAATATCTTCAAGATTCACTTTTCGCATATAATCCTCCCATCATTTTGATTAATACAATGACAATCAAAATTGTTCTTTTTCAATATCTCGTTTAACATCTTCAATATATTTCCTACATTTCTTTTGAAACCTGTTGATTGAAAATAACACTATTCCAAACATAATGCAGATATATAAGCAAACAATAACTATCAATATTAACATTTTCACCTCACTTTTATTTTATAATATATAATGATTATGTAATTTAAATTTGTTCCCATACAGGCATCCGGTTATAGGATTCCATGTACTGTCACTTCAGTCTATTTTTGTTTTATTCATAAGAGCCTTACCTCTCCTTATTGTCAGTGTAGTTGATTTCAACTCATGTCCTCCTTTCCAATCTCCGCCAGCACATCTGTCCTCTGCGTATAAAACCGCCCCTCTGATGCCTTTTCCGCTTTTCTGACATCTCCCAGCAGCTTCTCCAATCCAAAAACGATCTTTCCGTTTTCCTCAAGCCAGTCCATAACAGGCTGAATCTGCTCCCGCCTGTCCTTTGCCGCCCGCCGTTCCTGCCTTACCTGCGCCAGCTTCTTTGCCATCCTTGCGTATTCATGGTATGTATTTTCGCAAAGCTCCAAGCTGTGCAGCAGGTCTTGCGTTGCGTCATTGGCTTCTTTTTCGCTGGATACGGCAATATTGTAATCTGTTTTTGCTTCCCGCAGAAAATCCAAAAATCCTTCTATCTGCTTACTGGTTTTCAAGTTATCACATCCTTGCCTTTGCGTTCTTCCAACAGTCATTTAAGGTATTTTTTGCACTTATTTTATCCAGAAAAATGTTCTGATTCAAAATGCCATCCACGGCACAATTCTTCACAAATATATGAATCCCAAACTCATCAATCATAATTTGCGTTACCACATCTTCAAAAACTGCTATTCTATCTTCGCAGCAATCACATACAACATCTTGTTTATTAAATGGACAATATCCCTTACTTGAAGGATTGAACTGTGAATATATGTTTTTACATTTAGTAATGACGTAAACAATTTCTCCAATTTTGCATGGTAAAATTTTGAGTTTACCCTCTTCATCCATTTTTTTATAGAAATTAAAATTTCCATTTTTCATCATAAGCCCTCCTTTTAGACAATTACCCTTTCAACAGTATCCAAATCATCTTTCATATGTAAATACAGATCATTCATCTGTTTCGTGTCGTAAGATTTGGGGAAATATTTTATCCAACGATTGAATAAATCAATCATAACAGTATCCTCTACATCATGAGCGAAAGCATACTGCGTAATACGCACTAAACTTGGGACGCTGTATGGCGTTATTACTGCTCCATTTTGCAATTCCAGACTCCAACTGTTTAACATATCCATATATAAAAGAATGTTTTCCATTTCTTCATCAGTGATAGAATATTTCATTATGTATTCATTCATTGCACTCGCAGCAAAATCAGACTGCTGATTTAAAAACATAACTGTTTGCAAAGCTAATAATTTTTTCCCTTCGTCTTCAACCTTTAAGGAATGAGCTAAATCTGTGTTTACAAAGTTATGCAGAAACTTGTTCCATTGCGAATCAGAAACATTCACAACAGTCGTTCTTTGTTGTTTGACAGCTAAATATTCCTGCAACAGAACTTTCAGATGTTTCATCTTTTTCTGAATAACGACCTTATCCTTTGTAGATTTGCCATTTAATTCATCATAACTTACACCATCAATTTTTTTTGTATGCAGGGACTGTAGAAATGCTTTCATAAATTCGACAAAAAGATAATCATCGTTACACATTTGTATGAACCTTGAGAACAATCCAAACCACAAAAAAGAATCTTTTGAATCAAACATATCTACAACTTCGTCCGTCATCACTTTTTCAAGCCGATGTACATTATCTTCAAACCGTTCAAAATCAGACATAGATGCATTTTGTTTTATGTAGTCACACATATCTTCCTGTTTCTTTTTCCAATCCGAAATATAATACGATGCCATAACACTTTCTACTACAACACGATTTATTGTTCCATTTTTAAACTCAGATACTTTATAGCCGCCCATGTCTTTAAAAAATTCCATATTTGAAATGCTTTTCACGGACATTGCAAATTCTTCGCCAAGCCTTATAATCCCCTTCTGAGATACAGTTGCAGGTTTTCCCTCATTATATCTTGCAATATGGTAAGCAATATCTTCAGAATTACAATTCAGATATTGTATTATTTCAAAGTTATAGTCTTGAAATTTTTCTTGTAATTCTTCTGGCAAATCTGAAAATTTCTTTCCACGAATATCACATTCTTTACGTTCATAAACCGGAAAGTTATTCTCATCTACTATAATCTGCTCATTTTCATCTACAACCTGCGCTTGATATTCTACAAGCCAGCGTCTGATATTGCGTGATATCCGATAATGGTCTTTGAAAAACGCATATGCATTTGTACATCTTTGCTTTCCATCCAAATCCCATATGATTGCTATTCCATTTACCACCTGTTCAGCAAAAACCAATTCAGGCAATGGATTCCCCTGAAGGATATCTGAGATTAAATTCCCCTTCATGACTGGGCTCCATTGATCAGAGCTTCTTTGAAGAGGATGATCAAAACGGATGGTTCGCTTGTCCATCTTTTTTACAATAGAATGAATGCTCATTTTATCTGGTTTGCTTTTTTCTAATGTCTGCGGAATACACATATCTTCTTTACACTCCTTCTTCAAATCAGGTTTTCTTGTATTGGTATGCTGCAATTTGCTCACATGCTCAAAACATTTTATCTCCTGCACATTCTGTTCATATTGCTTATTGGTTAAATGCAGACAGGACTTAATTTGTTCAGAAGTCATTCCCTGCATTTTCAGGTTCAAAATTTCTCTTTGAATTTTCGTAAGGCTCGTGAGATATTTTTCTACATTTTCTTCCCATAAAACCCCCTTCATTTCCTCCAGTTCTTTCATAATGTCAAAATCAGAGCATAAAAAATCTCCAATGGTCGAGGCTCCTTCACTGCTAATTGGGGCGTCCAATGAGATTGCCGTTTTATCTGCCTTGCGTTTTAATGTGTTTTGTTTTTTTATAATGTCCAGAACAGCATTTCGCAAAGCTCCATATAAATAACCCTCAAAATTTCCTTTTTTCTCATCATATCTATGATTCATTACAATATCAGCGAGGACATCACTGGCTTCGGCATAAAATTCGTCTTTATCGTTATAATAATTTCCTCCAATACTTGCCAGTATCCTGTCCACCATAAGATATAGTTTTTTCGCATTATTCTTATATAAATCTTGTAAAACATTTTCCATAGATATGCCCTCCCGCAAAATGAACGTAAATACACTGTTTCTCTACTGTTTTATTCTCTTTTCTGAAATACTTATCCCCATTTTATGCCCGTATATAAAATAAGGCATAAAAATAAAACATTAAAATATAAAAATGAAATTACATCATTTCAAAATTTCTTAATGTCTCTTAGTTTGCAATAAAAAATAAATCGTTCTGGATAGTACTCAGTTTAACAGATTATGATATGGGAATAACAAGAACTTTTGTTGACAAGAAAATTATAAATATGTATAATAATAAAAGCAGATACTCTGCTGATATGAAAGAACTTCTATTAACAAAGGTTCTTGTATAATTCTCAAAAGAACTCACTCAGAGGTGTTCCCGCACCGTTTGTATGAATGAGTTCTTTTACATTTTAGCTCATACGTTCGTTTTTGTCAATACATTATAGAACATTAGTTTTTGCTTTCTTATTCTAATTGGGGAAATAATATATTATGAATGATTTCTTTCTCTTTTCTGACTCCATACAGAAAAAAGATTCCAAAGAAATCATTATCCTGATATAATATATTATCCGCTTTCTTGATTAGTTCCTTCCCCTTCCTTTTCCTGACCCGTTTTGGAATGCCATGCGTAAGAGTCTTTCTGTCCAATACAGTTAATATTACCATATCATCTTCATCCATATGCTGCATTAACTCAAATGCATCTTTAACAGAACATACGATAGACATTATGCCAACACCTCTTCCCAATTTATTTTTTCTCCAAAGAAAAATGTATTGAAACAAACTTTATTTACGTTATTTCTTTGCTTTTGATCAGATACGTTTCCAAGTTTCCGTATCACTTCTTCTTTGCATATCGTCTGTGGCTGTTCACCCAAAATCATTGAATAAGACGATAGTCCTGTTTCTGATACTGCTTGTAAACAGCCATGTACAGGGAGATGCTTCTTTTTTATAATATGAGTCAAAGGCATCACAGTAATAATGTCTGCGTTTGTATTTCCGGCATCATTACTTACAATAATATATGGCCTTCTCTTTCTTTGAATAGAGCCTGTACCATATTTTAATTCAGCCTCTATAATATCATATCTACGAAGCTCCATATACCTCCTCCTTTCTTTTGCTACGTATACTTCTATTGCCTTTGATATTCACATTATACAATATATATATTTTTTTATCAATCTTTATATTGATAAAATGATTAACAAAAATATTGAAAAAACATTGTTTATATTGTATAATCAATATAAACTATTAACTAACGAGGTGCAAAATGTCTATCCAAACATCGAAAGAATTACTGGCAGAAATAAAAAAATATATGGAGCTTGAAGACATTCAAGTCAAAGATTTGGCTGTACGTCTCAACAAATCTCCTCAGTCAGTCAGTCAATATTTTAAAAATGGGAATCCCAGCTGCAATACGTTAATAGATATTTGTAATGCTCTTGGACTGCAAATTGAAATCAAGAAAAAAGATATTATTCTTTAATTGTTGCCTTCCCGCTAATTATTTATTGTGTATTCCATCTGAATACATTGTATTCTAACGGAATACTTTTGTCAAGAGGTGATTTTGTGTTTTATTTTTTCTTCTTCTACAAATCATTTTCTGAGCGATTAAAAGAATTAAGGACTTCCAAAGGACTCACTATGGAGCAGCTCGCTAAAGAAATTGAATCTACAAAAGGAACCATCAGTAACTATGAAAATAAAAATAAAAAACCAAGCCTGGATATGCTAATTAAAATTGCTGAATATTTTGACGTATCCATTGATTACCTCGTTGGGCGTACAAACGATTCCAAATTGCATCAAAAAGAGGACTGAGGTATAATCAGTCCTCTCTACATAATGAAATTCACTTTCATTCTAATCTTACATAAAATACTTACACTTTTCTAAATAGAACTGTTGTTCTTTTACAAACAGACTAACCAACTTATCCAGTTTCTCTTTTTCTCTATATTCTTTCAAGGCTTCCAGATACTCATTTCTATTTGCATCTTCAATTATCACTAGCACAATTCCATTCTTCAGACATTCTCTGAAAAGAATCTATTCAACGTGTCCAAACGTTTCCATCTTGGAAAGGGTGAATGCTTTCGTATCGTGCATGGAACTCAGCCAATACAGAAATATTTACCCCTTGGTTATTATACCAATCCATAAGTAAAGACATCTCTTGAGCAACATTCTCTGGTCTTACAGTTTGATACATACCAATCATATTAGGACGCTGCTTATAATCGCCGATAGCATATCCATTGGCACGATCCTCAAATACCCCAGA